>Ga0180220_1000436_pt1 | contig 47441 bp, 45 predicted proteins | sample eDN5th37CBELigBY_FD_151335 | JGI IMG/M metagenome (GOLD analysis project Ga0180220, IMG submission 151335) | Enriched backyard soil microbial communities from Emeryville, California, USA - eDNA 5th pass 37_C BE-Lig BY (version 2) (version 2) | ecosystem: Environmental > Terrestrial > Soil >...
CGCGCCAGGACCGCGGCGCTGCCCGCCTTCCTAGAGCGCTACAACACACGACGCCCGCACCGGTCACTCAACGGCCAGACGCCCTTCCAGCGTCTGGCCGAGAGAAACAAGACTGCTGCTGCCTACACCTAGCGGCGCGCCGCTACAGGTGCTTGGCGCACTCCTGGACCTTCTCGAGGTCCGCGCCGGCCTCCTGGAGGCACTTCGTGTACGGGTCCTCCTCGGCGGCGGCGCCGGCGGCGCGCTCGAGCGTCTCGGTCAGCTCCGACAGCGGACGGGCGCCCTCCGGCGCGCCGATCTCCTGCGGCTCGTCGAGCTCGCTGTACTGGAGGCTCAGCTCGAGCGTGCCGGCCGCGAGCTCGAGGCGCACGACGAGCCGGCGCAGCCGCTCGTCCTCCTTGCCGGTGTCGACCTCGACGCGCGCGGAGCGCACCGACTTCTCGAGCTGCTCGATGTCGCCGGCGCCCAGCCGCTCGGACAGGTCGTTGCCCTCCGCGAGCTTGGCCACGTCGGCGACCATCCGCGGCACGTCGACGCCGGCGGTCAGGTGGATCGTCTCGACGCCCTCGACCTCGCTCTCGCCGTCCTTGCGCGGGTCGACGAGCCAGCGGCGGGGGTCGATGCCCAGCGAGTCGAGGGTCGGCTGCGCGCGGCGGCGGCGGTCGGTCTCGCGCTCGGACGCCGTGTAGGCCTTCGTGATGCTGCGCCAGTCGGCCTCGGGCACCTCGTAGGCCTGGCCGTAGACGACGAGGAAGCCCTTGTCGCCGGTCGAGATCGCGCCCGCCTCCAGGGACCCGCCGTCGGTGACGAGCGAGAGCTGGCCGTCGAGCTTGGGGAGCTGGCCCTCGCCGCCCTGGGCGAAGCGGGCGGTCAGCGTGCCCTCCAGCGAGCCGCTCTCGGCGAGGTCGGCGCGGACGCCGATCTGCAGGCGGCCGCTCTCGACGGGCTGGTCGGAGGAGAACGTCGCCTCGATCAGCTCCGACGCGGACTTGTCGGACGCGTCGTCGCCACCGCAGCCGGCGAGCGCGAGGGCGCCGGCGAGGACCACGGCGAGGACGGCGCGCAACGCAACTTGCGGGCGCATCGGCGGTTGAACCTAGCATCGTGATGGTGCCTCGCACCGCAGTTCTCCTCGCTCTGATGGCGCTGGTCGTCGCCGCTCCGGCGGCCGCCGCGCCGGTCCACGTCGTCGAGCCCGACGGCGACGTCGTGCTGCGCGACGACCCCTATCTGCCGGCCGCCGACCCGCTGCCGCCGCCGTCCGCGCAGCCCGCCGCGCGCCGGTCCGCGACGCCCGCCCGCGCCCGCGCCGCGGCCCGCAAGCAGACGTTCGCGCGGGTGGTCGACCGCCTCGGCCGCGAGGGGCGCCTGGACCCGCTCGTGCACCAGGCCGCCCGCGACGCGGCCGCCGAGGCGAGGTCGCTGCTGCGCAAGCTCCCCACCGGCACGAGCAAGTCGAACCTCAGCGACGTGCGCGACCTGCTGGACGGCCTCGCCGCCCGCAACCAGGTGACCCCCGGCCGCGTCCCGGTCCTCACCGAGATCCTGCGCCGCAACACCGAGTACTGGAACACGGGACGGGCGCTGTCCTACGGCGCGCGGGTCGAGTTCCGCGACAGCCGGATCGTGTGGCAGTACTATCCGGGCGCGGGCATCCAGCCGCAGTGGCTGGGCACGTTCGGCGCCGCCAACGCGTACTGGCGGTCGAACCGGCGCGCCTCCGCGACCGCGCTCGGCGAGCTGCTGGACGAGGTCCTCGCCCTCGCCTCCCCGCGCGCCGGCGGGATCGCCTGGGAGAGCTTCTTCGCGTTCAGCGGCGCCCCGCCCGTGTGGGTGAGCGCGCTGTCGCAGGGCACCGGCATCCAGGCGCTGTCGCGGGCCTCCCAGAAGCTCGAGCGGCCCGAGCTGCTCGAGGCGGCCAAGCAGGCGCTCGGCATCTTCCAGACGCCCCCGCCCGAGGGCGTGGCGCTGAAGCGCGGCGGCGGCGCCCACTACCTCATCTACTCCACCAACCCGCGCCTGCTCGTCCTCAACGGCTTCATCCAGTCGCTGAACGGGCTGTGGGACTACGCCGAGATCTCCCAGGACCCGGTCGGCCTGGAGCTGTTCGCGGCCGGCGACCGTGCCGCCCAGAAGGAGCTGCCCGACTACGACACCGGCGCGTGGTCGCTGTACGAGGGGACCAACGAGTCGTCGCTGAGCTACCACCAGCTCGTGCGCGAGTTCCTGGAGAACCTGTGCGAGCGCACCCAGACCGAGGCCTACTGCGCCACCGCGACGCGATTCGCCCAGGACGAGACCGACCCGCCGTCGATCCGCATCCGCACCTCGACCGCGCGCACCCGCAAGCCGGTGCCGATCCGCTTCTCGCTGTCGAAGAAGTCGACGGTCAGCCTGTACGTGAACGACACGCCGATCACGTCGGCGACGCTCGCCTACGGGGACCGCACGCTCACGTGGGCGGGGCGCCGCAAGCCGGGGCCGGTGACGGTGACGCTGAAGGCCAAGGACCTCGCGGGCAACACGGCCGAGGTCAGCAAGACGATCGTGCTGAAGCGGAAGTAGGCTCCCGCGCGGTGGAGAGCCCGCGCACGATCCTCTACACCGGGAAGGGCGGCGTCGGCAAGACCTCGGTCGCCGCCGCGACCGCGCGCCGCTGCGCTGCCGCCGGCCTGCGCACGGTCGTGCTGTCCACCGACCCGGCGCACTCGCTGGCCGACGCGCTCGAGCGCGAGCTGGGCCCCGACCCGACGCAGATCGGCGAGCGGCTGTGGGGCCAGCAGGTGGCCGCCCAGGACGAGATGGAGCGCCACTGGTCGTCGGTGCAGGCGTGGGCGGGCGAGCTGCTGGCCGAGCGCGGCGCCGACCGCATCTCCGCCGAGGAGCTGAGCGTCCCGCCCGGGATGGACGAGCTGTTCAGCCTCCTGCAGATCAAGCGCCATCACGAGAGCGGCGAATGGGACGCGATCATCGTCGACTGCGCGCCGACCGGCGAGACGCTGCGGCTGCTGTCGTTCCCCGACGTCCTGCGCTGGTGGCTGGCGAAGGTCTTCCCACAGCAGTCGCGGCTGATGGACGCGGCCCGGCCGATCGCCCGCGCGGTGCTCGACCTGCGCCTGCCCGGCGACGACGTGCTCGACGAGGTCAGCCGCCTCGTGGAGAACCTCATCGCGATGAACGAGATCCTCCGCGACCGCGCGAACGTGTCGATCCGGCTCGTGACGACGCCCGACCGGATGGTCATCGACGAGGCGCGGCGCACGTTCACCTACCTGAACCTGTACGGGTTCCTCACCGACGCCGTCGTCGTCAACCGCGTGTTCCCGGAGGGCGTCGGCGACTACTTCGAGCCGTGGCGCCGGCGCCAGCTCGATGCGCTGGACGACGTGCGCTCCGGCTTCGCCCCGGTCCCGGTCCTGACCGCGCCGTACTTCGCCGGCGAGGTCGTCGGGCCCGAGCGCCTCGACGAGCTCGCCGCCGCCGTCTTCGACGGGGTCGAGCCGGCCGGCGTCCTGCACGAGCGCCTCGCCCAGGAGCTGCGCGTCGACGCCGACGGGGCCGTCCTGCGCCTCGACCTGCCGTTCGCCGACAAGGGCGACATCGCGCTGCGCAAGATCGGCGCGGAGGTGGTCGTGCGGGTCGACGGCCACAAGCGCACGGTGGTCCTCCCGCCCGCGCTGGCGGGCTATCGTGCGGCTGGCGCCTCGTTCACCGACGGGGCGCTGGAGCTGCGCTTCGACGATCCCGATGGCCGAGCCTGACCCCCTCGAGGAGCTGCGCGCGCAGGTGCGCGCCACCCAGGAGGCCGCCGAGCGGCTGATGGGGTCCGGCGTGCCGCTGCGCGGATGGGACGTCCCCCGCGAGAGCCGCGGGGCGTTCGCCGAGGAGGCGCAGGCGCTCGCGTCGCTGCTGGCCGCGCTGCGCGAGCTCGTGCCGCCCGACCTGCGCGAGCAGATCGCCGATCTGATCCGCCAGCTCCTGCTCGTCCTGCGGGCGCTGCTGGACTGGCTCGTGGCGCGCATCGAGCGCGAGGTCGCGGCGGAGGGCGGCGCCCCGCCGCGCACCGCCGAGGACATCCCGATCGCCTGACAGGATGCAGCCACGATGAGCACCACGCGCGACCCGGCCGATCGCGTGCGCACCCTGCTGCTGCGCGCCGACAACGTGCTCAAGAATTCGACCCCACCCACCCTCGATCCCGACGACCGCGCCCGGCGGGCCCGCGCGGCGCTGGAGGAGGCGCGCGAGGTCGCGGCCGGCGGCGGCGTGGACCCGCGCGTGGTGGAGCTGATCGACCGGCGCCTGGCGGCGCTGGAGGCCGGTGGACCGGGTTAGGCACGTCTGGGCCAACCTGGCCGGCGAGCAGCGCCTCGCCGCGGTCGCGGCGCTCCTGCTGCTGGCCACGCTGTTCCTGCCCTGGTACGAGAAGTCGTTCTACGACACGCGCAGCCGCGGGTTCGTGGAGGACAAGCTCAGCGGGTTCGGCTCGGCCGACTTCGTGATGGCGTCGGTCGTGCTCGTCGCGATCGGCGTGCTCGGGCTCCTGTTCGCGCGCGGCGAGGAGCGGGCGTTCCACCTGCCGGGCGGTGACGGGCTGATCGTGATGATCGCCGGCGGCTGGGCGGCGCTGCTGATCTTCTACCGGGTGCTCGACCACCCGGACGTGACCGGCGAGAGCGCGACGATCGGCATCCAGTGGGGCGTGTTCATCGCGTTCCTCGCGGCCGCGTTCCTCGTGTACGCGGGCTACCGGATCCGCGCCGCGCACCGGCCCGAGCCGCCGCTGCCGGCGGCCGGCGACGAGGAGCCGTTCGACCTGCCGCCGCGCACGCGGCGGCGCGCGGAGCGCCCGCGGCGCACGACGCCGCCGCCGACGGCAGACCGGCCGGCGCCGGAGCCGGAGCCCTCGACCGAGATCGCGCCGCGTCCGTCGGAGGCGCCGACCGAGCCGGCCCCCGCGCCGCGCCGGCGGCGGCCGCCGAGCGGCGACGACCCGCCGATGCCGGGCCAGCTCTCGTTCGACGAGGCCGAGACGCACCGCCTGCCCGAGCGCTGAGCGGGTCTGAGCCGCCCCCGCCGGGGGTAACCGCGGGCGATGCGGTGGGTCGCCGTCGTGGGGATGTGCGCGATCGCGGGGCTGGCCGGAGCGCCGGCCGCCGGAGCCGAGCGCGGCTGGCTGCCCGCCGACAAGGAGGGCTTCGCGACCGCGATCGACCGCTCCAGCCCGGTGTGGCTGACGCTGCGCCAGGGGATCGCCAGCGAGGTCTTCTGGCCCGACCTCGACACGCCGTCGGTGCGCTCGCTGGAGCTGACGGTCGGCCGGGAGCGCGAGAGCGCCGGCAAGACGACCACCTCGCTGCCGGACGTGCGCGCGCTGATCTTCCGCCAGGTCGTCGACGACCAGGACGGCGACTGGCGGCTGACGAAGACGTGGGTCACCGACCCGGCGCGCCCGGTCGTGCTGCTCGACGTGCGCTACGAGTCGCTGGACGGGCGCGCGCGGCCGCTCGGCGTGCGCCTGGACCCGTCGCTGGGCAACGGGCCGCACGGCGACCGCGGCGGGCGGATCGGGCGCGCCCTCGTCGCGCGCGACGGCCGCTTCGCGAGCGCGCTGCGCTCGGCGCCGGGGCTGCGCCGGCCGGCGGTCGACACCGCGGGCCGCGGCGACGTCGAGCAGGCCGCGTCGACCCGCGTGACGGGCGTGCGCGGACGGCGGCACGCGACGTTCGCGCTCGCGTTCGGGCGCACGCCGCGGGTGGCGGCGCGGCGGGCGGAGCGCTCGCTGCGGGCCGGCTTCCGCGCGGTCGCCGCCCGTTACCGGGCCGGCTGGCACCGCTACGTCGAGGGGCTGAAGGACCCGCCGGCGGCCGCCGCGCAGGTGCGCTCGGCGTACCTGGCGTCGCTGCTGGTCCTGCGCGCCAGCGAGGACAAGCGCTTCCCGGGCGCGTCGATCGCGTCGCCGTCGATGCCGTGGGCGTGGGGCGACGGGCGGACCGAGCGCCCGTCCGGGCCCTACCACCTCGTCTGGTCGCGCGACCTGTACCACGTCGCGACCGCGCTGCTGGCGGCCGGGGACCGCGGGTCGGCCGAGCGGATGCTGACGTACCTGTTCGAGCGCCAGCAGCGGCCCGACGGCAGCTTCCCGCAGAACTCGCGCGTGGACGGGACGCCGCACTGGCGCAAGCTGCAGATGGACCAGGTCGCGTTCCCGCTGATCCTGGCCTGGCAGCTCGGCCGCGACGACGCGCGCACCTACCGCCGCCACGTCCGGCCCGCCGCGAACGTGATCGCGCGCCGCGGGCCGCGCTCGCAGCAGGAGCGCTGGGAGAACCAGAGCGGCTTCTCCCCCGCGACGATCGCCGCCGAGGTGGCGGGGCTGGTGTGCGCGGCGGAGCTGGCCCGCCGGGTCGGCGACACCGAGTCGGCCGCGCGGTGGGAGGCCGCGGCCGACCGCTTCGAGGCGGGCGTCGAGGACTGGACGCTGTCGCGCGACGGGCCGCTCTCCGACGAGCCCTACTACCTGCGCGTGACCAAGGACGGGCGGCCCGACGTGGGGACGACCTACGGCATCGGCGACAGCGGCCCGTCCGAGCTCGACCAGCGCGAGGTCGTCGACCCGAGCTTCCTGGAGCTCGTGCGCCTGGGCCTGCGCCGTCCCGACGACCCGAACGTCCGCTCCACGCTGGAGGTCGTCGACCGGACGCTGTCGGTGCGCACGCCGAAGGGCGTCTTCTGGCACCGCTTCACCCACGACGGGTACGGCGAGACGCCCACGGGCGAGCCGTGGTTCATCGGGACGCCCGACACGCACCGCACGTTCGGGCGCCTGTGGCCGCTGCTGACCGGCGAGCGCGGCGAGGTCGAGGTGATGGCCGGCCGCGACGCGCGCGAGCACCTGGCCGCGATCGCCGCGACCGCCAACGGCGGCCTCATGCTGCCCGAGCAGGTGTGGGACCAGTCCCCGCCGGTCGACGGCACCCGCCACGAGGCGGGGACCGGCACGTTCGCGGCGACCCCGCTGGCCTGGACGCACGCCCAGCTCGTCCGCCTCGCCTGGGCGATCGAGGGCGGCTGGCCCCCGGAGACCCCGGCGATCGTGAGCTGCCGGTACACGGGCGCCCGCTGCTGACCGCCCGCCCCGCCCGCCGCGTTGCTTGTCACCTTGGTTCCCGCCACGGCAACCAACCCGACAAGCAACGCGGGGCGGGGCGCGTCAGAACGTCGGCTCGCGCGGGTCGTGGGGCTCGCGCGGGTCGGTCCCGCCGCCCTGGTAGTCGACGAACCCGGCGACCAGGATCGCGGCGGTCGCGCCGAACAGCAGGACGAGCCCGAGGATCACCAGCCAGCGGGCGCGGACCACGTGGCCGGCGATCGCCACGAGCACGCCGAGCGCCATCACCGCGAGGAACGGGAGGGCGGGGATGTCGCTCGCGGCAGCCGGCATGGCCGGCGCGTTCTACCATCTGCTCCTTCCATGGCCGCCACCCCGACCTCCGTCGACCAGGTCCGCGAAGGGCTGCAGTCGGTCGGCTACCTCCCCGGCGAGTCGACCGCGCTCGTCTCCTACCTGGCCACCCGGCTCGGCAAGCCCGTGCTCGTGGAGGGCCCGGCCGGCGTCGGCAAGACCGAGCTGGCCAAGGCGCTGGCCCGCTATCTCGACCGCACGCTCGTGCGCCTGCAGTGCTACGAGGGGCTCGACGAGGCCAAGGCGCTGTACGAGTGGAACTACCGCAAGCAGCTCCTGCGCATCCAGGCCGAGGCCGCCGACACCGGCTGGGACCGCGTCCAGGACGACATCTTCGGCGAGGAGTTCCTGCTCGAGCGCCCGCTGATGACCGCGATCGCCTCGCCCGAGCCGGTCGTGCTGCTGATCGACGAGATCGACAAGACCGACCAGGAGTTCGAGGCGATGCTGCTGGAGGTCCTCAGCGACTTCCAGATCTCGATCCCCGAGCTCGGCCCGGTGGCGGCGAAGACGACGCCGGTCGTCCTGCTGACGTCCAACAACTCGCGCGAGCTGACCGAGGCGCTCAAGCGGCGCTGCCTGTACCTGTGGCTCGACTACCCGCCCGTCGAGCAGGAGCTGGCGATCGTGCGCCTGCACACGCCCGAGCTGTCCGAGCAGGTGGCGCGCAAGCTCGTCGAGGTCGTGCACATGGTCCGCGAGCTCGACCTCAAGAAGCCGCCGTCGATCGCGGAGTCGATCGACTGGGCGCGCGCGCTGCTGCTGCTCGGCGCCGACGACATCGACGCGGACCTCTTCAAGGAGACCATGTCGGTGATCGTCAAGCACCGCACCGACCTCGACATCGTCGCCGAGCGCGTCGGCGTGCGGCTCGGCCCCGGCCCGCCCAGCGGCGTTGGCTCCAAGGCTGCCTGACCCCGGCCCGCCCGGCATCTCCGCTCGCCTGATCGAGCTGGGCGAGGCGCTGCGCGAGGAGGGCGTCGCCGTCGGCACGTCCGAGCTGCTCGACGCGTTCGCGGCGCTCGAGGAGGTGCCGTGGTCGCAGCCCGAGGACTTCCGCGAGGCGCTCGCCGCCACGCTGGCCAAGTCGCCCGACGACCGGCGCGTCTTCGAGCTCGTGTTCGAGCGCTTCTTCTTCCGCGCCACCGAGGCGGCCGCCGTCCGCGCCGGCATCAAGGAGGGCGCCGCCGGCGGCCAGGTCGGCGGAGACAGCGACGGCGAGGGCCAGCAGGCCGGCGACATCGACCTCGACGCCCTGCGCCAGCAGATCGCCGAGGCGATCCGCGACGGCGCCGAGAGCGCGATGCGCGACCTCGCCCGCCTGGCGATCGCCGCGTTCGGCCGCCAGGGCACGGGCTCGGGCGTCATCGGCGTCGACGTGCAGCGCATCCGCCGCCAGCTCGGGCTGCGCAGCGAGCCCCAGCCCGACCTGCCGCCCGAGGACCCCCGCCACGACGGCCTGCCGCGCGACGAGCTGCGCCGCTTCGAGCAGCTCCTGCGCCGCGAGCTGGAGCGCGGCCAGATCGAGCGCACCGAGCAGCTCCCGGCCTCGCGGCCGCTGAACGAGCTCGACCGCGCGCTGCCGTCCGGCCCGCTGCAGGACCTGGCCGCCGTGCACCGCGTCGTCGCCCAGCTCCGCCGGCGCCTGGCGACCCAGGGCATGGAGGCGCGCGGGCGCAAGCGCCACGCGCACGTCGACGTGCGCCGCACGATGCGCGCCTCGCTGCAGACCGGCGGCGTGCCCGTCGAGCTGCGCTTCCGCCCGCGGCGGCCGCGGCGCCCCGAGATCTTCGTCCTCTGCGACGTCTCCACGAGCGTCACGAGCGCCTCGGTGTTCTTCCTGTCGGTGCTGCACGCCCTCCACGACACGTTCCGCAAGATGCGCTCGTTCGTGTTCATCGAGCGCATCAGCGAGGTGACCGACGTCTTCGAGCGCGAGCGCGACTTCGCCGCCGTGTCCGACGCGATCTCCCGCGACGCCGGCGTGGCCGACATCTCCGGCTACACCGACTACGGCCGCGTGTGGAACGAGTTCCGCGACGCGGTCGCCGACGAGCTGCACCCGCGCGCGACCGTGATCGTCCTCGGCGACGCGCGCACGAACGGCCGCGACCCCCGCGCCGAGGTGTTCGGCCAGATCGCGTCGCTGGCCGGCCGCACGTTCTGGCTCAACCCGGAGCCGCGCCTGTACTGGAACTACGGCGACTCGGTGATCGCCGCCTACGAGCAGTACTGCCAGGCGTTCGAGTGCTGGACGACCCAGCAGCTCGAGGACTTCGTCAAGGCCCTGACGAAGCCGATGACGGGCGTCTGAGCGCGCTTCGTACGCGCGCGGACGGGTAGCGTTCCGCGCGTGCGCACCCTCTACTGGCGCCGGCGCGCGTACGCGCTGGGCGCGATCGCGGTGCTCGGAGTGGCCCTGGCGCTGCTCGTGAGCGACTGCGGCGGCGGTGACGACGAGCCGGCGAGCACCGCCCCGGCGGGCGCCGACGCGCCGCCGCCCCCGGAGCTCCCGCGCGGCGGGCGCACGATCCTCCCCGGCCACCGCGTCGTCGCGTTCTACGGCGCCCCGCAGGACCCCCAGCTCGGCATCCTGGGCATCGGCAGCCCCGACCGGGCCGGGCGCCGCCTCGCGCGCGTCGCCCGCCGCTACGAGCGCCCCGGCACGCCGGTGCTGCCCGCGATGGAGCTCATCGCGGTCATCGCCGCCGGCCACCCCGGCACCGACGGCATGTACCGCACCCGCCAGGACCCGAAGGTCATCCGCCGCTACCTGCGCGCCGCGCGGCGCATGAAGGCGCTGCTGATCCTCGACGTGCAGCCCGGCCGCTCCGACTTCCTGCAGGAGGCGCGCCGGCTGCGGCGGTGGCTGCGCCAGCCGGACGTGTCGCTGGCGCTCGACCCCGAGTGGCGCGTCGGCGCGCACGAGGTCCCCGGGCAGGTGATCGGCTCGGTCAGCGCGCGCGAGGTCAACGCGGTCTCGTTCTGGCTGGACCGGCTGGCCCAGCGCCACCGCCTGCCGCAGAAGCTGCTGCTGATCCACCGCTTCACCGAGGGCATGATCGACGACGTCACCGCGCTCAAGCAGCGCCGCAACCTGGCGCTGGCGATCAACGTCGACGGGTTCGGCGGCCGCGCCGTCAAGCGGGCCAAGTACCACGAGCTCGCGGCCGCCGCGGAGCGCCTCTACGACGGCTTCAAGCTGTTCTACGAGGAGGACACCGACCTGCTCACGCCGCGCCAGGTGCTGCGGCTGCGCCCGCCCCCCTCCGTCGTGGTCTACGAATAGCTCAACTCCCGGGACGCGGCCGACGATGTAGGGCCCATGACCGTCGCCCGGCGTGGACCGCACCTGCTGCTCGCCGCGCTCGCCGTGGCGGTGCTCGCCCTCGCCCTGCGCAACGCCACCGACCCGGGCGCGTGGCCGGCCTGGACCGGCTACCTCTACAACGCGATCGAGATCGGCGCGGTCGCCGCCTGCGCCTGGCGGGCGCTGGCCGTCCCCGTCGAGCGCGCCGCCTGGTGGTGGATGACCGCGGCGCTCGCCGCGTACGCCGCCGGCGACCTGTACTGGGTGCTCGTGTTCGAGCCCCTCCCGGCCGCCGAGATCCCGTACCCGTCGGTGGCCGACGCGCTCTACCTCGCGTTCTTCGTGTGCGCCTACGTCGCCGTCGTGCTGCTGGTCCGCGGCCGCCGCGGCGGGCGCGTCACCGGCCTGCAGTGGCTCGACGGCGCGATCGCCGCGCTCGCCACCGGGGCGGTCGCGACCGCGGCCATCGACCCGGCGCTGGCGGGGAGCACGAGCGGCGGGGCGCTCGTCGTGGCCACGAACCTCGCCTACCCGATCGGCGACGTGCTGCTGCTGGGCCTCGTCGCCGCGCTGATCGGCGCGTTCGGCCGGGCCGCCAGCGCCACCTGGCTGATCATCGCCCTCGGGCTCGTCGTGTCCGCGATCGCCGACACCGTCTACCTCGTCCAGGTGGCCGACGACACCTACGCCATCGACGGCCTGCTCGACGTCACGTGGCCGCTGGCGCTGCTGCTGCTCGCCGCCGCCGCCTGGGTGCCGCGGGCCATCGCCCGCCGCCGCGAGCACGACGGCCTCGGCATCCTCGCCGCCGCCGTCGCGGGCGGCGTCACCGTCGGCGTCCTCGTGTTCGACCACTTCGTCGGGCTGCCGGCGGTGAGCGTGCTGCTGGCCGCCGCCGCGGCGGTCGGCCTGCTCGCCCGCCTGGCGCTCGTGTCCGCCCTGAACCGGCGGATGCTGGCCGCGTCCGAGCACGACGCGCGCACCGACGCGCTCACCGGGCTGGCCAACCGGCGCGAGCTCGTGCGCGCGCTCGAGTGGTCGCGCGAGCGGCGCTGGCCGATGACGCTCGCGCTGTACGACCTCGACGGCTTCAAGGTCTACAACGACCGCTTCGGCCACCCCGCGGGCGACGTGCTGCTGTGCCGGCTCGCCGAGCGCCTGGACGCCGCGGTCCCGCCGCCCGGCCGCGCGTACCGCATCGGCGGCGACGAGTTCTGCGTCCTCACCCCCGCCGACGGCGCCGACGCGGTGCTCGCGGCCGCCGACGCCGCCCTGCGCGAGCGCGGCGAGGGCTTCGAGGTCCGCGCGTCGCGCGGCGTCGTGCAGGTGCCCGACGAGGTCCGCACGACCGGGCACGCGCTGACGCTCGCCGACCAGCGCATGTACGCCGCCAAGCGCGGCGGGCGCGCGTCGGCGATCGCCCAGACCCGCGACGTGCTCCTGCGCGCGGTCGAGGAGCGCAACCCGGACCTGTCCGGCCACGTCGACGACGTCGCCGACCTCGCCGTGCGCGTCGCGCGCCAGATGATGCTCGCCCCCGACGAGGTCGAGCACGTGCGCGCCGCCGCCGTGCTGCACGACGTCGGCAAGCTCGCGATCCCCGACGCGATCCTCGACAAGCCGGCGCCGCTGGCGCCCGACGAGTGGGCGTTCATGCACCGCCACACGATCGTCGGCGAGCGCATCCTGCTGGCCGCGCCCCCGCTGGTGCCGGTCGCGCCGATCGTGCGCGCCAGCCACGAGCGCTGGGACGGCGGCGGCTACCCGGACGGGCTGGCCGGCGAGGAGATCCCGCTCGGCGCCCGCATCGTGTCGCTGTGCGACGCCTGGGACGCGATGACCACCGACCGCCCGTACCGCCCCGCGCGGAGCGCCGAGGAGGCGCTGGAGGAGATCGAGCGGTGCACGGGGACGCAGTTCGACCCGTCCGTGGTGCGGGCGTTCGCGGCGGTCGTCGCGGAGCGGCGGGACACGCCGCTGCCTGCGTGAGCTAGGGTTTCCTGCGCGAATCGAACCGCCAGGGGGGCTGGCAGGCGGCCGGCTGAGATAGCACCCGATCCGGTGCTGACCCTTCGAACCTGTGGGGCAATCCCCGCGAAGGGAGGCATGCAGAGCACATCGTCACCCGTGTCGGCGAGCGCGCCGGCCGCCGAGCGCCAGGGCATCCGCGTCGATTCCGTGACCCGTCGCTACGGCGCGGTGACCGCGGTCGCGGACCTGTCGCTGACCGTCGCCCCGGGCGAGGTCGTCGCCGTCGTCGGCCCCAGCGGCTGCGGCAAGTCGACGCTGCTGGCGCTCGTCTGCGGCCTGGAGGACGCCGACGCCGGCACCGTCGCCGCCGACCCCGCCGCGCTCATGCCCCAGCGCGACCTGCTGCTGCCGTGGGCGTCGGCGCTCGACAACGCCGCGCTGCCGCTGCGCCTCAAGGGCGCCGGCCGCCGCGAGGCGCGCGCCGCCGCCGCTCCGGTCCTGGCCGAGTTCGGGCTGGCCGGGTTCGAGAAGGCCCGCCCGGGCGAGCTGTCGGGAGGCATGCGCCAGCGGGTCGCGTTCCTGCGCACGCTGCTGGCCGGCAAGCCGGTGCTGTGCCTCGACGAGCCGTTCGCCGCGCTCGACGCGATCGCCCGCGCCGACATGCAGCGATGGCTGGCGGACGCGCTCGCGCGCGAGCCGCGGACGGTGCTGCTCGTCACCCACGACGTCGAGGAGGCGGTGCTGCTCGGCGACCGGGTGGTCGTGATGTCGCCGCGCCCCGGGCGGGTCGTGGCCGACCTGCCCGTCGACGTGCCGCGCCCGCGGGTCGCCACCGACCCGGCCGTCGTCGCGCTGCGCGCCCGGGCGCTGGAGGCGCTCGGCGGGGAGGGCGCCGCGTGATCGCGCTGCTCCTCGTCGCCGTCCTGCTGGGCGCCTGGCAGCTCTACGCCTCGGAGGGGCCGGTCGACGACCTCATCCTGCCCTCCCCCAGCGAGATCGCCACCGCGCTGTGGGAGGACCGCTCGCTGCTGTGGAGCAACTTCCTCGTCACCGCCCAGGAGGTCGCGTTCGGCATCGTCGCCGCGCTCGTCGTCGGCTTCGCGTGCGCGACCGCCCTGCACTTCTGGCGGCCGCTGCGCCGCGCCACCTATCCGCTGCTCGTCGCCTCCCAGGCGGTGCCGATCGTGATCGTCGCGCCGCTGCTGATCGTGTGGCTGGGCTTCGGGATGGCGCCGAAGGTCGCGATCATCGCGCTGATCTGCTTCTTCCCGATCGTCGTCACGACGCTCGACGCGCTCGGCCGCGTCGACCGCGACACGATCCGCCTGCTGCGCACGCTCGACGCGTCGCGCTGGTCGGCGTTCCGCTTCGCCGAGGCCCCCGCGGCCCTGCCCGCCGCGCTCAGCGGCGCGAAGATCGCCGTCGCGGTCGCCGTCATCGGCGCCGTGTTCGCCGAGTACTCGGGCTCCAGCGAGGGGCTCGGCCACCTGATCCTGCAGGCGATCCCGCAGCTCGAGACGGCCCGCGCCTGGGCGGCCGTCGTCGTGCTGGCCGGGTTCGCCGTCGCCCTCTTCTACGCGCTGGACGTCGCGCAGCGACGCCTGCTGCCCTGGACCACGAACGAAAGGACATCGTGACCCGCCGGATCATCGCCGTCGCACTGTCGGCGCTGAGCGCCGCCGCGCTCGCCGCCTGCGGCGAGAAGGAGGACGTGACGAGCGCGCCGCCGACCGAGCAGGTGCGGCTGATGCTCGACTACTACCCCAACGCCGACCACGCCGGCATCTACGCGGCGATGGGCACGGGCGCGTTCGAGCGCGCGGGGATGGACGTCGAGCTCGTCACCCCCTCGGATCCCGCGGCGCCGCTGAAGCTCCTGGCGGCCGGGAAGGTCGACGTGGCGATCTCCTACGAGCCCGAGCTGCTGCTCGCCCGCGACCAGGGCGCCGACCTCGTGTCGGTCGGCGCGCTCGTGCAGCGGCCGCTGACCTCGATCATGGCGCTGCCCAAGGGCAAGGTCCGCTCGGTCGCCGACCTGGAGGGCAAGACCGTCGGGACCGCCGGCATCCCCTACCAGTCGGCCTACCTGAAGACGATCCTCACCGAGAACGGCATCGACCCGTCGTCGGTGCGCGAGGTCAACGTCGGCTTCAACCTCGTCCCGGCGATGCTGTCGGGCCGCGTCGACGCGACGCTCGGCGCGTTCTGGAACGTCGAGGGCGTCGAGCTGCAGCGGGCCAAGCGCGACCCGGTGATCATCCCCGTCGACGAGGCCGGCGTGCCGACCTACGACGAGCTGATCTTCGTCGTGCGCGCCGACACCGCCCGCAACCGCGGCCCGTACGTGCGCGCGTTCCTGCGCGCGGTCGCCGAGGGCCACGAGGCGCTGCGCGACGACCCGCAGACCGGCATCGGGCCGCTGCTGGCCGCCAACCCGGACCTCGACCGCGCCGACACGCTCGCCGAGGTGCGCGAGACGCTGCCGGCGTTCTTCCCCGAGGACCCCGACCAGCCGTTCGGCTGGCAGGACCAGCAGGCGTGGGGCCGCTACGGCGGGTGGATGGTCGAGAGCGACCTGCTGAAGTCGCCGCCGCTGCCGCGGTCGCTGACGAACGAGTTCCTGCCCGGCGCGGGCCTGGAGCCGGCCGACGACCCGGCGGCCGGCAACTAGCCGGGCTAGGCGGCGAGGGCGCGCTGGAAGCGGCTGGCCCCGGCGAGCGCGTACGCGCCCGCCAGGCCGGCCCACTCGCCGTAGGGGGCGAAGAACGCGCGCACCTCGTCCTCCTCGGCGCGCGCCGACGGCCGGCCGCCGGCGCGCAGCCGCCCGACGAGCTTGCGGTAGGCGAGGTCGCCGGCCGGGAGCTGGTCGAAGCGGCCCTGGCCGTGCAGGGCGAGGAACTCCAGCGTCCAGGCGCCGATGCCGCGGATCGCGCGCAGGCGCGCCCAGCCGCGCTCGTGATCGGGGTCGTGCAGGTCGACGCGCCCGCAGGCCACCTCGCGGGCGGCCCGGGTCAGGGCGATCGCCCGCGCCGGGCTGAGGTCGAAGGACTCCAGCCGCGCCGCGCCCATCGCCGCCACCTCGGCGGCGCTCGGCACGTCCCACAGGCCGGTCCGCGGATCCCTGCGTCCGGCGTGCCGGACGATGCGCCGCTCGATCTCGCAGGCGCGCTCGAACTCGATGAGCTGCTCGCAGATCGCCCACGCGAGCGCCTCGAACGGCTCGGGGCGGCGGCGGACGCGCAGGTGCGGCAGCGTGCGGACGGCGCGGCCGATGAGCGGGTCGAAGCGGAAGCGGTCGTGGAAGGCGCGCAGGTCGTCGTCGACGCCGACGGCGAAGCGCATGCGCTCGATCGCGTACTCCGCGGCGTCGCGGCGCTCGGCGGCGGCGCCGAACACGACGCGGTCGCGCGCGGGCTGGGCGACGCGCACGACGACCGGCTCGCCGTCGACGTGCAGCAGGCGGTGCAGCACGCCGTCGCGGCAGCGCAGGACGCCGTCCTTGCCGCCGTGGCGCTGGAGGCGGAACGGCCACGGCGGCCGCACCTCCACGCGCACCTCGACGGTCACCTGCGGTCGACCAGGTGGACGTCCACGAGGAACGTCCGCGTCGCGACGACGTCGAGGCGGGTGCCCTTGCGGCGCCCGCCGAGGCGCAGGCTCGAGCGCCGGCGCGGCGCGCGGGCCGCGCGGGCGACGCCCTTGGCCAGCATCACCGCCGTGGCGCCGGCGACCAGCGAGGCGCCGGCCACCGCCGCGGCCTGGACGGCCACCGGCGTGGCGGGCCGGCGCTCGAGCGCCGCCGAGTCGCGCACGATGACGCCGTCGACGATCTCGGGCTCGGCCTCCACGGGCATGCGCTCATCGGCCATGGGCGGCGACCATAGCAGTCCGTCAGGCGGTCTCCGGCGGCGGCTCAGACCGGGCGCTCGTACACCCGGTAGCGCTTCACGATCCGCCCGCCCATCGCCTCCATGCCCCGGTTCATCGCGTGGTTGGTCTCGAGGATCCAGCCCATCTCGCCCCACGTGTACGGGGTGCGCTCGGCCAGGTTGAACTGCTCGATGTACATCTGCGCGGCGACGCCGGTGTGCTGGAACTCGGGCTTGACGCCGAGGAACCCGACCCGCACCCGGTCCATGATCCGGCGGCGGCGCAGGTAGTGCCACCAGCCGAGCGGCAGCAGCCGCCCGTTCATGCGCTTGAGGACCTGGTTGATGTCGGGGATCGTGATGTTCACCGCGATCGGCTCGCCGTCCTTCTCGGCGACCATGAACCAGTCGCTGTCGAACACGAGCTGCAGCTCCTGCGCGTACGCGTCGAGGTCGGCCTTCGTGAACGGCACGAAGTCCCAGTTCTCGGCCCACGCGGCGTTGTAGATGTCGCCGAACGCGTCGAGGTCGCGCCGCAGCGACCGGCGGGTCATCTTGCGCAGCGTGACGCCGTGCTTGGTCTCGGCCTCCTCGGCCAGGCGGAAGAGGATCGGGCGCACCGAGCTGCGGTCGGCGATCGACAGCTCCCACATGTAGAGGTCCATCGCCTTCGCCAGCCCCGCGTCCTCGACGAGCCGCTGGTAGTACGGCGGGTGCCACGGCTGGCGGACCATCGGCTCGCGGTCGAAGCCCTCGATGAGGATGCCGCTCTCGTCGTTCATCGTGAAGTCCATCGGCCCCAGCATCCGGGTGCGCCCGCGCGCCCGCAGCCACCCGGCGGCGGCCTCCAGCAGGCCGCGCAGCGCGTCGGGGTCGTCCTCGACCTCCAGGAAGCCGAACATGCCCGTGGACTCGTCGGGGTGCTGGCCGTCGTAGGCGAGGTTGACCTGGGCGCTGATGCGCCCCACGGCGCGGCCGTCGCGCCACGCCAGGAACAGCCGCGCGTCGCCGTGCGTGAAGAACGCGTTGTGCTTGCGCGACAGGAAGAAGCGGCGCTCGAGCCGCAGCGGGGGCACCCACTGCGGGGAGGTAGAGTGCAGCCGGAACGGGAGCTCGATGAACTCCCGAATCTCGCGGTGCGACGCCACCGCCCGGATCTCAAGGCTCATATGCCCACCACCGTAGACGTCTTCGCCAAGGTCCGCGGGCACGAGCGCGCCGAGCAGCTGCGCGCCGCGCGTGAGGCCGATCTCGTCCCCTACTTCCGCCCGCTGACCGGCCCGGCCGGGCCGGTCACGGAGATGGAGGGCGCCGAGCGGGTCATGCTCGGGTCCAACAACTACCTCGGCCTGACCGGCGACCCGCGGGTGATGCAGGGCGCCCGCGACGCGCTGGAGGCCTACGGCACCGGCCTCACCGGCTCGCGCTTCCTCAACGGCACCACGCGGCTGCACCTCCAGCTCGAGGAGGAGCTCGCCGACTGGATGGGCACCGAGGACTGCATCGTCTTCACGACCGGCCACCAGGCGAACCTGGGCACGATCGGGACGATCCTCGACCAGTCCGACACGGTCATCGTCGACTCCGGCGACCACGCGTCGATCCTCGACGGCGTGCTGCAGTCGCGGGCGAAGATGCGCCCGTTCCGCCACAACAAGCTCGACAAGCTGGAGCGGCAGCTCGAGCGGGCCCAGGAGGACGGCGGCGGCGTCCTCGTCGTCGTCGACGGCGTGTACTCGATGGAGGGCGACGTCGCCCCGCTCGTCGAGATCACCGACCTGTGCCGGCGCTACGGCGCGCGGCTGATGGTCGACGAGGCCCACGGCGCCGGCGTGCTCGGCGCCCGCGGGGCCGGGGCCAGCGAGCTCCTGGGCGTCGAGGACCGTGTCGACCTGCGCATGGGCACGTTCAGCAAGTCGCTGGCGAGCTGCGGCGGGTTCGTCGTCGGCTCCGCCGAGGTCATCGACTTCATCCGCATCAGCAGCCGCGCGTTCATCTTCACGGCCGCCGGCGTGCCCGCCGCGGTCGGGGCCGCGCTGGCCGCCCTGCGGATCATCCGCTCGCCCGAGGGCCCCGAGCTGATGGCCCGCGTGCTCGCCAACGCCGCGTACCTGCGGGCGGGGCTGCGCGAGCGCGGCTTCAAGACCGTCGACCACGCGATCGGCACGCCGGTCATCCCCGTGCTCGTCGAGGACGACTGGAAGGCGGCGCTGCTGTGGCGCGCGCTCTACGACGCCGGCGTGTTCGTCAACGTGGCGATCCACCCCGCCGTCCCGCCCGGCGGGGCGCTGCTGCGGACCAGCGTGATGGCGACCCACGACCACGCCGTGCTGGACCGCGCGCTCGACGCGTTCGCATCCGTGAAGGCCGCCTTCGAGGCCGAGCACGGACCGCTGCCGTCGCCCTGACCGCGGCGGTCGCGGCAGCCCTCGACCGTTGGTCGAGGGCTGGTGGGAAAAGTGCGCTCGGAGCGCATGATCGTCACCGACCCCCGTTGACCGCCTGACGTTTCGCCGCGTACCGTTCCGAGCGCGTCGACCGCGGCGCATGGGGGATGGAGAGAGCGAAGGGCGCCGGGCCGTGTGGGTCCCCGGCGGCCCGGGACGGGACCCCGACGTGGAGTCGAACCCGCGAGGGAGGCGGCTCCATGCCCGCGGCGCGGCGCGTCCAGGAACACGACGACGCCGGACGGCCGGTCGGCCCGACGGCAGGGAGGAAGCATGACGGCGTCAGCACTCAACGCCTCGGGGCCCCAGCACCTGCGGGCTCTCCAGCGCGCGAACGAGGTCCGCCTCGCCCGAGCGGAGCTCAAGCGCCGGGTGGCGGATGGCGAGCTGACGGTGTCGGAGGTGGTGCTCACCTCGCCCTGGGAGGCGGAGAGCATGGCCATCGCCGACCTGCTCATGAGCCAGCGCCGCTGGGGACGCACCCGCTGCCGGCGCTTCCTGGCCCAGGTGCCGCTGTCGGAGACCAAGACGATCGGCTCGCTCACCGAGCGCCAGCGGCTGGCGATCGCCGCTCGGCTCGACGCGGCGCCGGTCGGCGGGGTGGACGTCACCGAGCGGGTGCACTCCCGCCCGATGGCGTCGATGATCGCCTAGCACGCGGCCTCGACCGCGTCCCTGCCGCCGGCATCGTCGTCGGCAAGGACGCGGTCGAGCTGGGTCCGCGACCGGATCCCCAGCTTGGCGAACACCTTGTGCAGGTGGTACTCGACCGTGCGGGGGCTGATGAAGAGCTGCGTGGCGATCTCGCGGTTGGAGCGCCCGTCGCGGGCGAGCGCCGCGATCTGCGCCTCCTGCGCGGTCAGCTCGTCGCCGGTGTCGGCCGTGCGCCGCCGGGCCCGCTCGCCCGTGGCCAGCAGCTCGCGCTCGGCGCGCCCGGCGAACGCGCGCATCCCCATCGCCGCGAACCCCTCCTGGGCGGCCCGGAGCTGCGCACGCGCGTCCATGCGGCGCCGCTCGCGCCGCAGCCACTCGCCGTACAGCAGCCGGGCGCGGGCCAGCTCGACACGCTCCCCGGCCCGGGCGAGGCGCTCGATCGCCTCCTGGTGGTGGCGTTCGGCGGCGGGCCCGTCGGCGACGAGCGCGCGGCAGCGGGCCTCCAGCCCGAGCGCCCAGTCGCCGCCGCACGGCCCGGTGGTGCGCGCCAGCCGCGCCAGCGCGCCGCGCGCCTGCTCGTCGCGCCCGGTGCGCGCCGCCGCCTCGACGAGCTCCGGCAGCGACCACTGGGCGAGGCCCTGCTCGCGCGACTGCGCGGCCGCGCTGCGCGCCGCGGCGTAGGCCTCCTCGAAGCGGCCCAGCCCGTTGTCGAGGACGGCCGACGACCACTCCGACGCGGTCAGCCACTGGCCCTCCCCGCGGCGGCGCATCGACTCGGTGACCGCCCGGATCAGGCGCAGCGTGTGGGCCTCGTCGCCCCGCCACGCCGCGACCACCATCTCGCCGTACGGGCCGACGCCGCGGCCGGTGACCTCGTTGACGCGCTCGGCCTCCTCGGCGCAGGCGGCGGCCGCGGCGAGCTCGCCCCGCCGCAGCAGGATCGCCAGGCGCAGGTTCAGCCCGAACGGCAGGAGGTCGAGCGCGCCCATCGCGCGCGCCGCCTCGACGACGCGCGCCGAGAGCACGTCCCACGTCTCGCCGTCCCACACGTCGTGGGCGATGCGGCACGCGAGCGGCAGCCACGGGAGGCTCGCCGGCGTCACGGGCTCCTCGCGAATGAGGGCCAGCGCCCGGCGCAGGATCGGCACGCCGTCCTGCGGGCCGTCGGCGACCAGGCGCGCCATGCCGTCGAGGAGGAGGTCGGAGCCGCGGCCGGCGCCGAGCGCGGGCGGCAGGTCGCGCGCGGTCTGCGCGACCTCCAGCACGCCGGCCGCCCCGGCGAGCCGGCCGGCGGTCAGCGCCGCGTAGAACGCGTCGCGGCAGGTCTCGCGGGCGAGCCCGACGTCGAGGGTGCGCAGGCGGCGGGCGGCGGTCAGCAGCAGCCCGGGCGCGTCGCCCACGTTCAGCGCCAGCGCGATCTGGCCGCGCAGCACGTCGACCTGGGCGCTGCGCAGCTCGTCGGGCGGGCCGGCGTCGGCCACGGCCAGCAGCGGCCGGGCGCCCGCGAAGTCCCCGGCGCGGACCATCGCCTCGGCGGCCGCGAGCGCGCGGGCGGCGCGCGCGCCGGCGGCGGGCGTCAGCAGCGTCGCCTGGTTGAGGAACGCGGCGGCCTCGGCCAGGCCGCCGCGGGCGCGGGCCCGGGCGCCCGCGGCCTCGACCTCGGCGGCCGCGCCCTCGTCGGGCGCCGGCGTCGCGCGGGCGCGATGCCACGCACGGCGGTCCGGGTCGCGCTCCGGGTCGGTCGCCTCGGCGAGCGCGAGGTGGACGCGCCGGCGCTCCGCCGGCGGCGCCGCCCAGTAGGCGGCCGAGCGCACGAGCGGGTGGCGGAACCACACGCGCGTGCCGAACGCGGCGAGCCCGGCGTCGACGAGCGGCGCCGCCGCCGACGGGTCGAGGCCCAGGCGCCCGGCCGCGGCGTGGATGAGCACCGGGTCGCCCGTCGGCTCGGCCGCGGCGACGAGCGCGAGGCTCCGGGTCGGCGCCGGCAGCCGCTCCAGGCGGCGCTGGAAGCTCTCCTCGATGCGCCCGGCCAGCGGCCGGGCCGGCGGGAGCCCGAGCCCGCCGGCCAGCTCGGTCGGCGTCAGCCCGCGGGGCAGCTCGAGCAGGGCGAGCGGGTTCCCGCCGGTCTCCGCCACGATCCGGTCGGCGACGCCGGCGTCGAGCGGGCCGGCGATGGTCGATTCCAGCAGCGCGCGCGCCGGCGCCGGGTCGAGGCCGCGGAGCGCGAGCTCCGGGAGCCCGGCGAGGTCGGAGCGGCCGCGCGTGGCGAGGACGACGCCGATCGGGTCCGCGTCGATGCGTCGCGCGACGAACGCGAGCGCCTGGGCCGACGCCTCGTCGAACCACTGCGCGTCGTCGGCGATCAGCAGCAGCGGGCCGTCGTCGGCGGCCTCGGCCAGGAGGCTGAGCGCGGCGAGCCCGACCAGGAACCGGTTGGGCGCCCCGCCGCCGGCGAGCCCGAAGGCGATCGCGAGCGCCTCCTGCTGGGGGCCGGGCAGGCGCTCGAGGCGGTCCAGCAGCGGCGCGCAGAGCTGGTGCAGGGCGGCGAACGCGAGCTGGCGCTCGGACTCCACGCCCACCGCCGTCATCACGCGCGCGTCCGCGGCCCGCGCGCGCAGGTCTCGCAGCAGCGCGCTCTTGCCGACCCCCGGCTCGCCGCGCACGACCAGGGCTCGGCCGCTGCCGGCGGCGACGGCCGCGAGCAGGGCGTCCAGCTCCGTCTGCTCCTCGTCGCGACCCAGCAGATGACGACCGGGCCGCGCGGTCGAGGTCGGTTCCATCCCGCCGGGGAACCTACCCGCACCCCACCCCCCTCCCAGGGGAACGCGAGGTGCCCCGCCCCCGTGGTCGGCTGGGGATCCACCGATGCGAGCGCGCCGCGCCCGCGGAACCCTCGCAGCGTCCGTGGCGTCGCCGAGCGCGGCGCTCCAGCCGAACCGAAGGAGGGCCTGATGGCCACCATCCGCGTGGGCGAGGAGAACTCGACCGACATCTTCATCCACTACGAGGACCTGGGCTCCGGGCAACCGGTCGTGCTGATCCACGGCTTCCCGCTCAGCGGTCGCTCGTGGGAGAAGCAGACGATCGCGCTGCTTGAGGCGGGCTTCCGCGTCATCACCTACGACCGGCGCGGCTTCGGCGCGTCCAGCCAGCCGAGCACCGGCTACGACTACGACACGTTCGCCGCCGACCTCGACAAGCTCATGACCGAGCTCGACCTGCGCGACGTCGTGCTCGGCGGGTTCTCGATGGGCACCGGCGAGGTCGCCCGCTACCTGGGCACGTACGGGTCCGAGCGCGTCAGCCGCGCAGTGATGATGGGCGTCGTCCCGCCGTTCCTGCTGCAGACCGAGGACAACCCGCACGGGACCCCGGCGAGCACCATCGAGGCGACGGTCGAGGCGATCCGCACCGACCGCCTCGCCTACCTGTCGGACTTCTACGACGCCTTCTACAACCTCGACGAGCTGCTCGGGTCGCGCGTGTCCGAGGAGGTCGTGCGCGACAGCTGGAACGTCGCCGCCGCGGCGTCGCCGGTCGGGACGCTCAAGTGCCCGCCGACGTGGATCGACGACTTCCGCGACGACGTCGCCAGGTTCGACGTGCCGACGCTCGTGGTGCACGGCACCGCCGACCGCATCCTGCACATCGACGCGACGGCCCGGCGGCTGCCGGCGCTGATCGACGACTGCGAGCTCGTCGAGATCGAGGGCGCGCCGCACGGCCTGCTGTGGACGCACGCCGACGAGGTCAACGACGCGCTGCTCTCGTTCCTCGGCGCGCGCGCCGGCGCGGTGTCGTAGCCGCCGCGCCGTGGAGATCGTGACCGCCGCCGAGCTGGCCGGCGTGGTGACCTTCGCGATCTCCGGCGTCCTCGCCGTGTCGGTCCGCCTGGACTGGTTCGGCGTGGTCGTCGTGGGGATCGTGACGGCCCTCGGCGGCGGCACGATCCGCGACGTGATCCTCGACGACACGCCGGTCGTGTGGGTCGAGGACCTCGGCTACCTGGCGGCGGCCGCGGCCGGCGCGGCGCTGGCGACCCCGCTGGCGCGGTGGCTGGCCACCGGCTCCAGGCGGCGCTTCGAGGAGGCGCTGCAGGTGGCCGACGCCGCCGGCCTGGCGCTGTTCGTCGTCGTGGGCGCGCAGATCGCGCTCGACGTCGGGTTCGGCGCCGGGGTGGCGATCGTCTCCGCCGTCGTGACCGGGATCGGCGGCGGCCTGATCCGGGACGTGCTCGCCGCCCGCACCCCGATGGTGCTGGCCGGCGAGTTCTACGCGACGGCCGCGCTCGGCGGCGCGATCGTCTACGTGACGCTCGACCGGGCCGCGTCGGTGCCGGAGCTGCCGGCCGCCGTCGCGGGCGCGCTGACCGTGTTCGTCCTGCGGGTGCTCGGCATCCGCCGGCGCTGGACGGTGCCCGCGATCACGCGCTGAGCGGGCGCCGGCGTCAGACGCGCGTGGCGAGCTCGAGGATGTGGTCGTCGGGGTCGCGCAGGTACAGCGAGCGGAAGCGCCCGCGCTGGAAGACGTCGGTGGTCTGGACGCCGCGGCCGCGCAGGTAGTCGCGCCACGCGTCGAGCTCCTCGGCGGAGTCGACGGTGAGCGCGAGGTGGTGCGGCGCTCCGGGCCCCGGGCTGCCCGCGGGCATCTGCGGATACTCCATGAACGACACGAGCGTGCCGGCGCGCCCGTCGCGGTCGCCGAACCAGAAGTGGCGCGCGGTCGGGTCGTCGTCGTTGACGCCCTGCTCGACCAGGCCGAGGCCCAGCGTGTCGCGGTAGAAGGCGGTCGTGGCGTCGAGGTCGCGGACGATCAGCGTCACGTGATGGATGCCGGTGATCTGCATCCGCCGCGGCTGGGCGGTCGATTCGGTCGGTTCGGTCACGTCCGGAACCCTATGCCCCCGGTCCGACGACGGAACGCAGCCCGCAGCGCGGCGAAGCACGCGGCGAACACGGCGACGCCGACGCCGATCAGCGCGAGCTGCGGCAGGCCGGTGAAGAAGTACAGCGGGATCACGGCCGCGACGGCGGCGCTGGCGGCCAGCAGCGTCGAGTGCGAGCGGTAGCCGGCGAAGTGCTCGCGCAGCGACAGCTCCAGCGAGGCGACGGTGACGAGTGCGAACCCGCAGACCGCGAACGCGGTGCGGTCGGAGGCGACGCCGGTGAGGCCGAGGACGATGAGGACGATGCCGCCGAGGATCGTCAGCTCGATGAGCGGGAACGGGCTCCAGGGCGCCTTCGGCGCGTCCTCCAGGCGGGCGCGGCGGGAGGCGCGCGGCTGGGCGCGGGACGCGGGTGCGGCGGTGGCGCGCTCGGCGCGATCGGGGGCGGGCCGCTCCTGGACGGCGGGCCGGGCGGGCGCGCCGGACGTGGCGCGCGGAGGCCGGCGCTTGCGGCGCTTGCGGCGGTTGTCGGCCATGTCAGCGGGCTAACGGGCAGCCCGACGACAGCTTCACCTGCCACCACCCCATGAGCATCCCCACGAGGCCCAGGCGCGGGCGGACGGCGTAGACGCCGCAGCCGCCCTCGCCCAGGTCGGCCGCGCGGACGCGCTCGAAGCGGTGGCGGCCGGGCTCCATCAGCATCCGCTCGAGGCGCACGCGCGCCTGCTCCTGGCGGGCGCCGCGCCGGGCCTGGGCGGCGCACGCGTCGTCCACCGCGGCGGCCAGCCGGTCGCGGGCGCGTTCCAGCTCGCCGAGCGTCATGAGGCGCGGGACGCCGGCGCGGCGCGGCGGCGCGTCGGCATCGGGTTCGGGCGGCGCCGGGTCGAGCGCCGCCAGGCGCCGCTCGAGGTGCGCGATCTGGGCGCGCAGCGAGCGCCGCGCGGCGGCCTCGTCGAGCCCGGGCGTGAGCGCGCGCTGGCCGGTGGCGACCATGGCGGAAGCGTACTCCGGGCGGGCGAGGCACGCGACCGGCGAGCGCACGGAGCGTCGTCGCGCCGCAATGCGGTGCCACGACGCACTCCCGATCGGTAGGGTCGCGCGCCGTGCCCCATCTCCACGGACGGACCCTCACCCTCTTGGTGGTGCTCGCCGGGCTGCTCGTCGCCGCGCCCCCGGCGCAGGCCGACGCGATCTGCGGCGGCGGCGTCACCGTCGCCTACGCCGGCGCGACCGCGACCTGCGCGTACACCACCGCCGGCGAGGCGACGTTCACCGTGCCCGACGGCGTCACGTCGCTCGCGGTGCTCGCCGTCGGCGCGCCCGGCGCGGACGGCACCCCCGGGGACGGGTTCGGCGGGACGCCGGGCACCGGCGGCCGCGGAGCCCGGGTCACCGCGACGCTGGACGTGACGCCCGGACAGGTGCTCTACGTCGAGGTGGGCGGACCGGGAGAGGCGTCGCCGCCGCTGGCGCCCTGCATCGCGTCAAGCCACGCCGGCGGCGCCGGCGGCGCGAACGGCGGCGGGGCGGGCGGTCCCGGCCGCTGCAACGGCTTCGGCGGCGGCGGGGGCGGCGGCGCGTCGGACGTGCGCACGACCCCGGCCTCGGCGGGCGGGCTGACGGGCCTGCCGGGCGATCCCCGGCTCGTCGTCGCGGTGGCGGCGGAGGCGGCGGCAGCCCGCTGAACAACCCCGCCGGCAACGGCGGCGACGCGGGCGGCGCCGGGACGGGCGCCGGCGACGGCGGCAGCTGCGCCACCAGCCCCGCGAACGGCGGCACGGGCGGAAGCGGCGCCGGTGGAGGCGCCGGGGGCGCCGTCTGCGGGGGAGGGTTTCCCGGCGAGCCCGGGGGCGCGGGCGCGCCGGGCGACGGCGGCACGGGCGGCGACGGGAACGTCGCCAACACCGGCGGTGGCGGTGGTGGCGGCGGCGGGTACGCCGGCGGCGGCGGCGGGGCGGCCGGCGGCGACTCCGGTCTCGCCATGGGCGGCGGCGCCGGCTCGAGCTTCGGGCCGGCCGGGGCGAGCTTCGCGACCGCCGGCGCGGGCGACGCGGCGTCGGTGACCCTCAGCTTCGAGGTCCCGCCGCCGACGGTGGCGATCGCGGCCCCGCTCGACGGCCAGGTCGTCGAGGTCGGCGCCGCCGTGACGACGTCGTTCACCTGCACCGAGTCCTCGACGGGCCCCGGCATCGCCTCGTGCGAGGACGGCGCCGGCCGTCCGAGCGGCGCCGCGCTCGACACGTCGACGGTCGGAGCCCACACGCTCGCCGTCACGGCGACGAGCACCGACGGGCTCGCGGCCACGGCATCCGTGAGCTACACGGTCGTGGCCGCGCCGCCGGATCCGGTCCCGCCGGCCCCGCCGGCCCCGCCGATCCCGCCGTCGGATCCCGTCGCTCCGCCGCCCCCGTCGACGCAGCCATCGACGGCGGCGCCGGTCGTGGCGGTCACCACCCACGGGGTGCCGGTCGTCCGCGCCTCGCGCACCGGCGGCGTCGTCGTGCCGGGCGTGACCGCCACGTGCACCGCGGGCGCCGGTCCCTGCGACGACAGCTCGGTCGCGCTCAACGCGACGGTCCGCGGTCGCCGGGTGACCCTCGGGCGCTCGGTGTTCCGCCTCGCCGACGGCGCGAGCAGCGACCGCCTCACGGTCACGCTCTCGCCGCTCGGCCGGCGCATCCTCGCGCGCGAGCGGTCGCTGACGGCCACCGCCGTGGTGGTCCTGCGCAACAGCACCACGACCGCGACCGCCACGGGCGAGCGCGACATCCGCCTGCGCGCGCCGGCGCGCCGCTGACCCGCGCGACCGGGCGGCCGTTGTCGCCTCGCGATCGCAGAGCGAGCTCAATCCGACAACGGCGCGAGGAGCTCGGCGCAGCGCTCCAGCGCCTCGACGGCGAACAGCTCCGGCACGTCGGGCACGCGGATCGCGTAGAGCACGAGCGCCCGGGTGGAGCGCCCCAGCGGCCGCACGGGGTCGCCGAACAGCGGCGCCACGACGCCGGCGTCGTCGGCGACCACCAGCCGGCGGTCGTCCTCGACGCGCAGCCCCAGCGGGCCCTCCACGGACGCGGCGTCGATCGCCCACACGCCCACGCCGGTCTCGACGGTCGCGATCGTCAGCGCGTCGGCCGGCATCCCGCGCGCCACGAAGCCGCCCTCGACGAGCCGGCGCACGATCGCCGCCTCCTGGGGCACGCGGTGGACGTCCGGCTCGATCCCGATGTGGCGGAAGAACACGCGGTGGGCGTGCACGACCGGCTGGCGGCGCAGCATCTTCGCCTGCGGGCCGCGCCAGCGGTCCGACAGGTCGGCCAGGCGGGCGCGCACGTCGGGCGGCGTGCGCCCGGGCCGCGCCGACGCGACCGTGAACAGCAGCCCGAGCCCCGGGTGCTCGTCGGCCAGCGCGGGCGCCACGCGCCCGGGCCGGATCAGCCCGCCGGTGTCCATCCGCGCCGGCGCGAGGCGGCCACCAGCCGCTCCACGCGCCCCTCCAGCGACGCCTCGGACTCCTCGCCCAGCACCGTCCCGCGCACCTCGCCGCCGGGGTAGGCGAACGTCACGTGCGGGCAGACCGCAACCCCGTACAGCGCCGCGAGCGCGCCGTCGCGGTCCCAGCCGACCGGGAACGTCCAGCCGTGCTCGCGCACGAGCCGGCGCAGGTCGTCGCGGTCGCCGCGGATCGACACCGCCGCCACCTGCGCCTCCGGGTGCCGGCGGTGGATCGCCTCCAGCCGGTCGAGCGTGCGCGTGCAGTCGCCGCCGCGCGTGGCCAGGAACGCGAGGACGACCGGGCCGCGCTCCCACAGCTCGCACGCGTTCAGCACCTCGGGCCCGCGGACCGAGCACGCCGGCACGCTCCCCGCCGCGCCCGAGTCGGCCTCGCGCGCCACGTTCGCGTCCCCGTCCAGCGACCCGAGCGCCAGCGGCACGGCGAACGGCGGCATCTCCGTCCCCGGCGCCACGCCGGCCGCCCCGCTGCCCTCGCCCCCGCCGAGCGCGCGGATCGACACGATCGCGATCGCCGCCAGCACCACCGCGGCGAGGATCCATCCGTAGCGCGTCTGCCACGGCGGGCGGACGGGCGGCTCGTCGCTCACGCTCGCCTCCCCCGCCGCTCCGCCGCCACCAGGACGGCCGGCAGCACCGCCAGCACGCCCAGCAGCGACACGCCGAGGTCGACCACGGTCACCCAGCCGAAGTCGCGCAGCATCTGGATGTCGGAGGCGACCAGCACGGCGAACCCGGCGATCGCGGTCACGCCCGACGCCACCACCGCCGCGCCGGTCGAGCGGTACGTGCGCTCCAGCGCGGCGGCGACCGCCAGCCCGCCGGCCCGCTCCTGGCGGTAGCGCTCGGCCAGCAGCACGCTGAACTCGGTGGAGATCGCCACCACGAGCGCGCCGAGCGTCACCGACATCGGGTTCAGCTCCACCCGCAGCGCCGCCAGCACGAGCGCCGACCAGCCGGTCGCCAGCACGATCGGCGCCAGCGGCACGAGCGCCCGGCGGACCGAGCGCATCGCCGCCAGCAGCACGAGCGCGACCGCGGCGAGGCCCCCCACCAGCAGCAGCGCGCGGCGCCACGGCGACGACACCTGCGCGTTGGCCTCGGCGGCGAGCACCGGCAGCCCGACCAGCTCGGCCGTCACCCCCTCCGGCGGGTCGAGCTCGTCGCGCATCGCCTCGATGACCTCGTGCTGGCGGTCCAGCGGCATCAGCCGGATCCCGAACGCCAGCGTCGCCGCGGTGCGGTCGGCCGTCACGACGCCCTGGGAGAAGTACGACGGCACCGCGTCGAGCAGCGCGGCGATCTCCTTCCGCGCCGGCTCCTTCGCGCCCGCGAACAGGTCGGGCAGCGAGAACGCCGGGCACACGGTCGCGCGCCCGCAGCGCCGCCCGCCGTCGCCGAAGCGCTCCAGGATCCGCTCCTGGTAGTCGGTCATCCAGCGCAGCACGGCGGGGTCGGTGAGGTCGTCGGCCGTGACCATCACGTCGATCTCGCCGCCGACCCCGGTGGACTCCTGCAGCTCGCGCAGGTCGGCGAGCGCCGGCATCTCCTGCGGCACGAGCCGGTTCACGTCCGACTGCACCGGCGCCTGGGTGTCCAGCGCCCAGCCGGCGACCGCCAGCACGGCCGCCACCGCCAGCACGACCGGCGCGCGCCGCAGCGCCGCGGCCACCACCCAGCCGCTCGCGCGCCGTCCCCCGGCGCGGACCGCCCGCGCCACCGGGTTGCCGGTCACGAGCTCGTCGGCGCCCGCGACCGCCGCGCGCAGCGCGCGCCCCGCCGCGCCGCCGACCGACGTCCCCCGCCCGGCCACCGTCAACGCCGCCGCGCCGGCCGTGAACGTCAGCGCCAGCGCCAGCAGGACGCCCGCCACGAGCAGCAGGCCGAACTGCCGCACCATCGGCACCGGCGACAGCGCCAGCACCAGGAACCCGGTCGCGGTCGCCGCGCCCGCGGTCACGATCGTCGGCCCGCCCCGCGCCGCCGCCGCCCGCGGCGAGCCCTCCTCGCGCGTGCGCGCCTGGAACTGGATCGCGTAGTCGACGGCCAGGCCGATCAGCACCGGCAGCACCCCGATCGACGCCATCGTCAGCGACAGCCCGAGCGCCGCCAGCGCCCCGAACGTCAGCCCGCCCGCGCCCAGCGCCAGCGCGAGCGGCAGCAGCCGCGGGCGCACCCGGAACACGAGCGCCAGCACGCCGGCCATCACCAGCAGCGCGACGACGAGCAGCGTCACCAGCGAGTCGGAGATCGCGTCGCCCAGGTCGCTGAGCACCACCGGCGCGCCGGTCACGACGTACTCGCCGCCGCCGGTGAGCCGCCACTGCGGCATCGCCACCGCCTCGCGGATCAGCGCGATCGCCTCGCGCCGCTCGTCGTCGGACAGGTCGGGCCGCAGGCGCACCTGGATCAGCGCCGACTCGGCCGTCGGGAACAGGTAGGCGAACCGCGCCTTCGGCGTCCCGTCGCGGCCGTCGCCGGTGAACACCAGCTTGGACACGAAGCCGGTGTCGTTGAGCTGCGGCACGCCGGTCAGCCCGTACTCGAGCGCGATCGCCAGCACGTCGCGGGTGAACCCCGCATCGACGAGCCGGCGCGCCTGCCGCGCGAACCGCCGCGCGCGCTCCGGCGAGTAGCCGCGCCGGCGGGCCAGCTCGCGCGCGGCCTCGGCCGCCTCGTCGGCCTGCGCCGCGGCCGCCTCCGACCGCGCCGTGAACTGGTCGGCGATCTGGCGCACCGACTCGTTCACGAACGTCCCGGGGCCGTACACCACCTGCACCGGCCGCGTCGCCGCCAGCCGCCCGCACGGCGACCCGGTCCCGCCCGGCGGCGTCGCGCCCGCCGGCACGTTGCCCGACAGGCACCCCTCCAGGCCGAGCACGGTCTCCAGGTCGCTGGTCAGCAGGAGCTGGCGCAGGTTCTCGGCCACCAGCACGTACACGGCGTCGTCGCCGAAGCGCTCGTGGTAGCGCTCCGTCGCCTGCCACGTGCCCGACGAGCGGCCCACGAGCGTGTCGGCCCCGGTGGACGGCCGCAGCGTCGCGACCGCCAGCGCCGTCGCCGCGCCGACCAGCAGGAGGGCGGCGGCCAGCACCGTCCACGGCCGGCGCCCCACCCAGCCCACCAGGCGCTCCAGGCGCGTCATCGTCGGGCCAGGTTAGGGCTCGGCCGTGTGCCCGTTCGGCGCCGCCGAGATCTGCGGGTACTGCGTCGTCCCGGCCCGCGTCGTGTAGTCGCCCTGCTGCTTGCACGGCGGCGCGATGGCGCCCTGGACGCCGCCCAGCGCCTGCGCGAACAGGTCGGCCTGCAGCGCCGGGGTGACGTAGCTGTTGAGCACGCCGATGAGCTCCTCGGCCTGCTCGCCGCTGAGCTCGCGCAGCGGCGCCGGCAGGATCGACGTCAGCGCCGACGTGGCGCCGCCGATCGCCTGGGCCAGCTCGCTGGTCTGCACGAACGTCGGGAAGCCGCTCGCGCACTGGCGCGTGTCGTAGGAGACCATGCCCTGTGCGAGGTTGAGGAACTCGCGCGGCTTCATGTACGGGTTGGGCCGGTTGCTGGGCAGGCGCCGCGGATAGATCGCCAGGTTCTCCGGCGTGATCGGGTTGATCGTGCGCAGGTAGTGGACCGGGTTGCCGTTGATGTCGGGCGCCGTCGCCTGCGTCGCCGCGGTCGGGTTGGCGAAGAACGCGGTCAGCTCGCTGCGGTACTCGCCCAGGAACGCGAGGATCGGGTTGAGCTGGCGCAGCGGCTGGTCGAACTCGCCCAGGAACGGCGCGAACTGGTCCAAAAAGCTCTGCACCGCCGGCAGCCCGCGCTCGGACGCGTCGATGAGCGGGTCGAGGTCGCGGAAGAGCGCGTTGAGGTCGGGCGCGAGGCCCTCGAGCTCCTGCAGCGTCGGCGACAGCTCGCGGGCGGCCGGGCGGAGCTGGTCGACGAGCGGGTTCGTGTCGCGCGCGAACTGCGTCAGGCGCCGCACCGTCAGCTCGGACTCCTCCTCGAACGTCGGCAGCGCGCGGAAGAGCGCCTTGAGCTCCTCGTCGCGTTGCGCGGTCGTCTCGAAGACCGCGTTGGAGTTCGTGATGAGCTGCGCGAGCTGGTCGTCGCGGGCGGACAGCGCGGCGAACACGTCGCCGGTCCCGTCGACGATGTCGCGCACGTCGCGCTCCTGGGACTTGAGGATGCGCAGCAGCTTGTTCGTGTCGACCGCGAACGGCGCCAGGTTGCCGAGCGCGTCGTTGATGTTCTTGCCCTGCCCGGTGACGCCGAGCGCCTGCTGCTGCATCCAGGTCTGGAACGCCTCGCGCGTCTCCTTGTCGAACGTGCTGAGGATCTCGTCCAGCTCCACGGTCGGGGAGACCTGCGACGCCGGCAGCGTGCCGCCCTCGGGCAGCATCCCGCTCGACGGCTCGCCCGGGGTCAGCTCGACGTACGTCTCGCCCAGCAGCGTCTTCTGGCGCAGGATCGCGCGCGTGTCCTTGGGGATCGGCGCGAACCTGCGGTCCATCTCGATGACCGTGCGCGAGCGCCCGTCGGGCGTCGTCTCGATCTCCTTGACCTTGCCGACCGGCACGCCGGAGATGCGCACGTCGGCCTCGCGGGCGAGCTGCGTGGCCTCGCCGAACGAGGTCGCGAAGCGGTAGCCCTTGGGCGCCAGCGGCGTCGCGCCGCCGAAGGCGATCCACAGGAACAGCAGCAGGCCGAAGCACGACAGCGCGAAGACGACCATCACGAGGAGCCGGCCGAAGGTGGGCACCTGCTTCTGCATCAGCCCTCCTCCCCCTCGCTCGAGGCGGCGCCGGCGCTCGCCGGGGTGGTCGGCGTGCCCGGCCCGCCGGCGCCGGTCGGTGACGGCGGCGTGTTGCCGGCGCCGGCCGACTGCGAGCAGGCCTCCTCCGCCGACACCGGGTTGAGCAGGTTGATGAGCGTGCCCAGCCGCGGGTTGGCGGGCACCAGCGCCGGCAGCGTCTGCAGCGTCGAGCAGCTCGCGAGCACCATGCCGCGGCGGATCGGGCCCATCGCGTCCTGGCCGCCGAACACCGACGCGCCCGCGTGGTTGGTCCACGCCGCCCAGAACAGGTAGCCCTCCTCCTGGTCGCCGGGCGGGTTGAACGCGAGCGTGTTCAGCAGGATGTTGACGACCTTCAGCGCGCTCGTGAGGTCGGGCGTCACCTCGGCGAGGTTGCTCGCGGCCGGGCGCAGCACGCGCACGGTCGGCAGCGACTCGCGCGCGAACGGGCGGAGCTGGTCCTCGATGATCGGCGTGGACTCCTGCAGGAACGGGCGCATCTGGCGCAGCGACGGCCCGAGCGCCCGCGCGGCGGGCCGCAGCGACTCCAGCGTCGGCCCGAGCGCGTCGGCGAGGTCGCCGGCCTTGCCGAGGTTGACCTGCGCGACCTCGAGCGTCTCGGGGAGCTGCTGCAGCGTCGACCGCAGCGCCCGGTCCTGGTTGACGAACGACTGGAAGACCGCGTTGGAGGCGTCGACGAGCTGGGCCAGGTCCTCGTCCTTCGTCGCGACCGCCTCGGTGAGCAGGCGGAAGTTGCCGATCGCGCGCTCGACGTTGTCGCGGCGCTGGGCCAGCAGGCGGGTGATCTCCTCGATGTCGCGGTTGGTCGGCTCGAAGCGCCGGAACGTGTTGGCGAGGTCGTTGGAGCGCCCGTCGAGGCCGCGGCCCAGGTCGCCGAGCAGGATCCGCAGGTAGTCGCGCGTGTCGGCGTCCAGCGCGGCGAGGATTTCGTCGAAGTTGACGGTCGGCTGCGTCTGGCTGACCGGGATGACCCAGTCGTCGGGCGCCTCGCCGGCCTCGCGCGTGCCCGGGTCGAGCTGGATCGTCATGTCCGCCAGCCCGGTCTTGGGCCGCACGAGCGCGCTCGCGTCGTGGTACAGCGTCGCGTGCTCGCGGCGGATCTTCATCGTCACGACCGCGCGCCCGCCCTTCAGCTCGACCTTGCCGATCTCGCCGACCTTCACGCCGGCGATCGCGACCTCCTGGCCCTGGCCGGGCATGAGCGCCTGCGCCGTGGAGATCTCCATCTTGCGGTCGACGAAGTCGGAGCCGATGACCGGCACCCAGGCGGGCAGGTAGAAGCGCTGGTTGCTGAGGATGTAGCCGGCGACGCCGAGCGCGATGACGAGCAGCACGATGATCGCGATGAAGTCGCGGGCGTGGGTGCGGATCGCGCGGACCATCAGCGGCCCCCTCCGCGGAACGGGTTCAGCCGGTCCAGGAGCTGCGCGGCGACGTCGTCGTCCGCCGCGCGGGCCCGGGCGGCGGCGCGGGAGCGGCGGGCCGACGACCGGCGCGCCGGCCGCGAGGACGAGCGGCGCGCGGCGCCCTCGCCGCCGGAGCGGCTGCGCGTGGTCGCGCCGCCGGTGATCCCGCCGACCGCGCCGGTGACGCCGCCGACGACCGAGCCGACCCGCTCCTCGGACGTGAGCTGGTCGACGAGCCCGGTCAGGTCCGTGACGAGCGACGTGAGCGCGGGCTGCAACGGCCCGGTGGCGGTCTGCACGAGCTCGCGCGGGTTGCCGATCGTCGTCGGCGGCTGGAAGCGCGAGCCGTCGGGCCGGCCGGTGGCGGCGCCGTTGAGGTCGGGGATCTTCTGCGTGTAGCAGGGCACGTCGGGCCGGTAGGGCGGGCGGCGGCCCGGGTGGGCCGGGCGCGTCCCGATCGGCGCCTCGTCGCTGCGCCCGAACAGCGCCTCGCCCGACAGCGACCCGCGCCCGGTGGAGACGGTCTGCGAGCCGGCGCCCGGCGAGAAGCGCACGTACATGCCGTTGCCGTCGAAGTTCTGGCCCTCGCCGGCGAGGCCGACCATCGCGTACCAGAACTCCTTGTAGTTCTCCTTGCCGGTCGTCAGCGGCCCGTCCTCGATGACGATATCCCCGGTCGGCAGCAGCACGCGCGTGACGCACTTGGCGACGAGGTCGGCCTCGGGCAGCAGCTCGTTGGTGGCGTCGATCGTGACCGCCAGGTCGCGCGTGGCCGGGCTCAGCTCGCGGGCGAGGCCCTGCAGCTCGTCGGGGCGCAGCAGCGCGCGCGTCTGGCGGATCCACGGGAACGACGCCTCGACGGTCTCGGGCGTCTCGCGGACGCCGGGCAGGATCTCGCGCGCGAACGCGCGGGTCGGCGGGAACGCCTCGTTGAGGCTGGCCAGCGTGTCGTTGGTGGTGCGCAGCGTCGGGCTGAGCTCGCGCACGGTCTCCTGCAGGTGGCTCGACTCGTCGGCGAAGATCGCCATCGTCCGGTCGAAGTTCGTGACGAGGTCCTGGAGCTGGCGGGTGTTGCGCCCCAGCGCGCCGGTGATCGCGGCGAGGCTGGCGATCGTGGTCGACACGTCGTCGGGGCGCACGCCCAGCAGCGCCTCGTTGACGATCGACACGTCGCGCAGCGCGGGGCCGGCGTGGTCGAGGCTGTCGTTGAGCGACTGGGCCGCGGTCTCGCCCTGCACGTCCGGGTCGGCCTGCGCGTCGTCCTCGGCGGTCGGCTCGCTCGTGAGCGCGTCGCCGTAGTCGCGCAGGACCTCCTTCAGCGAGCGGCGCGTGTCCTGCTGCAGGGAGGTGAGCACGTCGCCGAGCTGCACGGGCGCGGCGGTCTGCGTGATCGGGATCGTGTCGCCGTCGCCGAGCGTCGGGGCGGTCGGCGTGCCGGGCTGCAGGTCGACGAAGAAGTTGCCCTCGAGGAAGATGCGCGGGCGGATCTTGGCGGTCGCGTCCTTGTGCAGCGGCAGCGCCTCGTCGTCGAGCTCGAACGTGACGACGGTCGCGTCGGTGTCCTGGTAGCGCTCGATCCTGGTGACCTTGCCGACGTCGACGCCGGCGATGCGCACCGGCGAGTTGGCCTTGATCTGGTTGCTGTTCTCAAAGACGGCGTTGACCCGGAAGCCGTGCGTGAACGGCAGCTCCTTCGCGAAGCCGAAGTAGACGCCGATCGCCACGATCACGAGCACGATCGCGCCCGCCAGCGCGGGGTTCATGCCGCGGCGGTCCTTGCGCGGGATGCGCGGCTTGTCGGGGTCGTTGCGGCGGAAGCGCGGCATCTCAGTCGTCCAGGCTCCGTCGCGTCCGCTCGGTCTCCAGGCGCTGCGTGCCCGGCTGGTTGCCGATCACGGTCTGGCCCGGCAGGTACGTCTCGTTGCCGGCCTCGCACTCGCGCGGCTGGCCGGGCGAGGCGGTGTTCGGGTACGGGTTGGTGTGCAGGTGGTTGATCGCGGTCGGGCCGTTGGCGGGCGCCGAGGCGGGGCCGCCCTCGTTGTTGGGCCCGTCGGCGGCGACGATCACCATGAACCGCTGCCACGTGCCGTTGGCGTCGCCGTCGGACAGCAGGCTGGCGATGTTGCGGAACCACAGCGTCACGTAGTTGCAGACGGTCTGCGCCGGCGCCAGGTGGGCGAGCGTCGGGCGCAGGATGTCCGAGGTCGTCTGCAGGTCCTGGATGCCGAGCTCGGTGGCCGGGTTCTCGGCGAACCGCACGAGCGCGTCGAACGTCGGGATCAGGCGCTCGTTGAGCGCGACCGACCGCCGCAGCGACCGCTCGCCGTTGGTGAACGCGTCGGCCAGGTCGGGCGCGGCGGTGCGCAGCGCCCGCACGCCGGGCCGCAGCTCGCGGAACAGCGCGGCGGAGTTGGCCAGGAACGGCCGCTGGCGCGGCAGCCCCTCGATCGCCGTGTCGAGCGCCTCGGGACCGCGCTCGATCGACTCCTGGATCTCCGGCGTCACCTCGGCCAGCGCCCGGAACGTCGTGTCGAGGTTGCGGAACAGCGCCGCCTGCTGCTCGGCGACCGGCGCGACGATCCGCGCCGAGCGCTCCAGCGCCTGGAAGAGCCCGCCGAGGTTGGTGCGCCGGTCCGCGAGGTTGCTCATCACCGGCACGAGGTTGGCGAGCAGCGGGTTGAGCTCCTCGATCGCGCGGTTGATGTCGGCGCCGCGGCCGGCGAACGCCATCCCGAACTCGTTGAGGTTGACCTGCGACGCCTCGCGCGTGGGCTCGTCGAACATGTTCGTGAACTCGTCGAACTCGACGGGCTCGGGCGTCGCGTTGGCCATCGGCACGGTGGCGCCGTCGGGGAAGCTCTCGTCGGACGTGCCCTTCGTGATCTGCAGGTACTTCAGGCCCAGCGCGGAGCGCGGCCGCACGAGGAACGTGGAGTCGCGCGGCAGCGGGTCGAGGTCCGTCTGGATGTTGATCGTGAGCTGCGCGTAGTAGCGGCCCTCGGGCGTGCGCTTGGGCGTGATCCTGGAGACCGCCCCGACGCGGGTGCCGCCGACGCGCACGTCGTTGCCCTCCACGAGGTTGGCCGCGTTGGGCACGTTGACCTTCAGCTCGTAGGTCGGGACGAACGGCAGGCCGTTGTTGGCGTTGTAGGCCAGGAACACGGCGACGATCACGACGAGCACCGTCGCGGCGCCGATCAGCACCGGGTTCGCGGCGATCGAGCTGGTGGCGCGGCGGCGCATCTAGCCCTCGCCTCCCAGCAGGTAGTCGAGCAGGCGGCTGGTCGTGGTGGTCGTCGTCGTGGTGGTCGTCGACTCCGCGTCGGCCGGCTCGCCGTCGGCCTTGTCGGGGACGGGCACCGCCGTGCCGCTGCCGGGCAGGATCCCGTCGGGCAGGCGGATCGCCTCGCCGCCGGGCTCGTCGTCCGCCTTCGCGCGCGCCTTGGCCGGCCGCGTCGCGCTGGAGGCCAGCCGCGCCCCGCCGTCGTCGGCGGGCGGCGCCGAGCGCGTCTGGCCGGCGCGGGTGAACGTCGCCTCGCAGCCGGCGAACTTCACGTCCGTGTACGTCGAGCACGTGTTCAGCAGCAGGCCGGCGCGCAGGTAGTGGCCGGCGCTGTCGAACCCGTTGATCGCCGTCATCTGGAAGAACAGGTAGTCCATCGCGCGCTCGATGCCGCCCGTGTCGCGCAGGCTGACGAGCAGGTCGTCGAGGTCGTCGGCGACCGGGCGCGCGGAGGCCGACAGCTCGTTGACCTGCTCGGTGATCGGGCGGATCTTGCGCATCGCGTCGGTGCCGACGACCGCCGCCTCGCCGAGCGTGCGGATCGCCGGGCGCGCCGACTCGGCCAGCGGGCCCATCGTCTCGACGAAGCGGTTGATGTTGTCGGCCTGCGCCCCGAGGTCGGTCAGGACCGGGGTCATCTCGTCGGAGAGCTCGCCGAGGCGCTCGAGGGTCGGGCGCAGCTCGCTGAGGAAGCGCGGCAGCCGCTCGAAGTTGCGCTCGAGGTCGCCGCGGCGGGCGGCGGTCGCCTGCGAGACGGTCTTGGCCTGGGTGATGAAGTCGGCGACCTGGGCCCGGTCGCGCGCCAGCGGGCGCAGCACGGCGTCGGACTCGCTGGCCAGGTCGGCGAGCACCCGGTTCTGCTGGCGCAGGATGTCGAGCACCTTGTCGGTCTCGGCCAGGGCCGGGTTGGCGCGGCGGATGACCTCGTTGAGGTCCTCGCCGCGCGCGGCCACGCCGGCGCCCAGCTCGTTGAGGATGATCGACAGCCGCTGGCGCTCGGGGAGCTGGTAGATGTCGTTGATCAGGTCGAGGTCGACGTTGCGCTTGGTGTTCTCGACCGGGAGCAGGTGCTGGCCCTCGCCCTCGCCCGACTCGATCTCGCGCAGCGGCGGCGGCTCCGGCTCGCCCTCGGCGCGCGGCTGCGTCGGCGTGCACTCGACGAACCGCTCGCCGATCAGCGACTGCGGGCGGATGATGCAGCTCGCGTCCTCGCGCCAGTCGCCGAAGCCGGGCTCGGTGATGTTCAGGACGACCGCGGCCTTGTTGTCCTCGGTCACGTGCAGCGACTCGATGTCGCCGACCTTCACGCCGGCGATCTTCACGTCCTCGCCGGGGATGACCGTGAACGCCGAGTCGAAGATCGCGCGCACCTTGTAGCCGCCCCCGTCGCTCGACGCGGCCAGCGCGACGACGACCACCACGACGGCGGCGGCGAGCACGGCGACGATGGCGGCGAGGCGTCTCACGGCCCGGGCAGCACCAGGTTGGGGTTGCAGTCGAGGTCGCCGTCGGTGTCGCGCCACGGGGCCGAGCCGTCGGCCGGCGGCTGGCTGGCCGCGCCCGGGCAGCGGGTGATGTTCAGCGTCGACGTGCCGAGCAGCTTGCCGGCCGGGCTCTGCGGCGTGAGCAGGCCGCCGGCCGCGTTGTCGGTGAAGCTGTACGGCGTGAACATCGGCATGATCCGGGCGTAGTGCCCGTTGGCGTCGTAGTTCGCGGTGCCCTGGCCGAAGTCCCGCAGGAAGCCGACGAGCTCCGGCGTGTAGGGCCGGATGAACTCGAGGATCGGCGTCGAGTCCCGCAGCGCCGCGCGCTGGCTGCGGAACGACGTGCGCGCGTTGCGCGCCAGCGACGGCGCCTTGCGCAGCAGCTCGGTGAGGTCGTTGTCGCTGCCGCGCCGGTTCACGAGGTTGCGCAGGTCGGCGATCGTCGGGCGCGCGTCGCGCACGAGCGGGCGCAGCGCGCGGAAGAACGGCGCCAGGTCCTTCGTCGCCGGCTTGGACTCCTCGACGAGCACGTCGAGGTCGTCGAGCGTCGCGCGCAGGTTCACGAACGTCGTGTTGGCGCGGCGCAGCGTGGCCGGCAGGAGCTGCAGGTCCTCCGACAGCGCGCGGCGCTCACGCGCGATCGCGGCCGCGGCGGCGTTGGCGTTGGAGACGAGGTCGGTGAGGTCGGCGGACCGCTGCGACAGCGCCTGGGTGACCTGCGCCCCGTTGGCCAGGAAGTCGCTGAGCGTCTGCTGGTCGCGCGTGAGCTCGTTGACGAGCTTGCGCGAGGTCGACAGCGCCGGGTTGAAGTACTCGGCCGCCTCGTTGGCCTCGGCCCCCTTGCCGGCGTACTGCGTCGCGGTGCCCTGGATGACCTCCTGCAGCGCCTGCCGCGTCGGCTCGTCGAGCGTGTCGAAGAGCTGGTCGAGGTCGACCGGGGTCGTGGTGTGCTCGGCGCCGATCGTCGCGCCGTCCTCGAGCGCCGGGGCGTTGTCGGGCGCCATCGTGAGCTGCACGTAGCGGTTGGCGACGCCCGACAGCGACGTCTGGCGGATCAGCGCCGTCGTGCCCTTGCGCAACGGCGTGTACTCGCCGTCCACCGCGATCGTGACCCGCGCCTGGTTGTCCTCGGTCAGCGAGATGTCGTCGACGGTGCCGATCGCGCGCCCGCCGACCTGCACCTCGTCGCCCTTCACGAGCTGCCCGGCGTTCTGGAAGATCACCTCGTACTCGGTGCGGTCGCCGTTGCGCAGCAGGACGACGACCACCACGACGGTGGCGGCGACCAGCGCGGTGAGGGCGAGACCGCGGGCGATGAGGGTTCGGCGACGCACGCGCTCCCGGGCGTCACTCCATCCCGAGCGGACCCTGGGAGTCGCCCGAGAGGAACTGGCGTACGAACGGGTTGTCGGAGTTGAAGAGCTGCTCGGCCGGGCCGGACTCGACGATGCGGCCCTTCCACAGCACGGAGATGTGCTCGGCCACGCGGCGCGCGCTCATGATGTCGTGCGTGATGACGACGTAGGCGCCGCCGTTCTCCTCGTGGATCTCCTGGATCAGCTCGCACAGCAGCGCGGTGCGGACCGGGTCCAGGCCGGAGTCGGGCTCGTCGAAGAGCACGATGTCGGGGTCGAGCACGAGCGCGCGCGCGAAGCCGGCGCGCTTGCGCATGCCGCCCGACAGCTCGTTGGGCATCTTGTCGTTGGCGTTGGCCAGCCCGACCTCGCGCAGGCGCCGGTTGACGATCTCGGCGATCTCCTCCTCGCCCTTGTCGGTGTGCTGGCGCAGCGGGAACGCGACGTTGTCGTAGAGGTTCATCGAGCCGAACAGCGCGCCGTCCTGGAACAGGACGCCGAAGCGCTTGCGCATCGCGAACAGCTCGTCGTCGTGCATGTTGGGCACGGACTGGCCGTGCACGATCACGTCGCCCTGGTCGGGATACAGCAGGCCGACCATGTGCTTGATGCAGACGGACTTCCCGGTGCCCGACGGCCCGAGGATCATCGAGATCTTGTCCTCGGGGATGCCCATGTTCAGGCCGCGCAGGATCTTGTTGCGCCCGAACGCCTTGTGGACGTCGACGAACTCGATGGCGTCCTGCACGCCGGTCGGCTGCTGGCGGCCGGTGTGGAAGCGGAACTCGTCGTCCTCCTGGGCGCCGGGCCCGGAGACGACCGACATGCGGCCGCTCTCGTCCTCGGGCGGCACGTCGTCTCGGTCACGCTCGTCGCTCATCTCATCCTCCGATCGGGGCTCTCGGATTGGCGCCCCAGAACACCTGTGTCCCCAACATCCCGATGAGGTGCACCAGCACGATGTTCAGGACCATGGACTTCGCCGTCGCGGTCCCGACTCCCACCGGTCCTCCGGACGCGTTGTAGCCGTAGTAGCAGCCGACGAGCACGATGGCCGTGGCCATCACCATGCCCTTGATCAGGCTGTACAGGAGGTCCGGCGGGTTCTGGAACATCCAGAAGATCAGGAAGTAGCCGCCGCTGGACACCTCGCCGATCTGCTCGACCACCGCCAGGTAGCTGGCGAAGAAGCCGGCGCCGACCGCGGCCAGGTACATGAACGGCAGCACCAGCCACGCCGCGAGCAGGCGCGTCGCGCACAGGAACAGCACCGAGTCGATGCCCATCACCTCGAGCGCGTCGATCTCGTCGGAGATCCGCATCGAGCCCAGCTCGGCCACGATGCCGGTGCCGACCTTCGCGGCCATCATGTAGCCGAACGCGTACGGCACCAGCTCGCGCAGGTCGCACCAGGCGCTGAACACGCCCGCGTTGGCGGGCGCGCCGACCGCGCGGCTGAAGTACGCGCCCTCGATGCCGCACTGCAGGCCGATGATGAACACCAGGCCCCAGATGACGATCGTCGAGGAGACGATCAGGATGCCGGCCTGGCGCAGCGCCTCGCCCGTGAAGCGGAAGACGCGCAGCGAGTAGACCTGGCCCAGGACGCGGCCGGAGAACTTCGCGATCTCGCCGAAGCTGGCGAGCCAGTCGCGCGGAAGGGCGAGCCAGGAGCGGCCCACTAGCGGATCACCTGGATCTCTGGGTGCGTGGCCAGGAGGGTCTGGGTGAACACGTAGTTGAAGGCGAAGATGCCCAGGAAGGCGATGACCACCGCCTGGTTGACGGCGCGGCCGACGCCCTCGGCGCCGCCCGAGGCGGTCATCCCCTTGTAACAGCAGACGATCGCGATGATCGCCCCGAACAACGTCGTCTTCAGCACGCTGCCCCACAGGTCGGTCGTGGACGCGTTGGTGAAGAAGGTGGCCCAGAACGGTCCGAGCGGCGCCCCGTTCGTCAGCGTCGCGAGCACGCCGCCGAAGATCCCGAAGATCAGCGCGTAGATGTTGAACAGGCCGGTGACGAGCATCAGCGCCAGGAAGCGCGGCACGACGAGGTTCTTCACCGGGTCGACGCCGAGCACCTGCAGCGCGTCGAGCTCCTCGCGGATCTTGCGCGCGCCGAGGTCGGCGGTGATCGCGGTGCCGGCCACGCCGGCGAGGACGATCGCGGTCACGAACGGCGCGAACTCGCGGATCGACGCGAGCACGAAGAAGCCGCCCAGGCGGTCCAGGGCGCCGAAGATCACGAGGAAGTTGGCCGCCTGCAGCCCGGGCGCGCCGTAGCCGAACGCGACCGTGCTGATGAGCAGGGGGAACCAGCACAGCCGCACCGCGAACAGGAACTGCGAGACGAACTCGCCGCCGTACGGGTAGGGCGGACGCAGGGCGGACGAGATCGTCTTCCCCGTGAGGATCATCATGTCGCCCACCTCCTCGAGGACGTTCCTGGCGGGCAAGAACGCTCGATCGGCGACGCTTCGGACCATCACCACCCTCCTGAAGTGCCAGGGTCGCGTGAGCGTGGGACCGCTCGCGCCGACCGCGCGGGATCGTAGTTAACGATCCGGACCCCTGCCAAACCGCAACCGTGCATGTCTCTGACGGGAAACGCGCGGGGTTCTCGGGACTGGCGGCAACCGCGACTGACCGAGCGGTCAGCGCCTGCCGAGGTGCTAGCGTCCCGCCGCGTGAGGAGGGTGCTCGCGATCTCCGTGTGCTGCGCGATCGCCGGCGCGCCGGGGGCGGTCGCAGCCGGCTGCGGCGGCGGCGAGCGCCAGGACGCGTCCGAGCGCCGCGGCGCCTACGAGGTCGAGGTCCTCACGACCGAGTTCGCCGAGGACCAGTCGATCTCGCGGCCGTCGACGCTGCGCATCACGGTGCGCAACAGCGGCGACCGCGCGATCCCCAACGTGGCGGTCAGCCTGGCCGGCCTGTTCATCCGCAACGAGTCCCCCGGGACCGCCGATCCCCAGCAGCCGGTGTGGGTGATCGAGGGCCAGCCGACCGACGGCGAGACGGCGTTCGACTCGACGTGGGCGCTGGGCCGCCTGGCCGCCGGCGACACGCGCGAGTTCACGTGGTCGCTGAACCCGGCGATCCCGGGCACCCACGAGGTGACGTGGACGGTCGCGGCCGGCCTGCACGGCACCGCCGTCGCGCGCACGCCCGACGGCGAGCGCCCCACCGGCACGTTCACCGTGCGCGTCTCCGACCGCCCGGCGCAGGCGACGGTCGACCCCGAGACCGGCGACGTCGTCAGCGGCGACGGCGAGCAGTAGCCGCCCGCCCGCGCCGCGCGCGGACGGCGCACCATTGTCAGATCGAGCTCGCCTAGCGAGCTCAAACCGACAACGGCGCACCGGGCGGTCCCGCGCGGCGGGGTGGGAGCCCTCGTCGTCGCTCTCAGCGGATCAGGGCTCCCACCCCAGTGCAGCCGCGCCGCGCCGTGCACCTGAACCGCTGCGGCAGCCACGACCGCACGTTCGCCTTCGCTGCCCAACCCGCGCGGCGCGCCACCGACCACGTCTGCGCGGGACGCCGCGGCCCCCGGTGCGCGGGCACCGAGCGGGGCGGCGCCCCGGGCGGATCCGCGGGCCGCTGTGGTTCACTGGGGCCCCGTCCGGCGAACGCGTGGAGGCCTGTGAATGCGGCGTGATCTCGACCTGAGCATCGGGCTGGTGGCCATCGGGGCCATCGCGGTCCTGGTGAGCCTGTTCCTCGACTGGTACGAGCCCGGCCTGGCGGCCTGGGACGCCTTCGAGGTGGTGGACTGGCTGCTGCTCGCCCTGGCGGTGGCGGCGCTGGCGCTCGCCGGCAGCGCGGCGACCCGCGCCGCGGGCCCCGGTGCGGCGGGCACCCGGCTGGCCTGGATCTGCGGGATCGTCGCCTTCCTCGTGATCGCCCAGATCCTCGACCCGCCCCCGGCCGTGCGCGGCGCCGACCGCGCGATCGGGGCGTGGATCGCGCTCGGCGGCTCGGCGCTGATGGTGGCCGGCGCCGTGCTGGCGATCGCCCAGATCTCGGTGACGATCGACGTGAGCGAGCGCCGCCGGCGCACCGCCGCCGTCGACGCCCGCAACGGCGCCGACGCGCCCGACGACGCGCCCTCCGCGAGCGGGCGCGGCGCCAACCTGTGGACGCCGCCGGCCGGCGGCGAGGAGCGCGAGCGCGACGACGACGACGACGTCCCCGCGCCCGACCCCGACCGCACCCAGCCGCTGCCGCCCGTCCCCCGCCCCGACGACGAGAAGTCCTGATCCCCCGCCCCGGTGAGCGCGCCCACGTTCGAGGTCCTGGCGTTTCGCGCGATGCCCGTGACCCGCGGGGTGGCCGTGCTGGAGCTCGAGGGCCGCTTCACCGACCGCGCGCCCCGGCACCTGGGCGTGCCGTGCCTGCTGGTCGAGCGCGGCGAGCGCCGGCTGCGCTGCCCGCCGGTGCCCGGGCCCGACGCGGCGGCCGGCCCCGGCGGCGTGCCCTGGCGCGCGTCGTTCGCGATCCCGGCGTCGCTCGTCGACGGGGCCGGCTTCGCGCTGGAGGTCGGCCGCGACCTGCTCGTCGAGCTGCCCGAGCCGGATCTCGGGCCGCCCGAGGACCAGGGGGAGCGGCTGGCGCGCCTGGCGCGCGAGGCCAACGAGCTGCGCCGCCGCCTCGACGAGGCGATCGCCCGCGCGGCCGCGGCCGAGGCGGAGGCGGGCGCGGCCCGCGCCGAGGTGGACCGCCGGCTGGTCGAGGCCGGGCAGGAGGCCGCCGAGGCGCTCGAGAAGGCGCGCGCCGAGACCGAGGCGGTCCGCGCCGAGGCGGCCCGTCAGCTCGAGGCCACCCGCGAGCAGTCCGACCACCTCCTGGAGCAGGCGCGCGCCGAGGGCCGCCTGGCGCTGGCGGCCGAGCGCGAGCGGCGCGAGCGCGAGGTGGCGGCGATCCGCGAGCAGTCCGATCGCGCGCTGGCGACCGCGCGCGAGGACCACGCGCGCGCGATCGCCGCCCTGCGCGAGCGCCACGAGCGGGAGCTGGCCGCGGTCCGCGAGCAGTCCGACCGCGCGCTGGCCTCGACGCGCGAGGAGCTCACCGCCGACGACGAGGCGCCGACCCGGGTCGCGCCGGCGACGGCCGCCGCGCGCGCCGAGCCGCCGGCCGCGACGCCGGCCGCGACGCCGCCCGCGCCCGAGCCGGTGGCGGCCGAGCCCGTGGCGGAGATCCAGACCGGGCCCGACGAGGGCGTGCGCCTGCTGTCCAGCCGGCGCCGCCCGCGTCATCGCCCCGAGGACGAGCCCGAGCCCGAGACGCTCGCGCCCGGCGCGACCCGCATCGGGGCGCGGGCGATCGCGTCCAGCCGGACGGGCGCCTCGGCGCGCCATCGCGCCATCGAGCCGCAGCGCGTCGCCGCGCTCATCGCGCTGGTGATCGCGATCGCCGCGTTCGTGATCGTCGTCGTGCTGCGCGTCGGCCCGTTCTAGGCCCGCGCCCGCGGCGTCAGCCCTCCACGACCGCCAGCGCGTCGATCTCCACGCGCATCCCGCCGGCCAGGCCCACGACGACGGTCGTGCGCGCCGGGTAGGGCTGCTCGAAGACCTCCTCGAACACCGCGTTCATCGCGGGGAAGTCGTCGATGTCGGTGAGGAAGACGCCGCAGCGGATGACGTCGCCCAGCGTCGCGCCGGAGGCGGCGAGGACCGCCTCGACGTTGCGCAGGCACTGGCGGGTCTGCTCCGTGATGTCGGGCGAGAGCTCGCCGGTCGCGGGGTCCTGCCCGCCCTGGCCGGCGGCGTGCACGAGCGCGCCGATGCGCACGCTCTGGGAGTAGGCCCCCGCCGGCGGCGGGGCGTGGTCCGTCTGGCCGGCGCGACGTCGCATCCGGGCTCCTTCCTGTGGCGGTCGTGGACGAACCGTCGCGCTTGACAGGGCGCGACGGGCCGTTCTAGGGTCGCAGCCGTCGTACGAATTTTCAAGACGACGTCCTAAATATTCGGACAATGACGGATCTCTCCACGGCCACGTCGACGAGCGTCGAGCGCGCCTTCGAGCTGCTCGACCTGATCGCCGCCGCCCCCGACGGCCTCAGCCTGAGCGAGCTCACGGCGCTGGCCCCGCGCTCGAAGAGCACGACGCACCGCTACGTCGCCACGCTGCTGGGCCTCGGCGTCGTGCGGCGCGACGAGGCCGGGCGGCTGCGCCCCGGCCTCAAGCTCCTCGAGCTGGCCGCCGCGCTGCTCGAGGACGACGACCTGCGCGCGACGGCCGGCCCGCTGCTGGCCGACCTCGCCCGCCACACCGGGGAGACCGTCCACCTCGGCGTCCTGTCCGAGGGCGAGGTCGTCTACATCGCCAAGATCGAGAGCCCCCACTCGGTGCGCCTGGTCTCGCGCATCGGCGCGCGCGTGCCGCTGCACTGCAGCGCGATGGGCAAGGCGCTGCTGGCCTCGCTGCCCGACGACGAGCTCGAGGCCGCGCTCGCCGCGCCGCGCGAGCGCCGCACGCCGCACACGCTGACCGGCGCGGACGAGCTGCGCGCCGAGATCGAGCGCGTCCGCGCGAGCGGGATCGCGATCGACGACGAGGAGAACGAGGCCGGCGTGCGCTGCCTGGGCGCCGCGATCGCCGGCCCGGCCGGGACGGCCGCGGGCGCGATCAGCGTCTCCGCCCCGGCCGGGCGGATGCCGCTGGAGCGCTGCCACGAGCTCGCCCCGGTCGTGCGCGAGGCGAGCGCCGAGATCGGCCGCCGTCTCACGGGCGCGCGCGACGCCACGCCGCGCGCCACGGGCGAAAGGAGCCTGCGATGACCCTCACCACCAGCGCGCCGATCGAGGTGCGCAACCCCGCCACCGGCGAGACGCTCGCCACGCTGACCGCGGCGACCCCCGACGACGTCGACGCGGCGATCGCCGCGGCCGCCGGCGGCGCCGAGCGGATGCGGGCGCTGCCCGCGCACGAGCGCGCCGCGCTGCTGGAGCGCGTCGCCCGCGCGCTCGAGGACGAGCTCGAGCCGCTCGCCCGTCT
>Ga0180220_1000437_pt1 | contig 47383 bp, 42 predicted proteins | sample eDN5th37CBELigBY_FD_151335 | JGI IMG/M metagenome (GOLD analysis project Ga0180220, IMG submission 151335) | Enriched backyard soil microbial communities from Emeryville, California, USA - eDNA 5th pass 37_C BE-Lig BY (version 2) (version 2) | ecosystem: Environmental > Terrestrial > Soil >...
AAGAACATGTTGCTGTCGGTGCTTTCGCATTGCCGTACCTGCAGCCGCTCTCCCGCTCCAAGAGACACGAACCATTGCTGGTACACGCCCGCGAGGAAGTCCGCCAGGCCCTCTTGCGCAAGCGGATCTGCGGGAACGCCTTCGTGAACGATTTCGAGGCAATCATTGCGTTCGAGAAAGCTCACGACCCCCAAACCCAGGCGCGCCCAGTACCGATTGGCCGCATCCTCCATCTGTTCGATGGACTCGCATTCGGGCAGCTCGATCTCCCGCCCCGCCCCCATGCCCGCCTTGACCATCAAACCGCGTGCCTGCTCCGGCCCCAAGGCCGTCGAAGCCTCGTGGACAAATGACTTGAGAAGAAAACCCCATTGCGCGTCGCGGCGCTGGTTTTGGAGATAGGAGATCAGCTTGCTTTGCACGTTAGATATCCAAATCGAGGGTTGAGGGACGCCGTCCGCCCGCATGCGGGCGACTGCATTTACTGGAATCACGGAATGAAAGACGGCCCGCGGAAGCGGGCCGACGTGCGTCGGCCGCGAGCGACGCCGATGAAAGCGCACCCGCCGCGGAACGAGGCAAGAAACGGAGGAAACTGCCAATGTCACGAGACCGGGCATGCTGTACACCATGGGCGCACAATGCCGCCAAATTCGGACCAAGGCAACTACAAGTCATAACTGGGACTAGCAGCTTCGGCAAGGCGGAGCTACGGGCTTCTGGCCCATATTCTTGAAGCATAACCTTGCGTCTGGATGAGGCGCCGCTGACACGTCGGCGTAAATGCTGCGGCCAAATGTATCAAAAATGTAACACATGACGCTCATCTGCATAGAATTTTAACCAAATATTTAATCTCGTCCAATCTATTGGAGCGATACAACTGTAAATGGCGGCCTCGTTTCCGGCGTGCAAAACCCGATAATCGGGCACAAGGAGCTGTTCATCCCCTGCCGATAACGCTGCCCCGGCGCGTTTCGCAACAAGGTAAGATAGGACCAAACGACTATCTCCCACGCTTACCGCCCCATGGCTACGCGCATTACGCAACTGCAACGCTTCTTCCACAGCCATTATTTCTTCGGGGGCCTGCGCCAGGCAATCGGCGTCATGCTGCCGGCGCTGCTGACAGGCGTTCTGTGGCAAACATACGACATCGGCATGATCGCCGCCATCGGCGCCGCCTGTGTGGCGGTCATCGACCAACCCGGCAGCCCTCGGCGCTATAGCGTCAACACTATGCTGGGCGCGGTGTTGCTGGGCACCCTCACCGTCGCACTTACCGGCCTGGTTTCCAGCCACCCATTGGCGCTGTGGGCGGCCATACCGTTGATGAGCTTCGCTTTTTCGATGTTGACGGTGTATGGCCCGCAAGGCGGGCTCATGGCTTTCGCCTGCCTGCTGATCATGACGCTGACCATGCGCGCGCCGCTCAGCGGACAGCAATTGCTGCTGCATGTGCTGTATTCGCTTGCCGGAGGCCTGTTCTACTTCGCCTATAGCGCCCTGGTGCGCCGTGTTTTCTGGTTGCGGGAAGAACAGCAGGCCTTGTCCGCGGCGCTGTTCGCAACCGCCGACTATATCGACGCGCGCTCGCGCTTCTACGACGTGCACACCGACCTGGACGCTACCTACCGCGAACTCATTCGCGCCCAGGCCGACATGATCGACAAGCAGCAGGCCGCGCGCAACACGGTGCTGCGCGAACTGCCCAAGGGCGGGCGGCGCGGCGACCGGCATCGCATGAGGGCCTTGAACCTGTTCATCGACATGGTTTCACTGCTGGACACCCTGATCGCCACCCATACCGATTATGCGACCTTGCGCCGCGAACTGGGCGACAGCGACGTGCTGGTCTTTGCGCGCGATACCCTGATCAAGCTGTCCGACAATCTGCAGCGGATCGCCCTGTGTACGGCACGCAACCAGGCCGTGCTCAGCCGCCACAGCGCCAAGGCGGAACTGCGCGCCATCGAGTACGAGCTCGAGCAATACCGGCAAAGCGGCTTCGCCGAGGCCAACCCCGAGGTCTACGCCCTACTGGTGCAGGTGCTCAGGCGCCTGCGCAACGGCTCGCGCATCGTCGAGCGCATGGCCGCCCATACCCAGCCGGGCGCCGACACCCAGTTGGTGGATCAACGGCTGGACAAAGCGCTGGGCCGATTCATTTCGCGCGGCAGCGAACTGCGCTTCGGCATGATCACGTCGAATCTGCGCCTGGATTCGCCGCACTTCCGCTATGCCTTGCGGGTTGCCATCGCGGTGCTGATGGTGCTGGCGGTGGTGGCGCTGCTGAACTACGGCCTGGCCCGCCAGCAATGGGGTCCGGCCATCGAGCTGCATGGCTACTGGGTCATCCTGACGGTCATCGTCATCATGAAGCCGGGCTTTGCCCTGACGAGACAACGCAACGGCCTGCGCCTGGTGGGCACCCTGATCGGCTGCATCCTGACGCTGGGCCTCTTCATGCTGACCGATAATCCGGACATCCTGCTGGCCGCCCTGATCGTCTGCTGCATCCTGGGCTACAGCCTGATACAGGTCAGCTTCATGGGCACGGCCATCTTCAAGACCATCATGGTGCTGCTCGCCTTCCATCTGCTTGCCCCGCACTCCAACGCGCTCATCGGCGAGCGCCTGCTCGATACCGTGATAGGCTGCGCCATCGCGCTGCTGGGCAGCTACATACTGCCCTGGTGGGAGCACAACTATATGGGGTCCCTGGCCAATGCCCTGCGCACCGCCAATCATCGCTACTACAAGGCCGGCCTGCATTACGCCGAACTCATCCGGGCGCTGCGCGGCCACCCGGCGGGAACAAAGGATTCGCTCGAGGCCGATCAGCTCGAAGCGGACATGGCGTGGCGGCTGGCGCGCAAGAATGTGTACATTGCTTTCGGCAACTATGCGGCAGCCTTCTATCGCATGGCGGCCGAACCGGCGCGGCGCCAGAAGAACGTGCCCGAGTTGAACAACCTGCTGATCCAGAACCATGTGCTGACGTCGCAGATCGGCGCCGCCGTTCCGCAGCTGGCGACCCTGGCCGAGGTACCCCCGGGCATCCGCCAGGCGCTCGAAGCCGTCGACGGGCTGTTGCAGGACCAGGATGCCAAGCTGCCCGCCTCACTGGAAACCGAGGGCGAACTGGCCACGCTGGCCTACCCCCTGCGGCAGATGATGTCGGCGGCGCAGCTCATCCGCCAGGAGATGCGGGCGCTCGAAACGCCCTCGCCCGACGGTGTCCACCCCCCTTCATCGCACCAGCTGCCGGACTCGGTCGCGGCTTAGCAGGCCGGACGAATGGGCGCTGAACCCCGCCTGCGCGCTTCAGCCTCCGCCGCCAACGCGCTGAAGCGCCCCCGAAGGGGCGGCCGTCCGCCCAGGTGAGGGCCAGAAGTACCATATCGCGCATGCGAGCTGAAGGGCCAGCAGGCATGACCAGGCGGTCAGATGGGCCTCGGCGGGGTAGACGCCCGGCACGATCGGATCCCAGCGCTCGACGATCCATCCAATGACGTTCTGCACCGCGAAGATCATGAAGAACACCAGCATATTGAAAGTCGTGTTCGCCCTGCCCCACATCGCGGGCGGATAACGAGTGACGAAGATCGCGAAAATCAATACGCAGCAGGCGCCGAACAGACCGAAACAGGTCCAGAGAATACTCTTCGGGATGGACGCATCGAGCATGATCAGCGCCTGGATCGCCACGAACATCCCCAGACATGCGCCGTTGAATACCACCAGGCTCACACCCAGGCGTTCGAAGCGCCGGGCAAGCCCGCCCGACATCAGGCTTCCGCACACGGCCGCCAACCCCATCAGCGAGACCAGCGCGTCGGTCTGCGCCAGACCGGCCTGGCTGACGTCCAGCAGATAGGGCTTCATCCAGAGCGATTGCACTGCATAGAACATGCCGCCGCTCACGGACGGAAAGAGCGAGAGCTTCCAGAACGGTACGCTGCAAAGCAGTTCCCACGTGCCGCGAAACTGCGCCCATACCGAAGGGCGTTCTTTTTTCCGGGGCACGGCCTTGGCGTCGGTCGCTCCGAACCAGATCATCCCCGCCACCGCCATCGTAAAAATTGCCAGCCCTGTGCTGATGGTCCGCCACGAGGCCACGTCCAGGAGCAGGGCCAGCGGCGTTCCCACAAAGGCGCCCCCCAATCCGCCAATGGCGATCAGCGCCCCGTTCAGCAGCGGAATGCGGTGGGCCGGAAAGTGTTGGGCCAATGCCTGCAGCCCGGCGCCCATGCACACCGCCACGCCCACGCCGATCAGGACACGGCCCGCCATCATTGGAATCAGGCCGTCGGCCAGCCCGAACACCAGCGAACCGAGCGCCGCCACCATCATCAGCGCGGCAGTGACCCTTCGCGGTCCCCAGGTGTCCAGCGCGGCGCCGGCCGGAATCTGCGTCACGGCGAATCCCAGGAAATACAAGCTGGTCAGGCTTCCCAGGTCGGCCGCCGTCAGGCCCATTTCCCGGGTCAGGAACGGGGCGAAGCCGATATTCAGCCCACGGAATATATAGGAAACAAAATAACCGGCCGAAAAGAACAAAAATACGCGTGTCGCTGCGTTCATACATCCAATTCCGAAAGGGCGGGTTCCTTATCCGCCTGTGTGCTGTCCGCAAGGGCGGCCCGAGCCGCCCTCTTATGCTGCCTAGGACGCCTGCTTGCGCCGGAACACCAGGCGCGAGTCGGTCGACGACTTCGCATCGTGGATATAGCCTTCGGAATCGAAGCCCGCCAGGGCGGCGGGATCGCTGATTTCGTTTTCGATGACGTAGCGCGCCATCAGGCCGCGCGCTCGCTTGGCGTGGAAGCTGATGACCTTCCATTGTCCGTTTTTATAGTCCTGGAATACGCACTGCACGACCTTGGCCTTCAGCGTGCCGAGGTCGACCGCCTTGAAATACTCTTCGGATGCAAGATTGAGCACCAGGGGTTCGGCCTGCCCTGCGAGGCGCTTGTTCAGGTATTGGGCGATCTGGGCGCCCCAGTAATCGTACAGCGTCTTGCCCTTGCCGGTGGCCAGCCGCGTGCCCATCTCGAGGCGATAGGGCTGCATCAGATCGAGCGGCCTCAGCACGCCGTACAGGCCGCTGAGTATGGCCACGTGCTCTTGCGCCCATTGCAGTTGATCGTCCGACAGCGAAGGCGCGTCCAGTCCTTCGTAGACGTCGCCGTTGAACGCCAGCGCGGCCTGGCGCGAATTGGTCTGGGTGAACTTGGGCTTCCAGGCGGCGTAGCGCTCTACATTGAGCTTGGCCAGGGCGTCGCTGAGCTTCATCAGGTCGGCGATTTCGCTGGCCGACTTTTCTTTCAGGACATCGATCAAGGCCGCCGCCTGCTTGACGAACTGCGGCTGGCTGTGCAGCGTGGTTCGGACCGGAGAATCGTAATCGAGCTTTTTCGCGGGGGACAATACCAACAACATTTTCTATACCTTGATCGATGAGCCGGCGAGAGGCCGCCGGAGTCCGGTCCGGGCCAAAACCCGACGCCGGGACAGCCTTGATAATGGGCAACCTTATACGGAAAGCGGGGGGCGCGTCAAAAGCGGCTGGGAACCGGCTACGGCGACCGCCCGGCGGCGCGGGGGGCCGGGCGTGAAGCCCGGGTCGCGAGCAAACCGCCGCGGCACGCCCAGCCGCGGCAGGCGCGTGCCCGCCATCGGCGTCGCACCTTAGCGCGCCGTCCAGCCCCCGTCGATCGACATGGAAGCGCCGGTGATCTGTTCGGCCGCCTCGGAGGCCAGGAACACCGCCATGCCGCCGATCTGCTTGGGCGTCACGAACTGCAGCGAAGGCTGTTTCTCGCTCAGCAGGCGCCTGGCCGCTTCGTCGATATCGACGTTTTGCGCCTGCGCGATGGCCTCGATCTGCTTTTCGACCAAGGGCGTACGCACCCAGCCCGGGCAGATGGCGTTGGCCGTGATGCCGTTGCCCGCATTTTCAAGAGCCGTCACCTTGGTCAGCCCCACGACGCCGTGCTTGGCGGCCACATAGGCCGACTTGGCCGCGGAAGCGACCAGGCCGTGGGCCGACGCGATATTGATGATGCGGCCCCAGCCTTGCTTCTTCATATAGGGCAGCGCCGCCGCCGTGCCGTGGAATACGGCCGACAGATTGAGCGCGATGATGGCGTCCCAGCGTTCAACGGGGAAATCCTCGATCAGGTCGGTATGCTGCACGCCGGCATTATTGACGAGGATGTCCACCCCGCCGAGCAGGCGTGCCGCTTCGTCGATGAGGGCGCGAGTGGCATCGGCGCGGCTAAGGTCCGCGTTGACGTAATGCGCCTTGACGGCGAACTCGAGCTCGATGTTGACCCGCTCTTTTTCGATGGCCTGCGCATCGCCGAATCCATTGATCACCACGTCCGCCCCGTTGGAGGCCAGTTCGCGAGCGATTCCCAAGCCAATTCCGCTAGTCGATCCCGTAATTACAGCGCGTTTGCCATCGAGCATGTTGTTATCCCCAATCAGTTTATGCAGGTCAGCGCGTCTCGGCCCTTGAATGGCGGCCGGTCGCAATACGCTTAGTGTAAACGGAGAGCGTCGAACGAAGCGTCGCCGCCGCATGACAAAAGCCCCGATATCCGCGATATCGGGGCTTTTGTCATGCGGCGGCCTTGGGCCGCCTTCTTAGCCCGCGGCCTCCCGGCCACGAAGGCCGCAGGCGTAAAGGCCCTATACGGGAGCCTCTATAACACGACACTCACTTGGGCGCGGGACGGCCAAGCAGTCCCTGCACCGGGCTCAGCAAGCCCTCGCCGCCGCCGCGAGTCAGCGCATCGACCGCTCCGCTAGTGTGATCCAGCACCTGGCCCACCGCATTCTGGGACGTGGGACTGGAATGCACCAAACCGCCTGATGCCGACACGGCGGACCCGACATTCGCCACCGCCCCTCCCAGGCCGGGGGAGGAGGAACCGGCTTGCCCGCCGGCAGCTTCCAGCGCCCCGCCCGCCTTGGCAAGCACGCCATTGGCGGTCGGTCCTATTCCGACACCGTCGCCGACGGCCTGCCCGAGGTGGCCCGCGGAGTCCGTAACGGGCGCGACGACGGTATCCAGCGACCGCCCTGTATCGCCCAGCGGCCCGGACAGATTGCTGCGGGCGATATTGTCCACCGCCTGCCCCGAGTTGCCCAAAGCGGGCTGTAATACAGGGTTGGGATCGGTCGACGCCACGCCCAACTCCGCCGCCGCGGTGCCGATGGGTTTCAGCAACCCTCCGTCGGAGCCCAAGGCTTCGGTCAGCGCCGAAACCGATCCCGTGGCATGGTCGAGCGTGGTGTTCAGGGGTTGAGGGTTGTCGGGGTTTTCATTGAGCAGGTCGCCCGTACTGGCCACCGTATCGCCCACTCCCTCGACCAAGGCGCCCGCGCCAGTGCCCACATTGCCGCCGATTCCGGTGTCGCCGACGTCGGTGCCCGCGGCGGAGACCGCTCCGCCCACGCGTTTCAGCAGTCCGTCGGCCGGCTCGCCCACGCCCGTGCCCTCGCCGACCGCCTGCGTGACGTCCGTGATGCCCGACGCCGCCGGATCGACCGCTTGATCCAGTATCTGGCCGGTTCCGCTCAGGGCGGTCGACGCCTCCGTGTCGACCACGTTGTCCGCGGCCTGCCCGACATTGCCCAGCGATGTCTCCAGCGCGCCGCTCTGCGTGGCGCCGCCGCCGTCTCCGCCGGAGCCGTCGCCCGGACCGTTACCGCCGCCTCCCGAGCCGCCGCCGGTGCCTCCATTACCGCCCGTATCTCCGCCGCCGCCCGTGCCGCCCGTACCTCCTCCGCCCGTACCATCGCCTCCGGAGCCGCTGCCGCCGCCGTCCTGCGAGCCGCCGCCGGCGGGCGGGCCCGCATGGCTCATGTCGCCCCGCGTACTTCCGCTGGAACAGGCGCTCAGAACGGCGGCCCCCGCCAGCAATCCGGCCAGCAGCGTAAGCCGAAAGCCCAATGACGCATCGAATTTCGTTGTTTTACCATTGTGTCGCATAAGGTTCTCCTTGAATGCGTGCTGTGGATCGAAACAAAGCGCCAGGCGGCGGCAATTAATGTGCCGGCGCCCAATGCGCCGTGCCCGTCAGAAGGCGTCGTAAGCCAGCGAGAAATTGAAATTCACGCGGACCTCCCCGCGTCCGGCGCCATAGGGACTGTCCCGCAACGGGCGAGCGACGTTCAAATCGGCCACAAAATAACGCTCGTCGCTGAGACGGATTCCCACGGCGACGGATGCGAGGGACGCCCGCTGCCAGTCATACAATCCGTCCTCGTTGTACCAGGCTTGCGCGTGATCGGCGACCACGTAGGGTTGAACAGTCGTCAGCCGGTTCCAACCCGTGGCGAAGCGGCGATTGACCTCCAAAGAAACGCCGTATCCCTTGTCGCCCGCCAATTCGCCCGGCGGATAGCCCAACCCATAGCGCCAGCCGCCAAATGAAATCTGCTCGCTCGAAGGCAGTACATTGCGGCTGTACTGTCCGATGGCCGACAGGACGAGGCCGACCCCCGAATCGAGCTTGACCGTTTGCTTCAGCCCCAGGACATAGCGCGTGAAATCGAGGTCGTAGGAAGGCGGTTCGAAGACGGCATAGTTGCTGCGCCGGCTTTTCTTGGCGCCCAGAGCATCGAATCCCTTGTGAACATCGAGCGAGACTTCCCGGCTCTGGGACTGCCCCGTCTCCCGGTAGCTGAACGATGCACGGGCCGCCCTTACGTGCGTCCGGTGCTGCAGCCAGGCATTGTCCGCATCGCGCTGGTATTCGTCGATGCTCTGGCCCGCATAGACGCCCAGGCCGCCGGTAAGGCTGCGCTGATTCTCCAGCACGAAGGGATATTTCAACGACAGGCGTAGTTGCTCGTTGACCACGCGCCGGCTCCAGCCGGCCGCCTCCAGCAGATCGTCCTCGGGATGGGAGTTGTAGTGATAGCCGTCCAGTTCCGCGCTCAGTCCGTCCGTACCGATCGGCACCGCGACGGAGCCGGACACATACCTCACGCTGCTTCCGGTTCGCGGAATGGCGGCTGTGAGCTTGACCTGCTCGCCCAAGGGACTGATGCTGTTCGCCGTCATATCCACCAGCATCTGATAGCCGGTGCCCAAATCGGCTACGCTGGCCGCGACGCCCAGGCGCTTGTGGCTTACGTGCAGGACGAGCGCGGTGGAGCCGTCCGCGCGGCGCGGCATCTCGAGCTTGGGTTCCAGCCGCAGGCCGGGCACCCGGCGCATCAGGTTCAAGGTGCGCTCGAGCGTCGCACGGGTCAGCGGCTTTTCGGCAAGCAGCGGCCGGGCCAGCGCATCGAGCCGCCGGCGCACGCTGCGCGGCGCATCGCCCGACACATCGACGCTTGCGATGTGGCCTTCCACCACTGTCACCACAACCAGCCCTTCATGGAAGTCCTGTTCCTGCAATAACGCGAAAGAAAGCACATAGCCCCGCTCGCGATACAGCGCCGTGATTTTGTCCATCTCTTGGACCAGTTCACGCACCGTGATCGCCCGTCCGACCAAGGGCGTCAGGATGGGCCGCAGCTCGTCCAGCGGCATGACGCGGTTGCCCGCAACGCTGAAATGCCGTGGAACGATGGTTGCATCGAGCTGGGACCGAACCGCGTCGGCAGGTTCTGCTTTGGATAACGGCGGCTCTTTGGGTCGCTCTGCATCGTGTTCGGGCGGCGCCGGCAGGCTATCGACCGGATTTCCGCGCAAGGGCCCGGCGCCCCAGGCATTTCCCGCTGTCATCCCCCAGGCAAGTGCAGACGCCGTCAATAAATGGGCGGCAAGACGCATGTCCTCTTCCTTTATTGTTTATCTTTTTGGCGGTAGCCGGACGGCCCATCAGCGAAAAACGTGCCTGGCCATAAGGACGAGGTCTTGCATAACCGTTCTGGACTGTCGCTCCTTTGCCTGGGATGCCACCGGAGTGCCGACCATACTGCGATCCGCCGCCCCGTCTTCTGCGGCGTGGTCAGTGATCCATAGATCTAAGATGTGACACTTACAACGATGGGATAGACTGCGAGACTGCGACATCGACATGCACCAATCACCCACTCACAGCTAAGCCATGGTCAGACTGAACGAAATCCGCGAGAACGAATTGGCCGTGAATGCCCCGGCGCCTACGGATGCGGCGCTGGTTTTTATCGGGCGCATACATACTCCTTGGACCTCGCGGCTTGAATGTCCGCGTCAAGGCCGGCCGGATGGGCCGATATGCGAGATCGAAATCTTCGAACCCTGGGTGGCCGCGCTTGATGGGATTGAAAACTTTGAACGGATCGAAGTGTTGTATTGGCTGCACGAATCCAGGCGCGATCTTGTGCGGCAAAGCCCCGCCAACGACGGGGCAACCCGCGGCACCTTTTCCTTGCGATCGCCCGTTCGGCCCAACCCCATCGGCACGTCCATAGCAACCATGGTTTCGCGTACAGGCGGCAAGCTGCTGGTACGAGGGCTGGACTGCCTCGACGACACCCCTCTTATCGACCTGAAGCCGGATCGCGCCCTGTTCACTCCCATTGCGCCACCGCAACCCGGTGATTTTCAGACGGGAGACTGACGACGCCGATCACTCGGCTGCGTACCGACCGTAGCGGAGAACCATATACATCCGGCCAGGTACATGGTTGAAAGTTTGGGCTCACTGTTATCTTCACTACCCACCATCCGCACCACGCTCTAGCAGTCGCAGACAAAGTTCTATTGATGATCGACCTTCACCAACGGACGCTAGACGGCATTGCCTCAAAATCCATCTTTTGATAATATAAAAACTATCAATTGACGATCTTACGAGGCCATCATGTCCACCCACGCCAACCAAAGCAAGCCATCACATAAGCAGCCCGGCCGGCCGCCGGCCCACGCCTTTTGGAAGATGGCGCACAAGCTGGGGACGATGAGCGAGTCAGACCGCATCCAAAGCATCAAGACGGGCTTTACCTTCGAGATGGCCGATGCGGCTAAGCAGACATTCCGGCTGACCTCCCAAAACATTGGGGCGTTGTTGAACCTGTCTGTGGCCACATTCGAGCGGCGACGCAAGGATGCCAAGCCGCTGGACGCGGTCGCCTCGGAGCGGCTGGACCGGATCGCCGCCATCGCCCTCATGGCCGAAGAAGTCTTCGAAGATGCCGCTGCAGCCTCGGAATGGATGGCGACGCCTAATCCGGCGCTGAATGGAAACTCGCCTGTCATGCACTGCGAGACGTCGATCGGCGCCCGCCAAGTGCGTCGAATCCTGAATGCTTTGGAATGGGGCGGCGTAGCTTAATGATCGCCTGGAGAATCACCAAGGCCAAAAGAGCGCGGGACTTGACGGGGAAAGGGGCGGCGCTCGATGGCGGCCGCTGGAACGAAGTGGACGTGCCCGCCGTCTACATGGGGCTCTCGCCGGCCATCTGCAGCCTGGAAACATTCGTGCATACGAACCGCTACCCGCTGCTGCCTCTGAAGATCACACGATTTATATTGCCCGACGATGCGAACTTGTATCTCGAACCGAATCCGCGCACGCTGCCCGAAGGTTGGGCAGTGATTCCGCCCGATCGCGCCAGCATGGCCTATGGAACGAAGTGGCTGCGCAACACGCAGCACCTCGGGCTTATTGTGCCGTCGGCCGTATTGCCGCTCGAGCGCAACATTGTCATCAATCCCGCCCATCCAGCCATTGCGAAGGTGACTATCGACGCACAATTCGACTTCATGTACGACCAACGGATGTTTCTGAAGCGCTGATAGCGGTTTAGCCGCTAAACAGGTCGCACCATCCGGCCCGCACTAGAAGCTGACGCCCCACTACGGACCGATCCCGACTTATCGGCGTTTTATTCCAACGGAGGTAAGTTGCTCATCTGGTACGGAGCCGGAGATACCTGCGTGGCAAGTTACTTTGGCAAACGTCGCACACTGGGTAGCAATGCTAGGTAGAGCCGCAAAAGAAAAACCCTCGCAACTCGTTGAATTGCAAGGGTCTTCAAATACTGGCGGAGAGGGTGGGATTCGAACCCACGGTACGGTATTACCGTACGCCTGATTTCGAGTCAGGTACATTCGACCACTCTGCCACCTCTCCAGGTCTATTTCTAGACTTGCCTATTGCTAGACATTGACTGCGGTCAAGCCCGTGATTCTAGCATAGAAGACGAGCGGCGTGGAACCAGCAGCACCAAAATCAAGGTCAGTGCCGCCACCCACGCCATGCCGGCATAGACATAATGCGTGGCGGCGTCGAAAGCCGACTGCAGATAATGCGTGCCGGCCGGCCCCAGGCTGCCGGACTGCAAGGCGCCCACCACGGCATTGACTTCGGGAAGCGTGCCGGCCAAGGACGCGGGAGCATCCTGCAGCTGGCCGCGCATGGCGCCGTTGAAGATCGCGCCCGCAATGGCGGCGCCCAGGCTTTGTCCGAGATAGCGCGACCACATATTGGTGCTTGTCGCCACGCCGCGCTGGTTCCAGGGCACGATGGACTGTACGCCGACAAGCAAGGGCGTGGACAGCATGCCGAAGCCGGCGCCCAGCAAAATCTGGTCGGCGATGACCATCCAGTACGAGGGGTTGTCGGGCAGCAGCCTGAAGCCCGCGACCGCCGCGAACATCATTCCGGCTCCCAACAGGGCCGTGTCGCGGAAACCGATGCGCAGATACAGCCTGCCCGACCAAGAGGCCGCCGTCACCCAGCCCACACTCATGCTGGCCAGCACCAGGCCGGCGGCGATGGGGCCCAGGCCCAGCACCGCCTGGGCGAAGACAGGCAGATAGGCGCCCGGCGCCATCATGACCAGCCCCATGCCGACCATGGCCAGGTTGGAACCCAGCATTACGCGATGGCGCCACACCCAGCCGGGCATGATGGGCTCGGCGGCGGTGCGCTCGCGCACGACGGTGGCGGCGACCAATATCAGTACTACGGCGAAGGTCAGCAGACTGGGCGCGGATGACCAGTCCCAGGCATTGCCTCCCTGAAGCAGGCCAAAGACGCCGGCCGATCCGGCCATCATCATCAGGATGGCGCCCGGGTAGTCGATGGCATGGTGGCGGGCGGGCGCCCGCTCGTGCAGAAAACGGGCGATGAGGCCCATGGCCGCCAGGCCGATGGGCAGATTGATGAGAAACACCCAGCGCCAGGTCGCGTACTCGGCAAAGGCCCCGCCCAGCGTGGGCCCGAGGATGGCGGCGATGCCCCAGACGCTGGACAGCCAGCCCTGGATTCTGGCCCTTTCACGCGTGGAATAGAGGTCGCCCGCCAAGGTATTGACCGTGGCCATGATGGAGCCCGCACCCAACCCCTGCAAGCCGCGAAACACGATCAGCGGAATCATGCCCCAGGCGGCCGCACAGGCCGCCGACCCGATCAGGAACAGCGCGGTGCCTCCGATCAGCACGGGTTTGCGTCCGTATAGATCGGCAAGCTTTCCATAGATGGGGATGGTGACGGTCTGCGCCAGCAGATAGATGGAGAACAGCCAGCTGAATCGTTCGAAGCCGCCCAGGTCGCCCACGATCTGGGGCACGGCGGTGGCCACGATGGTGATGTCCATGGCGGCCAGGGCCATGGTCAGCATCAGGGCGGCCAGTATCCACCGGCGATGAGCGGTGGTGGGAGCTTGCACCGGTGCGTCAGGCTGGGTTTCGGGGGCGGCGTTCTCGTTCATGATGTCATCGCGCTGGAGTTGCCACATCTTAACGCGGCGGCGCCCGCGCCGCGAAGCGCTGAACCATTACGCTGCCGCCCCGGCCCGGCGAACGAGGCCGAACACACTTCTCCATGCGCTCTTGCTCAGCGCTTGAATGCTCTGCCCCAAAGGCCTATAGTGATTACAGAAACAAATTTGTGACACACGGCGGCACAAAGGGAAATGCCTTGGCATCTTCTCGTGTGGTCCGGCTTCAGGCCGGACAACTCTTCAAAGGAGGTTGTCATGTGGATCGAATCTTTCAATCTCGTGCTCGACGCCAACCAGGACGGCGCCATCAGTCTGGCCGAAGCCTGGCATATTTTCGGGTGGCTCTATCAGTTGCCCGGCAATCTGGTCATCGAGCTGTTGGGGGCCCTTCCCCCAATCGCCAATCTGCTGCAGATCCGCGCCTCGGCCGAAACCGGCTATGGCAGCCTCAACGGCGGGCTCGCCACCGCGGTTTCATTGCTGATCTGGCTGCTGGTCGTCATACAGCTGGCGGGCCTGCGCGAAAAATGGGCGGCTCACCGCCAAGGCAAGCCGGCCCATCGATCGAACCACTTCAGGCACTCTTAGCCGGCTCCAAGCGCTCGACGCCGCCCATGTAGGGGCGCAACGCCTCGGGCACGACCACGCTGCCGTCCTGCTGCTGGTAGTTTTCCAGCACGGCCACCAAGGCTCGGCCCACGGCAAGGCCCGAACCGTTCAAAGTATGCAGATACTCGGGCTTGCCTTTTTCAGGACGATAGCGCGCCTGCATGCGGCGCGCCTGGAAGGCCTCGCAGTTGGACACCGAAGAGATCTCGCGCCATGTGTCTTGCGCCGGCAGCCATACTTCGAGGTCGTAGGTCTTGGCGGCGCCAAAGCCCATGTCACCGCCGCACAAGAGCACCACCCGATACGGCAGGCCAAGGCGCTGGAGCACGGTTTCGGCATGCCCCACCATCTCTTCGTGGGCGCGATACGATTCATCCGGATGCACGATCTGCACCATTTCGACCTTGTCGAACTGGTGCTGGCGGATCATGCCGCGCATGTCGCGCCCGCCGCTGCCGGCCTCGGAGCGGAAGCACGGCGTATGAGCCGTGAGGCGTATGGGCAGGTCGGCCAGCGGCACGATGGAATCCCGCACCGAGGCCGTCAAGGTGATTTCCGAGGTGGAGATCAGGTACAGGTCTTCGCGCGCGATGGGCTTGCCCTGCTCGTCAAGCTGTTCTTCGTCGTCGCCGCCCTTGGTCACCCAGAACATGTCGTCCTTGAACTTGGGCAGCTGGCCCGTTCCGAACAGAGTCGAGCTGTTGACGATATAAGGCGTATAGCACTCTTGATAGCCATGCTCTGCAGTCTGCAGGTCGAGCATGAACTGCGCCAGGGCGCGATGCAGGCGGGCTATGGGGCCGCGCAACATCATGAAGCGGGCGCCCGACAGCTTGCGCGCGGCATCGAAATCCAAACCCAAGGGCTCGCCCAGGCTGACGTGATCACGCGGTTCGAATCCCAGCGGGGGCGGATTGCCGTCGCTGCCCGCCTCGCCCGGCAGCCAGCGCCTGACCTCGACATTGTCGGCCTCGGACTCGCCCGCCGGCACGCTTTCATGCGGCAGATTGGGCAGCGTCATCAGCCAGCCGCTGAGCTCTTCCTGCACCTGGGCCAGGTCGGCTTCGAGTTCTTTGAGGCGGGCGGGAATGGCTTGGGACTCGGCCATGGCGGCCGTGGCGTCCTCGCCCTTGGACTTGAGTTGTCCAATCAGCTTGGATACGGCATTGCGGCGCGCCTGCAGGGTTTCGGTTTCGACCTGGACGGCCTTGCGGCGAGCCTCGAGTGCATTGAACCGCTCCACGTCGAAAGAGAGGCCGCGGCGTTCGAGCGCGCTGACGACGGTGGGAAGATCTTTGCGTAGCTGATTGGGGTCTAGCATCTTGATTGGAAGAGAAGAAAATTAAATATAAAGAAAACGGGCGCCTTCGGCCCGCTTAAACAGCACATACGAAAGAAGCGCCGGCGCTGCTCGACGCATCTATTACCTTTTTAACAACCAACCATTTAAATGGTTGGTTGTTAAGATTTTACCCTTGCGACACGATGCCCGCGGAAACGCCGCGGCCTTTCCGAACCGCTCAGGCGCCGCCCTTCCCGCCCGCCTCGTCGTCGAGGCTTTTGAGAAAAGCCAGCTTATCGGCGATTTTCGACTCCAGGCCGCGCGCCACCGGCCGATACCAGCCCGGCGCCGGCATGCCGTCGGGCAAATAGGTTTCGCCCGCCGCATAGCCATGCGGCTCGTCGTGCGCATAGCGGTATTCGCGCCCATGGCCCAGCTCTTTCATCAGCTTGGTGGGCGCATTGCGCAAATGCACGGGCACTTCGCGGCTCTTGTCCTTCTTGATGAAGGCGCGCGCCTGGTTATAGGCCATGTAGCCGGCGTTGCTCTTGGCCGCCACCGCAAGATAGATCACCGCCTGCGCCAGGGCCAGCTCGCCTTCGGGCGAACCCAGGCGCTCGTAGGTCTGCGCCGCGTCGTTGGCGATCTGAAGGGCGCGCGGGTCGGCCAGCCCGATATCCTCCCACGCCATGCGGATGATGCGCCGGGACAGATAGCGCGGATCCGCGCCGCCGTCCAGCATGCGGCACAGCCAGTACAGGGACGCGTCCGGGTCCGAGCCCCTGACAGACTTGTGCAGCGCGGAGATCTGGTCGTAGAAGCTGTCGCCGCCCTTGTCGAAGCGCCGGGCATTGAGCGTCAGGGCGTTCTCGATGAAAGCGGCATCGATGCGGGTGGCGCCGCTGGCCTGGGCGGCCGTGCCGGATTGTTCGAGCAGGTTCAGGAAACGCCTGGCGTCGCCGTCGGCATAGCCGATGAGGGTGTCGATGGCCAGCTCGTCAAAACTGAGATGCCTCAGCGACTCGGTTTGCGCCGCCTTGTCGAAAAGCTGCCGCAGCTCTTCGTCGCTGAGCGATTTGAGCACGTATACCTGCGCCCGCGACAACAGGGCCGAATTGACTTCGAAGGACGGGTTCTCGGTGGTCGCGCCGATGAAGGTGACCAGCCCCGACTCGGCATAGGGCAGCAGGGCGTCCTGCTGCGACTTGTTGAAGCGGTGGATCTCATCGACGAAGAGAATGGTCTGCTTGCCCAGCGCCAGGTTGTGCTGGGCCTGCTCCATGGCCATGCGGATGTCCTTGACACCCGAGAAGACGGCCGACAGGGCGATGAATTCGCAATCGAAGGCCTTGGCCGTGAGCCGCGCCAGCGTGGTCTTGCCCACGCCCGGCGGGCCCCACAATATCATCGAATGCGGCTTGCCCGACTGGAAGGCCAGCCGAAGGGGCTTGCCCTCGCCCAGCAGATGCGACTGCCCGATGACCTCGTCCAGAGTCTGGGGCCGCAATGCCTCGGCAAGCGGCGCCACCGGCTCTTGTGAAAAAAGATCGGCCATGCAACTGCCCTTTTAGTGTTAACAGGCCCTACTGCATCTTGACGACGTCGACGTCGGCCGGCGGCTTGAACTGGAACAGGGACGCGGGCAGCTCGGGATTGGCCTTGATATCGGAGAGATCGATGCGCGTGGTCTGGCCGAAGGCGTCCAGCAGCAGCAGGCGGGCCGGCAGGTCGTTGCGGAAACCGATGTCGACGTGGCTGAATCCGGCGTCCGCCCCGCGCGGCGTGGCTCGCAGCCACTGCAGGCCGTCGTCGTCGGGCAGGGACTGGACGACGAAGGAATCTTCGAGCGAACCCGAGCCGAACAGGATGGCGGCGGGTGAAGTGCCGATGGACTGATCCACCGAGCGCTGCGTGACCTGCGCCAGATCGGGGTCGTACTGCAGCACTTTCTCGCCGTCGGAGACGATGAGCTGCTCGTAGGGTTTTTTGACGTGCCAGCGGAACTTGCCCGGCCGCTGGAAGGAAAACTCGCCCGACTGCTCGGGCCGGCCCTGGGCCTGGCCGCTGGCCTGCTGGCTGAAACTGCCCGTGGCCGAGGCCACCTTGGCGACGAACTGGTTCAGTTGCGCGGGCGCGGCGGCCGCCATGGACACGAGCGGGGCCAGCGCAAGGGCCGCCGCCGCCCAGAACTGTTTAATCTGCATTGGAAGCGTCTCCGGCGGGTACGAGAATGTCGCGATTGCCATTGGCCTGCATGGCCGATACCAGACCCGCCTGCTCCATTTGCTCGAGCAGGCGCGCGGCCCGGTTGTACCCGATGCGCAAATGCCGCTGCACCGACGAAATGGATGCACGGCGGTTCTTCAGAATAACTTCGACGGCCTGGTCGTACAGCGGATCGGACTCGGCGTCCGCAAAGCCCGTGACGCTGCTTACGCCGTCGCCGGTTTCGCCCTCTAGCGCACCCTCGAGCAGGCCCTCGACGTAATTGGGCTCGCCCTGCTCTTTCAGGTATTCGACCACGCGGTGTACTTCGTCGTCGTGCACGAAAGCGCCATGGACGCGGGTGGGCAGCCCCGTGCCCGGCGGCATGTACAGCATGTCGCCCTGGCCCAGCAGGGTTTCAGCCCCCATCTGGTCGAGAATGGTGCGCGAATCGACCTTGGACGACACCTGGAAGGCGATGCGGGTGGGAATATTGGCCTTGATCAGGCCCGTGATGACGTCGACGCTGGGCCGCTGGGTGGCCAGAATGAGGTGGATGCCGGCGGCCCGCGCCTTTTGCGCCAGCCTGGCGATGAGCTCTTCGATCTTCTTGCCGACCACCATCATCAGGTCGGCCAGCTCGTCGATCACGACCACGATGGTGGGCAGGGTATCGAGCGGCTCGGGCGCATCGGGGGTAAGCGAGAAGGGATTGGGAATGGGCTCTTCGCGCTTGATGGCCTCGCGGATCTTGGCGTTGTAGCCGGCCAGATTGCGCACCCCCATCTTGCTCATGAGGCGGTAGCGTTTTTCCATCTCGCCCACGCACCAGTTCAGGGCGTTGGCGGCGTGGCGCATGTCGGTGACGACCGGCGCCAGCAGGTGGGGGATGCCCTCGTAGATGCTCATTTCGAGCATCTTGGGATCGATGAGGATGAGGCGGGTCTGGGTGGCGTCGGCCTTATACAGCAAGGACAGGATCATGGCGTTGATGCCCACCGACTTGCCCGAGCCCGTGGTGCCGGCCACCAGCAGGTGGGGCATCTTGGCCAGATCGGCCACCACCGGGTTGCCGGCGATGTCTTTGCCCAGCGCCATGGTCAACAGGGACGGCGCGGCGTAATAGGTTTGCGATCCCACGATTTCGGAAAGCTTGACCATCTGGCGGCGCGGGTTGGGCAGTTCGAGCCCCATCAGGTTCTTGCCCGGTATGGTCTCAACCACCCGGATGCTGACCAGGCTGAGCGCACGGGCCAGGTCTTTGGCCAGATTGACGACCTGGCTGCCCTTGACCCCGGTGGCCGGTTCGATCTCGTAGCGCGTGATGACGGGCCCCGCCTGGGCAGAGACCACCACCACCTTGACGCCGAAGTCGGACAGCTTCTTCTCGATGAGGCGCGAAGTGAACTCGATGGTTTCGGGAGATACCGTTTCGACCTGCTCGGTGACCGGATCGAGCAGGCTGATGGCGGGCAGATCGCCTCCGCCCCCGCCGGGCGCGGCCGGAGCGGTGAACAGCGTTTTTTGCTTTTCTTTCTCGACCCGCACCGATTTGGGCACGGAGACGATGGCGGGCTCGATGCGAACGGGCTGCTCGTGCACCAGTTGTTCCTGCTTTGCCACGACGCTTTCGTCGCGCTCGGCCTTTTTGGCGACGCCGACCCGGCGGTCTTCGCGGGCGGCCTTGAATTCGAGCAGGCGGCGCAAGCCTTTCTCGATGGCGCTTCCGACGCGCTCGGCCACGTGCAGCCAGGAGAAGCCGAAGAACAGGCTGGCGCCCACGGCCATGAATACCAGCAGTATCAGGGTGCAGCCCGTGGAGCCAAAGGCCTGGACCATGCCGGCGGCCAGCAGCTTGCCCAGTTCGCCTCCCGCCCCGCCGGGCAGATGGGCGCCGACATGGGTAAGCTGCATGGCCTCGACGCCCATGGCGCCGATGAGGAGCAGCGCAAAGCCCAGGGCGACCTCCCAGCGCACGCGCGGCAGGGTTTCGGCCTTGAGTTCGGGCAGCAGGACGCTGGTCAGGCGGTAGAAGCCCACCACCACCCGATGCACCAGCAGCACCACCCACAGCCAGGCCGAATAACCGAACAGGAACAGCAGAAGATCGGACACGTAGGCGCCCAGCATGCCCCCGCCGTTGGCGATGGACGATGCATGGACTGAATGAGACCAGGCGGGATCGCCTGGGGACCAGGTTGCCAGCACCAGGCCCAGCCAGGCCGCCAGTGCGGCAAAGAGAATCCAGCGGGCTTCGCGCGCGAGCCCCGAGAGGCGGGTTTGCAGCGGCGAAGGGCCGTTGCGTACATTGCGCGAGGAGCGGGAAGGAGCAGCGGGTAATCTAGCCATGGACTCATTATAATTGGCTGGATGTCTTTTTACGGATTTTCTGCAATGACCACACCCAAGCACGTCAAAGTACTCATTCTCGGCTCGGGGCCGGCAGGGTACAGCGCGGCCGTGTACGCGGCGCGCGCCAACCTGAAGCCCGCCCTGATCACCGGTCTGGAACAAGGTGGCCAGCTCATGACCACCACCGACGTGGACAACTGGCCCGCCGACGCCCAAGGCGTGCAGGGCCCCGACCTGATGCAGCGCTTCCAGGCGCACGCCGAGCGCTTCGACACCGAACTCATCCACGACCACATCGCCAACGTGGATCTCTCCAAACGCCCCTTCACCCTCACCGGCGACACGGGCGCCGTCTATACCTGCGACGCCCTCATCATCGCCACCGGCGCCTCGGCCCAGTATCTCGGGTTGCCCTCCGAACAGGCGTTCATGGGCCGCGGCGTGTCGGGCTGCGCCACCTGCGACGGGTTCTTCTATAAAAAGCAGGACGTCATTGTCGTCGGCGGCGGCAATACGGCCGTCGAAGAAGCTCTTTATCTTTCCAACATCTGCTCCACCGTCACCCTGGTGCACCGCCGCGACAAGTTCCGCGCCGAACCCATCCTGGTCGACAAGCTCATGGACAAGGTCGCCAACGGCAACATGAAGCTCAAGCTGTTCTACGAGCTCGAAGAAGTCCTGGGCGACGATTCCGGCGTCACGGGCGCCAGGCTGCGCAACAACCAGAACGGCGAGACCGTCGATCTGGCGGTCACCGGCGTGTTCATCGCCATCGGACACAAGCCCAATACGGGCATCTTCGAAGGCCAGCTCGACATGGAAAATGGCTACATCGTCACCCGCAGCGGCCTGCAGGGCATGGCCACCATGACGTCCGTGCCGGGCGTGTTCGCGGCCGGCGACGTACAAGACCATGTCTACCGCCAGGCCATCACCAGCGCCGGAACGGGCTGCATGGCGGCGCTGGACGCACAGCGCTGGCTGGAGAATGCAGACAAATAGCAAGCCCGGCCTGGCCGACCTGAAGCGCCTGCGCCAGAAGGCTCAGGCGGCCGACACGCCGGTTCCGGCGCGGCCGCGGAAAAAACGCCGCAACGCCTCGGACAAGAAGAGCGGCGAGGGCGCGCCGCCTCCCGAGTCGGGCGATGCCGGCGCCGGACCTGAAACCGCCACCGAGCCTTTGACAGCGGAAGACAAAGCCCTGTTCCGGCAGGCGGTCAAGTCCGCCCGCCCCCTGGCCCCCACGAATCGGGCAATATTGCCCCCCGTGCCGGCCGCGTCCGCACCCATCCTGAAGCAAAGACGCCAGGCGGCCGCGGGCGCCGAGGCCGCCGTACCCGCGCCGATCTCCGACCTCTATGCCTCGCCGCGCCTGGCTCCGGACGCCTCCCATTTCGTTCAGGCCGGCTACGGACCGGACCTGCTGAAGAAACTGGCAAAGGGAAAATGGCCCATCGGCGCAAGCCTGGACCTGCATGGCGCCACCCTGGACGAAGCGCGCCTGCGCATGGACGGTTTTCTGCGCTCTTGCCTGCAACACGGAATCAGATGCGTGCGCATCGTGCACGGCAAGGGCCATGGGTCTAGAAACAATGCCCCCGTGCTGAAGGAAACCGTCAGGCGCTGGCTGACCCAGCTCGAAGATGTGATGGCCTATGCCGAATGCGATGAGCGCGACGGCGGCGCCGGCGCCGTGCAGGTCTTGCTGCGAGCCAACGAAGAGCCGGGCTCATAACGGCGGCGGCAAAGCCCCGCGTTACGCAGGCTCACGCCCACTTGCCGCCCCAATGAATTGCTTTTTTGCCCGGGTTGCCGGTTGTGGGGCGGCCTGGCTACAAAAAGACTAGCGTCAAAACATCAAGGCCGGCGAAGAATCGCCGGCCTTGATGTGGTTTCTATTTTTTATGGGTGCTGCTTTATGTGCATTGTTATGCGCCGTAACCCGGCATGCCCATGCAGGGCCTGTCTCCTCACCTGCATGAACCGCATTTTGCACCATTCTCTTACATGACACACTTAGGGAATGCACCTATATTGGGCAAAAAGCTTCGATTGAAAAATCCTATTACGGCGACTGCAGCCCGATCAGCTTATAGTCGCACAAACATACCAACACGAGGAGAACACTTATGGCCTTGCCTTTCGACCCCAATGTGAACCACGGACGCCGCCATCTCATCGGCACGGGCCTGGCCACCACGGCCCTGGCCGTGGCCGGCTCGGTCTCGGCCGCCGACGCCAAAGTGTGGCTCGACTACGACCAGGCGACATTGGACAAAGTCTATGATCAGGTCAACTATGCGCCCAACATCAAGACCGTACTGGGCCGCTATGCCAGCAACAGCGACATCACGCGGTCACGGCTGGGCGAACCCAAGCGCCTGGCCTATGGCAAGTCGAAAGTCGAGGCCATGGACCTCTACCCTGCCGCCCAAGACAACGCCCCCATCCACATCTTCATACACGGCGGGGCCTGGCGCTCCGGCGCCGCCAAGGCCTACGGCTTCCTGGCCGAGCCCTTCGTGGCGCGGGGCGCCCACATGCTGATTCCCGACTTCACCAATGTCCTCGAAAATGACGGCAATCTCATGCCGATGACCGAGCATGTGCTTCGCTCCGTCGCGTGGGCGTACCAGAACGCCGAGTCTTTCGGCGGCGACAAGAACCGCATTTATTTGTCGGGCCACTCTTCAGGCGGGCATCTTGGCGGCGTGGCGGTGACCACCGATTGGGAGAAAGAATACGGCGTGCCGGCCGACGTCATCAAGGGCGCCGTGCTGATCAGCGGCATGTTCGACCTGAAGCCCGTGCGCTTGTCCTCGCGCAGCAATTACGTGGCCTTCACCGATGAAGTGGAGCAGGCGCTGAGCCCGCAGCGCCACCTGGACAAGCTCAACACGCCTTTGGTGCTGATTTACGGCGACCAAGAAACGCCGGAATTCATGCGCCAGTCCAAGGATTTTGCCGCGGCGGTCGAAAAGGCCGGCAAGCCGGTGCAATTGATCGAAGGAAAGGGCTATAACCACTTCGAGATCGCCGAAACCCTGGCCAACCCGTTTGGAATCGCCGGCGCCCCGGCTCTGGAGCAGATGAAGCTGTAACCGTCCCCGCCGGCGACATAGGCTTATATCTGCTGAAAATTGTCGAAGTGCCGCTCGGTGTGGTTTTGACTGTGCGTCACTTCGGCCACCCGCGCCGACGGCGGGCCCTGATGCAGCCACGACAGCATCCGGTCGACCTGCTCGGCGTCGCCCTGGATCAGCGCCTCGACCGAACCGTCGGGCGCATTACGCACCCAGCCCGTAATGCCCAGAAGATGCGCCTGCCGCACGGTGGCGGCGCGAAAGCCCACACCCTGCACGCGCCCGGTAACGCGCACGTCGAGGGTCTCTATTCCGTGATTCGAACCTAAAGTCTTCATACCGGCAGTTTAACGAATCCTGTTTGCGGGATGGAGCGCGTCCGACGCGGGCGAAAATGCCTTTTTCTTGACGGAACGCAAGAAACCGTCGTTTTCATCCCGCTATAGTAAAGGCGTCCGGTCGGCAAAACGGCGGCCGGGCAAGCCCTTTCATATGCTCTGGTAGTACCTTCGCGGGCCGCAAGGCCCGTTTTTTTTGCCGCAGGACCAGCAGGCGCATCGCCCCGAGTAGGATAAAATCGCCCTACCCTCCGTGCTTGCGACGGCCGGCACGCCGCGCCAGGAATCCTGCCCCATGAAAAACCTGTCCAAGTACTTCATCCGCGGCCTGATCGCCATTCTTCCCGTGGCGTTGACCTTGTACCTGCTGTACATCTTTCTCGCCTGGAGCGAGACCCTGGCCTATACGCTGCTGGGGCCGATCATCGGCGACATCTATGTGCCGGGCATGGGCCTGGCGGTTGCCGTATTGCTCATCATCGCCCTGGGCTATCTGCTGTCGCTGCGGCGGATTCGGCGCATGGTCATCATCTTCGAACTGCCCTTCAACAATATTCCGGTCGTAAAAAGCATTTACTCCTCGGTCAAGAGTTTTGCGGACTATTTTTCGCCCGGCGGGGGTTCCCAGGGCGCTCAGCAAGTCGTTTTGCTGCGTCTGCCGGACCAGCCGGTGGAACTGGTGGGGCTCGTCACCCGTCACGGCGTGGAAGACCTGCCCGAGGGTTTCATCACGGGCGAGCGGGTGGCGGTGTATTTGCCCATGGGCTACATGATAGGGGGCTATACCCTGTTCGTTCCCAAAGACTGGGTGCATCCCATCGACATGTCGGTAGAGGAAGCGATGCGCTCGTCGCTCATTGCATGGATGGCCCGCTCGGGCCCCGCGAGCCGGCCGTAACACCCTCTTTCAAGCACAGGCCCCACGCGGACGGCCGAAGGCACTACCATGGGTGGTGTGTCAACCGTCATGCAAGGAGGCTGCAATGGGTGAATTCGCCAAAATGACCGGCGCCAAGTACCAGGACGGCTACGTCCGGTTCTCGTGGGGCGAAGGCGTCAACAAACGCCAGTACGAAATCTCGGGAGACGCGCTGCTGCAGGCCTTCGATGCCGAAGACGGCAGCGGCAACAAGCTGCTGGACGCTTTCGAGCGCGGCCGGGAACACATCATCAGCGCAGCGGAGGAAGCCCGCAATACGCCCACCGATGGAATCATCGAATTGGGCAGCGGCGATTTCGAACCCAAGAACGATCGGGGCGGCATTTCGCCCGGCGAGTCGGGCGGGCCCGGTTGACGACCCGCCGCACAATGCACGGCTTACCCCGGACAACCGACGGTGCGGGCGCAGCGCGGCCGTGGAGCCTGTAGATGGAAATCAGGGCATAATTTCCCGGTCGCAACCGTTAGAGTGCCCATGAAACCCATCATTGCCGCATACGGCGCCCTGGGCGTAGCCATCGTTCTCGAAGTGATAGGCACGACCATGCTGCAGAAGTCGGAGCAGTTCACGCGCCTGTTTCCTACGCTGGCCATGGCGCTGTGCTACCTGAGCGCTTTTTATTTTCTGTCCGTGGTGCTCAAGACCATGCCCGTCGGCCTGGCCTATGCCATCTGGAGCGGCCTTGGCATCGTACTGATTTCCATCATCGGCTATGTGGTGTTCGGCCAGAAGCTCGATCTGGCCGCGCTTATCGGCCTGGCCTTCATCATCGTCGGCGTGATGATCGTCAATTTATTCTCGAAATCAATCGGCCATTGACGGCGCCGGGTCGCGCCGCAGCCTCTTATTCGAAGTTGACGTGGGTCGCGGGAGCTTCCCTGCGCCAATAGCTTGCCGCGCGGATTCGGCCTTTGTCGAGGCCGCGCTCATTGACCAGGTGCTCGCGCACTTTCTGGATGGGGGTGTATTCGCCCGCGGCCCAGACATAGCCCTCGCCCTCGGGCAGGACCAGTTCGCGCGTAGCGCGCTCCAGGGCGTCCATGCCATCATCCGATGCGTCCAGCCATTGGATGCGCAGATCGCAACGGGATTGGAAATCCATGCGCGACGCTTCGTCTCGTGTCTTAACGATCACCAGCGCCTGCGCGCCCTGCGGCAACTCTTCGAGCCGCCGCCCGATGGCGGGCATGGCGGTCTCGTCGCCGATCAGCGCATGCCAGTCGAAGCCTGTCGGAATGACGAAGGAACCGCGCGGGCCGCCGACGCCCAGGGTATCGCCCACAGACGCCCCCATGGCCCAGTCGGTGGCCGGGCCGCTGTGATGCAGGACGAAATCGATGTCCAGTTCTTGTGCCGCCGGATCGTAGCGGCGCGGCGTGTAGTCGCGCGCGATGGGTCGCGGCGCGTCGTCCGGAAACTGCAGGCCGTTGGGCCCGGCGACGGGCATGGCCAGCTCGGCTCCCGGCTCGGCGGGAAAGAACAGCTTGACGTGGTCATCGAAGGAAGCGGAATGAAAGCCTTCGAGATCGGCGCCCACCAGTGTGATGCGGCGCATGGAAGGCGTCAGCTCGGTGATGCGGCCCACCCGCAGCATGCGCAGCTTCAGGGGATGCCTCAGTTTTTGTACGGTCAGGTCTGCTTGGGTCATGTGGTGTTCGCTTGTTTGTTTGGGAAGAGATGGGGTCAACAGGCGCCGCGGCTTTTATTTGCCGGCGGTGTGCCGGAAGGAGCGGCGCCCTGCTCGATTTCGGCCACGGCCTTGTTCAGGATGGCGACCAGGCGCCGCTGCTCGTTATGGTCGGCGTCGCTGCGTGCGAACAGGGCCGAACGCATGGCCCGCCGCGCCTCGACGAACTCGGGCAGCCAGCCCGTGGCCTGCGCCGCGGCCTCGGGGTCCATGTTCTGGGAAATCCAGAGCATCTTCTTTGCCGCATGGCGCAACCGGGTAAAGAGCATCTGCACGGCATGGGCCTGGCTTTCCAGATACCGCCGGCCCGAATCCGACAGCATGTAGCACTTGCGCTTGCCTTCGGCTTCGACCCGGGCATGGCCCTGTTGCACCATCTGGCCCAACACCGGGTACAGCGCGCCCGGACTGGGACTGTAGAAACCCAGGGACGTCGCCTTGAGCTCCTTGATGACTTCATAACCATGGCGCGGCCCCTGCTCCAGCAGGGCAAGCGTCATCAGATACAGCTCCTGCGCCGTGAATTTGCGTCCGCGCGTAAGGGACCCGTGCCCTTGCGACGGCATGTCGCCGGTTATGTCATTGTCCATGATTTATATCTTACGATATATCTTATGATTTACGCAAGTAATAAATGCCGCTGCCGACCTGGGCGCCCCGATCACGCGCGGGTCAGGCCTGCAATGATGGGCGTGCCCGTATGGGGGTCGGGCACCAGCGTGCACCGTACGCCGTAAAGCCGCTCCACGAGTTCCGGCGTCACGATCCGGACGGGCCGGCCCTCGGCCACGATGGCGCCGTCGCGCATGGCAATGAGATGATCCGCGTAACGGCAGGCGCTGGACAAGTCATGCACCACCATCACCACCGTCTTGCCCGCCTCGGCCAAGCCGCGTATCAGCTCGAAGACTTCGATCTGGTGCCCCAGATCGAGCGCCGACGTGGGTTCGTCAAGCAGCAGCAAGGGAGTCGCCTGGACAATGGCCATGGCGATCCATGCGCGCTGGCGCTGGCCGCCGGACATGGCCTCCAGCGGGCGGTCGGCCAGATCGAGCAGATCCGTGGCGCGCAGCGAAGCCTGGACGACTTCCTCGTCTTCTTGCGACCACTGCCGCAACAGACCCTGATGCGGCTGACGCCCGAAACGGATGAGTTCGGCCACCGTCATGCCGTCCGGCGCAATGGCGTCCTGCGGCAGCAAAGCGAGCTTGCGCGCCACTTCACGCGAGGGACAGCTCGAAATGACGCGGCCATCCAGCAGCACCGCCCCGCTGCTGGGCTTGCGCAGCCGCGACAGCCCGGCAAGAAGCGTCGATTTGCCGCAACCGTTGGGACCCACAATGGCCGTCACCAGCCCATCGGGAATGGTCACGGACAAGTCCTCGATGATGCGGGTCTTGTCATAGCCCAGCGTCACGCGGCTGGCCCGCAGGCGAGCGCTTGCGCCGTTCCGCTCGCGCGCGGCGTCGAAAATAGGGTGCAAGGAAGACTCCTCTTTCATGTCATGCCCCTGCCGGGTTTGCGCAGCAATATCCATAACAGGTACGGGCCGCCGACGACCGCCGTGACGACGCCGACCGGTATTTCGATGGGAGCGAACAAGGTACCGCCGACCCAGTCGGCGGCTATCATCATCAGCGCGCCGACCAGGCCCGAGAGCAGCACGGGCACGCCTTTGTCGTCCGCAAGATGGCGCGCGGCCTCGGGAGCGGCCAACGCGATCAGTCCCACCGGCCCCGCCACGGCCACGGCCAGGCCGGTCAGCACCACCGTCAACACCAGCACCATTGCGCGGGTGCGGGCCAGACTGACTCCCAAGCCGATGGCCACCGCATCCGACAGGCGCAACGGGTCCAGAGATCGCGCCGCATACTTGGCGGCCGGCACGCACACGGCCAGGCCCGCCGCGAGCAGCCATACCGACAAGGCCGGCCTCGCGTTGAGACTGCCCACGGTCCAGGGATAGGCCTGGTTGGCGCTGTCTATCCCCGTGCGAGCCAGCATCAGATTGGTGATCGCGCCAAACATCACACCCACCGCAATGCCCACGATGATGAAGCGGTACCCCCGCGCGCCGGCGCCTGCGGACAGTGCAAAAACCAGTATCGCCGCAACGGCCGCGCCCCACAGCGCCAGAACCGAAGGCGCGAGAGAAGTGGGCACGGCCACGATGGAAGCCACGGCGAAGGCGCTGGCGCCGTCGTCGATGCCTATGATGCTGGGCGTGGCCAGCCGGTTGCGGGCCAGGGTCTGCAGCAGGCAGCCTCCGACCCCGAAGGCAAAGCCGCTCAGCACGCCCGCCGTCAAGCGCGGCAGGCGCAAGTGCTGGATGAGAAAAACCTGCATGTCGGGTCCCGCTCCGAACGCGGCCAGGACCGCATCCAACGGCGACATGCCGGCGGCGCCGGTCGACAGGCTCAGCGCCGACAGCGCCAGCTGGACGCAGGACATAAGCAGCGCCGCCCCGGCACTGCGGCGATGGACCAGCACATGCAGGCCCCGCGTACGGAGCAAAGCGTAGCCATGGGGCGCGTAACGGGCGGCGGAAGATGAAATGCGAGAACTCATGCGCTGTTGACACTACAGGTCGGGAAGGCGCTGGCTGCGCACGATGGCGACCAGGCAGGGCGCGCCCACGAAGGCGGTGACCACTCCTATGGGCAGCTCGTAGGGCCGAACGACCAGGCGGGAGACGATGTCGGTAAACAGCACCAGGGCCGGGCCGGCCAGCAGCGACAGGGCCAGCGCGCGGCGGATGTCCGTGCCCACCAGGCGCCGGGCGACGAAGGGCACGACCAGGCCGACGAAGGCGATGGGCCCGGCGGCCGCCGTGGCGGTGCCCACCAGAATGGCCACCGCCACCAGCGCCCAGATGCGGGTCGCACGCGGGCGATGGCCCAATCCCGTCGCCAGATGTTCTCCCAGCGCCAGGGCGGCCAAGGGCCGCAGCACAGGCAGCAGCACCAGCAGTCCGGCCACGGCGCCTGCTATGCTCCAGCTCAGTGCCTCGGCCGGACGGCCTCCCAATGCGCCGATGATCCAGAAGCGGATTTCGTCCGCCGTGCGCTGGTCGTAAAGCAGGATGAGCGTGCTGAGCGACATCAGAATGCCGCTGAAGCGGCGCCGGCCAGGACGAGGCGGACCGGGTCGTCGCCCACGTTCCGCATCTGCGTCACCAGCAGCACCAGAAAACAGCCCGCCATCGCCCCCAGAATGGCCACGCCCAGATTCAATGTGGCGGCTCCGGCGCCCAGGCCGATCGCCAGCACCACGGCGAACGAAGCTCCCGCACTGACGCCCAGAAGCCCCGGTTCGGCCAGCGGGTTGCGCGTGGCGGCCTGCAGCACGGCGCCTGATGCGCCCAGGCATGCGCCGACCACCAGGCCCAGAAGCGTTCGCGGCCAGCGCAGCTGACTCACCACGAACTGCGCATCGGGATCCTGGGACAGGCCGGCCAGCACGCGCATGGCCTCGCGCGGCGAAACGCTGCCGGCCCCCCAGGCTAGGCTGGCCAGGACCAGCAAGGCCAGTACGATGGTTGCGGCCAGGGCTGCGCGGCCCGGTGAAAGGGCCGCGGACGGGCTTGCTGCACGCATCAGTTCAGGAAGGTCTGTTCGATGTCGTCGAGGATGAGATCGGCGGCGAGCACGCCGGTGGCGCTGCTCCATATCTGGCCGTCCACCGTAGAGACATGATCGTTCTGCACGGCGGCGAGCCGGGTGAACGCGGGCTGGCGCTTGGTGGCCGCCAGCGTGTCGGCGCCTTCTTTGTTCAGCGTGGCCAGGAACAGCCAGTCGGCATCGATGCCGCCCAGGTTCTCCAGGCTGAGCACGTCGCTATGGGGCCGGTCGCCCTGCTTGCCCGCCAGTTCGGGAGTCTTGAAACCCAGGGAATGCAGCAGCTGGCCGGTGAACACTTTGTCCGACATGATCATCGGCCCTTGCGGCATCCAGCGCACGACCGAGACGGTGCGGGGTTCTCCCAGACGCTTGCGCAGATCGTCGATGCGGGCGTCCAGCTTCCGATAAGCCTCGTCGATCTGCGCCTCGCGGCCCAGAGCCTGGGCGTAGGTGGACACCATCAAACGCCAATCGTCGGTGAATTCCGCGTCTGGAATGATGGTGGGAGCCATCAGGCTGAGCTTGGCGTAGACGTCGCTCGATAGCGTTTGCGGCGCCAGGATGAGATCGGGCTGCAGGGCCAGGATGGCTTCCAGGTTGTATTCGCGTGCCGTGCCCACGATGCCGAGCTTGCCCGCGCGCTGCTGAAGATACTCCGATACCGTGTTGCTGCCGCGCGTAGCGATCGTGCCCACCGGCTGGATGCCGACCGCAAGCGCCGTATCGAGCGCGCTTTCATTCACTGACGGTGACCACGCGCTGCGGCGTGCCTTCGACTTGGACGATGCCCTTCGCGGTCTGGACGTCCCGCGCAAACGCTGCGGAAGACGCGCCGGCGGCCAAGGCTAGAGTGACTCCGATTGCCCGCGCAAAACGAGAGAACCGGCTTGTGGAGGTGCTGCTGTGGGGGAAATTCATATCGACCTAAGAAAAACGTGACAGGCGGCCCCCTCCCGTAATGCAAATCGTTATTGTTACCAAAAAATTATAGCCCATTCGGCCAAACGTCAGCGCCGGCGGCGGTCCAAAAAAACAAAACCCGCGGAATCAGATGTTTCCGCGGGTTTCAAAAGCCGTGTGAACGGCGCAAGCTTACATGTTGTCGATCATGACTTGGCCAAAGCCCGAGCAGGAAACCTGGGTGGCGCCTTCCATCAGACGGGCGAAGTCGTAGGTGACTTTCTTGGACAGAATGGATTTTTCCATGCTGCTGATGATGAGGTCGGCGGCTTCGGTCCAGCCCATGTGGCGCAGCATCATTTCGGCGGACAGGATCTCGGAACCGGGATTGACGTAGTCTTTGCCGGCATACTTGGGCGCGGTGCCGTGGGTGGCTTCGAACATGGCCACGGAGTCGGACAGGTTGGCGCCCGGAGCGATGCCGATGCCGCCGACCTGCGCGGCCAGCGCGTCGGAGACGTAGTCGCCGTTGAGGTTGAGCGTGGCGATGACGTCGTACTCGGCCGGACGAAGCAGAATCTGCTGCAGGAAGGCGTCGGCGATCGAATCCTTGACCGTGATCTCGCGACCGGTCTTGGGATTCTTGAACTTGCACCACGGGCCGCCGTCTATCAGCTGCGCGCCGAATTCCTTCTGGGCCAACTCGTAGCCCCAATCACGGAAGCCGCCTTCGGTGAACTTCATGATGTTGCCCTTGTGCACCAGGGTGACCGACGACTTGTCGTTGTCGATGGCGTACTGGATGGCCTTGCGCACCAGGCGCTGCGTGCCTTCGCGCGACACGGGCTTGACGCCGATGCCCGAGGTTTCGGGGAAGCGGATCTTGTCGACGCCCATTTCTTTCTGCAGGAAGCTGATGAGCTTCTTGGCGTCGGCGCTTTCGGCCGAGAACTCGATGCCGGCGTAGATGTCTTCCGAGTTTTCACGGAAGATGACCATATTGGTTTTTTCGGGTTCTTTGACCGGCGAGGGAACGCCCTTGAAGTACTGCACGGGACGCAGGCAGACGTACAGGTCGAGCTGCTGGCGCAGGGCCACGTTCAGCGAGCGGATGCCGCCGCCCACGGGCGTGGTCAGGGGGCCCTTGATCGAGACGACATAGTCTTTGACGGCCTCGAGGGTTTCTTCGGGCAGCCAGACGTCGGGACCGTAGATTTTGGTGGACTTTTCGCCGGCGTAGACTTCCATCCAGTGGATCTTGCGCTTGCCGCCATAGGCCTTTTCAACCGCGGCGTCGACCACCTTGAGCATGACCGGAGTGATATCGGCACCAGTACCATCGCCTTCGATGTAGGGGATGACGGGCTCATCCGGAACGTTGAGCGAAAAATCGGCGTTTACGGTAATTTTTTGGCCCGCATCGGGGACCTTGATGTGCTGATAGGACATGGACGCTCCAGTTGCTCCATAAAAAATGGAAGATTCAGTGAAACCGCAACATTATAAACCAAGTCTTATATAAGACTAAGACAAAGGAAATAGCGCCGGCTTCGAGGGTGTTGGGCTCATTTTAACGACTATCCCGCCGCACATGGAGACCCGCAGAGGCGATACGGGCAAGGATTGGATCGGCGGCCCGTCCAGACATCGGCTATATCCGGCCGGAGACGGCATAGGCAGGCGAGCCGGAAGCGGCGGTTAAAATGGCTTGTGTCCCACCTTCTCATGCCTCTGCTTCCATGTTCAACCCCTCTCGCGAGCAAGTACGCCGATTTTTCACCGAAGCCTGGCTCAAGCACAGGCGGGCGGGCGTGCTGACGCCGCTGGAAAGCATGGCGGTCGATTGGATGCTTCAACATCCCGAATACCATGCCGCGCTCGAAGACCCCGATGCGGTCGAGGCCGACTTTCCCGTCGAGGCGGGCCAGACCAACCCCTTTCTTCATCTGTCCATGCACCTGGCCATCAGCGAGCAGCTTTCCATCGACCAGCCGCCCGGCATCAAGGCGGCCTACGAACAGTTGCTGGCCACCCGCGACCCGCACGCCGCCGCACACGAAATCATGGAATGCCTGGGCGAAGTGGTGTGGGAAGCGCAGCGCCTCGGCACCGCCTTCAGCAGCGAAGGCTATCTAGACCTGATCCGGCGCCGCATCACACGCAATTAGTATTGACACGAAGCGGACCGCGCCAGCCCCGGACCCGCCTCGTGGTGCGCCTGCTGCCCGGTCGAACAAGAAAAACTCGGAAGCCCGAAGCACCGCATGACGCGGAAGGTAAACCGCATACCGCCTCTCGCAAGGGCAAAGCGCTCGATGAATGCGTGCTTTGCAGAAAGTACGTCGCCGTTTCTTGCACCATGAAAAAACCGCCTGCAGGAGGCGGTTTCTTCATTGGGGCAGCTCGAAGGCAGGCTTGCCGGCTCGAGCGGCGGCGGCCGCCTACTTGCTGACGGACAGCGGCGAAGGCAGCGAGGCCAGCCAGGCGGAGATGTTTTCGATGTCGGCGTCGCTGAGCTGCTGAACCATGGCGCCCATGACCGCGTTCTTGCGCACGTTGGCCGAAGCGGGCGCGCCGGCCTGGCCGCGCTTGTAGGACTTGAGCGAGTGGGCCAGATAGTCGGCATGCTGGCCGGCCAGAATGGGGTAGGTGGGCAGCGTGGACGTCTTGGCATCGGCGCCGTGACAGGTGGCGCAGGTGTACTTCTGGAAGGCTTCTTGGCCTGCGGCCAGGTCGGCGGCTTGGGCGGATGCGCCCATAGCAGCGAACAGGGAAGCCGCTACGGCGAGAGTCAGTTTGTTCATGTCGGCTCCCGGATTACTTGAGACTGGAATAATAGGCGGCGAGATCGGCCATGTCCTGAGGGCTCAGGCTTTTGGCGATGGCTTCCATGGTGGGAAAGGTGCGGTCGCCGCTGGCGTATTCCTGCAGGGCGGTGACGATGTACTCGGCATTCTGCCCGGCTATCATGGGAACGTGGTAAACCTCGGGGAAGCTGGCCTTGTATCCTTTGATGCCGTGGCAGCCGATGCACATGGACACTTTACCGACTGCCGCTTGCGCGTCGCCCACGGGCGCATCGGCGGCCAAAGCCGGGCCCGCGATTCCACAGAAAGCCGTCACGGCCAGCGCAAATGCTGTGCGCTTCAGATTTGTTCGCAACTTCATATTAGCTCTTTTAGCAGTAGATAAAAGCCGGCCTTGCTTGCTCGCGACCGACGAACCCGTTGGATTGTACGATAATTGAAGCCAAGCCTGCCATGCACCCTACTCAACCAGGCGGTGCGGCACTGACCGCCGCGCCGCAAAAAACGGAAGCAACATGACATTCAAACCCTCAGCCACCGAACGTTTCGAAGGAACCGAACGCTATGTCGCCACCGACGATCTGAAGCTGGCGGTGAACGCCGCCCTGTCGCTGCAGCGGCCGCTGCTGGTCAAGGGCGAGCCCGGCACGGGCAAGACCATGCTGGCCGAAGAAGTGGCCGCGGCCCTGGGCCGCCCACTGCTGCAATGGCATATCAAGTCGACCACCAAGGCCAACCAGGGCCTGTACGAATACGATGCCGTCTCGCGGCTGCGCGACTCGCAACTGGGCGACGAAAAAGTGCGCGACATCGGCAACTACATCGTCAAGGGAGTGCTGTGGCATGCCTTCGAATCGCCCGACCCGGTCGTGGTGCTGATCGATGAAATCGACAAGGCCGACATCGAGTTTCCCAATGACCTGCTGCGCGAACTGGACCGCATGGAGTTCCATGTGTATGAAACCCGCCAGACCATCCAGGCGCGGCACCGGCCTCTGATCATCATTACCTCGAACAACGAGAAGGACCTGCCCGACGCCTTTCTGCGACGCTGCTTTTTTCACTATATCAGCTTCCCCGACCCGGACACCATGCGCAACATCGTGTCGGTGCACTTTCCGGACATCAAGCAGGACGTCCTTTCCGCCGCGCTGGACACCTTCTTCGCCCTGCGCGATGCGCCGGGCCTGAAGAAAAAGCCCTCCACCTCCGAATTCCTCGACTGGCTTCGCCTGCTGATGAGCGAATCGATTCCGGCGGCGCAGGTCGCCAGCCCGCAAGACCTTCCCGTCATGGCCGGCGCGCTGCTCAAAAACGAGCAGGACCTGACCCTGCTGCAGCGCCTGGCGGCCGTCAGCCGCGCCAGCCGCCGCTGACCGGATGCCTTTCATGCCTGCCAAGGTTCACACACGGGTATCGGCGCCATGCTGACGGACTTCTTCTATCATTTGCGGGCCCACAAGCTGCCCGTGTCGGTGCAAGAGTATCTGACCCTGCTCGAAACGCTTCGGGCGGGTGTCATGCCCCCCACCCTGGACGACTTCTACCATGTGGCGCGCATGGCGCTGGTCAAGGACGAAACCCTGTTCGACCGCTACGACCAGGCTTTCGGCACCTTCTACCGGCAACTCGAAGCCGCCTTGCCCGCCGACAAGGAAATCCCGCTGGACTGGTTCCTGAAGGATTTCCAGCGCCAGCTCACGCCCGAAGAAAAAGCGGCCATCCAGAAGCACGGCTGGGACAAACTCATGGAACTCTTCAAGAAGAGGCTCGAAGAGCAGCAAGAGCGCCATGCCGGCGGCAACAAGTGGATAGGCACGGGCGGCACCTCGGCCTTCGGCCATGGCGGCTACCACCCCGAAGGCATACGCGTGGGCGGGCCCTCGGCCGGCCACCGCACCGCGGTCAAGGTCTGGGAAAAACGCGAATTCCGCGACTACGACGACCAGCAGGAACTGGGCACGCGCAACTTCAAGATGGCCTTGCGGCGCCTGCGGCGCTTTGCGCGCGAAGGCGCCGAGCTCGAGCTGGATCTGGACGACACCATACGCAGCACGGCGCGCAACGCGGGCTTTCTCGACTTGCAGATGGTTCCCGAGCGCCACAACACTGTCAAGGTGCTGATGCTGCTGGACGTGGGCGGCAGCATGGACGACCACATCAGCCGCGTCGAAGAGCTTTTCTCGGCGGCGCGCAGCGAGTTCCGCCACCTCGAAGTGTTCTACTTCCACAATTGCCCTTACGAATCGCTGTGGCGCAACAACCAAAGGCGCCGCGCCGAGCGCTTCGACACCTGGGACATCCTGCGCACCTACAACGACGACTGGCGCCTGATTATCGTGGGCGACGCCACCATGAGCCCGTACGAGATCCTTCATCCGAACGGATCGGTCGAGCACCACAATACCGAGACGGGCGCCGCCTGGCTGCAGCGCCTGCTCGACAATTGGCCGCGCGCGGCATGGCTCAACCCCGAGCCGGAGGGCTACTGGCCGTATCGGCAGTCGATCGCCATCATCAAGAACATCATGCAGGATCGCATGTACAGTGTCACCGTAAGCGGCCTGGAGCAGGCCATGCGCCAGCTGTCCAAATGAACTTGCCCGCCCCGAAGGGCTCAAAGACATGATCCGGACCGGCGCGGAGCCTGCCGACGACAGGGCGGTTGCCCCCAGTCGACAAGCCCCCGGCGCCGCGGCAATAACAGACAATACTTCGTTTCACGGAGCGCGAAAAACATATGGGCCACTATTTTTCCCGGTTCTTTTTCTTCTGCCTGCTGCTGATCGGCGGCTTCGTCCCGGCGGTTGCGGCACAGGCGCCCGACACATTGCCGGCCGGCATCACCCAGGGGCCGTCCGTCGAGGGCACCACCCAGTACACGCTGCCGAACGGGCTGCGCGTGGTGCTCACACCCGATCCGTCCAAGCCCAACGTCACGGTCAACATGACCTATCTGGTCGGCTCCCGCCACGAGAACTACGGCCAGACCGGCATGGCCCACCTGCTCGAGCACATGCTGTTTCGCGGCACGCCGACGCTGCCCAACGCCCTGGCCGAGTTCTCGCGCCGCGGGCTGCGCGCCAACGGCTCGACCAGCACCGACCGCACCAACTACTACGCCAGCTTCGCCGCCGACCCTGAAACCCTGGAGTGGTACATACGGTGGCAGGCCGATGCGATGATCAACTCCACCATCTCGCGTGAAGACCTCGACGCCGAGATGACGGTGGTGCGCAACGAAATGGAAAGCGGCGAGAACAACCCTTTTCAGATCCTGATGCAGAAAATGCAGGCGGCCGCCTTCCAGTGGCACAGCTACGGCAAAAGCACCATCGGCGCGCGCTCCGACGTCGAACAAGTCGACATCGAGCAGCTGCGTCAGTTCTACAAGCTGCACTACCAGCCCGACAACGCCGTGCTCATCATCTCGGGGCAGTTCGAAACCGACGCGGTGCTGAACGTCATCGCCGACGCATTCAAGGACATCCCCCGGCCCAAGCGCACGCTGCCGCGCGAATACACAGTGGAGCCCGTCCAGGACGGCGAGCGCCTGGTCACCCTGCGCCGCCAGGGCGGCAGTCCCTTCGTGGCCTCGATGTTCCATATCCCGGCGCTGGGCGACCCCGATTTCACCCTGCTTGATCTGGGCGTCGACATGCTCAGCGACACGCCTTCCGGGCGTCTGTACCAGACTCTGGTCACCCAGAAGCTGGGCGCCAGCGTCTTCGGCTTTGCCCGCCCCATGGCCCAGCCCGGATACGCCCTGTTCGGCGTCCAGCTCGAACCGGGCATGGACGCCCGCAAGGCGTTGGACGCGCTGGACGAGTCGCTTGGCAGCTTGAAGGACAAGCCTTTCGTCGAAGAACAGCTGAAGCGCATCAAGAACAAATGGATGACCGGCTGGAACCAGATCTACGCCGACCCGGTCAGCCTGACCGATGCCTTGTCCGACGCCGCGGGCGCCGGCGACTGGCGGCTGTTCTTCCTGCGGCGCGATCAGGTCGAGAATGCGACGCTCGATTCCGTGCAGACCGCCACCGAGAAATACCTCGTTCCCAGCAACCGCACCGACGGCATGTATCTGCCCACGGCCAAGCCCGTCAGGGCGCCGCTGCCCAAGCCGGTCGACCTGAGCGCCCTGCTGCAGGACTACGCCGGCAAGGACGCCCCCGAATCGGTCGAGGCCTTCGACCCCTCTCCCGCATCGATAGACGCCGCCACCTTGCGCGAGCCGCTGGATCTGCCCAACGGCACGGTCCAGCTGGCGCTGCTGCCCAAGGCCACGCGCGGCGATCGCGTCCAGGCCACGCTGCTCGTGCAGTTCGCCGACGCAGAGAAACTGAAGGGCAAGCGCTCGGTCGCCCAGATCACCGCCGACATGCTCAAGCGCGGCACCGACGAACTATCGCGCCAGCAGATCCAGGACCGTTTCGACGCCTTGCAGGCCGAGGTCGGCTTCAATGGCAGCGCCGGAAATCTCTCGGTCCACATGACCACCATCGGCGAGAACCTGCCCGCGCTGATCGAGGCGGTGCTCGATGTCGTGCGCCACGCCAGCTTTCCGGCCGAACAGCTGGCCGAGTATCAGCGCCAGGCTTCGGCCTCCATACAAAGCAGCATGGACGACCCCATGTCGCTGGCTTCCCAGGCCATCTCGCGGCACGGCAACCCCTGGCCGCGCGACGACGTGCGCTACGTGCCCACCTTCGAAGAAAGCCTTCAGGACATCGCTTCCATCAGCCGGCCCGATCTGGTGCGCTTCCACGAAGAGTTCTATGGCGCCGGCACCATCCGCTTCTCGGCGGTGGGCTCCTTCGAGCCGGACGCAGTGCGCGACGCGTTGGCCAAGGGACTGAGCGGCTGGCGCAAGGCGCCCGCCTACGCACGCGTCGACAACCCCTTCCAACCGGTTCCTCCGGAAGATTTCGACATCGACACGCCGGACAAGGCCAACGCCTTCTATCTTGCATCTCAGCCCATCAAGATCCAGGACACCGACGCACGCTTTCCGGCGCTGTATCTGGCCAACTACCTGCTGGGCGCTTCCGAGACATCGCGCCTGTGGAACCGCGTCCGCGTGCAGGACGGCCTGTCGTACAACGTGCGCAGCCAATTCGACGCCTCGTCGTACGAGCCCTCGGGCAGCTGGGACATCTACGCCATCTTCGCGCCCGAAAACAGCGACCGCCTGCGCACCGCCGTTCAGGACGAAGTGGAAAAAGTGCTGAAAGAAGGCTTTACCGAGCAAGAGGTCAAGGACGGCGTCGACGCCCTGCTGAAGCTGCGCCGCCTGGCCCGCACCCGGGACGGCGTCCTGGCGTCGGCCTGGATCAATTATCTGCAGCTGGACCGCTCTTTCGAATGGTCCCAAGATATGGATGACGCCCTTGCGGCCCTGACGGCGGACCAGGTCAATGAAGCGATGCGGTCGGTGCTGAAGCCCGAGAACTTCAGCGCTGCTCTCGCCGCCGACGCCGATAAACGGCACAAGAACGATAACGGCGGTTCTTGAGCCCATCGGTCCGCAGACCGATTCCTCCCTCAGCCCGACCACGTCCCGGCCCCGCGCCGAGACGTTGGTTATATACATTCGAATACAGCGCGCTCATTTTCTGTTACGATACCGCGCATCAGCCTATGGGGATATCAGCTTGACCATCCCCTGAACACAGCACTTCGGGGCGGGTTTTGCTCGGCCCGATTTTTTTACCTTTCGCTGTATACATTTAAACATAACGGTTGAGGGAGAACCATGAATCAGAAGAAGAACGCGGGCTATCCAGCGTCGATGCTCGCCGCGGTGCTGCTGGGCGCATATTCCGCCCTGCCGGCTGCGCAGCCGGCGCTGGCGGCGGACAATGTCTTCCGGCTGGGCAGCATCGTCGTCAAAGGGCCGCAGTCGGCCACGCTGGATGACGAACAGGTGATGACCAGCACTCAAATCGAGCGCTACGATCTGAATACGGTGGGCGAGGCGGTCAAGACCCTTCCCGGGGTCAGCGTCTCGCGCAACAGCCGCAATGAAGAGATGGTGTATCTGCGCGGCTTCGACGCACGCCAGGTTCCGGTCTTCCTGGACGGCATTCCCCTGTACGTTCCGTACGACGGCTATGTGGATTTCGGCCGCTTCACCACCTTCGACCTGTCGCAGATCCGCGTCGCCAAGGGCGCGGCCTCTTTGCTGTACGGGCCCAACATCATGGGCGGCGCCATCAATCTGGTCACGCGCAAACCTTCGAAGGAATTCGAAGGCGACGTGCGCATCGGCTACGCCACGGGCAGCGAACGCAAGGCGGCGCTGAACGTCGGCACCAACCAGGGCCTGTGGTATCTGCAGGCCAGCGCCTCGTGGCTGGACGCCGACAGCTTTCCGCTGGGCCGCGGCTTCCATGACTACCGCCAGCCCGCCCCCACCGACACCGGCAAGTATCGCGAAAACGCCTACCGCAGCGACAAGAAGTATTCCGTCAAGCTGGGCCTGACGCCCAACGCCACCGACGAATACGCCATCGGCTACGTCAACCAGCAAGGCGAAAAGGGCAATCCGGCCTATACCGGCGAACTGAACAACAGCCGCTTCTGGCAATGGCCTTACTGGGACAAGGAAAGCCTGTATTTCATCAGCAGCACGGACATCGGCCGGGATCACACGGTCAAGTTCCGCATCTACCATGACAAATACAAGAACCGCCTGGAGTTCTTCAGCGACAGCACCTACACCAGGCCTCATGCGCGCAACCTGCCCAGCCTGTACGACGATGAAACCTACGGCGCCTCGATGGAGCTGGTCAGCCGGGCCTTCCGCAATCACGAGCTGCACCTGGCCCTGCACTACAAGGACGATCGCCACAACGAAAGCGAGGAAGGCAGCGACAACCCCACGCAGAAGTACCGCGACGTCACCAAATCTGCGGCCTTCGAAGACCTGATCGACCTGTCCGATTCATGGCACATGCGCGTGGGCGCCAGCTACGAGCAGCGCGAGGCTCGCGAGGTGTACTTCTGGCCCACGGGCAAGACGCACGCCACCAACGGCCTGGCCGAAATCATGTACGACCTGACGCCCGGCTCGCAGCTGTTTGCCAGCCTGGCTTACAAGACCCGCTTCCCGACCATCAAGGACCGCTACTCGGCGCGCTTCGGCAGCGCCCAGCCCAACCCCGACCTGCAGCCCGAAAAGGCCCAGCACATGGAAGTGGGCTATCGCGGCGCACCGTGGTCGGGCGGAAGCTTCGAGGTGACGCTGTTCCAGAGCAATATCCGCAACCTGATCCAGAATGCAGTGCTGCCGCTGTCGGAAGCACAATGCGGCGACAACAAGGACGAGCTCTGCAACCAGGCGCAGAACATCGGCAAAGCCAGGCATCGCGGCCTGGAAATCGGCTTGCAGCAAGAAATTGCGCGCCAGTGGCGCGCGGGCCTGGCCTATACCTACCTGGACCGCAAGAACCTCAGCGACGAATCCGTGCGCCTCACCGATACGCCGCGCCATCGCCTCTTTGCCCACGTCAGCTGGAAACCCAATGCACAGTGGGAAGTCCTGGGTACGCTCGAAGCCGAATCGGGCCGCTACGTGAGCTACAGTAATGCCGAACCCTACAAGAAGCTGGCCGGTTTCGGCGTCTGGGGGCTCAAGGGCATCTGGACGCCGCGCAGCGAGATCTCTCTGGAGGCCGGCGTACGCAATCTGACCGATCGCAGCTATGAGCTGGCCGACGGCTATCCCATGCCCGGACGCGTCTGGTTCGCCAACGCCATGTATCGTTTCTAACCTGGACTTGGAGTAAATCATGGACGACACCGACGAGACCATCGCCGTCGCGGCCATCGTGCACGAAGGCAAGGGCAGCGCCGACGGACCCTTGCTCGAGTTCGTGCAGCGCGTGCAATCGCAGGGCCGCGTAGTGCGCGGGCTGGTCCCGGGCCCGCAAAGCGATCCGCACGATTGCGCCACGCGCACCGTGCGCGACCTGGAAGCAGGCACCGTCTATCCCATCGGTCAGAGCCTGGGCAAAGAATCGAAGGCCTGCTGCCTTGATCCCGGAGCCTTGCTCAAGGCGGGCGTCGTCCTGCGGCGCGCGATCGAGACCGGAGCCGACCTGGTGGTCGTGAACCGCTTCGGCATCCTGGAGGCCGACGGCGACGGGTTCAGCGCCGAAATGCTCGAACTGATGACCCGGGGCTATGTAGTGCTGACGGTGGTGTCGCCGCCTTATCTGGAAGCCTGGCGGGAATTCACCGGCGGGATGGCGACTGAACTTCCACCCGACCCCGACGAGATCCTGACATGGTTCAATGCCACGCGGCGCAACGCGTCTGCGGCAGAAGACGGCCGTCGATGAACCGCAGGCGGCTGCTCCAGTCGTTCGCGCTGGCGCCCCTCGCCTGGTCGACCAGGGCGCTGGCCTCGACCGGCGAACTGTTCAGGGCATTCGGCCCCGGCCCCGGCCGCGAGCCGACTCAACGGGTTTATGCGGCCGGACCGCCCGCCTCGATTCTGGTCTATTGCCTGGCGCCGGAAAAGATGCTGGGCTGGCCGTATCAGTTGAGCCCGGCCGCCCTGGCCATGCTGCCTGCCGCACAGCGCAATCTTCCCATGGTCGGCCGGCTGTCCGGACGCGGCAGCACCATGGGCCGGGAGCGCCTCATCGCCATGCGCCCCGACCTGATTCTGGATGTGGGCACGGTCAACGACAATTACCTCGGCGCCGCCGAGCAGGTCGCCGCCCAGACCGGCATACGCTACATATTGATGGCCGGCGATCTGAAAGATTCGCCGGAGCAGCTGCGCGCCGCCGGCGAAATGCTGGGCGTCCAGGCGCGCGCCGAGCTTCTTGCGACCCGGGCGCAGTCTATCCTGGACAAGGCCGCGCAGGCACGCGGGCGATCAGGACGCGGCACGCCTCCCTCGATATACCTGGCCCGCTCGGCCGATGGGCTCGAGACCGGACTGGCGGGCTCCATACACGATCAGGCCTTTACCATGGCCGGCGCGCGGAATGTGGCCTACACGCCGGCGTCTACCGGCGTGGGCCGCGTCTCGATGGAACAGCTTCTGGCCTGGGACCCCGACTACATCTTCACGCAGACCCCCGCCTTCGTTCAGCATGCGCGCCGATCGCCGCTGTGGAGACAGTTGCGCGCCGTCAAAGAGCAGCGTCTCGTGCTGACGCCGATGCTGCCCTTTGGCTGGGTCGATGTCCCGCCGGGCATCAACCGCCTGCTGGGGTTAAACTGGCTGATCGACATTTTCGGCACCGGCCGGCCTTCGGCGCAAACCGACGACTTCATCGTGGATTTCTTTCGCGTGTTCTACCGTATCGACGCCCCCGCCGACCTGCTGGCCAGCGCGCGCAACGCGCAGCACGGCCCATGATGCTGCAATCGCTGCGTCTACGCATCGTGTGGACGCCCCTGATCCTGCTGCTGCTGGCCGCCGCGGCGACCGGCATCGTGGCGGGCCAGTATCCCATGACGCTGTCCGACATCATGTGGACACTGCTGCGCGGCATGGGGCTGTCGGACCGGGCGGCCGACAATGCCGCCACCCTGGACGCCGTGATCTGGAACCTGCGCATTCCGCGCGCCGTGGCGGGCGCCCTGGTGGGCGCATCGCTGGCCGCGGCCGGCGCCACCTACCAGGGCATGTTCCGCAATCCCCTGGTGTCGCCGGATATTCTGGGGGTATCTGCCGGAGCCGGCCTGGGCGCCACGGCGGGCATCTTCATGGGGCTGTCCATGATTCTGGTCCAGGCCATGGCATTCCTGGGCGGGCTGGCGGCGGTGGCCTGCGTCTACTTCATCTCCCTGTCGGTGCGGCGGCACGATGCCATTCTGGTCCTGGTGCTGGCGGGCGTTGCGGTGGGCACTTTGCTGGGCGCGGGCATATCGCTGCTGAAGATACTGGCCGACCCCTACACGCAGCTACCCTCCATCACCTTCTGGCTGCTGGGCGGACTGAACACCATCACGCGCGCGGACATTCCCTACATTCTGCCCTGCCTCGCCATCGGACTGGTCCCCATGGTGTTGATGCGCTGGCGGGTGAACCTGCTCAGCCTCAGCGATGACGAAGCGCAATCGCTGGGCATCAATACCTTGCGCACGCGCGTCGTGTTCATTGCGGCGGCCACGCTCATGACGTCGGGATCAGTCGCCTTCACCGGCATCATCGGCTGGGTCGGGCTGGTCATTCCCCACGTGGCGCGCCTGTTGGTGGGGCCTGATTTCTCGCGCCTGCTGCCCGCCTCGGCCCTGCTGGGCGCCGTGTTCCTGATCTTCACCGATACCTTGGCGCGCACCGTGATCAGCATCGAACTGCCGCTGGGCGTATTGACCGCCCTGGTCGGCGCGCCTTTCTTCCTGATGCTGCTGGCGCGCGGAAGCCGCTCGTAGCAAAACGCGGGCGCCGGGTCGAAACCCGGCGCCCGCGCCTGGCCTTGCCAGGCCATGTCGGCCCGGCCGTCCATCGTTCAACTGAAGAAGTTCTTGACCCTGTCGGTCCAGGATTCGCTCTTGGGCGAATGCTTTTCGCCGCCCTGGGACAGCGAGGCCTCGAACTGGCGCAGCAGCTTCTTCTGGTCGTCGGTAAGCCGAACCGGCGTCTCGACCGCGATATGGCAGTACAAGTCGCCGGGATAGCTGGAGCGCACGCCGCGCACTCCCTTGCCGCGCAGGCGGAAGGTCTTGCCGGTCTGCGTGCCTTCGGGAATGGTGATCTCGCCCTTGCCGTTCAGCGTCGGCACTTCGATATCGCCGCCCAGGGCCGCTTTGGTAAACGGGATGGTGAGCTCGCAGTGCAGGTCTTCGCCGTCGCGCTGGAAGATCGCATGGGGCTTGATGTGGATCTCGACGTACAGGTCGCCCGGAGGCCCGCCGTTGACGCCCGGCTCGCCGTTGCCCGACGAGCGGATGCGCATGCCGTCGTCGATCCCGGCGGGAATCTTGACCTGCAGGGTCTTGTTCTTGCGGATGCGGCCCACGCCGTCGCAGGCCGTGCAGGGGTCGGTGATTTCCTTGCCCGTGCCATGGCAGGTGGGGCAGGTCTGCTGCACGCTGAAAAAGCCCTGCTGCATGCGCACCGCGCCGCTGCCGCCGCAAGTGTGGCAGGTCTGGGGCTGCGTGCCCGGCTTGGCGCCCGAGCCATGGCAGGTTTCACAGTTTTCCCAGCTGGGCACCCGGATCTCGGTATCGAAGCCGGCCGCAGCCTGCTCCAGGGTGATGTCGAGCGCATATTTCAGGTCGGCGCCGCGATACACTTGCGGCCCGCCGCCGCGCCGGCCCGCGCCGAAGATCTCGCCGAAAATGTCGCCGAAGGCGTCGGCGAAGCCCGCGCCGCCCATGCCGCCGGCCGCGTTCGGATCCACGCCCGCATGGCCGAAGCGATCATAGGCCGCGCGCTTTTCCTGGTCGCCAAGTATCTCGTAGGCCTCCTTGGCTTCCTTGAAGCGCTCTTCCGCCTCTTTGTTGCCGGGATTGCGGTCGGGATGATATTTCATCGCCAGCTTGCGGTAGGCTTTCTTGAGTTCGTCGTCGGACGCGTTTTTTCCAACGCCCAGCACTTCGTAATAATCGCGTTTTGACATAATCCGTGGCGTTCGCGACGCCTATCATCGAAAAACAACAATGCCCGGCCTCCGGCCGGAGCCCGCATCGACGGGCCCCGGCGCCAGAGGGCCGGGCCTTGAACGGCTAGGACCGATTACTGATCGCGCTTGACTTCTTTGAAGTCGGCATCGACCACGTCCTCGTCGGCGGGCTTGGCCTCGGCGCCTTCGGCGCCCGGCTGGGCCTGAGCCTGAGCCTGCATGTCGGCGTACATCTTCTCGCCCAGTTTCTGGGAGGCCGCGGCAAGCGCCTCGACCTTGGCGTCGATGGTCGCCTTGTCGCCCTCTTTGAGCGTCTCTTCGAGCTCTTTGACGGCGTTTTCGATGGCTTCCTTCTCGGCCGCTTCGAGCTTGTCGCCGTACTCTTCAAGCGACTTGCGCGTGGAGTGGACCAGCGCATCGCCCTGGTTGCGGGCCTGGGCCAGCTCGGCGACGCGGTGGTCGTCCTCGGCGTTGGCCTCGGCATCCTTCACCATGCGCTCGATTTCGTCCTCGGTGAGGCCGGAGTTCGCCTTGATGGTGATCTTGTTTTCCTTGCCCGTGCCCTTGTCCTTGGCGGACACGTGCAGGATGCCGTTGGCGTCGATGTCGAACGTGACTTCGATCTGCGGCGTGCCGCGCGCGGCGGGCGGGATGCCCTCGAGGTTGAACTCGCCCAGCGCCTTGTTGCCGGCGGCGATTTCGCGCTCGCCCTGGAACACCTTGATGGTGACCGCGGGCTGGTTGTCGTCGGCCGTGGAGAACACTTGCGAGAAACGCGTCGGGATGGTGGTGTTCTTCTGGATCATCTTGGTCATGACGCCGCCCAGGGTTTCGATACCCAGCGACAGCGGAGTCACGTCGAGCAGAAGCACGTCCTTGCGGTCGCCGGACAGCACCGAACCCTGGATCGCGGCGCCGGCGGCAACCGCCTCGTCGGGGTTGACGTCCTTGCGCGGCTCTTTGCCGAAGAACTCCTTGACCTTTTCCTGCACCTTGGGCATGCGGGTCATGCCGCCCACCAGGATGACGTCGTCGATTTCGCCCGCCTTGATGCCGGCGTCCTTGATGGCCGTGCGGCAGGGCTCGATCGTGCGGTCGATGAGCTCTTCGACCAGGGCCTCGAGCTTGGCGCGCGTGATCTTCAGGTTGAGGTGCTTGGGACCGGAGGCGTCGGCCGTGATGTAGGGCAGGTTGATCTCGGTCTGCTGCGCGGACGACAGCTCGATCTTGGCCTTCTCGGCGGATTCCTTCAGGCGCTGCAACGCCAGGACGTCCTTGGACAGGTCGACGCCGCTTTCCTTCTGGAATTCGCTGATGATGTAGTCGATGATGCGCTGGTCGAAGTCCTCGCCGCCCAGGAAAGTGTCGCCGTTGGTCGAGAGCACTTCGAACTGCTTCTCGCCGTCGACGTCGGCGATTTCGATGATGGAGATGTCGAACGTGCCGCCGCCCAGGTCATACACCGCGATCTTGCGGTCGCCTTTCTCGGCCTTGTCCATGCCGAAAGCCAGCGCCGCGGCGGTGGGCTCGTTGATGATGCGCTTGACGTCCAGGCCCGCGATGCGGCCGGCGTCCTTGGTGGCCTGGCGCTGGCTGTCGTTGAAGTAGGCGGGCACGGTGATGACGGCCTCGGTCACTTCTTCGCCCAGATAGTCTTCGGCGGTCTTCTTCATCTTGCGAAGCACGTCGGCCGACACCTGGGGCGGCGCCAGCTTCTTGCCCTGGGCCTCGACCCAGGCGTCGCCGTTCTCGGCCTTGATGATCTTGTAAGGCATGAGATCGATGTCTTTCTGCACGGCCTTTTCATCGAACTTGCGGCCGATGAGGCGCTTGACGGCATACAAAGTGTTGGTCGGATTGGTGACGGCCTGACGCTTGGCCGCGGCGCCGACGAGGACTTCTCCGTCTTGCAGGTAGGCCACGATGGAGGGAGTAGTGCGCGTGCCCTCGGCGTTCTCGATGATGCGGACCTTGCCGCCGTCGAGCACGGCGACACAACTATTGGTTGTGCCAAGGTCGATGCCAATGATTTTGCTCATAATCTATAACCCTGAAAATGGAATCTGGAATGTTGAAACTCGGGATGATTTCAATATTGGGGCGGTTCGCCCGGTTTTCAAGCCGCGCAAGCGGCGCCGTCCGGCACGCGCCCCGCCGTCTCAGGCCGCCTGGCCCGAAGATACGGTAACGAGCGCGGGGCGCAGCACCCGCTCGGCAATGGTGTAGCCCTTCTGCAGGCGCTGCACCACGCAGCCCTCGGGAAACTCGGAGGGCACGGTGGAAATGGC
>Ga0180220_1000438_pt1 | contig 47316 bp, 53 predicted proteins | sample eDN5th37CBELigBY_FD_151335 | JGI IMG/M metagenome (GOLD analysis project Ga0180220, IMG submission 151335) | Enriched backyard soil microbial communities from Emeryville, California, USA - eDNA 5th pass 37_C BE-Lig BY (version 2) (version 2) | ecosystem: Environmental > Terrestrial > Soil >...
TGAGCTTTTCGCGATCGACGCAGACGTAGTGGTACAGCAGGGCCGCCGCGTACTCCAGGGTTCCGACGTGGCCCGCACCCATGTCCTCCTCGCCTCGGTTCAGGTCGTCGACGGCGGTGAAGTAGTCGTCCTCGATCGCGACCTTGTGCACCGAGATCGCGTGGGCCACCTGCGCCGCGGCTTCCACGTTGAATCGCGGCTTCGCGGCCAGCATCCGGCCGAAAAGCGCGATGTCCGCCGCGCCGGTCGCCGTCGTGATCAGGGATGCCAGCTCGTCGTCACTCGGTCCCCGCTTCTCGGCCGCGAGCCGCTTCGCCAGCTTCTTCAGCTCCTTCATTTCCCCTGGGGTCAGGTGGGCGAGCTGCTCGATGCGGCGGCTCTTCTCCTTCGTCTCCCCCTCGTCCTTCACGGGCTTGCCGAAGGTCTCGGCGACCTTCCTCGAGATCTCGTGCGCCTCCTTCGCGTCGATCGCCTGGCTGAGCTCCTGAAAGACGATGTTTCCGAACTCCTTGGTTCGGGTGCCGATCCACCCTTCGAGGTCGTGCTCGAAGACCTCGGACGTTCGCCAGGCCCGCTTCAGGCTCTGGGACGAAACCCTGAGGCGAAGCGTTCCTCCAAACATCGCGGTCTTCGGGCGACCGAGGTCGTCTCGGTTGAGGTTGGACGGTGCATACGACGTCAAGAAGTGAAGCTGAACGAAACGGCTCATGTCTTCCTCTCCGTGCCCCCAGCGGGAGCAATGGTTTGTGTTCGTCGCTCTCGGTACTGCTAGGAAACTCGCTCGTAGTAATCGACCGCCCATTGGCGGCGGATCTTGTCGCCCCACCTTTGAAGATCCTCCGCGAGTCGATCGACCGGCGCCCTCCTCTTCATCTGCCGCAGGACGCGGACGAGATCGGGAAGTCGCTCGTCGAAACTGCCCGGCGGCGTGCGCAGGATCTGGCGAAATCTCACATCGCTCACGATGGGTCGATCAGCTTCGGGACCTGCCATCGCCGCCCCCATGCTCTTTGGTCCATCTTCTTCGGTGTCGATCTCGACGTGGGAGAGCACGACTGCGATCAGCGCAAGCGTTCGCAACTGAAAGTCGTTCGGCTTCTCGCCCCCCTTCATCTTCTTCAGCCGGTGGAAGCCCTTGCAGAACACGGCTTCCGAAACCGTGGAGCAGCGCCGCAGCTCGGCCCGCGCTCCGCGATCCTCCCGAAGCTCCTTCCACCATTCGACCCAAGGGGATTCCTTTTTCTTTTCGTCCGTCTGGCTCATTCCTGCTCCTTCGCTACGCAGCGTTTCCCGCCTTCCGAGAGGTCTTGCGCTCTGCGGCGATTCCGACCAACGACAGCAGCCTTGGACTCTTCGGGCTGCAGTACTTCAGAAGATCCCGCCGTGCCCTCACCGTTCGCGCGAGGCTCTCCGGGGCAAGATCGGCTTCCAAGGGGCATAGGTCGCCGAACGTTCTTTCCGCAGCGTTCTTCAGCGCCTTCAGAAAGCTCAATTTCGCTTCTCTTGCCGCGTCGACGTCATCTCTGACAGGAGCGGATTGCAGCGACGTCACGGTCTCGAAAAACTCGGACGACGTCCGATCCCAGAAGGCGTGGTCCACGCGAGCGTTGACGTCTCCCGACTGATCCTTGGGACGATCCTTCCACGCGGCCTTCACCTGGCTCACGAGTGTGCGACGCACCTCCTCGCTCGCCTCCACGAGTCCGATCACGTCGCTTCGGAGCGCGCCGAGCTTCTCCGGCCCCCCGGGGATGGTCGGCAGTCTTGCCTCGACGAACCGCAGAGGCTTCATGTTGTCCATCGCGTACCCGCAGGCGCTGAGCTGACGGGGACGTCGCGAGAGGATCGAGCGATCCTTGATGAACACCTCCACGACCTTCGGAGGGATCAGCCCCTCTCCGCCCAGGAAGGCGAGCGGCCAGTCGCGGTACGAGATCCCGGACGCCCCGGCCTTCGTCGGGTTGGGAGGCTGGTTGGGTCGCTTGTTGGTGTAGGGCGTGAGCGGGTGCAGGTACGGACCCTTGTAATTGGCTCCGTAGTTCCGGCTGAAGAAGGACCGCACCACCTCGACGTCGGTTCCTCCGCAGATGTCGCAGCTTCCGCGCGCTCCCTCGAAGTTGAGGCGGACACGCCGGGGCATCGCCCAGTAGTGCTGCAGCGGGTGGATCTCGTCGGGGGAAATACCGGGGTCTCCCTTGCGCTCGCTGGTTCGCGTGGGCGCGAGCCAAGGGAAGACGTGCTCGTCTCCCTTCAGCTCGTCGTTGCCCGGGATTCCTCGAAGCTGCTTGCGGGTGAGGACGTTCCACCAGACGGTCCGCCAGAGGAGCTCGTCCTGGAGCGTCACGGAAAGCGGACCACCCCCGCGCAGCGAGGTCCGATGACCGACACCCCCCGAGGGTGCGAAGGCCTGGAGGGTCATCAGCGCCGCTGCCGCATCGGGGAGACAAAAGGCTTCGTACCTTCCGGTCTTCGCAAAGAGCGAGGCGTCTGCGGCGACCCCCTCGTCCATCAGGAGGGCGACCACCGGCTTTTCGTCCTGATAGTCCTGATGGACCGTGAGGTCCTGCATGAACCGGGGGCCGTCACCATCGAGGCGAAACACATCTCGAAAGGGCTCGAGACGCCGGGCGAGCTCGGCAGGCTCGAGTCCCTCATCGAGGACCTCCTCCCACTCTTCGTTGTCCTTCGGGGTGAACGCCGTCTGCACGAGCCCGATCAACATCTCGGTGAGCGCAGCGTCGAAATCGGGGCGGGAACTCTGGACTCGTACCGGAGGATCGTCCGGATCGACGATCTCCTTCGGCGCGATCCGATCCACCTTCCCCGACTTGCGCAAGACAGGGATCCATTTCTCCTCGAAGAGATCGAACGCCATCTCAAGACCTCCTTGCCGCCTTCAATTCGACCCCTCGCCCGGGAGTGACCAAGACTTCCACTCGGGCGGGTGCCCCAATCGCCGCTTTCGATGCCTCCAGGGTTCCGCCCCACGAATCCCCACTCTTCGTCATCAGCACGGGGATCACGTGCAGCGGCGGCTCGGCTTCGATTGCGGCAAGCTTCTTCCTGAGATCCTCGGTTTCCACGCCCCCACCCGCGACCTGGCTCGCCCGCACCGAGAGCTCCCCCATTCGCCAGCAGACCGATGGGTCGACGCCATCGATCTTCATCCACGGCGTAAGCTCGCCGCCGAGCGAGCGAACCAACCTGAGGATCACGGTCGGCTCCCCCAGGCGAGTGGGGACCAGCTCGTCGTCTCGCCACTCGGGGCCTTCTCGGGTGTACCCGCGCTCAAACGAAATGCGGTTGAAATGGGCCATGGAGCGTCGTTGATAAACGGTGCCATCCGCCTCGAGCTCCTTGCGCTGCTCGTCGAAGCTCGCCGGCTTCTCGACGGTCTCTCCGAAGACGGACTCCACGAGGAAGCGAGCGCGCAGAGGCAGATCGAGCGCTCCCTCCTCCCGAAGAACCCTTTGGGTCAGCCACAGGTACGAAGGGCGCTGATAGACGGCGAGCGTCCCGGCGAAGTCCTTCCCGAGCCAGGTGGCCGTTGGAGCCTCCTCCCAGGGTGGCGCGAGGACGTGGAGGGGTGCAGGCGGGCGCTCCGGACGGTGGTGGCGCTGGAGTCTGCCCGCCCGCTGGATGATCCGATCGATCGGAGCGAGGTCGGTGACCATCTCGTCGAAGTCGACGTCGAGGGACTGCTCCAACACCTGGGTCGCGACGACGATCTGCCCGGCACGCCCCTGCGGCGAGCCGCCTTTCCCGAACCGCTCGACGATCTCGCCCTCGATCTCCAACCGATCTCCCATCGGGAATCGGGCGTGAAAGAGGCGAACGCGTTCGGCGCCGACTCGGGCCACCAGGGCGTCGAACGCCGCCATGGCGTCCGCCACCGTGTTGCGGATCCAGGCGACACACCTCCCGTCGTTGGCGCGCTCCTCACACCAGGCCACCACCTCGTCGAAGGAGTGAAAGAACGCCACGGGGAGTCGGCGGGCCGAAGCGCCCCCGGCGGGAAGGCCGATTTCCGTGGTCTCGCCCTCCCCGGCCTGAACGAGCACCGGATAGGCGTCTCCCAGCTCGTGGTCAGCGGCACTTCCGAGCCCGCGGCGGAACGCCGAGATCAGGCGCCGTCGCGCCGCGAGGGGGAGCGTCGCGCTGAGGAGGACGGCGGATCCTCCGTGCGCTGCCTGCACCTCCAAGAGCAGCTCCAGGATCTCGTTCATGTAGTCGTCGCAGGCGTGGACCTCGTCCACCACGAGCACGTGCCGATGCAGACCGAGGAGGCGGAGGGGTGCGTGCTTCGAGCGCAGCACGCCGGTGAGTGCCTGGTCGATGGTGCCGACACCGGCGTCGGCGAGGAGCGCCTTCTTGCGGTTGTCCGTGAACCAGCTTCGGGCGACCTGGGAGGCGGAGCTCTCGCCCCGGTCGTACCCGCCGTCGTCCGGGGGCTGGACCTCGCCTTCTTCCCGCCGTGGCCTCAGGCGAGGGCCCGAGTGGGCGAGCACCAGCGAGGGAGGAGGGTCGCTCTCGAAAAGCCTCCCCAGCACCGCCGCCACCCGCGCGTGCATGGCGTTCGCCGTCGCCATGGTGGGCAACGCGAAGTACAGACCGTCCGCCAGCCCCGCGTCGAACAGCCGGCCGACGAGGGTGAGGGCGGCCTCCGTCTTGCCGCTTCCGGTGATGTCCTCGATCAGGAAGAGCTGCGGGCCCGGCTGCAGCGGGACTTCGGCTGCGCCCCTCTGCAGCGGACTCGGCTCGGGAATGTGCGGAAAGAGGTCTGGGAAGCCACGGAACGATCGAGGCTTCCTCGGAGACAGGCCCGCTGCGGATACCGCATGCTCCGCCTGCTCGAGCGCCCTTTCCCAGTAAACCTCGAGGTCGAGGGGCTGCTGCTCGAGGCCGAACCACTCCCGATTCGATCCGACCCAATCGCAGAGGGTGGTGAAGCCTGCGAGCCACCACGACGATCGGGCGAGGTGGTCCTCTTCGACCTCTTCCGCGTCGCGCCTCAGGACGATGCCTGCTGGTCGGAGAAGCGCACGAACCCTGCCGACGAAATCCGCGGCGTCCTTCCAGGGACCCGACGGCGATTCCAGACCAAAGTGACTTTCGAGCAGGTCCGTCATGACCACTTCGGGCGGTCGTCCGTGGTGACCCGTGACCGCCGCGATCCACGGGCGCCACCGGCATGCCGTCCTCCTGGGCGTCAGGGAGGTTCCGTCCGCTCCGCGAATGTCGAGCGCGAGATCCGGGCAGTCATGCTCGGGCGAGGTGAGTTTCCGCCACAGCAGGTCGCCCAGGGTGTCGTGGCGGGGGCGATTCGCGCGGACGGTGGGGGATCGGCCGAGGCGCCTCACCACGTCCTCTTTCAGCCCCTGGAACCCGTTCCCGAACTTTCCCAGATCGTGCAGGGCGAGGTGGAAGGTGACGGCCTCGGCGAGTCCGCTCTCCTCGGCCTCGGCGACCCGGGCGAGCGCCGCGCGCCACTCCGGACGGGCTATGAGGAGCGTCATCCCGACGGCAGCGACGTCCAGGGAGTGGAAGGCGAGGAGATGGATGTCATCCTCTCCGTACGCCTTTCCCCAGTATCGATGCCACCCCTGCACGAGCCACTCCTCGAGAGCGATTGGTTGGATTCCTCCTTTGCAGCAGGACGCCGGGGAGGAGCGCTTCCGGTCTACGTTCGTCTCCAAGGACGCACTACGGGCAGGATCACTTGCAGTTCCGCGATGACTGGACTGTGAATATAGTTCAGCCGCTCAAGGGAGCGATCTATTTGCATTCCCAGCGAGCAATGGATCCCTCGCGCGGATCCGAATCCCCACGCAGTGGGGAACTGCGAACCTCGGAGATACCTCTCCGAACTCCAAAGGAGGGTCATCCCCACATCGTGAGGAACGCCGACGATTAGGGAACCGTTCTGGTGAACTTAGGTCCTCCCGAGAAAGAACCCGAACACGATCGCTAGAAGAACAGCAATCAGATTGGGCGTCTTGTCCATGAGCTTACCTCCACACTCTCAGAAAAATCGTCCCTCGGCACCATTACCAACTCTAAAGGCTTAGAAAGCACCGGATGGGCAGGAGCTTGGCACATGCCCTCGCCGAACGCAAGGGGCACCGGAACGCTGAAGCGGTTGAGCCCGAATCGGCCCGCCAGAGTCGACCTCCCTCCCGCGGTCCCAGGCCCGCCTGAGCCATGGAGACGACGACCGTCCCAGAGCTCATCTGCGTTCGCACCTCTAAACGCTGGACAGAAAAAAGCCTCGCAAGGATCAGGTCCCTACGAGGCTTCGTGGTGGTCGGGGAGACAGGATTTGAACCTGATCGAGAAGCCCCGGACGGAGACCGACGAGCGCCGCCAACCATCGAATTTCGCGAGCGCTTTTCAGACGAGACATCCAGCGAAGAACCGCCAGAAAGGGGCAATTCGGGGCCGGAGTGTGACAGGTGTGCCAGACGAGCCCCGGACGACCGGATCCGCGAGGCGATCGGTGCCCTACCTCCCCGCGAGGCGCGGGCCGCCCTACTCCGAGTCCTCGGCGAGCTCGGGTAACAAAGCAATGGCGCTTTTTCAGCGAGGGTTCGACTGCTCCACGAGACGAATGCCGGTGTTCGTGACCGACGCAATGAACGGCGTTGGGTGTTTCTTCGCGAAGGCGATCAGCCGGTCCACGTTTGCATGGACTAGGGCCGCCATTTGCGCGGAGGTGGCGTTGCCTCCCTTCAGGAAGAAGGCGCCAACTCCTGCGGCGTAGAGCGCATTCCGCTGCAACAGGTTGGTACGGATTCGAAGGTCCTTTGTGAGGACAAGCCACTTTCGTCGACCGGCCTCTACGAGCCATACCTCATCGGGGGTGCCGGGCTCGAAATGATCGTCATGAAGATGCACGACCAGGCCCGCGGCGACGAGCGGCGCCGCGACATGGTGAGCGAGGCAGCAGTCGACAAAGATTTCGGGCGAATTCGCCTCACGCTGCCTGTCGCGGGATCTCGTAGCGAAGCGCCTCTTCGATCTGGTCCACCGTCAGCCGGTAGTCGCGGGCCAGAGCCTCTCGGGAGTCCCCAGCCTTATAGCGACTTGCGACGATCTCCGTCGGAACGCTTGTCTTCGCGATACACGGGCGTCCGAACTGAACTCGCGGATCAATGGCAATCGCTCGTCCAGGGGCAGCCGCGACGCCGGTGGAACTCGGGTAAATCCTGATGGGAACCCCGTGGGGGTCTTTCTCTATTCGCTTAAGGTGCGCGGCGACAACACGCCTGATCGACAACTGTCCGCTGGCTGCATCGACGACTTTGCCTAGCTCGTCGATTACCATCGATCTACCGACGGTGAAAATCTCCTTGTCCGCAAGCGGATGGTCCGTGTGGAACTCCTTCGATAGGTTTTCGACCGCGCGTCGCACTCGGTCTAGCGGGACTCTCTCCCTCCGGATGGCCGACAGAACGTACACTTCGACCAGGTTCTGAAACGACAGAATGTACCGGTCAGGATCTGCGGCCAAGATGATCGGAGCTGACCGACCTACTCCAGCCTTTGTTGGAAAAGTCCGCCCCGCCACCCAGTCGCGGACGGTCGTCGCGGGCAACTGTAGGTAGCGAGCAGCGCTAGTGATCGAGTAGGCCGGCACCTTCTTGGGATCACGCCCTCCGTAGATGTCGATCGTTCCCATGCGCCGAGCCTTAGTCAGGTGCGCTCCCACTGCGCAACTCCCTGAAGCACCGTGATCCCAAAGTTCGGAGAATGCAAGAGATCTGCTGTGAGAAGGGCAGAGCCTCCTCAGCTTGGGAAGTTGGTGCCGAGCGCTTGGTAGGCTTTCCAGCGGTTCGCTACGGTTCGCAACCGTTTGATCTTCTTACGACCACAGACCGGGTGTTCAGGGCCCCGCTTGGGCACCGTTGGGCACGGTTCGCCGATCTTTTGCTGATATTTTGCTGCTGGGATCCGGCCTACCACTCGAAGCCGGCACCGGCGACGAACGTGCCGTTCGTCAGCCCGCCGGCGGTGAGGTAGATGGGCCCGAGGATCCGGCGCTCGAGCTGGGCACCGTAGACGAATCCGGGGCCCCGGAGGTCTACGCCGACCAGCGCCCCGGCCCGCCAGTCGGGCAGGGGATTGTGGGTCTCGACGCGCCGCTCTTCGACGCGCGTCGACGCGGCCTCCCGCGCCTCAGCCCGGGAGGCCGCAGCCTCGAGGCGGGCCACCTCGTCCCGCGAGGCCTTCAACTCGGCCGTGAGCCGGGCGGTCTCCGCGTCGAGTTCGAGCTCGCGCTCGAGAGTGGAGCCGTCCGGCCGCGTCTCCCGCTCCCGGTACACGACGTGGATCCGCCCGATGGTCTGCTCGACGTGCGCAGCCTCGGCCTGCGTTGTGGTGGTGGCTGCCTCGACGGCGGCAGATTCCTCCACCGTCGCCGTCTCGTGGTGCGTCTCCTCGGCCCGCTCGTCGACGGTCGTGTCCGGCGCCCGGGCGGAGAAGCGGCCCACGGCGAACACCGCCAGGAGGGCCGCGCAGCTCGCCAGGATGCGGGTGCGTGTGGTCACGTTGTCGCCGCGGGGGGAGCATCGGCGCTCCCATGCACGAAGGCGGTGACGAACTCTTCGCCGTCCTCGAGCCGAACCGAGTCCTCGTCCCTGAGGATCTTCACGACGGTCGGCTTGCCAAACTCGTTCTTCTCGAGGACCTGAAGAACCCGGAGCTCGTACGCCTGGCCCTCGACGGTGATCCCTGCCTTGCCCATGTCGCTGCCTCTCTGCCGGCTGCGCCGGCGGTGGTTCAGGTGGAGGGGGGCTGCGGCCGCTCGAGCAGCTGCCGCAGCCAGCGGTAAATCGGCAGCGCCAGGGCGCCGGCGGCCGCGTACCAGACCGCCGCGCCGGCGACGCCGCCGCCGAGAGCCTCGGGGGCGGGCAGGCGAAGGAACCCGAGGGCTACGCCCCCGAGGATCGGGTGCGCCCACATCGTGCGCCGCCAGGTCTCCCGCCAGCCGGTAGTAGGCCGAGGCCCGACAGGTCCGAAGACCTGGCCGGTCGCGCCCTGCCCCACCGCGGCGAGGAAGACCGCAGCGACGAAGAACGACAAGAGCGGCCCTTCGATCAGGCTGCCGTCCATGCTGGATACCTCCCGCCGTCCGCGCGCTTCAGCTCGCGTCGCTGCGCGCCGGTGATCGGCTGGCGCAGGCCCAGGTGCAGCCAGGTGGGTTCGCGGATCGCCTGGTCAAAGACGAGGCCGGACCTTGCGAGCCAGGCCATCGCGTCCTCGAGGAACGCTTGGCGTTCGCCGCGAACCACAATCACGTCGGCCGCCCAGCCGACGACGTGGGCGCTCGAGGGCTCCCCCTTCACCGCCTGATTCAGTCGCGGGGTGCGAAGTCCGCTGGTCACCCGGAGCGGACCGAACTCCGCGCGGAGCGGCTCGAGGAGCTCGAGGCAGAGCGCGCGGAGGTTCTCCATCTCTGCGGCCGCCGGCTCGTTGGGGATGCCATGCGTGCGAGCGGCCCTCGACTCGAGCAGCTCGGAGAGGCGGAAGTGGGGCGAGAGCTGCTCGTCCGCCACGGAGCCGGAGCCGCCGCAGTATCCGCAAGGATGGACGACATGCGCAGACTGCGCCCCACGGCCCCAGCAGCGCGGGCAGCTCATCCTCGGGCCGGACATGCGTGGTCCTCCGCCGCCCGGGCGTCGAGCTCGAGCGGATGGTCGCGGTACCAGTGCCTGCCGTGGAGCGGGCCGTACGCGCAAAGCAGCAGGTAGACCGGCAGGTAGAAGGGGCCGAGGATCAGCGCCTGGACGACGTGCCGCTGCTCATGGACGAGGAGGCGCTGGACGTTGCCAACGCTGCTCCACGGCCGCGCCACCACCACCACGGCGCCGACGGTGAGAGCCGTCATCCCCCATCGCCGCGCCCACCAGCGCCAGGCCCTCGAGGAGCTGCCGTCGTAGACCAGCATCCCCTCGGCGCCGCGGAACACCCAGCGGCAGCGGGTGGCCTTCGCCAGCGCCCACATCGCGATCGTGTTCGGCGCCGTCCAGACGTGCCCGAGCGCGAGGAGTACGCGCCTCATGCCGGCCCCTGCTCCGCCATCCCCTCGACGCGGATTGCGCCGAGTCTGATCCCCTCCTCGAACCTCTCGCCCTCTATCATCACCCGCAGCCACACCGCCTCGGCCGTGCCGCCGTAGTTCGGATCCGCGATCTCGAAAGGCGTAACCGCGCTGCGGTAGAGGGTGGCATCCGGCCCGAGCCCGCCTCCCGGTGAGACGTCAACGCCAGGGGACATCCCTACGCTCGGCGCCAACGGCGACCACGTGTGCCCGTCGTCGTCCGACGCCTCGATCCAGATCCTCCCGGGACCAGTGACTTCCAGTACGACCACCGACAGGCGGACCCAGGCTAATCCCGCCACGGAGGCGAAAACGCGATAGGGGTGCTCGCCAGGGTAATCGTCGTCCTCGAGTTCGACGGTACCGTACTCCTTCAGCACGGCGTACATCCGAGAGTCCTGCCGAGGCTGGATGGACATGAGGTTGACCCAGGGCGACGCCGGGTCCGGCGTCCCCCCTCCGCCCGCTGCGAGCTGCGAAAGGGTGACGCTCGCCCCCGGCGCCATGGATTGGTCGCGGAAGTGCATGAGGTGGCCCTCCCGCCAGATCGCCACGTTGCGATCGGCGCTGCCTACCTGCTGCATAAACAGGCCAGCAGCATCCAAGGCGTCACGCTGGGGATCGAGGACCCGCGGGTAGGGGCGATCGTCGCTGGCGGTGCCGCCGGTCGCGGCCGTCTCCGCCTTGTACGGACGGACTCGATCGTTCGGGGGAGGCATCAGCGCTCACCGAAGTCGGCGATCTTGACCAGGAAGCCGTTGGTCATCTGCCTGCCGATGCGAACGATCCGGCCCGTCGCCGGAGGGGTGGTGACCAGATCTCCGCTGGGCCCCAGGTACGCAGTGGAACCTACCGCCAGGCCCGTCACCAGACCGGGGTGCATGCCTTCCACCAGCACGGGAGCAAGGGCTCCCGTCACGACAGCACCCCAGATGATCCCGATAACCTCTCCACGACCAGCGGTGCCGGAACGGGCCTCCAGGAATTTTCCATTCGAGGAGTGGGAGACCACCTTGTTGGCGGAGATGTTTTCCCCAGGATCCAGATGAACCACGACTGCTTCTGGCTCGGCAGCGGGAGTAGTGACAATGTTGCCACTGCCGTCAAACGCCAAACCCGCACCGAGCTTGACGCCGACGCCAGTGACGCCATGCACGTCGACGCCTCTGGCCCCATCCCCCAGGACACCGACTCCGTTTGCATCCGAGACGATTCCCTTGTTGGCCTTGACCGCCACGGCGTCGGCCGTGACCTCGATGCCGTTGCCCGCCCCGACGTGGAAGGTGCGGTCAGCGGCCAGGGTCCCGCCGCCGGTGAGGCCGTTCCCGGCGATCAGGTTGCGGGTGGTGGGGGCCGCCCCCACGTCCGCTGCGGTGTGGGTGTGGTTGGAGCGCGCGGCCTGGTTGGAGCTCCCGGTGCCGGCGAAATCCACCCCGACGCCTTCGGGCGTCACAGTGATGCCGCCGCTGGGCTTGGGCAGAACGGCCACATCGCCCGTGGTGGTGAGACCGGCCCCGGACTTGAGCGAGATCGTATTCGACGAGATCTGGATGGAGCGCCCAGCCTGGAGCTCTGCCACCCGGCGGGCTTCGGTGAAGTCGATCGGGGTAGTATCGGGCGTGATGGTCGCGTCCGTCGAGAGCACCCACTGGGTGTCCCGATGGATGTCGCCCTCGTTGACCCAGAGGACAACGCCGGCCCGAAGGCTGTCCGAGGCACGGACCATCGGCACGGAGGTACCCTTCCACAGGTAAATGCCGTTCTGCGCCTTGTTGGTCTGATTCTTCACCAGCACCCGGTCGTCCACGACCAGAATCACGTTGTCGATCGAGGCTCCTGGGGAGGCGAGGTTGAGGTTGGCGGTGGTGGCGGCCCGAGCCGGGTCGCGGAAGTAGAGACCCTGGGCGATGGAGTCCGCGTAGGTCTTGTTCACCGCATCGTTGGCCCCAACCGGCGTGGCCACGTTCTGGACGCGCGCACCACCCGCGTCGATGCCGCCGCCCAGCGACTTGAAGGCGTGGGCGTTGAGGGTGTCGGTGTTGTTGAGGTCGGCGGGATAGCCGGATGGATGCCGGACGAGCGGCTTCACGTCTGCCATTTCTTACCCCTGGTGGATGAACATCTCGGTGGACGGGAAGACGAGAAGCGCCGTCGACGACAACGCGACGCCGATCCGCTGCTGGGCGGTGTCGGGCGGGCCCTTGGGTGGATCGTTGGTCGGGCGGCCGTCGAGCCCCACGTAGTACGTGGCGCCCATCGTGAGGCCGGTCAGCGCGTCCCAAAGCACGCCCGCCGTCTGCACGCGGGCTTGGGTGGGCGTCGTCTTCACCACCACGATCCCAACCGCCGGCATGGACGCCAGGTCGCTAGGATCGGCCAGCTTCACCCCGATCCCGCCGGGCACCACCACGTCGCCGACCTGGAGGCCCTCATCGCAGCGGGCGTCGAAGAAGTTCCCCCCGCCGCTCGGACCGCCCCCGCCGCCCCCGCCCTGCTCGAGGACGACGAGCCGCGCTTCGTGGTTGGCGATCGTCTCGCTCTTCGAGTGAATCAGAAGCGTGGCGCTGTTCGCCTGCGCGAGAGCCGTTGCGGCGTTGGCCTCGGCCGCCGCAAGCTGCCCCGCGGTCACCCCGTCGAGGATCCCGTAGCCCGCCAGCGTCGTCGCCTTGTCCGCTTTGCCTGCGAGCTCCGCCTTGGTCGCGGCGTCCGTGAGGCCCATCCCGCCCACGGTGGTGGGGCGGCCCGTCAACTTCGACCAGTCGATGCTCGAGGACTCGTCGAGCAGGGCCCGGAGCCCCACTCGCGGCACACCCTCGAAAACCGGGTCCTTCTTCGGCGCCAGCGTGGGGAGCAGCACGTCGTACCCGAGGATCTTCGGCGCGGTCTCGTCCTTCCACTCCACCAGCGGCGGCACCTGGCCCTCGAGATCGTCGAGCCGGTCCTTGGCGTCGTCTGCCTCTCCCCTCGACCCGTAGCGATCGTCGTGGTCGTGGTCCTTGGGGGCGTAGTCGTCGTCGTGGTTGTGGCCCGTCGGCGCGTAGTCGTCGTCGTGGCGGTGATCCGCCGGCGCCCCTCCCACGTCCTCCCAGGTGGTGCCGTGCGGGTTCCCCGAGGTGTCTACGTGGTCGTCCCACCGTGCCACCTGCTCGGGCCCCGCGAAGCCCGCCACCTCCCGCGTGGCGATCGGGTGAAGCGAGCCGCCCGGTTGATCCCCGTGCATCGAGTTCACGGCCAGGCCGTCGTTGAGCTGCTGGAGCATCATCACGATGCGGTCCAGCGTCTGCTCGAGCGCCGCCGGCGTGAACGCGCCCTGGGTGGGCAACTGCAAGACCTGGGTGAGCGGCAAGATCCGCATCAGCCGCACGGTCCACCCGGCGGCCGGCGCCGTCGCGAACGTCACCGTGCCGCCCGAAGGACTGCCGTCCGGCTCGACCGTGAAGTGCGCGCCCTGGGTCTGCTTGTGCTCCGCGCCCCCCGGCTCGATCAGCACCGCCTGGATGGAAGCGGCCCGGTCGTAGGCGAAGGGGAGCGCGAAGGCCCGGGTGGCCCCGTTGCCCGAATACTCGACGATCGAGGCGGTGCTGTGGAGCGCCATGCGGGTCAGTATCCGCCCGAGTGTGCACTCCGTTGGGAGCGACTACCGCTCGCCGCTGATCACGTCGCTCCCGACCGACAGCGGCGAGGCCCCGCGGTAGGGGCTGTCGCCGAAGAGGAGGAGGTCGCCGGCCTCGAGCGGATCGCGAGGCTCGAGCTCGCCCGTGTACATCTTCCAGGCAGCGCCTCCGGTCCGCTTCCCCTGGGTGACGGGGAGCCCTCGAACGCTGCCGTAGGCCTCGAGGACTGCGCCGACCTTCTCTTCCGGCTCATCGGACGCCGCGGCCTTCCCGAGGGCATTTATAAACCGCTCGCCGGCGGCGAACATCGGGGACACCGCCAAGCTGAACCGCCGATGCTTCGCCTTGCCGTGCCAGGCAAAGGTGGTGACCCGCCCCGCCGCCTCCTCGGCCGCCCACCCAACGAAGGGAACCACGATGAAGGGGGCGGTCAGCGCCTTGCGGGTCGCCCACTCGTCCCATCCTTCGTCCTCCTCGGGGCCGTCGCCCACCAGGAACGAGCCAAGGACGTTGGTGGCGAGAAGAAGCGCAAAGGCCTTCCCGTAGGCCCGGGCGCGACCGGCGGGCGTGTCTGCCTCGCCCATCAGGCGCAAGACGATGTTCCCGAGCTGGTTGAAGAATCCGAACATCGCCAGGAGTGACCCGATCCCTTTCCGATCTCGCAGGAGCGCCGACTGCTCGAGGGCGGTCGCCGAGGGCTGGTGCTTTCGCACCACGTCGTCGGCATGCTGGATCGCCCGGGCCTCGTCTTCTGCGGTCGGCTCGCCCGTCTTCGAGCGCTTCGCCGCGGCCGCCAGGTAGTCGTTGCGCGCAGCATCCCAGATGATCGTGGACGTGTAGGCGTCGAGCTCCTCCTGGATGATGAAGCTGTGGTCGATGATGAAGTCCTCGACCCGCCGCACCGGTTCGTAGGCCTTGGTCACCGGATTGAAGACCTTGGTCCATCCCTCTCGCCGCCGCTTCGTGTTCCCCTTGCGGCCCACCTCGCGCATCTTGTGCTGCAACGTCTCCCGCAGGTTGGCCGCTCGCTTCTGCAGCTCGGGGGAGAGCGCCAGCGCTTCCTGGCGCAGCCGCCGGTAAGCCAGGGGCGTCCCGTGCCGGAGGGAGGCAGACAAGGAGCGGGCGCTGACTTCGCCCGTTATCAACGGGGTGGCGACCTGGAGGATGTCCGCTCCCCAGGAGCGCACGTTGTACGCCAGCGCCGAGAACACGAAGGCCGAACGGGCCTTTCCGAGACCGCCGAGCATGAAGTTCGTAAAGCCCGAGACCGAGGCGTCTTGGCTCTCCGCCACCGCCTTGGTCCACTCGCGCAGCCGGTCGATGTAGGGCCGCCCAAGTCGCCGCTCCACCGCCTCGAGGAAGGCGTCCTGCGCGAGCAGGCGGTTCATGTCCCGCACGAACTCCTCGAAGGCGATGTAATGGATCACCTGGGAGAGGTGGGCGGGCACCGTGCCCCATTCAAGCGAGAGGGTGCCGTCGAACCTTCGAGCGCGCGACTTGGTGAACCCCTTGGCGACCGCCGCGGCCGCGCTCGAGCGGGAGTCCTGCACCCCGGCGTCGGCTTGGCGCGCGGCGATCATCCCGGAGGAGGGATCGCGCGCCTGGGTGTCCATGCGGATGGGGAAGTAGCCGCCCGCGTAGTGCACCGACTGGCCGTCAGCCAAGCGGAGGGTGAACGGGGCGTTGGGCACCCGCCCCGGGCGGATCCCGTTCACCCGCTCGTGGACCTTCTCCATGTGAGGGCGCAGGCGCTCTGTGATCGCCAAGATCCCCTGGAGGAAGTCCGCCTCTTCCTTGGTGAGGTTGGCTTGGAGGAATCCCAGGACCTGCTCCTCGGTCCACCCGAATCCGTCCAGCAGCCGCTGCCGGTTGCCCTCGTTGCCCCAGTTCAAGAAGAGCATCCACATCCACTCGCGCGTGGTGGGGGTCTCGTCGCGGCGGGTGCGACCGGCGACCGGGAGCATGGAGGAGTCCACGGCCTCGTAGCGTCGCTCCTGCATCTCCTCGGGAAGGGCATCCCACGCCTTCATGAAGTCGACGGTCACCTCGTCCGCGAGGCGCTTCTCTTCGATCTGGGCCTCGAGGAAGCGCCGGAACATCGAGTGCGCCTTCTGGCCGAGCTGCTCGAAGATGAGCTCGATGTTCTTGTAGCCGGAGATGAAGCCAATCCGCCTCAGCTTCCGCCCCCAGGCTTCCGCCTCGAAGGCCTCGTCCTTGGGCGACAGGCCCCGGTCTCGGATCGCGGTCGCCTGCTGGCGGACCTCCCCAGCGAAGTCGTGGAAGTACTGGCGCCGCCCCTCGACGAAGAACTCCGACACCACGATCCCCGCCTTCTTGGCTTGGAGCAGGGTGGCGTGCACTTCGGCCAGGTCTTCGACGGAGAGCTTGCGCCAGTCCGGCCCCTTCGCCTGCTCGAAGAGGATCCGCGCCACGCGCCCCTGGTCGTAGACCGGGGTGATGCCGATGTCCGCGAGGATGCCGGACAGGGCGCCGATGCCTGCAAAGGCGGGCAGGTCGGGGTCGTCGGGCCGGGCGCCGAGCTGGACGAGGAGTCCATCGATCAGGTCCCGGAGCTCGGGGTTGGCGACCCCGATGCGCGCCCGGCGCTTGTTGTCGTTGAGCTCGCCCACCGTCTTGGTGAACGCGTCCCGGGCCTTCTCGGCCGCCACGAGCTCCCGGTAAAGGAAGTGGTTGAGGAGCTGCTGCTGCTTGGCCTTGGTGGCGGCTCCCCAGTCCCGGGCCAGGAGGGCCTTCTGGAAGCGGTCCGCCGCTCGCCGCTCCTCGAGGAGGGCGCGCCGGGGAGAAAGCTTGCCGACCGGCGTCCGCGCGACGATCTGCCGCGCCGCCCGCTTGATGGCCTCCACCGGCACGGTGCGGCTGCCGCTGGTCGCGCCGAGGCTCACCAGCTCCCGCAAGATCGCGTCGCCGTAGCCCTTCTCCGAGTGCTGCACCTCGTGGATCTGCTGGGCGAGCGACTCCCGATCGGCGAGCAGATCCCCGTGCTTTTCCCGCATCCGCTGCGCCGCGAGGTTCTGGGTCCACTTGTCCCTGGCCGGGAGGTTCTGGGACCACACCGCCTCGAACATCTCCCGGGCGCTGGCGAAGCCCAGCTCCGCGGCCAGGTTCTCGGCAGGCTCGCCCCGCTTCTTCCGCGACTTCTTGAGGAGGATCCCGCGCAGCTCCTTGAGCTGGGGATGGTTCTTCCCCAGCACCGCTTCGGCGGAGTCGCGATCGATGCGGACCGCCGGCTCGACCTTCTCGCCGTTCAGCTCCGAGAAGCGCAGGTAACGCCAAGCCCTCACCGCCGGCAGGGCGTCGTACTCAGCCTCGGCCGCCTCGAGCTCTTTCGCGAGCTCCTCCCGATACCAGCGCTCCGCCTCCCGCTTCCGGTCCTCGAGGGCGCGCAAGGCGACCTGCTTTTCCTCCTCGAGCTCGGCACGGTCCATCGCCGCCTGGTATTCCGCCCAGGCGGCATCATCCATGTACTCGGGCCGCTCGAGCAGGCGCCTGCTGCCGGACCGCTCCCGAGCGAGCTCGATCTCCGCGTCCGTGGCCAGGAGGCGGTCGAACACCCCGCGCACGTCGTCGGAGAGTTCCACGTCGAGGGCAGCGATCGCGCTGTAGATCCGCTTCATCCACATCTTGATCCGCCCGAAGGCCCGGCGCAGCGCCGCGGACGGGGCCTTGCCCTCGAACAAGTACGCCTCGAAGCCGCGGGCGAATTGCTCGTGGTGCTCCCGCTGGATCTGAGAGCGGTCCTCCACCCCGAGCCACCCGAGAAGCTTGGCGAAGTCCTCGCGGATCTGCTCCGGGGCGTCTGACCGCGCCGCCAGGTCGGCGAACACCTCGAGCATCAGGTGCCCGGTCTCGTGCAGGAACGTGGAGAGGTCGCCCCGCTTGCCGATGGTGATGGTGAAGTCGTTGCCCGCCCGCTCCATGAAGCCGCGGGCCTTGCCGTCTCTGCGATGCTCGAACTTGCTGGAAGCAGGCGATGGAGATAGCTTGTCGAGCAGGCCCGCTCCCAGTTCGTCACGACTAAATGTAGGGGCGAGCTGCGTAGCGCCGGATCGAGCACGAACCTCACCGGTTGCATCGGGCCTGCCTTCCTCCCACCCCGTCAGTAGCCACGTTTTACGCTGCCCGTGCTCGTCGAGCGACAGCACCGCGCGTCCGGTCCCGTACGCCAGCTTGACGGTCTTCTTCTTCTCGGACCAATGCTCGACCGTGCCGAGAGCCACGGCACGAAGCACCTTCTCGACCACATCCACGCCGCGCCGGGCGCCAATCTTCTGGAGGCCAAACTTCCCGTCGCCCCAAGGGATCGCCACGTCCGGCGAGCCTCCGAAGGCCTCGAGATCGGGGCGCAGGCCCGTGGCGACGCCCTCCTCTGCCCCGGCGGCAAGCGCCTCGACTGCGCCGCGCACGTTCGCCAGCTTTGCGCCATCACGGCTCGTCCCACCGTGGTCCGGCTGGTAGAGCACCAGCGCGTTCCCGTCCTGTGCGTAGACCACCGTGTCGGAGAGGAGCTTGGCGTGCAGCTCCTCCGGCGTCGCCGCCGTCTCGAACATCGTCGTCTGCCGGGGATCCCGGGCCGCCTCGTGCGCCCAGGCACGGAAGCGGGCCTCGAGCTCGCGGGGCTTGGAGCGATCGAGCAGCGACGCCATCCGAACCACGTCCGGATCTTGCCTCGTCTCGGCGAAGAGGCCTTGCTGCCCGGTGAGCTCCTCGAGGGTGAGGCCGCGCGCCCGGGCGTCGTTGAGGAGGTCGAGGGCCTGCTGCACCAGCGGGATCGCGCTCGCCGCCGGGTTCACTCCCTCGACGCGCAGGAGCGGTGCGGCGAGCCGCTCGACCTTCGCCGCGATCGACGGCGCCGTCTTCGCCAGGCGGTCCCCGGAGCCGACCACGCGCCCGAGGAACATCCCCTCGATCCGGTCCTTCGCTTCATCGGTGAGGTTCGCGCCGGCGAGCCAAGCCGCCTGGTTCTGCGCGGTGATGATGCCGTCGCGGCGCAGGATCTGGACGAGCTCCGCCGGGCTCTCCCGCATGACCTCGCGCAAGGAGGCGTCGCCGCCGTCCGCGAGCAGCTCGCCGATCGCGGCGACCGTCTCCGGCGACATGGTCTTCGCCTCTGCCACCGCCCGGGCGCGTGGGGAGAGGGCCTGGGTGAGCCCTTCGTTGGTGCGCCGCACCGCCGCCACCAGGTCGGCCTGGGGAGCGTTTGAGGGCACGTCGTCGAGGACGCGCACCAGGACCGGCGCCTCCATCCCTTCGACCTTGGCCCGGTCGAGGCCGAAGCCTTCCGCCTTCTCGAGCAGGGCCTCTCGGTACTTCGCCCGGGCGCCCTCATCCCCGAAGGCACGCAGGAGCATCATCGAGCGGCCGTTGCCGCCGAGGACGATCGCCCGCCCGGCTGCCACCAGCGGGGGGCCGTCCACGGCCGTGGGCGTGTCGGTGAGGAGCAGCGCCGGGTTCAGCGTGGCCGCGCCCCTGGCGACCTTCGCCTTCTCCTCGGGCTGCCGGTGGTACTCCCGCTCCTGGACGCCGGCGGGATAGGCCGGGTGCGGCGTGAAGCCGTGCGGATCGTGGGAGGGGATGAGGTCGGCCGCCTCGATCACTGCGTAGTGCGCCCGCTCGCCCTGGGGGCGCTGCGGCGTGATCACGCGGGTGTCGTTGCCGACTACTCCTTGGCGTCGGGGGCCGGCGAAGCGCTGGCGTCCGGTCCGGGGACGATCACTCGGCCCTTGTAGCGAATCGGTCCCGACACCCGCAGCTTCCGCCCCGACTTCAGCATCTCCGTCACCTCGTCGAACGAGACGCTGCGCGTAGGCTTCTTCGCCGCGGAGGCCTGCTGCTCTTCGGTCGGCTTTGTTCTGGTTGAGGGCTGCGTCGGCATCGGCATCACTTTCTCCCACCCCGAACGAAAAAGGAATCCCATGAAGGATGAATTCCTCCCCGGTCTGCGGGTCCGTCAGTGGGATTTCGATCTGCTCAGCGTTCTCCGCAAGCTTGCGGGCGAATTCCTCCAGGGTCGCGGCGTCGTCGTGCTGCCCTCTGAACTCGTCTCCTGAGACGTGCGCCGCATCCACGCTCGCCGCGCCCGTGTCCGCTGCGACGATCCCGAGCGCCTGGAGGATGAGATCGCCGCCCTCGAGGCCGAACCGGGTGTTGAAGTACTTCAGCCCGTCCACGTCGAGGGAGAGCCTCGCCGCCTTGGCCGGGAGCGAGTAGAACCCCTGGCCCGTGAGCAAGCCCGACGCCGGCTCGACGAACATCGCCTCGAACGCCTGCTCTTCCGGCATGGCGTCGAAGGCCTCCTCGAGGCCCGCGGGCAGAGGGCGTGCCGTCGGCGCCGGCGCATCGAACGCCGCCCCTTCGGTGAGCCCAAGGGGCCGCTCCCCGCGCGGCGCCCGCCGCCCTTCCGCCTCGAGCTGGGCCTTGACCTCACCGTGGGCCTGACCGGCCGCCTCGAACGTCTCCCCGATCGCCCCCGTCACCTGGAGGCCCTGAAGCTCCGGGCGGTCGTTGATGGCCTCCAGCAGCGCGTCGAGCTCCGCCTGGTCGCGGACGCGCACCGCGAAGTCGCCGCCGATCTTCGCGGCGTCCGGCGCAACCTCTCCGAGGGCCGCCCCCACCGCGCGGTAGAGGGCATCGCCGGCGACGTGGCTCTCGGTGTCGTTGATGAACTTCGTCCCCTCGACCGACAGGTGGGCGACGAGCGGGCGCTCCGGATCGACCGGGAGGGCGTCGAAGCCACGGCGGTTGAGCAGTCCCGTGTTCGTGTCCCGGTAGAAGGCGGCCAGCCGTGTCTCACGGCTCATCTCGTGGAAGGCGTCGGTGAGCCTCCTCGAGGCCGGCGGGATCTCGTCCTGGGCTGCGAGGATCTCGGGCGCCACCTCGAGCAGCGCTTCCGCCTGCTCCGCAGGCTTGGCCTTCGCCGCCGGCGGACGCCGCCCCTGGGGTGTCGCCTGCACCCTTCGCCCGGAGCCGGTGATCTTCAGCGTGTACGCCTTGAAGATCTCCTTGGCCGGGATCTTGAAGCGCTCCGCCATCACCCGGGCGAAGGCGCGCAAGGGGGCGAGCTGCGCCTGGACGTTCGTCTTCGCCACGCCCGCCGCCTCGAGCTGCGCCTCGGCCGCCGCCAGGAAGTCCGCCTCCGCGGCCGACTCCGCGGGCACGTTCTCCTGCTCGAAGCGCTTGACCAGCTCCTGCGCCGCCTCCTCGATCGCGGCGTTCTCCTGGACCAGCTCCGCGGGGGTCCGATGGCCCGGCCGCGTCGCCGCGTGTTGGGCGAGCTCGTCGGCGAAGGGGAGGGCGCCCAGCCGCGACACGTAGCCTTCGACCGGGATCTCGATCTTCCCGCCGGTGGCTTCCGCCTCAGCAAGCCTGGCTTCGGCGTCCTCGCCCAGGAAGGGCCGGGGATCGACGTTGTTCTCCTGGAAGAGGCGGAGCACCGGCTCGGCGTCCAGGAAGATGCTGGTCACCTCCTCGCCGCTCTTGGCAGTCTCCACCCGGATCGCCTCTGCGATCGCGTCCGGCGCCGCCTTGGCGGTGTCGCCCTGGGCGAGCTCGTGGAGCTTCTCCACGACGGCCTGGCTGGAGAGTTCCCGGCCGAGCTGCCGCATCGCCTCCCTGCGACGCTCGGCGCGCAGCCGCAGGGTCTCCACTCCTGCTTCCCTTGCCGCGCCCACGAGGCCCGGCCCGGCGCCGCCCAGGGCGCCCAGGAAGAAGTCCCCGAAGGTGCCCTCAAGGAGCGGCACCTGAACCCCGGAACCCGCCGCCGTGCCGGATCGAGTGGCGACCGTCTCCAGGACTTCCTCGGTGCCTTCCTCGAGAGCGCTGGCCGTCGTCCGCGCCAACGCGGTCACCGCCCGCCCGCGCCCCACGAAGAACCGGGTGGCGGGATGCGCCAACTTGGCGGTGAGCTGCCCGCCCACCGCGCCCACGGGGGCGGCGAAGGCGGCTGCCCAATCCTCGGCCTGCTGCCGGGTGTGGGCCACCGCCTCCTCGTGGCCCATCCCCCGCGCCCGGGCGGCCCGGTATACCGACGACTCGTCCGCGATCGCGAAGGTGCCCTCGACCCTGCCGGGCGTGTTCGCCAGGGTGTCGATCGTCTGGCGGGCGTCATCGACCGCCGCGCCGGCGGACTGGGCGCCGCCGATGGCGAGGCCCACCCGCCCCGCGACCGCCGCGCTCCCGGCGGCCCACGACATCGCAAGCAGGGGCGCCATCTGCCCGAAGATCTCGGTGCCGTGCAGGGCGAAGCCGCGCAGGGACGGGGCCTCTCCCAAGCTCCAGGTGGACGGGCGAAACAGGTTGCCCGACGGCGTGGAGCCTTCAACAGCCCCATGGCCCATCGGAGAAACCCTGGCGTCCCCCTTCTGCGCCTGCCGCTCAATCCAGTCGGCCCACGGGTCGCCGATGTTGGGCATTTCGTAGGAGAGCCCGAACGTCTCCAGCGCCGGGTCCGCCACCGCCTGCCCGGCGATTCGCAGTAGCCCGCCGGCACCGCGGAACGCCATCGCGTAGCCCCTCAGTGCCCCCGCGTTGAGCTTGAACCAGAGGTCCCCGGCGAGATTGGACTCCTGGGAAGAGGCGCTGAGTTGCTGGAGAGCGGCGAGCGAGGGGTCCCGCATGGCGATCTCGGCCAGGTCGGGATCCCGACGGATCATCGCGTCGAGAACCGGGTTCTCGCGGCGCCACTTCGCCGGGTCGAACTTCGCCGACTCCCAGGAGCGGGCGAGATCCTCGAGGTTGCGCTCCACGAAGTCCCGAGGGAGCCCCGTTTCCTTGGCGAACCGATGCACCACCGCCTCGGCCGGCAGCGATGTCATGGTGGGCATCGACTGCTCGAAGGCGCGGCGCACGAATGCGTTGGCGGCGTTCTCTCCCGCCTGCATCCGCTCGAAGGCTTCGTCGTAGGGGTTGATGGAGTAGGGCTGCTCTTCGTAGAGCCGATCGGCCGCGTCCGCGTAGGGGTTGACGGTGGGATCGGTCAGGTCCCGGTTGCCCAGCGTCTCGTCGAAGATCGCCATCTAGCGGTTGCCTCGGTGGAAGTCGTAGAGCCTGCGGATCTCTTCTTCGGTGACGGGCACACCCCTCGCCTGCAAGGTCGCGACGATCATGTCGCGGTCGTGCTGGGGGATGTCGGCGTTCGCCGAAGCCGCAGGGGATGGCGCTGGAGCAGCAGGCGAAGTCGAAGCCTCGCCCGGCACCGTGGGCGCTGGGATCCCTTCCCCGCTCCGGAACGCCTCCCGGCGCGCCGCCGCATCCGCCTGCCCTGCGGGAATGGTGGAGTCGCGGATCCACCCCTCCTTGAGCACGCCGTTCGCCAGCCGGTCCCGTGCGGCCTGGGCCTGTTCGGTCGTGGGGGGCTTGCCGCCGTTCGCCTCACGAATGGCCGCGTAGGAGCGACGCAACTCCGCCGCGTAGGCGTCCCGATCGTCGTCCTTGGTAAGGATGCCCTGCATGTCGGCCATGCCGGCGGCGACGAAGGAGTTCTCGCCCACGTTGTCGCCCTTGGCGTTGGCGTCGATCTGCTTTCGCTGCTCTCGTTGCAGCGTCGCCAACCCCATCTCGTCCACGCCTCGACCAAAGGCCCACTCGTCGAGGTTCAGGCTGGCCCGCTGCTCCGCCGGCAGCCCTTGGAAGGTGAGGAGCGCCACCTTGTTGGCGCGGTCCTGCGCCTGCTTTGCCTGCTTGTCGCCCTTCGCCTGGCGCCACTTCGCTTCCGCTTCGGAGCGGAACTTCGCCTCGATGTCGGGAGCGTTGCGGTTGAACCAGTCCATGTCGGCCTGGGGGATCGCGCGCAGCCCGCCGCGCGTGAAGCGCGCCCGCGCCACCTCATACCGCTGGGTGATGAGCGCCCGCTTCCCGTCCTCGGCCACCCGCAGGCCGTGGAGGAGGTGCCCCCGGACTGCCTCACGCTTCACGGGATCGGAGATGGCCTCGAGGCTCCCGAGCGCCTTGGCCTCGTCCACCCAGTCGTTCTCGCCGCCGCGAGCACCGGCGAGGATCCGATCAGCCTCGACGAGCGCTTCCCTCTTCCTCGCGATCGCCGCGATCCCCGCCCGTGCCTTGTCCGCCTCCGGCCCCATCGCCTCGCCGAAGCGCTCGAGGAATGCCTGGGCGCCGGCCGCGTCCTCGGTGTCGAGGTAGCGCTGGAGCGTGCCGGCGAGGGTGTCCCGCTGGAACTTCGTCACCACCCGATCGATCGCTTCCTGAGGCAGCCCCTTCACGTCTCGCAGGTAGCGAACCAACACCCCGGGGCCGCCGTCCGGATCGTGCAGGACCTTCATCATCGCGGAGTGCACCGCGTCGTGGTCCTGGTAGTTCTCCCGGGCCTCGTCCATGGCGAACTGCGTCTGCCCTTCGGCGACCTGGCCCTGGATGACGCCCCACTGGCCGAAGGAGTGCTTCTCCCACCGCTCCCGGGTCTGCTCGATGCGGGCCAGCGCCCGGGTCCGGAACATCTCCCGCTGCCGATCGCTGGCCAGGCCCTTGGAGATCTGGGCTACGGCGCGGTTCACGTCCTCGAACCGAGTGGAGTAGTCGAGGGCGTTCTCGCCCTGCTGGTGGAGGAAGCCGTCCTCCCCCCACGACGCGCCGCTGAGGACCTTCCCCAGCTCGAGGTCGGCGGCGTCGACGCGCACCCGGTCCGCCCGCTCCTGGGCATCGATGGCGATCTTGAGCGCCGCCGAGCCGAGACGCTGCACCCCGGCGCCCAGCTCGGCCGTGCCGGTCGGTGCCGGTCGGACCGTCGGGGTCGGGAGCGCTGCCGAGCGGGCGCGCGATTCGTAGACGGGAACGCGCATGTCTCACCACCCCTTGCCGCGGTAGCTCATCCAGTTGCGCCACTGCTGGCTGGACACGCCTGTAGTGGTGCCCGCCATCGCTGCGCCGCTCGCTCCGGGCGCCGCCGTGCCGCCGAACATGCCGGCCCCGTAGGCGCCCAAGCCAACGCTTCCCAGGCCTCCGAGGAGCGAGCCCGCCGCCGCCATGTTGCCCGCCCGCCGGGCGCCCGCTGCCTGCCGGGCGAGCTCGTCCGCCTGGTTGCGGTAGCCCCACGCCTCCCGGGCCGCGTTGTTGGCGATGATCGCTGCGTCGAGCTCGCTCGCCGCCCGGGTGTCCGCCGCCAGGGCGGCCGCCGATCCGGTGGAGGGGTCGATCCCCGACGCGCCGAACGCCGCCCGCTGCTCCCCGATCACCTGGGAGCCGGCGAGGCGCGCACGCCCCGCCTCGAGCTGGCCGCGCTGCACGGCGTCGCCGGCGGCGATGAGGGAGAACCGGCGGTTGGCCTCGGCCGCTCGAGCGGCCTCCTGGCCCTGCTGATGCTGGCCGTAGGCCTGCACCCCGGCGCCGACACCCATCATGATCAGGGCTGCGGTAGTGGGCTCGCACATGCTGCACCTCGACGAAGAAGGATTCGGTGGAAGAGGAGGCCTGCTGCTCCGAACGTCTCCGGCGGCCCTACCTCGAAGCCCAAGCGCCGCACCCATCGCAGCGCCGCCGCGTAGCGGGCGTCGACGTAGTTCACGAGCGCCGGGTAGTGGCGCAGGAGCACGCCGACCGCGACGCGGGAGTGGCGCAGGAACGCCTTGGGATGGCGCTCGACCGCTGGCCCGGTGAGCGCCCACACGATGCCGCACCCGGGCCCGTCGACCACACCCCACATGCCGGCGACCTCGCCGTCAAAGAGGGCCGCGAAGGCGTGGGCGGAGGCCCTCACGGACTCCTCGAGGGCCTCCCGCGGCGTGAACCCGCCCGACGCCAACACCTCGGCCGCATCCGCCGGACGCAGCTTGGGGGCGAGCTCGTCCACGTGCGCGGGCGCCGCTGGCACCATGCGAACCTCACGAGCCAAACTCGCCCTCCCGGGTCACGCCCAGCACTGTCACCGGAAGCGGATCCACCTGACGGAGGACCGCCCTGCCGTGCCGGTTCCAGGTCGACGTGAGGAGTACTTCAGCCTCCCCGGTCACGAGCTCGTTCGGCCCGAAGCCCGCGCCCACGGTCCGCTGCCGCCACTCCACCAGGCGATCCCACGCCTCCCCGGTCCACAGGCCGGACGAGCCCTCGATCTCCCACAGCACCCGCGAGACCTTCTTGTTCGTCTCCCGGGCCACAGGGACGTCGAGCAGCTCGAGCTCGGCATCGAAGCGCAAGCCAATGTGCGTGGTCACCGGGCCGTTGGCGGCCTGGCCCGGCGCCTTGGGGGGGACATCGATCGTGACCTGCCCGCCCAGCACCCGAAACGGTCCCAGGGCGCGCCCGTCGCAGAGCGCATGCACGTCCTGCCCGTTGAGGTGGTCGAGGCCGGTCACGGTCACCGTGGACGGGCGCACGATCAACGTGCCGTCCACCTGGGTGCGGCCGCAGTCGAGCCGCATTGCCTCCCGCACGTCCGTGGTGCGCCGGCTCGCCATCCGCTCGACGAAGCGGCGGTTGGCCCTCTTCACCACCAGGTACACCGCGTCCTCGTCGCCCTCCGGCACGCAGCACACCGACTCCACCACGCCGCCCGGGGTGTCGTGCTGCGCCCAGGCTGCGCCGCCCTCGCCGTAGGTGAGGGAGAGGAGCTTCCCGTCTGCGCGGACCATCCACACGACGTTGAACGGGTCCTCGGCATAGGCCCAGTCGACGATCGCCTGCCGGAGGAGGTGCGGCACCGCCACCGACAGATCCGACCCGACGTAGCTCCGCTGGCTCCAGTCGTAGACGAGATCCCGCACACCCAGGCCCTTGGCCCGAACCCACAAGATCCGGTTGCCGATCACGATCGGGTCGAGCCACGAGGCGCCCACCTCCGACTGGACCCGCGCCGAGATCAGATCGGAGGGGGAGAGCGGCCGCCCGTCGGCGCCCTCGACGGACCACACCGAGGACTGGGTGAGAACGAGGAGCCGATCAAGCCCGACGATCGCCCGCACCTCCTCCGCCCGACGAGAGGCCAGGTCGAACTCGAGGGAGGCGCTCGCGTCGAGCGCGGCGTGCTGGTCTTCGATTCGCCGATCGAAGTCGTAGAAGGCGTTCGTGGCGCTCGCCCGGACGGTGCCCGGCTCGTCCAGGAGGAAGTTCGCGAGGAGCATCCGCTGCTCGAACATCCCGACTGCCGAAGGGAAGTTCCCGGGCTGGAAGGGCACCCGCCCCGCCGGCGGAGGCCTGCCGTAGTCCGGCTCCATCCCTCGATCCTCGAAGTACATCCCGATCTGCGTGTCCCGCGGCGACGTGACCTTGACCTCGCCCACGAAACCAAAGGTCTGCCCGCGCCCGCGGTAGACGCGCAGGTACTCGGCAGGGGGCGACGGCACCGGGATCCACAGCTTCACCGGCTTCGTCTCGGGGTAGATCACCAGCTTCTTGCCGAGGGCCACCCGGCCGATCGGCAACCCGGTTCCGGGCGCGAAAACCGGGAGCCCTTCCACCTTGTGAACCACGGTGTAGGGCTTGGACTCTCGGAGGACTCCGCCGATGCGTCGAACCTCCGTGATCCGGTACTGCCATTCCCGCCCGGGGGCCTGCTGCGAGTCCTGGGCCGGCGGGTCGTACATCACCGGGACCAAGGATCCCGTGAACCCGTGCGCGGGCGTGGTGAAGTCAATCACCCGCAGCGTCCAGTTGGACTCATCCTGCCGCACGAGCTCGCGGGGCTCATGGAGCGGATGCACCAAGGTGAGCACCGACCCCACCTGGATGAACTTCAGCGCCCAGAGGCCTCCCGCGCTGTAAGGCGTGGCGCGCTCGTAGGGCACTCCGCCTTTGAGCACGGGCTGGCCGTTGCGATGGAAGCGGACGTACTTGTCTCCGAACTCGAGCACCATCGAGTCGGTGTCCGAGTAGGCGAAGGGGACCAGCCGGACCTTGCTCCCGTGGGTCTTGCAGTCGGCGACGTAGCGAGTCCCCGGCCTCGAGGCGGCCGTGCCTTGCGGGGTGATGATGAAGTTCCGCGCCCGCCGGAGGGCGTGGCTATAGCCCGCGAGATCGGTCCGTCCCCACATCGAAGGCGCCCACTCGCCGGCACGGAAGCTGCTCTGCCGCGTCGTCGCCATCGGCTACCTTCGCGCCGCGAGGTAGGCGCTGGGGCGCCGGTCCCGCTGGCCCTCGTTGAACGCCCGCGCCGTGGCCCGCAACAGCGTGTGCTCTGCCATCGCCCTGGCGTTCTGCCCGAGCTTCACTTCGGCCTTGAGCGGCAACGCCAGATCCGCTGCGAGGTGCCAAGCCAGCGCATCGTCGAACCCAGGATCGAACGAGGCCGGATCCACCACCTTCGCGGTGTAGATGAGCTGCGCGTCCGCCTGGTCGGTGAGGAGTACTCGTCCCAGGCCTCCGAACTCGACCGCGAAAGGGACGCGCTCGAGCGGGTTGCGCTGGCCGCTCCACACCTCCCGGGCCACCAGGCAATCGACCGGGAGGGCGTAGCGATGCGCCCACCCGGTCGACGTGTCCGCGTAGGGCGGATCGGAAGGGGCCGCCACCTCGGCCAGCAACGCCCGGCGGGTGGCGAACGGCCACGGCGCCGCCGCCAGCACGGTGTCTCGCGCCGGCGCGTAGAGCGTCTTGCAGTTGGTCGCCTCCGCCGACGCCTCGTCCAGCGAGGAGATCGGAGCCGAGACGCCGATGCGCGCCAGCGCCACGTTGCAGATGGCCACCTCCGAGAGCGCCATCGATCAGATGCTCCGGTCGGAGGCGCGCACGCCCTTCTTGCCGCTCTTCTCGCCATCCTTCGGACCGAATGCCTCGGCCGCCGAGGGCGTGCCCCCGTGCTGCGCGAAGTGCGGGACGGGCTTCTCGGGCTTCTCGTCGAAGGGGGCGAGGCCAGGATCGACCTTCGTGCCCTCGGGGAGCTCCACCTCGGCCGGGAACTCCGGGCTGGCGAAGATGTAGACGCCGTTGATGTACCGCGGCGACCGGATCCAGTACTTGGGCATGATTTCCTCTTTGCTCGCTCGAGCTGCTTGAGGGAGCGGGGCCACCGCGAAGGCAGCCCCGCTCCCGGTTGCTTACGCCGACACCAGGCCGCCGGACTGCTCGCCGGAGGTGATGTGGGCGTTGGCGGTCGCCGTTGGGGTCGTGCCCCCGAGGGTGAAGATCACCCCGTAGTGCCGCTTCGGCGACTTCTGCATCGCCGGCGACAGCTCGAACACCTTGGGGATGTCGCCCGGCGCCAGGGGGACCACGCCGGTGTCGGCGATGATCTCCGGGTTGGTGGAGAGCGCGGAGTTGTCCGCGCCCACGAGCCGTGCCCGGAAGGTGGGGTCGGTGCCGCCGATTGCGGACACGGTGATGCCGAGCTTGGCGGCCGCCGTGCCGGCGAACACCTTCTGCGCCGTTCCGGCGTCGTAGGTGTTGCTGCTGGGGGTGTCGCTGGTGCCGGTCAGCGCCTGCTGCCGAGCGAACTGCATCAGTCCTTCGATCCAAGCCATGACTTCCTCGATTCATTGAAAGATTCATTGAAAGGGGGAAACAGGGACGGCCCGGAGGCCGCCCCCGCTTCCGCCCGCGTTAGAGCGCCGACTCCGGCACCAGGGTGTCCTCGACGCGGATGGGAACGCCCCGGAAGTTGGGGACCACCCGGCCGTTGAGCTCGAGCCACTGGAGGACGTTGAGGTTGTTGGCGGCGACCTGCTGGTTGAACTTCGCCATGCTCCTGCGGCTCATGTAGAGCCGCGCGTTCGGGCCGAGGTCGTACACCGCGTCCAGCATCTCCTGGAGCGCGAGGTACATGCTCTTCTTGTCGTCGGCGAAGGCGGCATCGTCCGGGTCCCACTGCATCCGGATGACGCGGCGGTAGTCGCGCACCGCCAGGCCCGGCTTCTGCTTGAAGTGGGTGGTGAAGACCTGGAGCTGCGAGCCGTCGCTCTTGGTGAGCGTGCGCTCGCCAAGATCGCGCTGCGAGAGGCCGGCCATGGAGCCCTTCGGGTAGATGCCGAAGCAGGTCTCCTCGTCCCAGTTGATCAGCCAGACCGACTCGCAGTTGATCCCCGACCGCGTGCCCTTGAGGAGCACGTAGTCCTTGGTCTGCGTGCCGTTCGCGCCGGTGAAGCGCGGGGCGAGGCCGTGGATCCGCTCCGGGGCCGTGGTGGCGTTCTCGTAGAAGATCGCCCGGACGATCTCCTTGCCGAACTCCGCGACCTTGAGGTCGTCCTCCGACTTCCGGAACTCGGCGAGGCTGGTGCCGGCCGCCGCCTCCGGGTCGATGTCGGAGTAGTCCTCGACCAGGCCGCAGGTCTCGAGCCACTGGAAGGAGTCGCCCTTCTGCGGCTTGATGCCCTGGTTGACGGTGCGCCACTGCGGCGGCGGAGCGCCGAAGGTGGCCGTGATCTTGTGGGTGGTGCCGTTGTTGGCCTCCCGCCAAGGGATGTCCTCGAGCGTCGGGACCTTCTTCGTGGCGAGGTTCGCCATGTCGTTCTCGACCGAGCCGTCGGGGCGCAGTCGCTTCGTGACGTTCTGCAGTGTCGGAAAACCGGGATCCGTGAGGATTGGCATGCCTTACTCCTTGAAGAGAGAGGGATAGGCGCGCCGCAACTGCGCCTCCTTCTCGTCGATGTGGTTGGCCCCGCCGCCGGTGGTGCCGGCGATGGAGTCGTCCTTCGTTGCCTTGCCGACCGCGTTGAGGAGCTTCACCAGGGAGGGGAGGTTGCCGACGCCCGCTGCCTCGAGCTCCGCCGCGAGCTCGGGCGTGCCGTAGCGCTCCATGGCCCGCTTGATGCCCTTGGTGTCGAGATCCTTGATGGCAGCGACCTCCTGCTTCCACGCCTCCTGCTTCTGCTCCTCAGCCGCCACCGCCTGCTGCTGGATCTCGATGAAGGCGTCCACCAGCCTCTGTGCGCTGGCGCTGTCCTTCGCCGTCTCCTTGAGCACGCCGAGTAGGGCTTCGTTCGGCTCGACGCCTTCGGGGAGCTTCACCTCGATCGCGGGTGCCTCGGGGACCTTGGCCGTGGCCTTGTCTCCCGGCTCCGCGGCGGGCTGCTGCGCGCCCTCCTGCGCCGTCTGCTGCGGGTCCTGCTGGATCGCCGGCTCCGTATTCGGAGCGGCGTTCGCCTCGCTCGAGGCGGTCCCGGCGTCGGTGGTCGTGGTGCCGGTGTTCGTGTCGCTCATGCTTCGTCCTCGCGCTGGCGCCGATCCGCTGCCGCTCGGTCTCGCGCCTGCTCTTGTGTGAGCGCGTCCATGCGCTCCGTGATCATCCGGCCATAGAGCGCCGGATCGATTCCCTGGGCGTGCAGCATCAGGTCCACCCCGACGCTGCGCCGGCCCTCCTGGTGGTAGGTGCCGCTGGTCCCGTCGAAGGTCTTGCTGAACAGGCCGGTGAGCTGGAGCACGCTCCACAGCACCCGGCGCCCTTGTGGGTGCGACAACATCCAACGGAAGTCCTCGGCCGACTGTCGCCGCCACCGCTCCTCACGCTGCCGCGCCTCACGCTTGGCTTTCGTCTCCTGGGGGCGCATCACGCCACCCCCGCCGCCGGCGGCGCCGCACCGTTCGCAGCGAGCAACCTGTCGAGCACGCTGTCGTTGCCGAGCTGCGCGCCGGCCAGACTCTTGGCCCCCTGCGCCGCCTGGAGCATCGCCTCGCCCTGCTGCTGCGCCTGCTCCTGGGCCGCCCGCGCCTGCCGGATCTGCGCCACCACGTCCTCGGGGTTCACGATCGTGGGCGGAACGCCGAGCGCATCCGCCATGGTGTCGGCCATGGCGTCGAAGTTGACCTTGTCGAGCACGTCGGGCCGGAGCTGCGACGCACCGATCGCGAACTGCCCGAATCTCTCGATCCCGGCGACGCCGACGAGCTTGAGCGCCTGCGCGAGGGGGGAGGTGAACTCGACCCGGAGCTCCTGCCCCTGGAGCTCTTCCGGCGGGGGTGGGAGCAGGCCGTTCTCCAGGAGCGTGGCAAACCCCTGCTCGATCACGGGGCGTAGCTTCTCGTCCATCATCCGCAGGATCGCGGGGGCCGTCTGCACCAGCCGCTCTTCGTGGCGCGCAGCCACCTCCCGGGCCGTCTTCTGCACGCCATCGTCAAGATGGAGCGAGAGCCACATCTCGACCATGAACGCCCGGCGCACGGCTGCGGCACGCTCGGCCGCCTCGAGCCGCGCCGCCTCGAGGGTCTGGTAGGGCACCGCCACAGCGGGCTTGATCTCCTGGCCCGGCGCGACCGATTCGATCGTGGTCACGTCACCCGGGAGGAGACCGACTGCCTTCCCGCGCATCGCCGCGGGCACCACCAGAGGCGGCTCGAGGATGAGATCCAAGGCCAGCGACTTCTTGCCCTCGACGTACTGGAGGCCCTTGGCGTCGCCGCGCGCCTCCATCCCGGGGGAGTTGGACCCGTACACGTCCTCCCCGTTGGTCTCCCAGCGCGACGCCACCACCGGGAACACATCGAAGCCCGCCTCCCGGAGCACGCCCGTTCGATCGTCTCCGCCCGCCTCGATCCAGATCGAACGCCAGGCCTTCCCGCTCGGCCCGATCATCCCCGGCTCGTGGTCCGGGTTGGGCTCGACGGCATGGATCACGTCCACCCACTCGTCGAGCTGCCGGCGGTCATACATCTCCCGCACGCGCTGGCTGCAGGCGTCGCGGCCGAACTGTCGGACGAGCTGCCCGACCGTCATCGAGATCTCGCGGTAGCAGGTGTCGACCTGCTGCCGGAAATCAGCCGCCAGGGCGTACTGCCCGATCGGCAGGTTGTAGCCCCGCATGAACGTCTTGGGGTCCTCGCGGTCGATGTGGATCGCCGAGGTGCCGAAGATCCCGTCGTCGATGAAGCTGCTGTGGATGTTCGAGTAGATGCGGGCGAGCTCGAACAGCCAGCGCAGCCGCTCCTCGACGAAGAACAACCACCCGCGCACCGAATGGAACTTCGCCAGGTCCGGATCCGGCGTCGTCGTCCGGAACCACGGGGAGCCCGGGTTCGCCAGGTTGCTCATCAACCCGGCCCCGAAGATCCGCACGTCACTCAGCGGCGAGCCGTTCAGGATCTTGTCGTTCCGCTTCGGGTTGTTGCGCTGCTTCCCGCCCAGGAATCGCCCACGCCGCGGCTGGAACTGCTCGGAGAGCTCCTGCCAATGCGCGAAGATCCCCGAACGTTCCGTCCAGAGCCCGGCCTTGCGGCGCGCGATCTGCTGGTGGAGCGTTTCGCTCATAGCCCCCCCAGAAACGAATTCTTGCGGGTCCGACCCAGCCCGATGCGCTTGGCCTCAGCTTCGGCTGCCGCTCGGATCACGTCATCGGTGAGGTCGGGAGCGGCGCCAGGGCGAGAGGCCAGGAGGCGCTTCTGCTGCTCCTCGTAGGCCGCCGGAAGGAAATCGTCGCCCACCTTCGTCTGCGGAGCGAACCAGTGCTTGGGATTGCTCGAGCCCATCACACCCTCCCTTCATGCGGCCGGTATGTCCGCGATCGGCGAGCCGTAGCGGTCGCCACATCGGCAGGCGCTGCAACCGGCATGGCGAACGTCAATGCGAGCGCATCTCCCACGTCGGGGGATCGAAGCCCCCGCTTCTTCATCTTCGCTTTCGACTCGAGTTCGACCTTCCCCTTGTCGTTGGCGAAACGGTACTCGGGCGCGGTGAGGTCGACGACGAGCTCCTGCGATGCAGGCAGGCTCCCGCCGCCCCTCACCCATTCGGCCATCGCCCACCACATCTCGGTGCGCTTGTTGGCGAAACGCGGGTCCAGCGGACTCCAGCCGAAGTCGACGCCGATCGCTGGATAGCCGAGCTGCCGCAGGCGGTCCTCGACGCCCGAGCCCATCCCGCCCTTGTCGACGAAGATCGCTGCCGGCTGGTGCCGCTCCGCCACCTCGGCCACCTGGCCTGCCAACGTCATGAGGTCGTCGATGCGCAGGACCCGCGGCTCGAAGGCGACAAGGCCCTGGCGCAGGAAGATGCAGGAGCGATCGTCGCCCTCGCGCGCCACGTCCACCCCGAGCACCTTGGGGGCGTGGGTGAACTCCCGCTCGGGGATCGCCCGCTTCTGCGCCGCCAGCACGTTCTCGAGGGAGAGCAGCGCGTTCGTCTGTGCCGCGGCGAAGTCGCAGTCGAACTCCTGGGCGAACTCCTGCGGGCTCATCTCCGCGCGCGACGCTTCGATCTCCTTGTCGGAGAGTACGCCCGTGTCGCGGGCGCGGCGAAGATCCCCACGCCAGCCCTCGCGCTTTCCGGAGATCGCATCGAAATACAGCTCAGAGAACTGGTTCACGCCCTTGGGGGTCCCGATGAAGATCGCCCACCCCTCGCGGTCTGCAAGCATCGGCCGCACGATCTCACCCCACACCTGGGGCTTCATGTCGGCCTTCTCGTCGAGGACAACGCCGTCCAGATAGCCGCCCCGCAGAGCGTCCGGATTGTCGGCGCCGTAGAGGCGGATGCGCGCTTCATTGGGAAGCGTCACCGAGAGCTCGGCAACGTTCACGATGCGCCCGGGGATGTCTTTGGTGAAGTCGAGGAGGTAGGCCCAGGCAATCTCCTTCGCCTGGTGGAGGAAAGGGGCGATGTAGCCGTAGCGCCCTCGAGGGCGATCGCACCGGAGGGCGGCGAGGAGGAGCTCCATCACCGCAAACACGGTTTTTCCCGCCCGCCGGTGCCAGACGAGCACGAGGAACCGGCACACGAGGAGGAGCGCGTGGGCGGCACGCTGGTGCGGGTAGGGCTTGAAACCCAGCTCGATGGTGACGTTCGCGTTCATCGCACCTTGAGGGCAGACACCTCGGTTTCGACCTTGGTGATCCGCTCCCGCTGCTTGCCGAGCTGCTTGTCGTGGTCGGTGAGACGGGTGTCTACGCCCGATGTGTACGCGCGCAGGACGGCGCCGATGAACGTCAGGCCCACCCCAACCAGCGTCAGGAACACCGCCCAAGCCCACCCTGGGATCATCACGCTCGCCACCGGATCGGTCATGCGCCGCCCTTCGTTGCGTAGGGGTCCACCACGGCGACCGAGACGGCACCGGAGTGCTCGACTCGCTCCGTGAAGAGCTTCAGGTGCTTTCCGAGCAGCTCGAGCGCCTTGACCTTGTCGGCGAGCTTGAGCTTGCGGACGTGCCCCACCACTTCGCCCTCTTGCGTGATCTCGACGGTCTCGACGCCGGAGACGGCGCGCCGAAGATCCTCTGGCAGGTCGGCCACCTGGTTGAGCGAGTGCCCCTCGCCGTAGGCCGGCCCCACGTCGTAGAACGCGATGCGCTTGAGCTCGGCGAGAACCTCGTCGGCCGTTACGGTGACACGCTCGGCCCGCGACTCGATGGCCGCGTCGATCGCGGTGCGGATCTCTGGTTTCCGGAGGTTTTCCGAGCCGATCTTCTCGGCCGTCCGGGGGCTGTACCCGGCCCGAATCGCCGCCTGTGTCGCGTTGAGGTCGACCAAGTACTCCGAGATAAAGAGGGTCTGCTTCGGGGTGAGCGGACGGGACGCACGCGGCGCGGCCGCCGGCTTCCTCGCCGCCGCGCGCTTCTTCGTCTGCGCTTTCGTCGCCTTCTTGCCCACGGAGTGCATCATCCACCCGGGTGTGCACTCCGTTGGTCGCGACGCTGCGAGTAGGCGACGACCGCGGCCCGAAGCCGCTCCTCAGCCCGCCGAAGCTCGTCGTCGGTCTCCGCGTCTGCGAGGGCGATCGCGGCCTCCCGCACCCGATCCCATGGGATCTGCCCTCGGGGCTCGAGCGGGCGGAGGATCCCGTGACGCCGCGCCTGGCGCAGATGCCCCCAGCACAGCTGCGCCCGCGCCGCTGGGCGGCTGCACCCAGGGCCGGTGCAGGTCACCGCGCGCCTCGAGGGGGAGCCGGCCGCCGCTCCCGCCGCAGCTCCTCGCGGCGCAGGTAGAGCGCTCGTTGCGCCGCCCGCGCCGCGTCCGACGCCAGGAGGTGCCAGTCCAGGGCGTCGCCCCTGAGGCCCAAGTCCCGAGCCTCGAGCTCGCCCTGCTTGGCGTACATCAGCAGGTCCAGCGCCTCCTGCAGCGCATCGATGGCCGGGGACCGGCCGTTGTGGGCCTGGAGTTCGACCCCGTACTCGCGCCGGCCGATCGCCGACCGGAGCCGGAGGATCTTCCCGAGGTCGCGGCCGTCTCGATCGACCGCCAGGACGGCGCGCACGTGGGCGACGGCGGCGACGACGACGGCGGGCCCGTCGTTCGGGATGGGTTTCCGCTGCGGGAGCGCGCAGCGCTCGAGCTCGTCCGGGGTCACTGCGCCGCCTCCGCGGCCGCGAAGGCCTGCTCAGCGGCGAGCTCGTCGGCGACGTCCCGGGCCCCAAGCGACGTGGCGAGTTCGGACGTGCAGCCCTCGTGGTACGCGACGACCCAGCCTTGACCGTCCCATCGGTGCGGCTTGATTTGCGGGCACCAGGCGCACCGTCGAACGTCGACCGCGCCCACCTTCGGGTCCCCCGGAATCGGTTCCGGCGGGGGCGGGGCGAGACCTCCGACGAGGCGCGGCGGTTGCCGCCGGTGCCCCCGATCATCGAACTTGCCGTTGCGCACGTCCGCGGCGTTCCGGAGCAGGAAACTCAGGTCGCTGGCCCGGGTCGACGACGGCGCGTCGCCCCGGCACCACGCGGACCGGTTCATTCGCTCGATGAGCTCCAACCAGCCTCCGGGACCCTCGAGCGGCCGTTCGCGCAGCTCCGCCTTCATCGGCCCCGAGAGCTTCGGCGGCTCCTCGGCACGCGGCATCGACGGGTGGGCCCGCTCGTTCCACGCCGCCATCAGCGCGCGGACGCTGGTCGCGTCCGGCGGCCGCCGCTTCCGGCCGCTCCCGCCGGCGTTGCCCCCTGGCGGACCTGGCGGGCTCGTGCCCCCCGGCGCGGCAGCGGAGGGGGTAGGGGGAGGAAGATCTTCTCTTCTCTCTTCTCCTCTCCTCTCCTCTGTCGTTGCAAACGTTGCGTTCGTTGCCAGCGTTGCGGGCGTTGCGGGCGTTGCAGCCGCGTTGCCGGGCGTTGCGTCGCGTTGCGGGCCTGGGTGGAGATCGCCTATCAGAGCCGTCAACCTCTCGATTTCCTTGCGGGCGTCCTGGAGCGCACGGAAGTTTCGAGATCGCTCGGTCGACGAGAGGGCGTCGGTATCCTGCCCCTCTCCCCGCCACCCAAGGATGGTCAAGCTCCCGTCCTCGTGAAGCTCGACGAGTGCCCACTTCGGATCTTTCGTGCCGAGACGCTCGAGGCCGGCGGCGATCGCCGCCTCTGCTTCGTCAGGCGGGAGGATCTGAATCGCCATCGTCCGGTCGGCGAGGTAACTCGGGTCGGCGTAGTGGGCGGGGATCTTTCCGCCGAGCTCGAAGTCGGCGCTGATCCGGCAGAGGGCCTCGTAGGTCCGTGCGCCCCAGTAGCCGGCGCGGCGGATCTTCGGGTTCGAGTCGCTGTTCCCGTCCTGCTTGTACCACTTCACGTCCGCCTCCCAAGCGCCAGGCCCACTGGGCGCGCCGACCTTCGCTTCCTCTGCTTGGTGGGGTCCGCCGGTTTCCGGCCCAACGCCGGCGCCCGGTCCGCGATAAACAGCACGGTGCGCGGGCGCTCGGCGTCGAGCTCAAGCAGCGCCGCCTGTGCAGTCACCTGCGAGTCGTCGACCCAGGCCCGCCCCTTCGTCGCCGCGTCCATCGCAGCCTTCGCGAGGTTGTCGGCGTCGCGGATCCTTCGGTCGGGCAAGCAGAACGCCATCACCACTGCGACCTCGCCGGTGAACGGCTGGCCCTTCATCGCCGCGGCGACCCGCATCCCGATCCAGCGCTCCTGGTTCTTGGTGCGGCTGCCGGTGATCGCGCGACCGGAGCGCCCGTCGAACCGAGGGCGCTCCTTCGGTCTGGGCGGGCCCTCGTGGACGACCTCGATCACCCGGCCCGGCGAATGGCCCTGGAGCAGCGCCTCTAGCAGCGCTCGGGCCCGGGCTTCTGGCGACCGTTCCAGCCTCACCGCAGCACCCGGATGTCGGCGTGTGCCGCGAGGCTGCGCTCGAAGAGCTTGGCCCGGCCGCCGAAGTAGAAGAGCGCGCTGGCAAAGTTGCCGCAGCCGTGGGGTCCACCGTCGAAGCTGATCCGGTCGTTCCAGTAGGCGATCGCCTTGGCGTCGGCGCGGAGGACTCGCCACCAATCGGTGGAGTGGTCCCCCTTCACCAGCATGACGATCTCGCAGCCCCGCGCCGCCTCGAGGGTCGCCTTCCTGGACCAAAGGGGCATCTGGCCTCGGCCGTAGGGCGGGTTCACGAAGACTAGGCCCCGGGCGGCGAGCTCGCGCCAGTTCGCCGAGAGGCCACAAAACCCAGGCGACCCGTCGAGCTTCTTCTTCGCCGACACCGTCGACCACTGGTTGGTGCAGGGGTCCAAGGTGATCGGCCCCAGCGGCCTGAGGGCGTCGATCACTATCCTGGGGGTGCAGAGATCGTCGGTCGTTCGTTCGCGCATCAGGAGGTCTCCCGGAGCTGGTAGGTGCCGGGCCCGACACGGAGGACCAGGCCGTCGGCGATGAGTTCCCGCAGATCGCGCAGCGTCGGGCTGAGCGTCTGGCCGGACGCCTTCGCGAGCTCGCGCGCGTGGACAGGCTGGCCGTGCTCGAGCGCCGCGAGCACCATCGCGCGCCGCGTCCCCGCGGCCGGGATCCGTCGCGGCGGGAGCACCTCGGCTCCGAGAGCGGCGAGCGTGTGGTGCAAAACCACCGCCCCGAACAATTCGGCGAGCGTCATGCCGCCCTCCAGCCACGCTTAATCTCGTAGGCGCGCACGCACGCCCGGCAGAGCTCGTGTCGCACTCGCACCTCGGGCGGCCCCCCCGGCCGCCGGGTCCGATAGCCCGCCATCACCAGGTGCCCCTTCGCCCGCTTGAGCAGCTCGACTGCCGCGGCCTCCTCGAGGCCGGGCGCCGTGATCACCGCCGTGGCGTAGTCCGTCGTTCGCCAGGTCACCCACAGGCGCCGCACGTCGGGGCCGAGCTCGACGATCAGACGTCCGAGCAACTCCGCCTTCGTCGGCGCCGTCGTCGAGCAGGAGCAGCCTGGCGCTCTCATCGCCCAGCCTCCCCGAGCTCCGCGAGCAGCTCGTCGATTCGACCTGTCCGAACGGCCGCAGAGAGCCAGCCATCGATGTCGCCGGCGTCGAAGAGGCGGCGCTGCTGGCGGTACGAGACCACCCGCATCTCCTCGAGGATCCGCCGTCGTCGAGCGGGATCGCGGGGCGGCCGACTCATCGGGCGCCCTCGCGGACGGCGCCGACGACGACCGACACCACCCATGCCGAAGTGCACGCCACGATCCCCGCGCCGAGCCACTCTTCACGGCCGAGCAGGTAGCCGATCATCACCGCGGCGGAGCACACGCCCAGCAGCGCGGACACGCCCAGCGCGACCCACCCCGCGATCCCGGCGCCCGTCATGCTCCCCTCCGGGCGCTGTCAGCGCCGTCCGGGTTCTTGCGTCTCTTGCTGCTGGTGATACGAACAATCGGTTTGCCCATGGAGGGCGAGAGGGGACGGATGAGGCGTCGAAACCCTGAAGGGTTCCCTTGGGAGTTCCTCCCGTGGCTGCTCACCTGGCTTGGCGCCGGCGTCGCTGCGGCACTTGCGGTGCTGCATGCAGAATCTGCTTTCCTTGCCGGTGTGTACGCATACGGCTGTGGCGTGGTCGCCGGATACGTTGAGGTTTTCGCGGCTGCCTTCGCTGGCTTCGATGACGAGCTAGTTCCTGATGGAAATTTTTGGAACCACGTTGGCAAGCGGGTCGCGCAGTCGGGCGGGGTCGGGATCTGCGTAGGAGTCGCTCGATTCGTCCACGACATCTGGCTCCGGTAGCGCTTTGACTCGTTCCCGATCACGGCGCCCTCTCGGCGACCTGCGCCCCAGCGAGAGCCTGCCGGGCGGCCGCGAGTCGCTCGCGAACCTGAGCCTCTCGCTCCCTTGCTCGCTCCCATGCGGCGCGGTGTCGTGCGCCCATCCCAGGCGGCGCGGGTGGGAGCGGCGCGCCGGCGATCACGCAGCGCGAGTAGGCCCGCTCCAGGGTCGACTGCTCGCGGCGGAGGCGAACCTCGAGGCGAGCCACCTCCCGGGCGAGAGACGCTGCGGAGCGGCGCGGCTTCTCCCCTCCGGCGTGGCGGCCTGCACCCCTATCCCGACTGCGGGGGTGGTCATCGGCGGCCAGCCGGAGGGGGGGCGCTTTCGTGCCTCTCACGCGGCGGGGGGTACTTGGAGAAGAGGCTTCGCGGGCGAGCGCGGCAGGGGTTCGGCGCGGCTTCATTTGCTCGACGGCCGCCGCCTCCATGGGGGGTGGCGCGACCGCAGGCGCTGGCGCAGCGTCGGTGGAAAGGAGCGGGCCAAAGAGCTCGTCGATCTCGACACCGAGCGCCCTCGCCAACGCGGCCGCGGTTTCCGCCCTGGGGCGGTGCATCCCGAGTTCGATCTTGATGAGGCTCTGGGGGTGGATTCCGGCGGCCGCAGCGATTTCCCGCCTCGACCGTGCGCCTCGGAGGCGACGCAGATGGGGTCCGAACGCAACAGAGGGGGTGTCCATGGCTCGACAGCTTACCGAGTGCGCTAACGAATGACAATCTCGATTCATACCGAAGGCGCTAAGCCATTGGATCCTAAGCTGCCCGCCATGTCCGACCCCCTCTTGGAGTTCGGCCGTCGCCTGCGCACCTACCGGGACCGGCGGGGGCTGACTCAGCCTGAACTTGCCCGCGCGATCGGCGTACACGCCGTAACGATCGCGAAATGGGAAGGGGGCTCCCAGGAGCCAAGCGGCTCGAACTTGGTCGCGCTCTGCGCGGTCTTACGGGTGAGCCCAAACGTCCTAATGGGGCGGCCTCGGGCCTCCACCGAAGAGGCGATCGCTGCCTACCGGGCATCGCCCTACCACGCTACCCTTGAGGCGGAAGGACGGCCTCTGAGCGACGACGAGACGGACGACCTTCGCTACCTGCTAGATTCGTTCTGGCTCGATGGGGCAAAGAACCCGAAGGTACTCCACTCGCTGGTGCGGCTGATCCGTGAGACTCCGGATCTTCTAGCCTCCGACCAAAAGTAGACCACCCAACACTCGGTGTGGATGGTGGACCCTCACTCAAAACGGTGAGGTCCCTCATGGCTGTATCCGATCCGAGGTGTGTGAGGCTGGACCTGGGCGAGGTGGTGGAGATCGTCACGCTCGACGGGACCATTCTGTCTTCTGCAGGCCCAACGGACGACGCGGCAAGGCTTGTCCGGATGGTTGCCGAAGCCCGCGAAGACGCCGACTTAGCGAACTCGATACTTAGCGACTTGACTAAGGCTTAGCGAGAGCGGTAACTTTCTCCCGTGCCCCATCCCGGGGCGCGGGAGGTTCCGATGCAGCGCACGTCCCTCGCTGAAGCACTGAAGCTGCTCGTCCACGAGGTGGACGAGGTTCGCGCCGGCCGCAGCTCCATCCTGGCCGAGCGCATGACCCTGGCCCTGGACCGATGCCGCGAGATCGCGACTGCCGGGTTCCCCGAGGCAACCAGCCCCTCCGGTGACGAGGCACAGATCGAGATCGGCCGCCGAATCGCCCGGCACGTTTTCAGCAAGCGGGGCAACCGCGCCGAGGCGCACCTGAGCGAGCTCGAGCTCGCCGCCATCTGCGCCCTCGCTGCCGAGCACGGCACTCGCGCCGGCCTCGCGATCGTCGCCGGGAGGGCAGCATGAGCGCCCTCCTGATGGCAGCCGCCGAGGCGTCGGTCCTCGCCGCCAAGCTGCAGCGGCGGGCGCTGGTCTCCCGTTGCTACGTCGCCGGCGAGACGGAGCTGGGCGACGCCGGCAACGCGCTCCTCGACGCGCCCACGGATCCCTGGCGTGCGTGGGAGGCCGACGCCCTCTCCGCCCTCACCGGTTCGCCGCGCGCTGGTGAAGCATGAGCGCCCTGCCGAAGTGCTGCCGGTGCGGCAAGGAAGTCTCCGAGTGGGCTTGCGAGCGCGACGGCAACGCCTGCGTGCTGTGCGTCACGGCCGAGCGGGACGGGCTGCGCGACCAGCTCGCGGAACTCCGCCGCGAGGTGGAGTTGGCGGATTCGGCGCGGGAGCGGGCAGACGAGTCCCGCCGCGCCGCTTGGGCCCGCCTCGACGAAGCCCGCTCCGCCCTCGACACCGCCGGCGTCCCGACGTCGGTCGACCTCCCCGGTGGTGAGCGCCGCGACCTCAGCATCGGGGAGCGGATCGATCGGCTCGCCGAAGCGCAGGCCGAGCTCGATCAGATCCGCGGCCCTGTGTGCCGGGTCTGCGGCTGCTCCGAATTCGATCCATGTGAGGGCGGGTGCGGCTGGGCCGACCCCACCCTCTGCACCGAATGCGTCGGGAAGGAGCCAGAGACGGCCGCCCCGCCTGAGGAGGCGAAGGCGAGCAGCGGCCACCACGACTGCGAATGCGGGATGGCCCGCATCCCCGCTGACGTCATGCAGTGCTCGACGTGCGAGACGGCCGACAGGATGGCGGAAGTAGCCGCCGGAAAGGACGCCGAGATCGATCGCCTCCGCGGGGCACTGAAGGGGCTGATCGACCGCTATGACCTCATGAGGGAGCACGCGCCGCCCGGCGTGGCACTCCTGGCGAGCGGATGGTTCGAGGACGCGATGGACTCGTTCCGCGCCGTCCTCGTGTCTGCCACCCCCGCCCCCGAGCGCGAAGGGGGCACGCGATGACGCCGACCGAGTTGCGCGACCACTGCCGCCGGCAGATGGAGATTATCGAGAGCGATGACGCCCGCGTCCTGCTCACGCTGCCCGGCCGCTGGCGCAGCGACACGAAGCGGCTGGCCGGCCGAAGCGGGCCGAGCGGCCGATGCATCGCCGACACGCCGAAGGGCGTGCTCGTCGAGTTCTACGCCCGCGAAGTCCTCGCATGGCTGGATCGACACGCCCCCGCCCCCGCGGAAGGGGGCGAGGGGTGAACACGACTACCGTCGACATCAAGATCGCTGATGCGCCGATCGGCCTGCTCCGGCTGATCGCGTGCAAGGTCCTCCTCCTGGAGGCGAAGCGAAACCGAGGCGCGTTGCCCGAGGACTGTCTCGAGGGGCTCGATTCGGTGATCGCCCTCCTCGAGGAGGCGTGCGCATCGCTCGCCCCATGCGCCGCCGAGTACGCCCTCGGCGTCGTGGCGGGAGCGGCCGCCGTCGGCGAGCTCGGCCGGCTGACCGTTGCGCCTGGGCCAACGCTGGTCGAGCGGGTGCGCGAGGTCGCGTGTCCTCGGTGCGCGGCTGCCCTCCGGGGCGAGGCCTCGTCGGCTCAGTGCCACGACGGGGTGGTGCACTGATGGTCGCCGCCCTTCGCTACGCCTGGTCCCGGCTCCGGCATCGCCTGGGGTGCGCTCGCTGCGGCGCCGGCACGCACTGGCATGCGCCGGTCCTCAACGACCCTGATCGGCACCTCTGGATCCCGCCGGGCTGGAGGGCGCGCCGATGAAGCCATGGACGATCGACGACGCCGGCATCGTGCGGGACGAAGGCGGACACCCGATCGCTGCGCTCGAGCCGGAGCTGCCCCTCGACATCACCGCCGCCATCCTCGCGGCCCCCATGTTCCTCGAGGCGAAGCGGCAGCGGGGGATCGCCTCGGCCGCGGAGATCCACACGCGCGGCGTGAGCCCCGATCGCCTCAAGACCGCGCGCGACCTCGCCGACACGGCCAGGACGGATGCCCACTGGGCGACGAAGCACGCGGACGGGGCGTTCGACAAGGCGAAGGCCGACGCCCTCAACGTGCCCGTCGTCCCCACGGAATGCGATTGCCGAGGCGCTTGCGGCGAGGCCCATCACGGCCTGGTCTGCCGAGCGCCGCACGGCTACTCGATCCATCGGCCGGTCGAGGCACCGGGGATGTGGGTGCTCCTTTCTCGATCCGGGCGTTCGGTGCGCGATGGCCCGCCGGCCGAATGTGCATGAGATCCTGCACATGGTTCCCACCGAGTACGTCGGTGGCGAATGGATCGTTCCCGGGCCGGATGGCCCAGAGCCTGATGCCGTCATCACCTACGCCACCGAGGAGAGCCCCGAGACCGGACACGTCGGCTGGATGTGGTGGGCTCGCGGGAAGATGGGCGAGGCGACGACCTACGAGGCGGCAAAGCTCGCGGCAGAGGCCGTGTTACGGAGGGTACCGTGAGTCGCTGGAAGTCGAGCAGCCCATTCTTCCGCGAGTTGGATCGTCGCTGCGCTGGTCCGAGCCGGCTCCGACACGAGCCCGGAGCGCTCCTGGTCGTCGTGGGCGGTCTCGGCATCCCGTCAATCGTACGCGTCGAGCCGGACGGATCGTGGATGTGCGTGGCCGGGACCTTCAAGGGGCGTCCCATCCGCAGTGACAAGAGCGTGCGCCACGTCTGCCGGGACGGGGACATCTTCGAGGACCTCGGGCTTGAGGTCCGGGGTGGCGAACTGGTGCCCGTGGAGATCAATCCATGACGAGTTCGCCGGAGCACAGGAATGCGGAGGCCTGCGGCATGACCACCGAAGCCATGAGGAAGGTGACGTCCGATGCCCTCTGCGCGATCGATGCGGACCCGGACGCCCTTCGCGCGCTGGCCCTCGCGCTGAGCAACGAGCGACGGCACGTGGACGCGCGCCTCGAGCGGTTCGAGGTGCTCCACCAGCTCGCCGCAAAGACCCGGGCCGCCCAGCGCCGCTACTTCGCTTCCCGCACCCCGGCGAACCTCTGCGCCGCCAAGGCCCTCGAGGACGCCCTCGACCAGCTACTCGATCCGGCGCCGATGCTGCCGGGCATGGAGGCTACACGATGACCCGAGACGATTTCCTAAGTCGGCTCCGCCGCGCTCGGTCGGACATCGACGACGCCGAGTCCTCAGCTGGGAGTGCCCGCTACGACCTCGAGGAGCTCGAGCGCGACTTCGAGAACCTGCAAGCCGACGTCGACGAGGAAACCAAGGAGAAGGCGAAGGAGCTCGAGGCCGTCCTCGACGCCCTCCAGCGCCACCGCGTCCCCGAGGTGGAGCGGATCGAGAACGCCAACCGCGTGCTCTCCCCGGCGGAGCGGGTGGAGCGCCTGGCCGTGCGGCTGGCGGCGCTGGAGACGACATCGCCGGCGTGACCGGCACCAGCATGGGCCGCCCGGCTGCACCTCGAGGATAGGCCTCGAGGGCGGGGCTATTGGGAGAGACCGGGCGGCTCTTCTTTCGCGAAGGAGATGGTGGTGGACCTGTTCACCAAGCCGACGCCAGACACCAGGAGGCCATCGCCGCGGCAAGGGAGGCGGCCGGTGGGTGAGCTGCTCCCTCTCTTTGCCATCCCTCGCCCTGACCACACCGTCGTCGACGGCGTGCGCTACGCGATTCCCGAGTGGATGGACCCGGCGATCATCCCGGGGCTGCCAGCGTTCATCCGTCGGTCCCTGCAGCGCGAAGCCAGGGGGACCCGAGCGGTCCGCCGGCGGCGCCCCGGGCGGCCCGGTTGGGAGGACCTCTCCCTCCGGCCAGGGAAGACAGCGATCCACCGGCGACACGTCTCCGGCTGGGAGGTGGTCCACTGTGGCCACCCCACCGCGATCTGGTCGTATCAAGTCCTCTCCCCGCCGGGCGTCGAGCGCGCGCCGAGCGGGCAGACGTTCCGAACTCTGGCGGAGGCCATGAGCGCGGTGGAAGGGGTGGCGTGCGATGCAGCGTGACCTCGAACAGGCAACGGCGGCGGTCGCGGAGGTGATCGCCGGATGAGCGTCGTTCAGATTGTCACTCTCACCCGGGCCGAGCTCGAGGAGCTCCTCGAGGAAGCGGCCGCCCGCGGAGCCGCCCGGGCCGCACCTCCTCCACCGCCTGCGAAGCTGCACGCTGACGAGCTCGTCCCGGTGGCGGTCGCCGCCAAGGCCTGCGGCTGCTCGCCCGACACCATCCACGCGATGATCCGCGCCGGGAAGCTGCCGGACCGTCGCGCAGGCACCAAGCGCGGGCACTACCGGGTGCGGATCTCGGAGGTTGAGGGAGCGATGCGCCGGCGGACTGAACGCCCGGCCCCGATTGATCCAGAGGCCGCCGTCGTGCGCATGCTGGCCCGCCGGAGGTGAAGATGGCCGTGGGGAGAGGCCGCGTCTTCGTGCGCGGCAGCCGGCTTTGGCTCGACTACGACGACGAAGCGGGGAAGCGCCGGCGGCAGTCGACCGGCCTCGAGGTCGGGCAGGAGCGCGAGGCGGAGGCCATGCTCCGGGCACTGCTCGCGCAGTTGGAGGCCGGCAAGGAGCTGGGCATCGATCCAAAGACGGTCACCGTCAAGCAGTGGGCCGCGCTGTGGCTCGAGGCCCGCGAAGCGCGGGATCTCTCGATGGCGGGTGAGGATCGAAAGCGGCTCGAGCGGTACATCTACCCGAAGCTGGGGGACGTACGCCTTGCCGACCTTCGGCCACGACGGGTGCGCCTCTTCGTCGCGGGCCTGTCGAGCTTGCCATCGAACCGTGGTGGAACGCTGGCCCCGCGGACGGTGCGCCACATCGCGACGACCCTTCGCCAGCTGCTTCGGGGCGCCGTGCGCGAAGAGCTGATCCCCTCCTCCCCCTTCGTGCTCGATCGTGAGGACCTCCCCGAGGTGATGGACAAAGACCCTGCGTGGCGCGCCGGCGCAGTGTTCACCCGGGCCGAGCTCGAGCTGCTCATCTCTCACCCTGACATCCCGCTGCACAGGCGGGTCGCCTATGCGATCCTAGGCCTCGGGGGCCTGCGATGGGGGGAGCTCGCAGCCCTGCAGTGGCGGAGCTACGACACCACCCCCAAGCCCCTCGGCCGCCTCACCGTCGCCCAGGCCGTCTCGAGGAAGCGGAAGAAGACCAAGCTCGGCCGGACGAAGACCGGCGCGACGAGGCTGGTGCCCGTCCACCCCACCCTGGCGAAGATCCTCGCCACCTGGCGCCTCGAGGGCTGGCCGGCCGAGTACGGTCGAGCGCCCGAAGGAGAGGACCTCCTCCTCCCCTCGAGCGACGACCTGGCGAAGCATCGCTCCGGCATCCGCGCGCTGCGCCGGCTGCACGAAGACCTGGTCCGCCTCGGCCTTCCCCGGCGCCGCCTCCACGACCTCCGGCGGACGATGATTTCGATCGCCCAGGACGACGGCGCCGTGCGGGACGTCCTTCGGGAGATCACCCACACGAAGAAGAAGAGCGACATCGTCGCGGACTACACCTCACTGCGATGGGAGACGCTCTGCCGCGCGGTCTCGTGCATCCGGATCGCCGTCAGGGAGGGGCAGGTGGTGGAGATTCGGGCGGCCGCTGGCGGGGGCGGGTCTGGCACAGTGCTGTCACACCGGCCGATCTTGACGCTCCGCGACACAAAAAAGCCTCGTAAGAATCGCTCCTTACGAGGCTCCGTTTTGGTCGGGGAGACAGGATTTGAACCTGCGACCCCCTCGTCCCGAACGAGGTGCTCTACCAGGCTGAGCCACTCCCCGGCATGTCGGTGCTGCACCCTCGGCGATCGGGGTCGCCGAGGGTGCGGGCGGATCTAGCGGGACGCCGCTGGCCTGTCAACGATCATCAGCCCGCGCGATCGGCCGGGCGCCGCGCCCGCCTCGGCGGGCCCTCGGCGCCTCGTCCGGCCCTCGCGACGTCCACCGGATCAGGCGAGCTGCGGCGGCTCGTCGGCGGAGGCGACCGGGGCGGCGGCCTCGCGGCGCGATCGCTCCCAGGCGATCGCGAGCCCCGTGCCCGCC
>Ga0180220_1000439_pt1 | contig 47294 bp, 50 predicted proteins | sample eDN5th37CBELigBY_FD_151335 | JGI IMG/M metagenome (GOLD analysis project Ga0180220, IMG submission 151335) | Enriched backyard soil microbial communities from Emeryville, California, USA - eDNA 5th pass 37_C BE-Lig BY (version 2) (version 2) | ecosystem: Environmental > Terrestrial > Soil >...
ACGCCGAGTTCCTGCGCGGGCTGCGCTACGACTACAACCACCGCCCGATGGTCGGCGACCTGCACGCCGGGATCGGCGGGACCTACCGGATCCGCAGGCCGGCCTGAGCGGCCCGGCGGCCCTCCTAGACTCCGGGCGCATGGACATCCGTGGCAAGAAGCTCGTCGTCATCGGCGGCGCGGGCCTGATCGGATCGCACACCGTCGACGCGCTCACGCGCGAGGACGTCGGTCAGATCGTCGTGTACGACAACTTCGTCCGCGGGACGGCCGAGAACCTGGCGAGCGCGCTGCGCGACGACCGCGTGTCGGTCTACGAGATCGGCGGCGACATCACGCAGCCCGACATCCTGCAGGCCGCGCTGAAGGGCGCCGACGGCGTCTTCCACTTCGCCGCCCTGTGGCTGCTGCAGTGCCACGAGTTCCCGCAGTCGGCGTTCGAGGTGAACATCCGCGGCACGTTCAACGTGCTCGAGGCGTGCGTCCACCAGAACGTCAAGCGGCTCGTCTACTCCTCCAGCGCGTCGGTGTACGGCGACGCGGTCGAGGAGCCGATGACCGAGAGCCACCCGTTCAACAACCGCAACTTCTACGGCGCGACGAAGATCGCCGGCGAGGCGATGGCCCGCGCCTACAACGAGCGCTACGGCCTCGACTACGTCGGCCTGCGCTACATGAACGTCTACGGCGCCCGCCAGGACTACCGCGGCGCCTACATCGCGGTGATCATGAAGATGCTCGACGCGATCGACCGCGGCGAGCCCGTGACCCTCTACGGCGACGGCTCGCAGGCCTACGACTTCGTCTACGTCACCGACTGCGCGGCCGCCAACGTCTGCGCGATGAAGGCCGACGCCACCGACGCCTTCTACAACGTCGGCACCGGCACCCGGACGTCGCTGAAGGAGCTGGCCGAGATGGTGCTCGACATCACCGGCAGCGACGTCGGCATCCGCTACGAGCCGCAGGGCCTCACGTTCGTCAAGAACCGCATCGGCGACCCGACGGCCGCCACCCGCGACCTCGGCTACACCGCCCAGGTCAGGCTCGAGGACGGCCTGCGCGAGCTGATCGCCTGGCGCCGCGGCCACATGGCGGAGGTCGCCGCCCGCCGCGACCGCGCCGCCGGCGAGCAGGACCGCGTCGGCGAGCTGGAGCAGCCGGTGGTCGCGGAGGCCGGCGCGGAGTAGCGCTCACGTCGGGACGTCGACGGCGATGACCTCCAGGCCGTCGATGCCGGCGAAGTCGGACGGGTTGGCGCTGTAGACGGGCAGGTCGTGGGCGAGCGCGATGGCGGCGATCATCGCGTCGTATGCGCGGGCGGCCGGTTTGCGGCCCTGCCGGCGCAGGGCCGCGGCGACGCGACCGAACGCGCGCGCGGCGGCTGCGTCGAAGGGGAGGGGATCGAAGTCGGCTTCCGCCTGCTGGAGATGCGCCTGGCGGGCGGCTCGCTCTTCCTCGTCGCGGGCCACGAGCGGGCCGACCGAGAGCTCAGCCAGCGTCACCGCGGTGATCAGCGGCTCTTCGGGCAGCGCCGCGGGATCCGCGAGCCGCGGCAGCAGGATGAGCGTCGAGGTGTCGAGGACGCCGCGGCTCACACCGACGGGTCCAGGACCGCATCGACGTCGGCTCGCAGCCGCTCGGGGTCGACAGGCGGGAGGTGTCGCCAGCGGTCGAGCAGCGTCGCCGCCGACAGGGGGGTCGGCTGGACGGCCTCGAGACGAGCGACCGGCTTCCCGGAGCGGGTGATGGTGATCGCCTCGCCGCGCGTGGCTCGATCGACGATCTCCCCGCCGTGGTTGCGCAGGTCGCGGATGGTCACGTCGCTCACGGTGCGAATGTATCACGAGTGAGACAGGCGCTGCGCCGCCTCGTAGACTCCCACGCCGTGCCGTCCCTCCCCGGGAGCCCCCTCGCGAGCATTCGTGCCGCGGTCACGCGCCGGCGCGAGCGCGGCGACGCCGTCGAGTGCCCGATCTGCGAGGGGCGCTTCCGCCGCTTCCTGCCCTACAACGGGCGCGAGGGCGCGGTCTGCCCGGGCTGCGGGTCGGCCGAGCGCCACCGGCTGCTGTGGCTGTGGCTGTGCGAGGAGGACCGCCTGCGCGGCGACGTGCTCGCCTTCGGCCCCGACGACGCCACCGACGCGCGCCTGCGCCACCTCAGCCGGGTCCGCTACACCTCCAGCGACATCGACGGCTCGCAGGCGATGGTGGCCGCCGACATCGCCGCGCTCCCGTTCGACGACGACTCCTTCCACGTCGTGCTGTGCTCGCACGTGCTCGAGCACGTCGAGGACGAGCAGGGCGCGCTGGCCGAGATCAAGCGGGTGCTGCGCCCGGGCGGGTGGGCGGCGCTGATGGTGCCCGTGGACCGCACCGTCGAGCGCACGATCGAGGACCCGTCGGCCACGACGCCCGAGCAGCGCCTGGCGCGCTTCGGCCAGGCCGATCACGTGCGCCTGTACGGTCGCGACGTGGCCGAGCGGCTGCACGCCGACGACGTGATCGACCCGCTCACGCGATTCGGCGCCGAGCGCGAGGCCCGCCACGGCCTGCGCCGCCAGGACCGCTTCGGGCCCGACGAGATCTACCTGTGTCGCGCCTGAGCCAGCTTCCGCCGCTCCTCGCCGGGCTGCCCCACACCGTCCTGCGCGGGCGGGGCGGCGCCTTCGCCTTCGACGGCGAGCGCCTGCCCTACTTCTACGACCGCTACAACCTCACCTGGCTGAACGAGCGCGCCGTCGAGGTGCCGCTCGCGCGGCGCGCGCTCGCGCGCGGCGGGCGCGTCCTGGAGGTCGGCAACGTCCTCGGCCACTACGGGCACCGCGGCCACGAGGTCGTCGACAAGTACGAGCGCGCGCCGGGCGTGCGCAACATGGACGTGCTCGACCTCGACCCCGCCGCGTGCTGGGACGTGGTGATCTCGATCTCCACCGTCGAGCACGTCGGCGTCGACGACGAGCCCAGCGACCCGCGGCGCGCGGTCGACGCGGTGCGGCTGCTCGCCGGCGCCGTCGTGCCCGGCGGGGAGCTGCTGATCAGCGTGCCGGTCGGCTACAACCCGGTGCTCGACCGCGCGCTGCTGGCCGGGGAGGTGACCGGCGTGCGGGTCGACGGGCTGCTGCGCACCGCGCCCGGCCCGCACTGGCGCCAGGCGTCGCGGGAGGAGGCGGCCGCCGCGGGCTACGACTACGCGGACAAGACGGCGCGCGGCCTGCTGATCGTCCGCCGGCCGGCCTCGTGACCGGGATGCGCCGGGCCCTGGGCGCCACCGTGGCGCTGTTCCTGGTCGCGCTGGCGTGGGTGGCGATCTGGGTGCCGTTCCACGCCACCGACGCGCTCATCTACGGGCGCTGGTCGCGGCTCATCGGCCTGGAGGGCGGCATCGACTTCCCGGGCGTCGGCCCCGGCTACCTGCAGCGCCCGCTGCTCTACGTGGTGCAGGGCTGGCTGTGGGACGTCTTCGGCTTCCACGAGTGGATCGGCCGCCTGTGGGCCTACGTGTTCGTCGCGATCCTCGTCTACGCCGTGTGGCGGGTCGCGTCGCTCGACCGGGGCGGCGCGATCGTGGGCGCGATCGCCGCGGTGCTGCTGGTCGCCACGCCCGACGTGGTCGCGCTCGGCGCCGCCGGCCTCACCGACGTCCCGGTGGCGGCGATGGTGGCGCTCACCGGCGTGTTCGTCCTCGCGCCCGACGGGCGCCGCGCGCCGTGGCTGACCGCGCTGCTCATCGCGGTCGCCGCCGCGCTGGCCGGGCTCGCGAAGGTGTCGGCGTTCTTCGCGCTGCTCGGGCTCGGGCTGGCGCTGCTGGTGGGCGCGCGCGAGACCCTCGTGACGCGCCTGGTCCGGCGCGGCGTGCCGCTCGCGGCCGGCGGGCTGATCGCGCTGGCCTGGAACGCGATCCAGGCCGACCGCACGGGCGTCGCGCTGTCGGACTTCCTGCGCGGCGTCGAGGGGCAGGTCAGCGCCGGCGTGACCTCCTACTACGAGCAGCTCAACGCGCAGTCGCGCGGGTCGTTCATCGCCGGGATGGAGTGGCTGGGCCCGTACCTGACGCTGCCGCTGCTGTTCGCGCTGGTCTACGCGGCGGTGCGCCTCCTCGGCCGGCCGCACCGCCTGGCGGCGACGATCGCCGCGCCCGCCGGCCTGCTGCTGTCGTTCGTCCTGCCCGCGCTCGCCGACGCCGGCACCACCGGCGCGGTCGGCCCGTGGGACCTCGAGCGGCCGGTGGCCGTCGTCGGCGCGCTCGCGCTCGTGGTGCCGCTGTGGCTGTCGCGCGACTGCCCGCCCGACGAGGCGCCGACGCGCGCCCACCTCGCCCGCCTGGCGATCTGGGCGGCGCCGCCGACGATCGCCTGGATCGCCTCGGCCCCGTTCCAGACCCGCTACCTGTCGCCCGCCTGGGCGCCGCTGTACGCGCTGCTGGCGGTCGCGCTGTGGACGGCGCTGCGCGGCACGATGGCCGCGCGCGGGCCGCGCTGGGGCTGGGCGGTCGTCGTCGTCCTCATCGCGCTCGCGGTGGTGGACCTGCGCAACCTCGACGGGCTCGGCTCGCGCCCCGACGGCACGATCAGCGCCGGGCGCACGCTCGGCGAGCTGAAGGTCACGGGCTGGTTCGACGCCGACGAGGCGCGCGCCGCCGCCGACCCCTCGCTCGCCGCGCTGGTCGACGCGACGGGCGCCGCGCTGGCCGCCGACCCCGGCCGCGTGCTGAGCGTCGACGGCCGCCTCGGGTTCTACTGGCCGCTGCGCGCCGTCCGCGGCGAGCCGCAGCGCTGCTCGGACCTCGAGGGCTTCGGCACGCTGGTCGTCACCCAGAGCGCGAGCGGGCTGGAGGCCGAGCGCGAGGAGGCGCTGGGCGAGGAGGCGCTCGGCGAGGCGACCGGCGGGCGCGCCGCCGACCCGGCGTTCTGGGCGCGCTGCCGCGACCCGCGCGCGGTGCAGGTCGCGGCGCGACCGGGCGAGTTCGCCGTCTTCCGCGTCGAGCGATGACCGAGGCCGCGGCCAGCCCGGCGCCGCGTCCCGTGCGCAGCGGCGCCGTGCTGATGACGATCGCGCAGGTCGTCACCGCGCTCGGCGGCTTCCTGACCACGATCGTCGTGGCGCGCATCCTGGGCGCCGAGGGGCTCGGCGCCTACACCGTCGCGCTGTCGCTGCTGCTGATCCTCGGCGCGATCGGCTCGCTGGGCCTGGAGAACGGGATCGCCTGGTCGGTGGCCGGCGGGCGCTGGTCGCCGCGCACCGCGTTCCTCGACACCCAGGCGCTGGCGCTCGGGCTCGGCGCCGTCTCGATGCTCGTCGTGCTGGCCGCCCGCCTGGCGTTCCCCAGCGCGTTCGCCGGCATGTCGGTCGCGGTGACGATGATCGCCGCCGCGGGCCTGCCGTTCATGATCTCGTGGCAGTACGCGCGCTGGCTGGCGGTCGCGCGCGACCGCTACGAGGCGTTCGTGGTCCCGCCCGCGCTCGTCACGGTCCTCACGTTGGTCCTGTGCGCGGTGGGGGCCGCGGTCGACGACGTGCGCGGCATGGTGATCGGGCTCACCGCCGCGTACGCGCTCACCGCGCTGGTCGCGCTCCTCGACGCCGCGCGCAGCCGCCTGCCCGGCGACGGCCCGGCCGGCCGGGCGCCGCTGCGGCGGGCGATCGGCTTCGGCATCCGCGCCAACGCCGCCAACGCCCTGCAGCTCCTGAACTTCCGCATCGACCTGTTCGTGCTCAGCGCGGTCGTGTCGGGCAGCGAGCTGGGCACCTACGCGACCGCGGTATCGGTCACGTCGGTGATGTTCCTGATGCCGCAGACGCTGGCGCAGATCGTGTTCCCGCGCGTGGCCGCGCTGAGCGCCGACGCCGCCGGCCACGCCCAGCGCGCGGTCGTCGAGGCCAAGTCGCTGCGCCACGTCTCGCTGCTCACGCTCGTGTCGGTGCCCGCGGTGGCCGTCGGCATGGTCGTCGCGATCCCGCTGCTGTTCGGCCGCGACTTCGACGACGCGATCGTCCTCGGCCTGATCCTCCTGCCCGGCTGCGCCCTGTACGGGATCGCCTCGGTGCTGGCGGCGACGATCAACGGCCGCGGCCTGCCCGGCTACTCGCTGCGCGCCGCGGCGATCTCCACGCCGGTCGCGCTGGCCCTCTACGCCGCCCTGATCCCGACGCTCGGCGACGTCGGCGCCGCGCTGGCCTCGACGGTCTCCTACGCGGTCAACTTCGCGATCACCGCCGTCTACTACCACCGCGCGACCGGCGACCGGGTCGCGCCGCTGCTGGTCCCGACGCGCGAGGAGGTCGCCGACCTGCGGGCGCTCGCGCGCCGCAGCTAGCATCGCTGGCCCGTGGCGCAGCGCCTGCGCATCCTCCACACCGTCGAGTTCTACGCCCCGAGCGTCGGGGGCGCGCAGGAGGTCGTCCGCCAGCTCTCCGAGCGGCTCGCCGAGCGCGGGCACGACGTGACCGTCGCCACGAAGGCGCTGCCCGAGCGCGACTTCGCCGAGCGCAACGGCGTGCGGATCGCCGAGTTCGACGTGACCGGCAACGCCGTCCGCGGCATGCAGGGCGAGGTCGACCGCTACCGGCGGTTCGTGCGTGACGGCGGCTTCGACGTCGTGATGAGCTACGCGACGCAGCAGTGGGCGACCGACGCCCTCCTGCCTCTGGCCGCCGAGCTCGACGCGACGACGGTCCTGGCGCCGTGCGGGTTCTCGGCCCTGCACGATCCGGCGTACGCGAGCTTCTTCCGCGACCTCCCGGCGCAGATGCGCGCATGGGACCGGCTCGTCTTCCACTCGACCACCTACCAGGACGTCCGCTTCGCCCGCGAGCACGGGGTCGAGAACATCGAGGTCATCTCCAACGGCGCCGACGAGCGGGAGTTCGGCATCGGCGACGACGAGCGCGCCGAGCGCCGCCGCCGCTTCCGCGCCGCGCACGGGATCGCCGACGACGAGCCGCTGCTGCTCACGGTCGGCAGCCACACGGGCGGCAAGGGCCATTCGGTCGCGCTCGCCACGCTGGGCCGGCTGCGCACCCGCCACGCCCGCCTGGCGCTGGTCGGGAACACGGCGCTCGGGCGGGGCTGCCTGCCGGGCTGCCGCCGGCGCGCGCTGGCGGCGCGGGTCCGGTCCGGCGGCCGGCGCACGGCGCTGCTGCTCGACCCGCCGCGCGACGGCGTCGTCGACGCGTACTTCGCGGCGGACCTGTTCGTCTTCGCCTCCCAGGTGGAGTGCTCGCCGCTGGTGCTGTTCGAGGCCGCGGCGGCCGGGCTGCCCGTCGTGACCGTGCCCGCCGGCAACGCGGCCGAGATCGTCGAGTGGACCGGCGGCGGCGTGGTCGTCGACGCGCCGCGGGTCAACGGGCTGGTGCGGGGGCGCGCGGCTGACCTGGCCCCCGTCGTCGACGAGCTGCTGGCCGACCGCGAGCGGCTGGCCGTCATGGGCGCGCGGGCCCGCGCCGCCTGGCGCGAGCGCTACACGTGGGACGCGGTGACCGACCGCTACGAGGCGCTGTATCAGCGCCTGCGCACGTCCTCGAGCGCGATCAGCCCGTAGTCGGTGGTCCGCCGCACCGCGGCGAGGAGGTCCGCCCCGCTCAGCGGACGGCCGGCCCAGCGCCGCCATCCGTGCCGGATCAGGGCCCGCTGCATGCGCCGGCGCGACGCGCTGTAGCGCTCGGAGCCCGCGTCGTCGTAGGCGATCAGCGGCTCCGGCAGCACCAGGAACCCGCAGCCCGCGTCGGCCAGGCGCAGCCAGGCGTCGTAGTCGGCGATGCCGCCCATCCACGGGCGCTCGTCGAAGCCGCCGATCGCCGCCATCGCCCGGCGCCGCACCGCCACCGACGAGACGATCAGCGGATTGGCGGCCAGCACGTCGTCGCGTTGTGGACGTCGCGGCGCGCCGCCGGGCGGGAAGTACGCGGCGCCGTCGCTGCGCAGGGCGTTCGTCCCGATGACGTCGACGGAGGGATCGTCGAACCAGGCGCGCTGCGCCGCGACCTTCCCGGGCAACCAGGCGTCGTCGTCGTCCAGGAACGCCACCCACTCGGTGCGGGCCATGCGGATCCCCGCGTTGCGGCCCGGCCCCGGCCCGCCGCGCCCCGGGTCGAAGCGGTGGACGCGGACCCGGTCGTCGCTGGCCGCGAGCTCGGCCAGCAGCCGCGGGGTGTCGTCGGTGGACCCGTCGTCGCAGACGACCACCTCGCGCGGCGCGGGATCCTGGTCGAGGACGGAGCGGACCGCCCGCAGGCAGCCGTCCGGCCGGTTGTGCGTCGTGACGATCGCGGTCAGGTCGGCGCTCATCGGCTCGACGGGCGCGCGCGAGCGGCGGCGGCGCGCGCGAGGGCCATCGTGTGGCTGCGCCGCAGCCGCAGCCGCGCGCGCTCGGTCTTCGGGAAGCGGTCGACGGTGTTGGCGGGGTCGTGGAAGTCGCGGGTGATCCAGTCCCCCTGGCCGTGGTCGGCCTCGAAGCGCCCGCGCCAGCGCTCCACGTAGGCGGCCCAGTCGGCCTTCTGGCGCTCGAGGTTGGAGGCGCGCACGGCCGCATTGGCGTGGGTGAAGTGCTCGACGTAGGCGCCCGGGCAGTCCTCGACGGTGTAGCCGGCGTCCCACAGCTTCAGGCAGAGGTCGCCGTCGGCGTGGTAGAAGCGGTAACGGTCCTCGTCGATCCAGCCGACGGCCTCGAGCGCGTCGCGGCGGTAGAGGCCGTGGTTGACGAACAGGCGTCCGCCGAGGGTCCGCCCGACCCGGTACTCGCGCTCGTCGGGCCAGTTGCGCCAGTAGAACGCGACCGCGCCGATCGGGCGCCCGGCCTCGAGGCCCTGCTCGGACTGCCGGACGCCGGCGTCGATCGCGCCGGGGACCAGCAGGCAGTCGTCGCTGACCATGAGGACGTACGTGCCCTGCGCCGCCTTGAAGCCGAGGTTCATGAAGTAGCCCCAGCTCCGCCGCTCGACCGGCCGGCCGCGGAACGTGCCGCGGTTGTGCTGCACGATCGTGACGATGTCCTTCTGCCGCGTCAGCCAGGCGACCGACCCGTCGTCGGACCCGCCGTCGACGACGATGATCTCCATCGGGATCGTCGCCCCGTTGTCGCGGATGCTCTCGATCGTCCGGCGCAGGAATGGCCGGCGGTTGTAGCTGCCGAGGACGACGCTGACGGTTGGCGGCACGCGCGCAACGTAGCGTCTGCGCCGACGCGGTCAGCGGGGGATACCCTGCGCGGCCGAGTGAACCTGGACCAGGTGCGAGACGAGATCCGACGCCGCCCGCGTGCCGCGGCGCTCGCCCATCGCGTCCTGCGCGCCACGAGCTGGGTCAGCCACCTCGCCCGGGTCCGGGAGTCGGTCGAGCCCGACGCGGCCGCCCGGCTGGGCTTCCGCCGCGACTTCCGCGCGTTCCAGGCCTCCAACGCCGCCGACGGGCGGTTCCCGCTGCGCTGGGAGGACCGGTTCCCGCAGCTCGCGGACCGCACGAGCGAGGTGCCGTTCGAGCCGCACTACCTCTACCACCCGGCCTGGGCCGCGCGCTGCGTCGCCCGGATCGCGCCCGAGCGGCACGTGGACATCAGCTCCTACCTGCCGTTCGTGACGATGGTCTCGGCGTTCGTCCCGGTCGACTACTACGAGTTCCGGCCCACCCCGCTCGCCGGCCTCACCGGCCTGACCTCGAACGCCGCCGACCTGCTCGACCTGCCGTTCGCCGACGGGTCGATCCCGTCGCTCTCGTGTCTGCACGTGATCGAGCACCTCGGCCTCGGCCGGTACGGCGACCCCATCGACGCGTCGAGCGACCGGCGCGCGTTCGCCGAGCTGCAGCGCGTCCTGGCGCCGGGCGGCGACCTGCTCGTGGCCGTGCCCGTCGGTCCGCCGCGCATCCGCTACAACGCCCACCGGGTCTACTCGGTGGAGCTCGTCCTGGCCGAGCTGCCCGAGCTCGAGCTCGTCGAGTTCGCACTCGTGCCCGAGGACGGATCGGGGCTGGTCACGGGCTCGCGCGCCCGCGAGCTGGTGCCCGCGCAGACGCGGACGGTCAGCGCGGGGACCGGCTGCTTCTGGCTGCGAAAGCCCGCCTGATCGCGCCGGGCCGCCGCGCGACGACGCCGATCACCGTCGGCGCCGCGAGCGGCACCGCGACCGCGGTGCGCAACGGGCGGCGGCGCCAGTCGCGGCGGATCAGCTCGACGAGCTCGGCCGCGCGCTCGACGCGCAGCGCGCGCGTCGCCTGCCGTCGTGCAGGGGGCGACAGGCGGCCGCGCGCCAGCGCCCGCCGGTACACCGCCTGGCGCGAGCGGGTCATCCGCAGCGTGTCCTGCGACAGCGTGCCGGGCGCGACCCGGTAGACGGCCAGCGCCTCCGGGACGTAGACGACCCGGTGGCCGCGCTCGACGATCCGCAGCCACAGGTCGAGGTCCTCGGCGGAGCGCAGCGACGGCTCGAAGCCGCCGACGGCGTCGACCACCTCACGGGGCATGAGCGCGCTGACGAAGATCCTGTTGCCCGTCAGGAGCTGGGCGGCGTCGACGGGCGGCTGGGGCCGGCCGAACCGCTGCGCGTAGGTCTCGCCGAGCGGGCCGTCGGGCCCGGCGAGCTCGGCGTCGCAGCAGACGATCCCCACGCCGGGCGCTCGCGCCTCCTCGCGGTCGAACGCTGCGACCTGCCGCGCGAGGTAGCCGGGCAGCCAGCAGTCGTCGGCGTCGAGCAGGGCGACGAGCTCCCCGGTCGCATGCGCCAGCGCGAGGTTGCGGGTCTGCGCCAGGCCGCGGTTGACCTCGCTGCGCACCACCCGCACCCGGTCGCCGTAGGCCGAGGCCACCGCGCTGGTGCGGTCGGTCGACCCGTCGTCGGCGACCACGACCTCCCAGTCGTCGTAGGTCTGGGCCAGGACCGACTCCAGCGCCGCCGCGAGATGCGCGTCGGCGTTGTAGGCGGGCACGATCACCGACACGCGTGGCACGCGGCAAGGGTAGGCCGCTCGGCTACGGTGCTGCCGCGATGCCGCGCCCCGCGATCAGCGTCGTCGTCACGACCCACGACCGCCGCGAGCTGTGCCGGCGGGCGATCGCGTCCGCGCTCGCGCAGGACCCGCCGCCGCTGGAGGTCGTCGTCGCCGACGACGCCTCGACCGACGGGACGCGGCCGATGCTCGAGGCGTGGGCTCGCGACGAGCCGCGCCTGCGCGTGCTCGACCCCGCGCCGCCGGCGGGGCGCCCCGCGCCGGGCCGCAACCGCGCGGTGGCGGCCGCCGCCGGCGACTGGGTCGCGTTCCTCGACGACGACGACGAGTGGCTGCCCGGCAAGCTCGCCGCGCAGATCGAGCGGATCGAGCCGGGGGTCGCCATGGTCGGGACGAACGCGGTCGACGACGCGGGCCGGCCGTACTTCCCCGGCGCGCCCGCGGTGGCGCGCCCGTCGCGGGCCGACGTGATCCGCGGCAACCCGCTGATCCTCTCGTCGGTGCTCGCGCGGCGCGACGTCGTCGTCGCCGCCGGCGGGTTCCCGCAGGAGCCGTGGCTGGCCGGCATCGAGGACTACGCGCTGTGGCTGGAGGCCGCTGACGCGGGCGCGCCGATCGTGGTGCTCGGCGCCCCGTGGGTTCGCTACACGGCCCACGGCGACGACCGGCTCAGCCGCCGCGCGGCGGCGAACGAGGTCGCCGTGGCGCGCCTGTTCTGGCGCCGCTGGTGGCGCGACCGGTCCGACCTCGGCCTCCGGCGCGCGGCGCTCTCGCGGACCTCCTACGCGCTGACGATCGCGCGGCAGGCGCTGGTGGGCCGATGATCACGGTCCGGCTCATGGGCGGCCTGGGCAACCAGATGTTCCAGTTCGCCGCAGGCCGCGCGCTCGCGCTGCGCCGCGGGGTGCCGCTGCGGCTCGACCTCGGCTGGTTCGCCGACCAGCCGCCGCAGGACACGCCGCGCGCCTACGAGCTCCACGTGTTCGCGCTCGACGACGAGGTCGACAAGGCGGTCGTGCCCCTGCCCGAGCCGCGCACGCGGCTGCAGCTCGCGCGGGCGCGGCTGGCCGACGCGCTGCGGCGCAGTCCCAACGTCATCCGCCAGCGGGGGCCCGGGTTCGACCCGGCCGTGCTCGACGCCCCCGACGGCGCCCACCTCGTCGGCTACTGGCAGAGCGAGCGCTACTTCGCCGACGCCGCCGCGGTCCTGCGCGGCCACGACTTCCAGCCCCGGGCGCCGCTCGGCGCGGACGCGGCGCGGATCCGCGACGAGATCGCCGCCGCGCCGGGCGCGGTGTCGGTGCACGTCCGCCGGGGCGACTACCTCACCAACCCGCACGCGCAGCGCTATCACGGCGTCCTCGGCGTCGACTACTACGCCCGCGCGGTCGAGATCGTCGCCCAGCGCGCCGCGCAGCCGCGGCTGTTCGTCTTCTCCGACGACCCCGACTGGTGCGCGGCGAACCTCGACCTCGGGGTCCCGGCGACGATCGTCGGCCCCGGCGAGGGACGGGCCGCCTGGGAAGACATGCTCCTCATGAGCGCCTGCCGCCACCACGTGATCGCCAACAGCTCGTTCAGCTGGTGGGGCGCCTGGCTCGCGCCCGGTGACGACGCTGTGGTCGTCGCGCCGGAGCGATGGGTCCTGGACCCGAGCGACGACTTCTCGGCCGTCTACGCGGCCGGGTGGGTCAGGGCCTGACGCCGGATCAGCGGCCGCGCCGGAGGATCCCGCGCACGCCGGCCGGGTGCTGGCGCGCGGCGCGCGCGGCCCGCCGGGCGAGCGCGACCGTCGCCTGCCGCCGCTCCGCGGGCGGGACCGCTGCGCGGTAGCGGGCCGCGGCCTCGGCGAGGATCTGCCTCAGCGCCGACGGCGGGCGCACGGAGGGGATGCCGGTGAACCAGCGCAGGTGGTCGCGCTGCTCGTCGGTCAGCTCCCAGGACGGCTCGGCGAACAGGGCGCGCAGCGTCGCCGTCTCGCCCTCCCACTGCTGATCGGAGACCTGCTCGCGGGCGATGATCTCCGCGCTCGCGGCCTCGCGCCGGACCTTCTGCTCGGTCACCCACACCGGCCGGTCCCAGAGCACCGAATACAGGACCGGCGAGCCGACCTCGTTGGCGACGACCCCGCGCGCGCCGGCGAAGATGTCGCGCAGCCGGAACAGGAAGCCGGCGTCGTAGATGTGGCCGGCGGTCACGCACGTGTAGCCGGCGGCGCGGTAGGGCGCGTCGCGGCCCAGCAGGACGTCCTTCCAGTACAGGCACACGCGGACCGTGTCGAACCCCTGGCGGACCGACTCGAGCTGCCCGATGAACTCGTCGACGTCGAACTGGGACTCGAGCAGGTGCGTCGAATGCGCCGGGAACGCGAGGAGCGCGCCACCGGAGGCCGGCGGGGGCGGCGGCGGGGGCATGTAGGCGGTGACCGGGCCGATCGGGACCGGCGCCGCGGCGTCGGGATCGCGCTCGACGTAGCGCGCTGCGCGCTCCGGCGTCGAGCACAGGATGGTCCGCAGCGGCGTGTCGGCCTCGACGTCCCAGATGTAGCCGCTGACGTAGACGGAGTGCTCCACCGCCGCCGGCAGCGGACGCCAGCCGGGGCGCCCGAGGTACCGCTTCAGGACGGCGTCGTGGCCGTAGTAGGCATTGGGCTCGTGACGCTCGAGCGTGACCAGCGGGCGGTCGCGAGCGAGGCGGCGCAGCTCGTCGGGCGTCACGTCGCGCTGGCTCGGGCGGCGGGCATGGCGCCGCAGGATAGGCGCCCGCGCGCCGGTCCCCGCGGGTGTCAGGCGTCGTCCAGCAGGCCGAGGACGGCGCGCGCGCAGCGCAGCGCGCCGAGGCCGTCGACTGCCTCCTGCGCCCGGGCGCCCAGCGCGGCGCGCGCGTCGGCGGCGACGAGCCCTCGCAACGCGCCGGGGACCTCGTCGATCGCGCCGACGACGATCGCCGCTCCGGCCTCGTCGAGCAGCCGCGCCTGGGCGCGCTGGTTGTCCACGATCGCCACGGCCACCGCGGGGGCGCCGCACGCGGCGGCCTCCAGGGCGGTCTGGCCGGCGGCGGTCACGACGACGTCGGCCCGGCGCATCTCGCCGGCCAGGTCGCCGGCGGTGACCGACTCGGCGCCGGCGGGCAGGCCGGTGGGCGGCCCGACCACGCGCAGCGCCGCGTCGGGCAGCGCGGCGGCCGCGGCGCGCGCGAGCGCCAGCCGTGCGTCGTGGGTGGTGGGCCCGCCGCCGGCGCTGACCAGCACCCGGCCGATCTCGTCGCGCGGGCGCCGCGGCGGCTGGACCCAGAACGCGCGGCGCAGGCACGCGTGCTCGAGGCCGGTCAGGCGGCCCGGGCGCGCGGGCAGGGCCGGGGCGATCTCCAGCCCCCGGGCGGCGGCCGCGGCCGGCTCGCGCTCGCCGAACGTCACGACCGCGTGACGCGCCAGCAGCGCCGCGCGCGCCGGCGCGTCCAGGCGGTAGCTGTCCAGCACGACGACCGCGTCCGGGCCGAGGGGTGGCGGGGCGCCGCCCGGCTCCCAGCGAACGCCGTCGATCGTGCGCGCCTCCGGCGCCTCGAGGGCGAGGCAGCGCACGTCGACGTCCGCGAGCGACAGCGCGCAGCTCAGCGCGGTGGAGCGCATCAGATGACCCAGGCCCGCGCCGGGATGACCGTCGGCCAGCACCACGATCTCAGGCACGCTGGGAGCGTATGGGGCGGCCGCTAGACTCGCCTGCCGCACGCCGCGGGCCCTCGTCGTGGACTTCACAGGCAAGACCATCCTGATCACCGGTGCGACCGGTTCCTTCGGCAGCCGCTTCATCGAGGAGCTGCTGCGAAACCACGACCCCCACGCGGTTCGCGTCTACTCGCGCGACGAGCTGAAGCAGTCCGACCTGCAGCGGCGCTTCGCGCACGACGACCGCCTGCGCTTCCTCCTGGGCGACGTGCGCGACCTGCCGCGCCTCGAGCGCGCCACGCGCGGCGTCGACGTGATCATCCACGCGGCCGCGCTGAAGCAGGTCCCGGCCTGCGAGTACAACCCGTTCGAGGCCGTCCAGACGAACGTCGTCGGTGCCGAGAACGTGGTGTCGGCCGCCATCCGCAACGACGTGCCCAGGACGATCGCCCTGAGCACCGACAAGGCGGTCAACCCGGTGAACCTCTACGGCGCCACGAAGCTGTGCGCCGAGAAGATCGTCGTGCAGGGCAACGCGTACGCCGTCGACACGCCCGCCCGCTTCGCCAACGTCCGCTACGGCAACGTCGTCGGCAGCCGCGGCAGCGTGGTGCCGCTCTTCCAGGCGCAGGCGGCCTCGGGCACGCTCACGATCACCGACGAGCGCATGACCCGCTTCTGGATCACGCTCGACCAGGCCGTGAAGTTCGTCATCGACTGCCTGGACCGCATGGAGGGCGGCGAGGTCTTCGTGCCGCAGATCCCGAGCATGCGCGTGACCGACATCGCGGAGGCGATCGCGCCCGAGGCCGAGCGCCGCATCATCGGGATCCGCCCCGGCGAGAAGCTGCACGAGGTCCTGCTGACCGAGGACGAGTCGCGCCACACCGTGCGGATGGACGACGGGTACATCGTCGTCCCGGAGTACCCGTCGTGGCCGATGCGCGTCGCCGAGGGCCCGTTCGACCTGCCCGAGGGCTTCCGCTACTCGAGCGACTCCAACACCCAGTGGCTGTCGGTGGAGGATCTCCGCGCCATGCTCGCCGGGGTCGTCGCGTGAGCGGCGCGCCGCTCCCGTACGGTCGCCAGGAGATCAGCGAGGAGGACGTCCGCGCGGTGAGCGAGGCGCTGCGGCGCCCGCTCATCACGCAGGGGCCGACCCTCGCGGAGTTCGAGGACGCGTTCGCCCGCGCGGTCGGCGCGCGCCACGCCGTCGCGTACTCGAGCGGCACCGCCGCGCTGCACGGCGCCGCGTCCGCCGCCGGCCTGAGCCCCGGCGACGAGGTGATCTGCCCGCCGATCACGTTCGTCGCGTCGGCCAACTGCGCGCTCTTCGTCGGCGCCCGCCCGCGGTTCGTCGACATCGACGCCGCCACGTGGAACCTCGACACCCGGGCCGCGGCCGCGGCGGTCGGGCCCGACACCAAGGCGGTCGTGGCCGTGTCGCTGGCCGGGCTACCGGTCGACCTCGAGCCGCTGGCGGGCGTGCGCGACCGCGTCTGCGTCATCGAGGACGGCTGCCACGCGCTGGGCGGGCACCGCGACGGGCGTCCGGTCGGCGGGCCGGGCGGGGCGGACATGACCGTGTTCTCGCTGCACCCGGTCAAGACGATCACCACCGGTGAGGGCGGCGTCGTCACCACCGAGGACGACGACCTCGCCGCGCGGCTGCGCGCCTTCCGCACCCACGGCATCTCACGCGCCGACGTCACCCCGGAGCCGTGGGAGGGGTCCTGGTACTACGAGGTCCAGACGCTGGGCTTCAACTACCGCCTCACCGACTTCCAGGCCGCGCTGGGGATCAGCCAGCTCGAGCGACTCGAGGCCTGGGTGCGACGCCGCAACGAGATCGCCGACGCCTACCGCGCCGGCCTCGCCGGCGAGTCGCGCATCGCGCTGCCGCCCGCCGCGGCGCCGGGAAGCCGCCACGGGTACCACCTCTTCGTGATCCGGGTGCTGGGCGGCCGCGACGTGCGCAAGGCCGTCTTCGAGGGGCTGCGCGCGGCGGGGATCGGCGTGCAGGTCCACTACATCCCGATCTACCGGTTCCCGCTCTACCGCGACGTCCTCGGCTACCCGCAGGACGCCTGCCCGGAGGCCGAGCGCTACTACGCCGGGGCCATCTCGCTCCCGATGTTCCCCGGGATGACCGACGCGGACGTCGCGCGCGTCATCGGCGCGCTCGCCGAGCAGCTCGACGCGGCCGGGGCCTGAGGCGATGGCGGGACGCGTGATCGCGGTGGTCCAGGCGCGCACCGGGTCGACCCGGCTGCCCGGCAAGGTGCTCGCCGACCTGGCCGGGGCGCCGCTGCTCGCGCGCCTGCTCGAGCGCCTCCGCCGGGCCACCCGCGTCGACGGCGTGGTCGTCGCGACCAGCGACCTGGCCCAGGACGACCCGGTCGCCCAGCTGGCCCGGGACGCGGGCGTGCCGTGCCATCGCGGCTCCGAGACCGACGTCCTGGCCCGGGTGCGCGACGCCGCCCGGGCGCACCGCGCCGACGCCGTGGTGCGGATCACCGGCGACTGCCCGCTCGTCGACCCGGCCGTCGTCGACCTGGTCGTCGACGGACTCACCGACGACGTGGACTACGCCTCGAACATCCTGCGCCGGACCTTCCCGCGGGGGCTGGACGCGGAGGCGCTGCACATGGACGTCCTCGAGCGCGTCGCGCGCCTCGGCCGCAGCCCCGACGCGCGCGAGCACGTCACGTGGTTCATCTACCGCGAGCGGCCCGACCTGTTCGTCCTGCGCTCCGTCGAGCATCCCGACGGCGGGCACGCCGACCTGCAGTGGTCGGTCGACACCCCAGAGGACCTCGAGCGCGTGCGCGACCTCTACACCCGACATCGTCTCGACGAGCGAGACGTGGCATGGACGGAGCTCCTGACATGAGCGAGCGCTTCGAGATCCAGGGCCGCCCGGTCGGCGGCGGCGCGCCGACGTACGTGATCGCGGAGATCGGCGCCAACCACAACCGCGACATGGGCGTCGCCCGCGAGCTGATCGACGTCGCCGCCGACGCAGGCGCCGACGCCGTGAAGTTCCAGACGTACTCGGGCGACCGCATCTACAGCCGCAAGACCCCGCGCTTCGAGTACCTGCGCGACATCACCGACAAGACGCCGGCCGAACTGCTCGAGGAGATCTCGCTGCCGCGCGAGTGGCAGGCGCCGCTCGCCGCCTACGCGGCCGAGCGCGGCGTGCACTTCTTCTCGAGCCCGTTCGACCACGAGGCCGTGCGCGAGCTCGACGAGATCGGAGTGCCGGTGCTGAAGATCGCGTCGTTCGAGATCGTCGACCTCCCGCTGATCCGCGCGGCCGCGTCGACTGGACGGCCGCTGATCATCTCGACGGGGATGGCGATGCTCGGCGAGATCGAGGACGCGCTGGGCGCCGCCCGCGAGGCCGGCGCCACGGAGATCGGCCTCCTGCAGTGCACGTCGGTGTACCCGGCGCCCGCGCGCCTGGCCAACCTCGCCGCGATGGACACGATGCGGCGCGCGTTCGGCGTCCCCGTGGGCCTGTCGGATCACACGACGGGCATCGCGGTCCCGATCGCGGCTGCGGCCCTCGGCGCGGCGTTCATCGAGAAGCACGTCACGCTCGACCGCACGATGAAGGGTCCCGACCACCCGTTCGCGCTCGAGCCCCACGACCTGCGGGCGATGGTCGCCGGCGTCCGCGAGGCCACCGCGGCGATCGGGAACGGGCGCAAGGAGGGGCCGAGCCCCGAGGAGCGCGTCGAGATGTACACGCAGGCCCGGCGCAGCCTCATCGTCACGCGCGACCTCCCTGCGGGCACCGTGCTCGAGCCGGACATGATCACGGTCAAGCGGCCCGGCACCGGCATCGCCCCCAAGCACCTGCCGCTCGTGCTGGGGCGCCGGACCCGCCGCGACCTCGAGCACGACGACATCCTGACGTGGGACGACGTCTAGGCGCGCAGCGCCTCGGGCGCTAGACCCCGGCGGCCTATCCTCTCCGGGTGCATCCAGCCGCTGCCGACCAGACGGCCCCGCCGTCACCCGAGGTCTCGCATCAGGTTCGGATCCGCCCTCCGACGCGATGGGGGGTCAACCGCCTCTCGGACCTGTGGCCGTACCGCGAGCTCGTGTACTTCCTCGCCAAGCGCGACGTGCAGGTCCGCTACCGGCAGTCCGTGGTCGGGCTCGGCTGGGTCCTCCTGCAGCCGATCGCCCTCATGGGCATCTTCACGCTCGTCTTCAGCCGGTTCGTCGGCGTCGGATCGGAGGGCATCCCGTACCCGGTCTTCGCGCTGGCCGGGATCACGGTCTGGCTCTTCGTCGCCCAGGCGATCGGACAGACCGCGAACAGCCTGGTCAGCGAGGCCAACCTCGTCTCGAAGGTCTTCTTCCCGCGCCTGATCGTGCCCGTGGCCCGGGTGCTGGCGCTGCTCGTGGACCTGGTCGCCGTCGCCCTGCTGCTGATCGTCGTGTCGCTGATCGTCCAGGGCGTCCCCGGGATCGCCGTCCTGACGCTGCCCCTGTGGCTGCTCATGGCCGGGCTCTTCGCGCTCGGAGCCGGCCTGCTGGCGGCGACGCTGAACGTCCGCTACCGCGACGTCGGCGTCGTGATCCCGCTGGTCCTCCAGGTGGGCCTGTTCGTCACCCCGGTCGCCTACCCGGCGTCGCTGGTCACCGGCGTGTGGCAGGTGCTCATCGCTTTGAACCCGGCGGCCTCCTGCATCACCGGCGTCCGCTGGGCGCTGTTCGGCACCGAGGCGCCCGACGCCGTCGCCCTGGCCGTGTCGATCGTCGTCACGATCGTCCTGCTGACGGGCGCGACCCTCTACTTCACCCGCAGCGAGCAGCACTTCGCGGACGTCATCTGACGCCCCGGTTCCATGACCCTCGCGATCCACGCGTTCGACCTCAGCAAGCGGTACCTGCTCGGACAGCAGTCCAGCGGCTACGAGCTGCTGTCGGAGCGGCTGCGCACGATCGGGCGCCGGCCGCAGGAGACCCGGGAGGAGTTCTGGGCGCTGCGCGACGTGTCGTTCGACCTCGAGGTCGGCGAGACGCTCGGGGTCGTCGGGCACAACGGCGCAGGCAAGAGCACGCTGCTGAAGATCCTCAGTCGCGTGACCACGCCCACCCGGGGCGGTGCGGACCTGAACGGCCGCGTCGGCGCGCTGCTCGAGGTCGGCACCGGGTTCCACGCCGAGCTCACCGGCGCCGAGAACGTCTACCTCAACGGGGCGATCCTGGGCATGCGGCGCGCCGAGATCGCCCGCCACTTCGACGAGATCGTCGAGTTCGCCGGCATCGAGCAGTTCATCAACACCCCGGTGAAGCGCTACTCGTCGGGGATGTACATGCGCCTCGCCTTCGCGGTGGCGGCGCACCTGGAGCCCGAGATCCTCATCGTCGACGAGGTGCTCTCCGTCGGGGACATCGCGTTCCAGGAGAAGTGCGTAACCCGCATGCGGGAGATCGCTCGCGACGGCCGCACGGTCCTCTTCGTCAGCCACAACATCGCGGCCGTGGCGAGCCTCTGCCGGCGGTCGATCATGCTCGAGTCGGGCCGGCTCGTCGCCGACGGGCCGACGAGCGACGTGATCGAGCGCTTCGTCGAGTCGGTGCGCGCCGACGTCGAGGTGCCGCTGGCCGAGCGGACCGACCGCCAGGGAACGGGCCGGCTGCGCTTCCGCGACGTCGAGACCTTCGTCGACGGCCGCGCCACCGACACGGTCGTCAGCGGCGACGACGTCGACGTCGTGGTCAGCTACGACGTCGAGGGGCCGCCGATCCAGGACGTCGGCTTCTCCGTCTCGGTGAGCACGATGCTCGGGCGCCTGATGCTCAACCTCGACAGCCGCCTGATCCGGCGCAGCTTCAGCACGGTGGGCGGCAGCGGCCAGCTCGTCTGCCGCATCCCCCGGCTCCCGCTCCCGATCGGGGGGTACACGCTCACGCTCTACGCCTACGTCGGCGGCGAGGTGCTCGATCGCGTCGAGCGCGCGGCGACGCTGACGGTCCTGCACGACAGCGGCGAGGACGACAACGGCCTGGCGCTGCCGTCCGAGACGCTCGGCGTGCTGATCGACTACGACTGGTCGGCGGCCTGATCCGCGCCGTGCGGCTCCCCGATCTCAGACCGGTCGACCGCCTGCTGACCGCCCGCGCCCAGGCGCGCATGTGGCGGTTCGCCCGGCGGGCCCACGCCGCCCCGCGGTTCGTCCCGGGCACGATCGAGCTCGGGGACCTGCGCATCCACTACCGCGACCTGCTGTCGCTCTACGTCGAGTACAAGGACATCTTCGCCGGGCGCATCTACGACTTCGAGGCGACGCGCCCGGCGCCGCGGGTGATCGACGGCGGCAGCCACATCGGCGTCTCCGTGCTGCGCACGAAGCTCTGCCATCCGCAGGCGCGCGTGGTGTGCCTCGAGCCCGAGCCGGCGAGCCGCGAGGTGCTCGAGCGCAACATCGCCGACAACGGCCTGACCGGGGTCGAGATCCTGCCGTACGCCCTGACCGGGGAGGACGGGCAGCGCGGCTTCGTGCCCGACGGGACCGACGGCGGCAAGGTGGTCGAGTCGGAGGGCGACTACGCGGTGCCGACGGTGCGGCTGTCCACGCTGCTCGACGAGCCCGTCGACTTCCTCAAGCTCAACATCGAGGGGTTCGAGCTGCCCGTGCTGCTGGAGTGCCGCTCCCGGCTGCGCGCCGTGGAGCAGATGGTGGTCGAGTACCACGGCTGGCCGGGCGGCGAGCAGCGGCTCGGCGAGATCCTCACGCTCCTGGACGAGGCCGGCTTCCGCTACCTCGTCAACCACCTGGACTACGCGACGAACCCGGCGGTCCGCCCGCCGTTCCGGCTCCCGGACGGCTCGCCGTGGTTCGCGCTGATCTACGCGCGGCGCGCGGATCAGCCGTCGTCGAGCCGGTAGATCCTGACGTTGGGGCTCTCGTAGGCGAGCGGCAGGCCGGCGAGGCCGGGGGCCGGGCCGGCGTGATGCTCGTCGACGATCAGGTAGCGCACGCCGTAGTCGTCGCGCAGCCGGGCGAGCGCGGCGGTGTCGCCGGCGTAGGCAGCCTCGTTGAGGCGCCGGCGCACCGCGAACGCGGGCGGGCCGCCCTCGGTCGCGGCCAGGCCCTCCGCCGTGTAGTCCCAGGCGCCGAGGAACGTGCGGCGCTCGCTGTAGGCGCCGGGGTAGAAGTAGCGCGCGTACGGCGAGCCCTCCGCGATGAGGTGCGTGTCGGTGGCAATCACGTCGTCGGGATCGCTGTGGTCGCGCAGCCACGTGAGCGCGCGCAGCAGCTCCTGGTTGATGCCGCGCGGGCCGGCGGCGGCGTCGGCGATGTGGTGCGCGCGCCCCTCGCGCTCGGCCTTCAGCCAGGGCGGGAGGCCGTCCAACGGACCGTCGAGCACGGTGAACGCGACGAGGACGACGATCGCGCACGCCGGCCAGGCGGCCCGGCGCGGCGCGGCGGCGATCGTCGCGACCACGATGAGCACGGCGAGCGCGCCCAGCCACACCGCGTAGAGGCTCGCCGGGGGCTCGGCGGCATCAGGCTCGGCGATGCCGATCGCGCCGGCGACCGCCACGCCCGCCGCCAGCAGCGCGAGGCCGATGGCGACCGTCCGCCGCGTCGACATCGCGGGCCAGGCGCGGGCGATGCCCCACACCGAGAGCACCGCGCCCGCGGGCGCGGCGAGGTGCTTGAAGTAGACCTGCGCGAGCCCCGGCTGCGAGATCAGCGCGAACAGCAGCAGTCCCGTGACGACGACACAGCCGAGCCACAGCGCCCGCAGCCGGGCGCGGCCCCGCACGCGGCCGATGAGGAGGACGGCGCCGGCCCACGGCGCCAGGAGCGCCGCCGTCAGGGCCAGGTCCCGGGCCAGGTGCCCCAGGCCGCCACCGTCGGCGAACAGGCCGTAGTCCAGGTAGCCGAGCGGATCGATCGTGGCCCCCGCCTCCCCGCCGCCGCTGAAGAGCGCGAGGTAGACGACGATCGACGCCGCCGCGGCGACGCCCAGGGCCGCGATCGCCCGGCGGTCCACGACGCGGTCGAGGACCAGGCGGGCCACCACGTACAGGCCCAGCGAGCCCAGGAGCACCGGCAGCGCGGATCCCTTGGAGGCCACGGCGCCGGCGGTGAGCGCGGCCAGCAGGATCCAGGTGCGCGCGCCCGGGGCGCGGCGGGCCGCGATCACCCCGAGCACGAGCCCGATCGCGCCGATGGCGAACGGCAACGCGAGCGCATTGCTCGGGCTGAGCACGAGGTTGCCGAGGAATAGCCCCAGGAACGGCGCCTCCCGGAACGGGTCGAGATCCAGCTCGCCCGCCAGCAGCAGCACGGCGACGGCGCCCGGCGGGACCCAGCGCCGGCGCGGAGCGACGCGCGTCGCCAGCCACGCGACCTGCAGGGCGACGAGGCACAGCACGGTGACCGGCAGCGCCCGCAGGACGACCACATCGAGCTCGACGCCCGTCGTGGTGCCCAGCGCCGCGCCGTGGACGAACGAGAGCACGTGGTAGCGCAGCGGCTCGCCCGACACGTTCGGGTTCGTGAGCGGCCAGTGATGGCTCGCCTCGGCCATGAGCGTGACGTCGAAGACGTGGTCGGCGTAGAGCACGACGCCGTCGACGTTGCGCGGGATCGGGTATGTCGAGAACAGCCCGAACCCGAGCACGGCGAGCGCCGTCACGACGATGCCCGCCGTGGCCCACGCCGGGGCGGACGCAGGCGCCGGCGGGACCGCCGGCGGTCCGCCGCGGCGGCGCCGCCACGCCACCGCGGCGAGCGCGCCCGCCGCGACCGGCAGCGCCCACATGAGCCACTGCGCGCCGATCGCCGTGCCGAACGCGAAGACGACGACCTCGATCGCGTACCCCAGCGGCCAGCCGAGCGCGACCCACGCCAGCGGCGACGCGAGCCGCGGCTGCAGCAGCCGCAGCGCCGCGATCCCCGGCGCCCCGACGAACAGAACCTCGTACCCGCCGATCGCGAGGACCTCGAGCGGGCGCACGCCGGTCGCCAGCAGGGCGACGACCGCGGCCAGCGCGCAGGCGGCGATCGGCCCGAGCGGGAGCCCGAGCCGCGACGCGGCAGTGCGGGCGACGGCGCTCATGCGGACGGGCGGAGCGCGCGCACGGGGGTGTCCCAGCCGCGGGTCAGGAGGTGCTCGACGCGCCGGCGGTCCGAGGTGCGGTGGTAGCTGCCGCCGGGCGGTTGCGGGGTGCGGGGGGCGGTCCCGTCGCGGATCGCCGGCCACGTCTCGACGAAGAGATCGACCACCGCCGCCTGCAGCGCCTCGTAGGTCTCCGCCAGTGTCTCGGAGCCGGTGAACGCCACCTCGCGCTGGGCGATGATGTCGCCGGTGTCCAGGTGCTCGTCGACGTGGTGGATCGTCACGCCCTTGGGCGTGTCGTCGACCCAGCTCCACAGGTTGGGGTCGGCGCCGCGGTTGTGCGGGAGCAGCGAGATGTGGAGGTTGACGACCCGACCCGGGAGGGCGGCGATCACGTCGGCGGGGATGATGTGCCGGTACCCGTGGGCCACCACGATGTCCGGCCGGGCGGCCTCGACGTCGTCCAGCGCGATCGGGTCCTCGCGTCGCAGCACCTCGCCTTCGAGCCGCGGGAGCAGCGGCGAGCCCGCCGGCCCGAGGAACAGGATCCTGGGGGTCACCGGCGCTCCGCGGCTTGCTCGTACAGGGTGAGGTGGGCGTCGATCATCCGGGCGACGTCGTAGTGCGCTTCGGCGCGGCTGCGGGCGGATGCTGCCATCCGGGCCCGTCGTTCGTCGTCGCCGAGGACGTCGTCGACGGCCCGGGCGAGCGCGATCGCGTCGCCGGGCGGGACGAGATCGCCGGTCACGCCGGCCTCCACCTGCTCGGGGATCCCGCCGACCGCGCTGGCGACGACCGGGAGGCCGCAGGCCATCGCCTCCAGGACGGTGGTGGGGAACGTGTCGGCGCGGGCGGGATGCACGTACAGGTCGGCGGCCTGGTACCAGGTCACGAGGTTCGCGGGGTCGCCGACGTGGCCGACCATTCGCAGCTCGGCCTGCCCCTCGCGCCGGGTCGGGCCGGCCTCGCCGACGCTGACGAGCAGCAGCGGGCGCGCGCGGCGCCGGGCGCCGAGATGGGCCATCGCCGTCTCCAGCGTCGGGAAGTCCTTGAAGTCGTTGCTGGCCGTCCAGTTGGCGGCGAACAAAACGACGTCGGCGTCCTGCGGCAGACCCAGGGCCGCGCGCGCCGCGGCGCGGTCGCCGGGGCGGAAGGCGTCCAGGTCGATCCCGTTGGGGATGACGTGCCGCTCGATCGCGGCGGGCGCGAGGATCGAGCGATCGACCCGCTCGCCCAGCCACGCGCTGGGGGTCACGACGATCAGCCGGGAGGCCGCGTGGATCGCGCGCTTGCGGCGCCAGTTCTCGCGGGTGCGGTCCCGAGGGAGCGCGGGGTAGGTCGACAGGTGCGGGCAGTCGTGGCAGCCGGTGGCCCACCGCTCGCACTCGAACGAGTGGGCGCAGTGCCCGGTCAGCAGCCAGGAGTCGTGCAGCGTCACGACCACCGGCGCGACCCGGGAGAGCGCCGGCAGCGCCCGCAGGTCGAAGTACCCGCCGTGCAGGTTGTGAAGGTGGACGACGCCGGCGCCGGCCGCCTCTTGCACGAGCGTCCAGGTGCCCGGGAAATCGAAGTCCTCGTCCCCGCGCGCGACGCGGGCCCAGCGGCGGGGCTCGCCCGCCCTGGTCAGCAGGTCGCCGAGCCGCTTGGCCCCATGCCCGGCGACGCGGTGCCCGGCGAACGCGGCGAGCTGCGCCCGGCGCGGGCGGTGCTCGAAGTTCGGGATGACCCGGACCCGCGGGTCGGACCCGTCCGTGTGCCCGACCGCCATCGACGCGTCGTGGCCGCGGGCGGTCAGCCCCTCGAGCAGGGCGCGGCCGACCTGCTGCGCGCCCCCGCCGCGATCGGACGAGTTGACCAGCAGCACCTTCACGTGGCGAGGACCTCGGTCTGCAGCCACGCCTCGAACCGGTCGGCCGGCCAGTCGCGGACGAGGAAGCGGGGGACGGCGTGCCGGCCCGTGAGGGCGGTCGCCAGCCCGGGCTGGTTGATCGCCGACAGCGCGAATCCCGCCTCGCGGGCCGCCGCCACGGTCGCGTCGCCGACGTCGGCGGGGCTCCCGAACGGATAGGCGAACAGGTCGATGGGACGCCCGAGCCAGGCGCTGAGGTCGGTCGCGCCGGCGGCGATCTCCTCCCGCTGCACGGCCGGCGGGTGCGCGGCCAGGCTGAGGTGGTGGCGCGTGTGCGCGCCGACGCGGACCGCGCCGCCGTCGAGGCGGCGGAGCTCGTCGGGGTCGACGGCCAGGCGATCGCTGCGGCGCCGTCCGTCGGGCGACTCGCCCGCCCACTCGCGCAGCGCGCGCAGGATCGCGTCGCGGCGCTCGACCGTCGCCGGCCGCAGGGCGGCGGCGAGGCGGTCGTACGCGGTCCGGCGCTCGGCCTCCGTGGCGACCGCGTGCACGTCCCCGTCGACCGCCACGGTCGCGGCGCGGCCCGCAGTCGGCTCGTCGAGCAGCAGCGACTCGAGCTCATCCCACCAGAACTCCCGGCCGGCGCCGACGTAGCCGCTGGCCACGAACACCGTCGCCGGCACGCCGTGGCGCTCGAGCAGCGGCTTGGCGGTGTGCAGATTGTCGCGGTAGCCGTCGTCGAACGTCACCGCGACGGCCCGCGGCGGCAGGCCGCGCGGCGATCGCAGCCGCGCCACCGCCTCCCCGAGCGCGACCGGCGTGCACGTCGCCGCGAGCACCTCCAGGTGGGCGGCGAACCGCTCGGGGGCCACGGCGAGCTGCTGCGGGTCGCGCGGGGTATCGGCGACCCGGTGGTAGAGGAGGACCGCGACGGCGCCGTGGTGGCGGGCCAGCGCCCGGCGCGCGCGGTTGCGCACGTCGTTGCGCCAGGGGTGCCCGCGCAGCCTCATCGACGCGTCGCCGCGACGGTCACGACCAGCGGGTAATCGCGATGGCGGGCGGCGAGGATCGCGGGGCTGAGCTCCTCGACGGCCAGCCCCTGCAGGAACGCGCACGCGACGGCGGCGTTCCCGTGGGCCTCGACCGCGATCTCGTCCCGGTCGAACGCGCCGCCGAAGAGCTCGATCGCCCCGAGCTCGGTCACGCGCCAGTAGTCGCCCCAGCGGTCCATGTCGTAGCGGCTGATCTGGCTGATGCCCGGCAGCGTCGCCAGCACGCAGCCGCCCGGCGCGAGCGCGTCGCGGCAGCGGCGGATCGCGGTCGCCGGATCGGCGATGACGTGCAGCGTCTGGATCAAGACGATGCAGTCGAAGGCCCCGTCGGGGAGCACGCCCGGCTGACGCAGATCCCCGACGATCGTCGCCTCCGGGTTGCCCTCGACCGCGTGGAGGACGTCGATGTGCTTCGCGGCCCCGAACCGGCGCGTGTAGGTCGCCTCCCCGATCTCCAGGACGCGGCCGGTGATCCGCGGCGCCTGCGCCGCCAGGAAGGCGTCGATGTAGAACCGGTCGACCGGGGTGCCGCGATCCAGGCCGAAGGTCTCCGACACCGGGGCCGGGCTCGTCAGGGGGATGCTGCGACGGCGGCGCCGCCGGCGGAGGAGCGAGACCACGCCGGGGAGCTTAGGGTCCGCGGGGGCCGCGACGCGCGCGGCCCCGGCTAGGGTCCCCGGTCGTGTCGCGCCCCATCACGCCCGAGATCCTGGCCGTGCGCCTGGTCCAGGCGTTCCTGGTCGCGATCCTCGCGCTGACCCTGTTCCTCGCGCTCGTCGTGCCCTACCACGCGACCGACGCGCTGGTGTTCGGCGGGTTCTCGCGCTGGCTGGGCCTCCACGGCGGCTTCGTACACGACGTCATCGGCTACCCGCCGTACTCGCGCCCGCTGTTCTACGCGCCGCAGGGCTGGCTGTGGTGGCTGTTCGGCGCGCACGAGTGGATCGGCCGGCTGCTGTCGCTCGCGTTCTTCCTCGCGCTGCTGTGGGGCGTCTTCTCCGTCGCCCGCGACCGCACGCTGCCCGCGACGGCCCCGTGGCTGGCCGTGCTGCTGCTGTTCGCCTGCCCCGACTTCGTGCTGCAGGCGATCGCCGGCCAGACCGACGTCCCCGTCGCGGCGATGATCGCGCTGCTCGCGCTGCTGCTGTGGCGGGCGCCGCCGGGCGCGCGGACCGCGATCCTGATCGTGCTGGTCGCCGCGGCCGCGGTGCTGGCCAAGGCGACCGCGCTGCCGGCGCTGGTCGGGCTCGGCGCCGGGATGCTGCTCGGCGATCGCGCCGGCCTGCTGGACCGGCTGCGCTGGAGCATCGTCCCGCTCGCGATCGGGACCGGGCTCGGCCTCCTGTACGGGGTGCTGATGGCTCGCCACTTCAACCTCGCGCTGAACGAGTTCCTGGGCGGCGTCGCGGGCCCGGCGAACGCCGATCCATCGGTCGGTACGGCCGGCGGCTCGACCGGCAGCGTGGCCGGCGACGCGCCGCGCACCAGCGCCGCCGAGCGCGTCGGCAGCGCCGTCTCCTCGTTCACCGACAGCGAGCGCCCGGCGATCCTGCTGCGCGTCGAGTGGCTCGGTTCGTACGTGCGGATGCTCGCGCTGTTCTCGCTCGTCTACGCGGCGGCGCGCGTCGTCGCGATCCCGCACCGGATCGCGACGATCGGCGCCCTCGCCCTCGGGCTGATCGGCTACTGGATCGGCCCTGAGGTGCTCGCCGGCGGCACGGGGGCGCTGGACGTCGGCGCCGGGGCGCTGGTCGGCTCGATCCTCCTGCTCGTCCTGCTGGCCGGCGTCCTGTGGTGCCCGCCCGGCGAGCGCGGCGGGCGCCTGCTGTTCGCGCGCCTGCTCGCCTGGGGCCTGCCGCCGCTGATCGCCTGGGGGCTGTTCGGCATCCTCGGCGACACGCGCACGCTCTCGCCCGCGTGGCCGGCGCTGTTCGTGCTGATCGGCGGCGTCGCGGCGATGGGCCTCGCCGGCCTGGCGCGCCGCTGGCGCTGGGCGGCCGTCGGCGCGATCGTGGTCATGCTCGGCCTCGCCGTCCTCAACCTCCGCAACTACGACGGGCTCGGCGCGCGGCCCGACGGCACGATCAACAGCTTCCGGGCGCTGAAGGAGCTGACGCCCGGCACGTGGTTCGACCCGGCCGAGGCGCGGATCGCCGCCGACCCGCAGCTCGGCGGGCTCGTCGTGGACATCCGCGCCGCCCGAGCGGGGGCCGGCGGTCGCGTCCTGACCAACGACGGGCGCCTGGGCTTCTACTTCCTGCGCGACGCCACGGTCACCCAGCCGCCGGCGTCCTGCGCCGACCTGGAGGGCTACGACGTGCTCGCGGTGCTCCTGAACCTGCCCGTGCCGTTCGACCCGACCGGCTTCGACTGCCTGGAGCCGGTGCGCGTCGTCCCCGGCTCCTACGCGGTCTATGCCGTTCGCTAGGCGCAGGCACCGGGGGGGCCGGTCGGGCCACCTATGATCGCCGGCATGTCCGAGGTGACCGGAGGACCGCGCGCGCTGCTCAAGCGCCCGGCGGCGTACGTCTCGCTGCAGCGGCTTCTCGGGGCCGACGCGTCGCACCGGCGCTTTGCCGACGAGCACATCCGCGCCGCCGCCGGCGATCGCGTGCTCGACCTGGGCTGCGGTCCGGGCGACGCGCTGCGCGTGCTGCCGGACGTCGACTACCTCGGCGTGGATCTCAGCGCGGAGTACATCGAGTCCGCGCGCCGGCGCTACGGAGAACGCGGCCGCTTCCGCGTCGCCGACGTGTGCGCCGACGACCTCGCGGGCGAGGGACCGTTCGCCGTGATCCTCGCGATGGGGCTCCTGCACCACCTCGACGACGACGGCGTCCGGCGCGTCCTGTCCGAGGCTGCGGGTCTGCTCGGTCCTGACGGCCGCTTCGTCTCCATCGACCCCGCGAGGGCGCCGGGCCAGCACGCGATCGCCCGGTGGCTCGTCTCACTCGACCGCGGCCGGCACGTCCGCTCCGCCGACGAGCTCGGGCGGCTCGCGCACGAGGCGATGCCCGACCTCCGGGTGACCGTCCGGCACGACCTCCTGCGCGTCCCGTACACCCATGTCGTGCTGGAGACCGTCCGCTGAGCGCCGATGGCCGCCACCCGCCGCGTCGCCATCTCGCAGTCGAACTACATCCCGTGGAAGGGGTACTTCGACCTGATCCGCAGCGTCGACCTGTTCCTCCTGTACGACGAGGTCCAGTACACCCGGCGCGACTGGCGCAACCGCAACCGGATCAAGACGCCGGCCGGCGTGCGGTGGCTGTCCATCCCACTGCAGGCGAAGGGCAACTACTACGCCCGCATCGACGCGATGCTGATCGCCGACCGCGACTGGGCGCGCGGGCACTGGGACCGTCTGCGCACCGCCTACCGCGAGGCGCCGGCGTTCGCGGAGGTCGAGGCCGAGATTCGCAGCTGGTACCGCGAGGTCGCGGCCGCGGCGCGTCTCAGCGACGTCAACCGCGCCCTGATCGAGGCGGTGAACGCCTGGCTGGGCATCGGCACGCCGGTGCGGTTCTCCACCGAGCTCGACGCCGAGCGCCCCGAGGACCCGACGGCGCGGCTGGTCGCGCTGTGCCGCGCCGCGGAGGCGACGGAGTACGTGTCCGGGCCGGCGGCCCGCGCCTACCTGGACGAGGCAGCGTTCGCGGACGCCGGGATCCGCGTCCGGTGGGCCGACTACGGCGGGTACCCGGAGTACCCGCAGCTCCACCCGCCGTTCGCGCACGACGTGACGGTGCTCGACCTCCTGTTCCACGCGGGGCGTGACGCCAACCGCCTGATGAAGGGGACGGTGCTGGCATGACCGGGGACCTGCGGCGGGTGGTCGCGAGCTACTACGCGGACAAGCTCGCCGCCCACGGCCCCACGCCCGCGGGGGTGGACTGGAACGGCGAGGCGTCCCAGCACCTGCGCTTCGAGCAGCTCCTGCGGATCGTCGACCGCGACACCGGAACCCTGCTCGACTACGGGTGCGGGTACGGCGCGCTGGCCGACGTCGCCGCGCGTCGGCATCCCGGGCTGCGCTACCAGGGCTTCGACATCGCACCGGAGATGGTCGAGGCCGCCCGCCGCCTGCATCCGGACCTCGAGCTGACGAGCGATCCCGACCGCCTGGAGCCCGCCGACTTCACCGTCGCCAGCGGCATCTTCAACGTGCGTCTCGACCACGACCCGGACGTGTGGCAGGCCTACGTCGAGGAGACGCTCGACACGCTGGCCGGCCTCACCCGCCGCGGCCTCGCGTTCAACATGCTGACCTCCTACTCGGATCCGGAGCGGATGCGCGACGACCTGCACTACGCCGACCCGCGGGCGGTGTTCGACCACTGCAAGCGACGCCTGTCGCCGCACGTCGCGATCCTCCACGACTACGGGCTGTACGAGTTCACCGTGCTCGTCCGCCTCGAGGTGTCGTGAGCGGGCGCTGGCGCAGGCTCGGCCGGGTGGTGGCCGACCCGCCGGGATGGCGGGGCGCGATGGTGCCGTTCGTCGACGGCGACGCCCTGTACGTGTCCGGTCGCGACGACGAGGGGCGCACCAGCACGCTGCGCGCGACGCTGGCACCGGACACGCTCGACGCGGCCGCGTGGGACCCCGAGCCGGTGCTCGCGCCGGGCCGGCTCGGCACGTTCGACGACAGCGGCTCGACGGGCTCGTGCCTGGTCTGGCACGAGGGACGCGCCCACCTCTACTACATCGGCTGGAACCGCGGCGTCACCGTGCCGTTCCACACCTCGATCGGGCTGGCGGTCGGCGACGGGCGCGCGTTCGAGCGCGTGTCCGAGGCGCCAGTGCTGGGCCGCAACCCGTCCGACCCGATCTTCACCACGTCGCCGTGGGTGCTGCGCGACGGCGGGACCTGGCGCATGTGGTACACGTCGTGCGAGCGTTGGGAGCCGACGCCCGCCGGGCCGCGCCACCACTACGACATCCGCCACGCCGAGTCGGACGACGGCGTGTGCTGGCGGCCAACGGGGCACCGCTGCATCGGCTTCCGCGACGCCGGCGAGTACGCGATCGCACGGCCCTGCGTCGTGCGCGACGGCAACCTGTACCGCATGTGGTTCTCGTACCGGGGCGACGGCTACCGCATCGGCTACGCGGAGTCGGACGACGGCCTGGCGTGGACGCGCATCGACGACGCGCGCGGGCTCGGCCCCTCCGGAGAGGGCTGGGACGCGACCATGGTCGAGTACCCATTCGTGTTCGAGCGGGCGGGCCGGCGCACGCTCCTGTACAACGGCGACGGGTACGGTGCATCCGGTGCCGGCGCCGCGATCTGGGACGAGAGGTAGGGCAGTGAGCGACTCGCGAGCGAGCGCGTCCGGCACCGCGATCCAGGTGCCGTTCAACCGGCCCACGCTGACCGGCGACGAGTTCGGCTACATGCAGCAGGCGGTCGAGCAGGCCAGGCTCTCGGGCAACGGGGAGTTCACGCGCCGCTGCACCGACTGGCTCGAGGCGGCGACCGGATGTCGCGCCGCGCTGCTCACCCACTCCGGCACCGGCGCGCTCGAGCTCGCCGCGCTTCTGAGCGGCGTCGGTCTCGGGGACGAGGTGATCATGCCGTCGTTCACGTTCGTCTCGACCGCGAGCGCGTTCGCGCTGCGCGGGGCCGTGCCCGTGTTCGTCGACGTACGGGAGGACACGCTCAACCTCGACGTCGAGCGCGTGCGGGAGGCGATCGGCCCGCGGACGCGCGCGATCGCGACCGTCGACTACGGGGGCGTCAGCAGCGATGTCGCCGAGCTGACCGACCTGGCCGACGAGCACGGGCTGATGCTCGTCGAGGACGCCGCCCAGGCGCTCGGGGCGACATACCGGGGCGCGCCGGTCGGGTCGATGGCGCCGCTGGCGGCGCTGAGCTTCCACGACACCAAGAACGTCACCTGCGGCGAGGGCGGGGCGCTGCTCGTCAACGACGAGGAGCTGATCGAGCGGGCCGAGATCCTCCAGGAGAAGGGGACGAACCGCCAGCAGTTCTTCCGCGGCCAGGTCGACAAGTACACGTGGGTCGACCTCGGCTCCTCGTTCGTACCCAGCGAGCTCAGCGCCGCGTTCCTCCTGGCGCAGCTCGAGGCGAGCGCGGCCGTCAACGCGCAGCGGCGCGACATCTGGCGGCGCTACCACGAGGGGCTGGCCGACGCGGAGGCGCGGGGCACCCTGCGCCGCCCGGTGGTCCCGCCCGACCGCGAGCCCAACGGTCACCTCTACTACATCCTGCTGCCACCGGACGTCGACCGCGGCGCGTTCATCGAGCGGGCCGGGGCGCAGGGCGTCGCGTGCGTGTTCCATTACGTGCCGCTCGACCAGTCGCCCGCCGGCAGCCGCTACGGCCGCGTCGGCGGGCCGCTGCACGTGACCCACGACGTCGCCGACCGGCTCGTGCGGCTCCCGTTGTGGGCCGGGATGGAGGATGCGCAGGTGGATCAGGTCATCGACGTCGTCGGGAGAGCGCTGTGAGCAAGCTGGTCATCGTCGGGACGGGCGCGTTCGCCGAGATCGCCCACGAGTACTTCACCCACGACTCCGACTACGAGGTCGTGGGGTTCAGCGTTGAGCGGGCGTACCTGGAGGACGACCGGCTGGCCGGGCTGCCGGTGGTCCCGTTCGAGGATCTCGAGCAGCACTTCGCGCCCGGCGAGCACAGCGTCTACGTCGCCAACACGTACACCCACTTCAACCGCCTGCGCACGCGTCTTGCCGCGGCCGCCAAGGCGCGCGGATACCCGCTGGCCAGCTACGTGTCGAGCAGCGCCTTCGTGTGGCGCAACGCCCGGCTGGGCGAGCACTGCTTCGTGTTCGAGGACAACACCGTCCAGCCGTTCGTCTCGATCGGCGACAACGTCGTGCTCTGGAGCGGCAACCACATCGGTCACCACTCGACGATCGGCGACAACTGCTTCATCTCGTCGCACGTCGTCATCTCCGGGTTCTGCACGATCGGCGACAACTGCTTCCTCGGCGTCAATTCGACGATCAGCAACGGCGTGGAGATCGGGACCGACTGCTGGATCGGCCCCGACGTGACGATCGTCGCCGACGCGCCGCCGCGGTCTCTCTACCGGCCGCCGTCGCGCGGCGAGCCGAGCGGGCGCGACCCGTTCAGGTCGCTGCGCGTCCCCGAGGAGCTGTGGCCTCCGGCGTAACGCGCACGTAGAGGCGATCGCCCCAGGCGGGGAACCGGCGGTCGCCTTCGTAGAGCTCGTAGTAGAGAGCGTCGACGGGCGCCAGTCCGCAGGCGGTCAGGAGCGCGTCGATGTCCTCCTCGCGCGGGGCGCCGTCATACAGGTCGATGAGCTGGACCTCGCACAGCACCGCGGCCGCGGAGCGCAGCGCGCGGGGACCGCCGCGCAGCACCATGAGCTCGCCGCCCTGAACGTCGATCGTCAGCAGCCCCAGGTCCTCCGGCGCGACGCCCGCGTCGTCGAGCAGCGCGTCGAGAGGGGTGCCCGGGACGGTGACCTCGTCGCGGGTGCTGAGCGTCGGCACGATCTCGCCGAGGCGCTTCATCGCCAGCAGGCTGGCGGACTCGGCCTCCCCGCGGCGGTTGACGTGGCGCTGCAGCCGCACGGGACCCGGGGCCTCGGTTGCCGCCGCGTGGACGACCGTGATGTCCGCGTCGGCGCCGAAGCGCGCGTCGAGGTGCGCGGCTGCGTCCGGGTTGGCCTCGACGAGCACGATCCGCTCGGCGCCGTGGCGGCGGTACTCGTCGACCTCCTCGCCGTGGTGCGCCCCGACGTGGACGACGGTCCGCAGCGCGTGGGCGCGGCGGCGCAGCGCGTCCAGGAAGTGGCGGATCGAGGCGCGGTGGTCGTCGGCGACGACGGGGCGCTCGGTCACGATCGCGGGCGGGCCGGCTCGTGCGTCGCGGGCTCGACCATCGGAGCCCACTCGAGCGGGGGCAGGCTCGACGGGGTCTCCTCGTGGACGGCCTTGACGATCGTCGGGCGGCCCTTGACCTCGACGAACACGCGCCCGAGGTAGAAGCCCAGAATCCCGATCGAGGCGAGCATCAGCCCGCTGAAGAAGCACAGCGCGACGATCATCGACAGCCACCCCGAGAGGAAGTCGACGCCGAGGACGAGCACGCAGAACAGCAGCGCGATCACGACGAGCGCGGCCAGGAGGCTGAGCGACACGCCCGTGACGAAGATGAGCGTGAGCGGCCGGTCGCTGAAGGCGGTCACCGCCTTCAGCGCGACGCTCAGCCGCCGGAGCCGGCCGTAGGTCGTCGTCGGCTTGCCGCGCTTGTCGACCGGCACCGCGACCTGCCGGAACCCGGTGATCGTCATGACGCCGTTGAGGAAGAGCTCCCGCTCGCGATGGGTCAGGAGCGCGCGGACGTACCGGCGGGTCATGACCCGCGCCATGACCGCGTTGACCGGGATCTCGACCCGCGAGAGCGCGCCGATGAGCCGGTAGAACGCCCAGCCGCCGAACCGCTCGACGGGTCCGCCCTTGCGTGCGCGCATCACGCCGAACGCGGCGTCCACCGGATCGTCGGCCGGGGCACTCGCGATCGGCGCGTGGAGCTCGGCGAACAGCTCGGGCGGCTCCTCGAGGTCGCAGTCCAGCAGGAACACAAGGTCGCCCGTCGTGTGGGCGAGACCCGCCATCACGGCGTGGAAGTGGCCGAAGTTGCGCGACAGCTCCACGACGCGGACGTCGACCGGGCCGCCGATCAGGGACGTGGCGATCGCCAGCGAGTCGTCAGGTGAGCCGTCGTCGACGAGGACGACCTCGATCTCGTCGGCGACGGGGGTGACCGCCGCCACCGAGCGGCGAAAGAACTCCTCGAGATACGGGGCTGAGCGGTAGAGCGTCGTGACGATGCTGACCTTCAAGGTCAGGCAACCGCCCTCGGCTTCGTCGCCGGGTCCATGTTGTAGTCCGAGCGCAGGATGATCGGCAGGATCATCCATCGCCCGTCGCGCACCGACCAGTCGCACTCGGCCTCCGGGTCGACGGGCGCGACGCCGTGCGGCGCCTCGGGCGTCAGCACCATGAGGTCGCCCATCTCGGTGTGCGGGTCGACCCAGATCTGCTCGGAGTCCGGGGACTCGCGCAGGTACAGACCGCCGGTCTGGAAGTCCTCGCCGATCGTGGAGGCCTGGACGATCGTCTGCAGGCGGGCGAACCGGCTGGCGGGATCGATGTGCTCGGCGAGGTAGCCGCCCCCGCGCGGGTACTGCTGGGCGACGAGGCGGGAGATGATGCCGTCGGACGGGATCGTGTCGAGATATGCGTCCGGCGCCTCGCCGGCCAGGTGGTTCTTGATCTCGAAGATGTCCCGGAACCGCTCGAACAGGTCGACGCGCCCGTTGAAGCGATGGAAGTAGAAGGCGTGCATCTTCGCCTTCACCCACGAGCCCTCGTACTCGTCGTTGATGCGGTGGTAGTCCGGCACGCCGTCGAGGCACGGATGCCACGACGGCTCCTCCGCCTCGCTGAACTCGACCAGCATCTCGCGGAACGCGAGCACCTCGTCGCGGGGATAGAACCCCTTCACGACGTACACGTCGTGCGCCGCGATCGAGGCCATGAACCGGTCGGTGTTCTCGTAGATCTGCTCGAGGAACTCGTCGCGCGAGACGATGTGGATCGCCGAAGCCATGCCGCAAGACTAGAGCCCTCCACCGTGCGCGTGCTCCCCGCTAGGACGCCGACGCGCTCAGCGCGGCGCGCACCTCGGCGCGCCGCCGGCGGACCGCGGTTGCGGCGCCGATCGCGCACAGCGCGGCGCCGACCGCGAGCTCGACGAAGACGATCCCCAGCGCGGTGTCTGCGAGCAGCACGGTCGCCACGATCTGGATCGGCGCGGCCACCCCGCAGGCGACCGGCAGCACGGTGCCGCCCTCCGCCAGCTCGCGCTTGGACAGCACGACGAGGATGCCGAACGCCAGCATCGCCAGGCCGTACGGGCCGAACAGCTCCTCGGCGCCTGGGTACTCGGGCCCCACCAGGACAGAGGCGATCAGCGGCGGGACCGCGTAGCCGACGACGCTGATCGCGCCGAGCACCAGGGTCAGCGCTCCGAGCGGCGCGAGCAGGAGGGCGAGGCGGTCCTGCCCCGTGGACCGCGCCCGGCTCGTCTCGGCGAGGACGACCGCGCCGACCGCGAGCGCGACGACGATCGGGATGCGCCCGTACAGCGCGGCCGCGGCCAGCTCGCCCGCCTCGTGGTCGCCGAGGATCGCGCGGCCGAGCAGCACGTCGACGTTCGTCATCACCGCGAACGCCGCGTACCAGAGCGGCGTCCGCCAGTCCGCCGGGCCCTCCGCCGCCTCGAGCGTCTCGTCGGTCGGCGGCGACGGCGGCGCGTGAGACGCGCGCAGCATCACCACGGCGCCTGCGATCGCGAGGATGGCGCCGAGCATCGGCGCCAGGACGAACAGTGTGACGCCGGCGCCGACGGCGGCCGCCGCGACGCACGTCGCGAACCGGCCCGCGCCCTCCAGCACTGTGGTGACGCCGAGGTCCCGGTAGCGCCCCTCCCCGTGGAGGGCGCCGCGCAGGACGCCGACGATCAGGTACGGGACGAGCCCAACGATCGTGAGCAGCGCCGGGAGGGGCGAGTCGAGGTCCATCTGGCCCGCCAGGAGCGCGGTGACCGCCAGGAGCGGGACGAGCGCGGCCGTGCCGGCGACGGTCGCCGTCCACAGCCGCGCCCGCATGAGTCGCACGCCGGCATCCCGCCCACGCACCTCCAGATGGGCGACCTGGCGGGCGACGACGAGCTGGAGGCTGTAGGCCGGGATCACCAGCAGCGCCACCATGTTGAGCATCGCTCCGACGATCCCGAAGTCGGCCGGGCCGAGCGCGCGCCCGGCGACGGACGCAGCCACGTAGAAGAGGGCGTACCCGATCAGGGTGATGCCGACGTACGAGGTGGTGGCGTAGAGGACGCGCCGCATCGGCCGCTCCGGCCCCGGTTGCCGCTAGCTCCGCCGGGCCAGCACCCACACGTTGCGGCGCACGAACGGCAGGCGCGCCATCGCCGCCAGCGGCTGCGGGCGGCGCCGGTCGCGCGTGAGGCCCGAGAGGATCCCGATGCCCGGCATCACCGACTCGTAGCCCGACCGGGCGACGGTGAGGCCCTGGTCGCGGAACAGGCGCTTGTAGCCGGTGAGCGTGTAGGGGCGGCGGTGCGTGTAGTCGTCCCACACCCATCGCTGCGCGTCGGGGGAGGAGGCGAACACCAGCCCGCCGGGGCGCAGCACGCGGGCGACCTCGCGCACGACGGTGACCGGGTCGAGCACGTGCTCGAGCAGGTCCTTGACGATGACCCCGTCGAAGCTCGCGTCCTCGAACGGGAAGCGGTCCTCCACGTTGTGGACGATCGCGTTGCGCCCGAGCGCCTGGGCGTGGGCGACGGCCTCCGCCGACACGTCGATGCCGACGTAGTCGCGGAAGTGGTCGTTGAGCCACGCGGTGCCGCAGCCGACGTCGAGCAGGCGGTCGGTCGGCGAGAAGTGGTCGACGATGTCGCGGAAGTAGCCGGGCTCGTCGTGCCAGTCGAAGTAGCCGTGCGGCCCGCCGCCGGCGAGCTGCTCGCGGGCGACGCGGAGGATCGCGTCGACCACCTCGGCTGCGCCGAAGCGCCGCAGGAACTCCTCGGCCGTCACCGTGCCCTGGGGCAGCGCGACGAGGTGGTCGCCCAGCTCGGCGGCCGTCGCGTAGTAGGCGACCGGGAGGCCGTCGAGGCTGCGCGAGCGCAGCGTGTGGCGCAGCAGGACCGGCCGCCCGTACAGCAGGCTCTCCAGGATCACGGTCGGCTGGGCCTCCATCCCGACCGACGGAACGGCCAGCGCGTCGATCCCGGCGAAGAAGCGGTCGATGTCGTTGACCTGGCCGAGCAGGTCCACCCGGTCCTCGAGCCCGAGCTCGGCGATCCGGTCCGCCAGCCGCTGCGCGTAGGCCGGATCCTGCGGCGGGCCGCCCACGCGCAGCCGCTCCCAGGCATCCGGGTTCGCCGCCAGCTCCTCGACGAGCTCGACGACGCCCTTCTCCGGGATGAGCCGCGCCAGGACGCCGACGATCGGGCGGGCCCCGCCGGGCGGCGGCGTTCGCCGCGCGATGATGCGGGCGACGTCGCCCTCGTCCAGGAAGTTGCTGATCGCCTCGATCTCCACGCCGGGCAGGTTGCGCCGGTACAGCTCGGCGGTCTGCTCGCCGACGGCGACGAGCGCGCCGATCCGGCGGTAGACGGCCCGCGCGGTGACGCGCGCCGCCGAGTTCTGCTCGTGCATCAGGTGGATCAGGACGGGCCAGCGCGCCATCGTGGCCAGGGCGGCGGTCGCGTACGCCTGGCAGCGCGCGGTGTTGCCGATCAGGAGCGTCCCGGGCGGCGCGCTCTCGAGCTCGGTGCGCAGCCGCAGCACCGTGTCGGGCATGCGCGTGACGGCCGGCGGCACGAGGCGCGGGTAGCGGACGTCGACCAGCTCGAACCCCTCGCGCCGCACCGCGTCGCCGAAGGCCGACGACGCCGGCGCGAGGAACCGGACGGGCAGCCGGAGGTTGCGAAACGCCTCGGCCAGGCGCAGGCCGAAGCGCTGCCCGCCGCCCATGATGAGGCCGTCGTCCAGGATCCAGACGGCGGAGGGCGTGGGCGCCGAGCTCATCGGCGGCATGCTATTCCTCAGACGGTGCCAACCAAGGAAGAGGCGGAGCGCTCCGCGCGCCGCGACCGCGGCCCCGACGTCCACCTGCGCGCGCCGGCCCAGCTTCGCGAGTACGAGCGGGCGGTGGACCGGATCGTCGCCGACGGCCCGGGCCGTCTCCTCGACTGGGGCTGCGGCTACGGCCAGCTCTCGCACATGCTCAAGGCGCGGGGTGTCGACGTCACCTCGATCGAGTGGCATCCGACGATCCCCGAGGGCGAGGTGCGCCGCCTGGAGCGCTATCCCGACGTCGAGGCGCGCTACACGCAGGACCCGGTGAGGCTGCCCTACGAGGACGGCGCGTTCGACGCCGTCCTGTCGATGGGCGTGCTCGAGCACGTCCAGCAGCCCGAGGACAGCCTCGACGAGCTGCACCGCATCCTGCGGCCCGGCGGCCGGCTGTACGTCTACAAGCTGCCCAACCGCCACTCCTACCTGGAGTGGATCGCCCGCCGCGCCGGCTTCTACTACCACGGCCAGCTCGAGCACGACCGCGTCTACACGCCGGCCACGGCGCGGGCGCTCGTCGAGGCGCACGGCTTCGCGGTCGAGGAGCTCGCGCTCGCGAACATGCTGCCGCTGGGGCTGACCGGCCCGATCACCCGCCGCCCCCGCTTCGTCGGGGCCTGGTGGCGGGCCAACCGCGCGCTGGCCCGCGCGCCGGCCGTCGGCCGGCTGGCGACCAACGTGGAGCTCATCGCCCGCCGCGTCCCGTGATCGGCGCGCCGGCGGTCCCCCGCACGCCGCTCGGGCTCGTCGGCTGGCGCCTGGCGCTCCTGCCGCCGCTGGCCGCGGTGCTCGCCGGCGCCGCGCTCGCGCTGGCGGTCGCCGCGTACGGCGGCTACGACCCGCTCGGCGCCGACACCTGGAGCCGCTGGGACTCGCTGATCTACCAGGACATCGCCCAGCACGGGTACACGTCGCGGCCGTGCCCGCAGTGGGAGATCGACGACGGCGCGCGGGCCTGCGGGACGTTCGGCTGGTTCCCGCTCTACCCGGCCGCGATGGCGCCGCTCGTGTCGCTGGGCGTGGCGCCGTGGGCCGCCGGCGTCCTCGTCGCGATCGCCTTCTGGGTCGCCGCGCTCGTGGTCATCTGGAACGGGCTGCTGCTGGCGCTCGGCGGCCGCGCCGCGCTGGCCGCGCTCGGCCTGGCGGCGTTCGGGCCCGGCGCGTTCTACCTGCACCTCGTCTACCCGGTGTCGATGACCGTCTGCCTGCTGGCGGTGGCGCTCGTGTGCCTGCGCCGCGAGCGGTGGCTGGGCGCGGGGATCGCGGGCGGCCTGGCGGCGGCGTCCCATCCGGGCGCGATGGCGCTGATCCCGGTGGCCGGCCTGTGGCTGGCGGCGATCGTCCCCGCCCCGACGCTGGTCGAGCGGGCGCGGCGGATCGCGCTCGTCTGCGGCCTCACCGCCGCCGGCTTCGCCGCCGTGCTGCTCTACGCCGAGCTGTCGACCGGCCAGTGGGACGGCTACTTCGGGGTCCAGGCGCGCTTCGACCACGGGGTGCACCTGCCCTTCGCCAACTGGCTGGACCTGAGCACGCCGCGCTTCGAGGGGCTCGGCAACATCTCGATCTTCATCGCGCTGCAGTCGTGGTTCACGACGCTGCTGGTGGCGATCGTCGTCGCGACGACCTGGGCGCGGCGCGCGACCGCCACGCCGTTCGACTGGCTGCTGGTGCTGTGGGTGCTGGCGTTCTGGCTGATCCCGCTGGCCCAGGACACGGTCTCCTACTACCGCACCGACGCGCTGCTGCTCCCGGCCGCGGCCGCGTTCGTGACGCTGGCGCCGCGCCTGGTGTGGGCGCTCGCGCTCGCCGGGGCCGCCATCACCGCCGGCATGACCCTCGCGTTCATGCAGGGCGTGCTGGTGTAGCGGGCTAGCCTGCACGCGCCATGCACGTCGGTCTCAACCTGGTGTACCTGGTGCCCGGCGAGACCGGCGGCACCGAGGTGGCGGCGCGCGAGCTGCTCCCGGCGCTCGTCGCCGCCGCCGGACCCGGGGTGCGCTTCACCGCGTTCCTCAACCGCGAGGCGTCGGCCGCCGAGGGCGGGCCGTGGAAGGACCTCATGGACTGGGTGACGGTCCCGGTGAACGCCCGCAACCGGGCCGAGTGGGTGCGCGGCGAGCAGCAGCACCTTCCGCGGCTGGCGCGCCGCGCCGGCGTCGACCTCGTCCACAGCCTCGCCAACACCGCGCCGCTGTGGGGCCGCTTCCGGCGGGTCGTCACCGTCAACGACCTCATCCACCGCTTCTTCCCCGACACCCACGGCGGCGTGAAGGCGCGCGGCATGGCGCTGCTCGTGCCGCTGGCGATCCGCCGCGCCGACCGCGTCATCACGATCTCCGCGGCGACCGCCGACGACCTCGTGCGCGAGCTCGGCACGCCGCGCGGCAAGATCGACGTCGTGCCGCTGGGCGTCGGCACCACGGCCGGCCGGGCGGTCGCGCCCGCCGCCGGGGTGCGTGGGCGCCTGGACGCCGGCGAGCGGCCGATCGCGCTGAGCGTGTCGGCGAAGCGGCCGCACAAGAACCTGCCGCGGCTGCTGGAGGCGCTGGCGCTGATCCCGGCCGAGCGGCGGCCGGTCCTCGTCGTCCCCGGCTACGGCACCTTCCACGACGACGCGCTCGCCGCCGACGTCGAGCGGCTGGGGATCGCCGGCGACGTGCGGATGCTCGGCTGGGTCGACGACGCCGAGCTGGAGGCCCTGTACGCCGAGGCGGCCGTGTTCGTGTTCCCGTCGCTGTACGAGGGCTTCGGCCTGCCGGTGCTCGAGGCGATGGCCCGCGGCGTGCCGGTCGCCTGCTCGGACCGCGGCTCCCTGCGCGAGGTCGCCGGCGACGCCGCCCGCGTGTTCGACCCCGAGCAGCCGCGCGCGATCGCCGCCGCGATCGAGGCGATCCTCGCCGACGACGCGCTCGCCGACCGCCTGCGGACCGCCGGCCGCGCGCAGGCCGCCCGCTTCACCTGGCCCAAGGCCGCCCAGGGCGTGCTGGCCAGCTACGAGCGCGCGCTGGCCGGCGGCTGACGGCGGCGCGCGGCGCTGAGCGCGTCAGCTCAGCGCCGGAACGACCTCGACGAGGCCGGCCGCTGCTCGCGCGAGGCGGCGGTCGGCGGTGATCAGCGGGGCGTCGAGGATCTCGGCGAGGGCGACGTACGTGGCGTCGTATGCGCTGAAGGCGTCCCGGAGTTCCCAGGCCCGCGCCAGGAGCGGCCCGTGGTCGTGACGCACGATCGCGAGCATCGGGTACGTCTGCCAGCGCGCCGCCAGCTCGTCGGCTGGGAGCCGGCCCGTGATCGCCCACCGACGGAGGGCATGGAGCACCTCGATGTCCGCGAGGTGGGGCACGTGCAACGGCTGGTCGTGGGCGGCATGGCGATGGATCGGCTCCGATCGGGAGCTGTGCAGCAGCAGTTCGACGATGGCTGACGCGTCGGCGACGATCACCGCTCGGCTCGGCCCGCGCGGATCGCGTCAGCGGCGGACTCGCCGGGGTCGAGCGGCGGCAGCGCTTCGAGCCGCTCCCACATCTCGGCGGGGGTCGGCTGCCTGGCGTAGGCGATCAGCTGCTCACGCACGAGCTCCGACAGGGAACGGCCCTGCTCCGCGGCTCGCGCCTTCAGCCGGCGGTGGACGTCGTCGGGGACGTCGCGAACCTGGATCACCTTCGACATGCACTCTGCACCTTAGCGTGCAAAGTGCATGCATTCACGCCTTGACCGCGCGGATGCCGACGACCCGCTTGGCCGACACGAACTCGTCGTGCTCGGCGAAGTGGGCGTCGGCCGCCGCCCGGAAGCGCTCGTCCAGCGCCGGGTCGTACAGGTTGTAGGAGGACCAGTAGCCGACGAGCGCGTCGGCGGAGTCGAAGCGCATCGCGTCGGTGAACTCGTGGCGCTCGACGGTCGCGAAGCGCGCCTCGCACCAGCGCGGCGCGTCGTCCTCCATGAACGCCTGCGCCGGCGTCGCGCCCGGCACCGGCTCGCCGAGCAGGCCGAAGTGCAGCTCGCGCAGCTCGCGGTTGTTGGTCCGCGAGGGGCCGCAGAAGAACAGCACGCCGCCCGGCTCCAGCAGCTCGTGGATGCGGTCGATCACGCGCTCCTGGTCGTCGGCGTAGTAGAGCGCGTAGCAGGACAGCGCCCGGTCGAAGCGCGCCCCGCAGTCGCGGCCGGCGAGATCGTCGAAGCGCCCGCACAGCGTGCGCACGTTGGCGGGCGCGTCCGCGGCGATCACGTCCAGCGACTCCTGCGCGGCGTCGACGGCCAGGATCGAGCGCACCTGCGGCGCCAGCCGCAGCGTCTGCTGGCCGGTGCCCGCGCCGAGCTCGAGCACGCGGTCGTCCGGGCCGGCGCCCAGCAGCTCCAGCGCCCAGGCGGTCATGTCGCCGGTCGAGTAGCGGGCGTGCGCGGCGTTGCGGGCCTGCAGCGCGGCGGTGTCGGTGTCGAAGCGTCCGATCTGGCTCATCCGGAGGGCACCTTCGCGGTCGGGGACAGGAGGCCGCGCCGGCGCGAGCGGCGCACGACCGTGGCCAGCGTTCGGTCGAACGCGAGTGCGTCGAACGGCGCCATGCCGTCGGTCTGCTCGCGGTAGAACGCCTCGAGGCGGTCGGCGGCGTCGAGGTGCTCCTCGCCCCACCAGAACGGGTGCACGAGGAGCTGGACGCTCTCGCACGGCGGCTCGCGCAGCACCGGCCGCGGGTCGCCGTGGCGCCACGCGCCCGCCGAGTCGGCCAGGTAGCAGCGCATCAGCGGCGCCGCGTACGCGTTGACCATGCCGCACACCTCGCCGACGGGGCGCAGCGCGGCGACGAGCGGGTCGGCGGGGCGGTGGAAGGAGATCGAGCGGACCGGCTCGCCGAGCACGGCCTCCAGGCGCTCCCGGCACGCCTCGATCTCGGGGCGCACCTCGTCGAGCGCGAGGCCGTCGCGCTCGCCGCGCGGGCCGAGGTCCATGTGCAGGCCGACGTCGTGGCCCTGCTCGCGCAGCGCGGCCAGCGCCGCGCGGGCCGGCGCGCCGTCGAGGTCGTACAGCGGCGAGTCGACCATCACCAGGAACGTCGCGCGCACCCCGGCCTGCGCCTCGACGTCGCCGAGCGCGACCGCGCGCTCCAGCGACAGGTCCACGTCGTGGCGCACGACCAGCCCGGGCGCCTCGGCGCCGTCGGCGAGCGGGCGCACCTCGTGGCGCGCGCGGGCGATCGCCAGCAGCTCGCGCAGGAAGTCGTAGGTGAAGTCGCCGGCCCAGGCGCTCATGCGAGGTCGCTCACCTTCGCACCGCCGCCGAGCGCGGCCAGGCGGTCGGCCAGGGCCAGGAACGCCGTGCGCGCGCCGGGCCCGTCGTCGTTGCGCAGCGCGGCCGCGTCCTCGGGCGCGACCTCGCCGAGCGGGCGGGTCGCCTTCAGCCGCTCGTAGGGCTCGAAGGAGGCGGAGTTCAGCCAGACGTGCACGGGATGGAAGTCGAAGATCCGCAGCCCCGGCGGGTCGAGCAGGCCGTCGACCGACCACTGCGCCCGGGGCGCGTACATCTCCATGTTGTCCTGCCACACGTACGGAAGGCGCACCAGCCGCCCGCCGGGGCTCCACTGCTCGACCGCCTCGACGTGCGTGGCGCCCGGCAGGAACAGCGACACGTCGACCTCGACGTCGCTGCCGGCCAGCAGCGCGTCGTGCAGCGGCGTCGACTGCATGAGGCAGTGGGTGCGGACCGCCCGCGCGCCCGGGACGAGCGCGGCGCAGTGGGCGACGACCTCCTCCGGGGTGGCGCCGTGCGAGGAGCCGGCCAGGAAGTTCGGGTGCAGGCCCAGCTCGAACAGGTCGGGCCGCTCGCGCAGGCGCTCGACCGCGGGGCTGGCGTGCGTGACGAACCAGGTCGCGCGCACGCCGCGGTCGACCAGCGCCTGCGCGGCGTCGTCGATCATGAAGTCGGGCGCCCAGTCGAGGTCGAGCGTCAGCGCGGCGCGCACCCCGGTCACGTGCGCACCAGCTCCTGCTGCAGGCCGGCCTCGAAGCCGATCGGGGCGGGGGCGCCGAGGACGCGCTCGCACTTGGTCCGGTCGGCGGCGAACGCCGGCGGCTCGCCGTCGCGAGCCTCGAACACCGGCTCGCGCCCGATCACGCGGCCGATCGCCAGCGCCATGTCGCGGATGCCCAGCGCCTCGGCGCCGCCGACGTTGACGAGGTCCAGCGCGCCGGGGGCGGGCGGGCGGCCCACGGCGGCGATCACCGCGCGGGCCACGTCGGCGGCGTGGATCGGGCTGGTCACCATCCCGCGCTCGCCCTGCACGGTGACGGGACGGCCGGTCTCGACGCGGTCGATCAGGTCGGCGACGAGGCGCTCGTCGCGCACCGCGCCGTAGGTGGTGAAGATGCGCAGCGCGCGCACCGGCAGCAGCGCCGCGTAGGGCGTGGCCAGCAGCTCGGCCGAGCGCTTGGAGGCGGCGTAGATGCCGCGCACGCGCACCGGCGCGTCCTCGTCGAGCGGCTGCGGGCGCGGCGCGTAGACCGTGGCGGTGGAGGCGAGCAGCACCTGGCCGGCGCCGGTGCGGGCGGCGTGGTCGAGCAGCGCGGCGGTCGCGGCGACGTTGACGGCGACGACGCCGGGGCCGCAGGCGGGGAAGTCGCGGTACTCGCGCGCCTGGGCGAGGTGCACGATCGCGTCCAGGCCGCCGGGCAGGTCCGCGGCGAACCCGGGCTGCGTCAGGTCGGCGCGGATCGTGGTCGCGCCGGGCACCGGGGCGCGCGCGAGCGCGATCAGCTCCCAGTCGGCCGGCGCCTGGCGCACCACCTCCCGGCCGATCAGCCCGGTCGCGCCGGTCAGCAGGATCCGCATTGCGGGGAGGGTACTTCCGCGTGCGGCCCACGCTCGGCGCCCGTCTCGCGCTAGCATCGTTAGGGAACCCTAATGCTGGGTCGGCGAGGGATGGGCCGGCCGTGACCCCGGAGCCCGATGCGCACCCCATCCCGAATCCCCCGCCCGGCGGCCGCCCTGGCCGCCGCGATCGCGATCGCCGCCCTCACCGCCGCCTCCGCGCAGGCCACGCCCCGCGCCGTCACGTCCGGCGCGCTGGACTGGGGCGTGAAGGACACGTTCCGCCAGTACGTCCTCCTCGGCGCCGCCGACGGCGCCGTCACGCCCGCCGACGGCGCGGCCGCGAACGCCGACGGCACGTTCCGCTTCCCCGCCGTCGGCGGCACGGTCGACGACGCCACCGGCCGCGGCACCGTGCAGCTCGGCGGGTCGCTGCGCTTCAGCGGCCACGGCGGCCAGCTCGACCTGACGATCAGCGGCCTGCGCGCCGAGCTCGGCGCCGCCGGCGGCGTCCTGCGCGCCGACCTGCTCGGCAAGCGGTTCTCCGGCCCCGACCTCGTGGCTCACCCGAACGTGGTCCTGGCCCGGCTCGACACCGGGTCGGTGACGCCGTCGATCGCCGGAAGCGCCGTCACCTGGCGCGCCGTCCCGACCGCGTTCGGCGCCGACGCCCGGCCCGCGTTCGTCAACGTCTACCAGGCCGGGGAGCCGATGGACCCGCTGACGATCGCGGTCGAGCTCGGCGCGCCGACCGGCGACGCGTCCGCGGAGCCGCAGATCGAGCGCGTCCCGATCGCGACGGTGACGCCGGCCGGCCGCACGATCCGCGTCGGCGAGGACCGCCGCGCCGTCGTCGCCACCGTCGCGTGCGCGACGGGCCCGTGCCGAGTCTCCCTGCCCCGCCGGGTGCGCTCCCGCATCGGCGCCGTGCGCGTGACCGGGCCGGTCGAGCTGGCGTCCGGCCAGGCCGCCCAGGTGCGCGTGGTGGTGCCCCGGCGCGCGACCCGCACCCGGGCGACGGTCCGCGTCCCGATCGCGGTGCGCGGGCCCGGCGAGCCGGTGCGCCACACGGTGACGGCCGCGCTGCGCTGATATGGGCGTCGGTTTGTCAAGCGGGCGTGGTCAGGCGCGTCCGCTTGGCGGCCGTGGCTGTGGTTGTGTGGGTCGGGTGCTCGAGGGGTCGCCGCCGCTGCGCGACGACGGATCTGGCT
>Ga0180220_1000441_pt1 | contig 47021 bp, 48 predicted proteins | sample eDN5th37CBELigBY_FD_151335 | JGI IMG/M metagenome (GOLD analysis project Ga0180220, IMG submission 151335) | Enriched backyard soil microbial communities from Emeryville, California, USA - eDNA 5th pass 37_C BE-Lig BY (version 2) (version 2) | ecosystem: Environmental > Terrestrial > Soil >...
ATACCCCTCCACGCGATCGCGCAGATCCCTCGAATAAGATTTCCCCATGATCCACCTCCGAACCCGGTGAATCACAACTCAGACCTTTTGGGAATCCCCCGATTCCTATTTCTGGCACGATGCTCTAGCTTTTTCGAAAATCAAGAGTGCCATGTTTGCCGCCCATGATGCGAAAGTAACCCTGATTTTCTGAACTGATGATCGAGTGCGGCCTTCTATCGCGCCTTGACTTCGGCGTTTTCATGGACCGCTGACCGCATCACCAGCCCACTGTTGGGCAGCCACACTATCGGGGGCACGGTCAGCCTGTGCATCCGCAAACGGATCGAAGAGGTGTTTGACTGGAGCCAGGTATCCTCGCACCCAATCACTCGGCGCCCGGGGCTCCCGCCGCGGCATATGCATGGATCCGATCCACCGTGAGTTGCGACTGGTCGGTCAGGTCAGAGTGGTCCACGCCTGCCGCTTTCGCCAGTTCGATCAGATGGGCAACATCCTTGCCGACGTTGCTGGTCGGCCCAGTCATCTTAGCGACCTGCGCAGGCGAACGCACAAGCCCCAGCGCATGACTGTTGCCCGAGCTACTACCCATCACACGAGCGGCTACCAGCGGGTCGATCCCCATGCGCGTAGCTAGGTTCAAGGCGGCAATCGACGCCACAACATTGGCAAAGCACAGATTGTTGTTGAGCAGTTTGAGGGTCTGCGCCGACCCCAGTGCTCCGACATGCAGCAGCTTGGTTGCAAAGCATTCCAGCATCGGTCTGGCAATCTCGATCGCTTTGTCATCCCCCCCGAGCAGAACCGTCAGAATTCCAGCTTCAGCCCCTTTCGAACCACCGCTGACCGGCGCATCAAGCACTTGGACTCCACGCTGCGCAGCGGTCTCGGCCACACGCTCGATCGTCGCGGGCATGACGGTGGCGTGGATGGTCAGAACCGAGCCAGCCCGCATACCACCGACCAGGCCATCCGGCTCGCGCAAAGCAATGTCGAGCAGTTCCTCGTCCGTTCGCACGCAAACCCCAACCACTTTAACCTGTGTCGCTAGGTCACGAGGCGAGGTCGCCGCTTCTACATTGCCGCCGAGCAGGCCCTCAAGTGATGCGGGGCGGCGCGCCCACAGGCGCAGCGGCAGGCCCGCCTGGCCGATGCGAACTGCCATAGGGCGCCCCATATTGCCGAGGCCGATGAAACCGAAAACAGGCTGTGCAGTCATGAAGGTCTTTAAACTCCGTCCGTGCGGATATGGGCGAATTTGACCGGTTGTCGCAACACCGGCTTCACTGGTCTGCAAAGAACTGGTCGAGGACTTCGACGGAAGCTTTCCAACCGAGAGTCCTTCGCGACCTTGTGTTCAGCGTATGATCAGGGCAATTTTCCTTACCCGGGGAAGATTGTGCAGCGACTGGGTATGATCAGTGATCTCCGTGCTCGTGGAACAGCGACGCGATTGCGCGGCGATCCAGCTTCATGGCGGAATTGCGAGGCAGGGATTGAACTTGCTTGATCCTTGCGGGGACGAAATAGGCCGGGAGTCGAGCGCGGACGAATTCGCGGATTTCAGCGGAGTCCAGCTTTGCACCCAGCTCAAGCTCGACGACCGCCACCGGCAATTGTCCCAGTCGCTTGTCAGCCACGCCAACGACCGCGGCATCACGAACCGCCGGATGTTGGCGCAATACGTCCGAAATCTTAGCCGGGGACAGCTTGAAACCCCCGCGAATAATCACATCGTCCTTACGGCCGTGGAGAGTCAGAAATCCATCGCCATCGACCGAACCCAGGTCGCTGGTGGGAATCCAGTGATCTCCGATCCTGCCGACCTTGAACTCGAGGACACCAACTTGCCCTTCGCCCTCGACAATTTCCCCGGCGAGAGACCGGACGCGCGCCTGCGCTACCGTCGGGTCAAGACGTCCCACCGCCGATGGCCGCGTATCGAAATGCATCCTGAAATCTTCGAGCGACCACGCGGCGATTGCTCCGCAGAACTCGGTCGCACCATAGTTGCCGAGCACCGGTATGCCGTAGCGACCCGAAAAGGCTTGCCGATCTTCTGCGCGTAATGGCGCAGTGCCCGACCAGACGCTGATGAGCGACGAGAGCCGCTCGGGCGCTATTTCGGCTTCCAGTACCATTCGCAGCATGCTCGGCGGGAGACCCGTTGTTTTGAGCTGATATTGCTGGACGATCTCAGCCCAGCGTTCCGCGTCAAACTTCCCGAGCATGACCGTCGAGCGGCCCTGCGCTGCCGCTCGCAACAGGGTAAGCACGCCTCCGATGTGCGCGAGCGGCGAATATTGAATGAGTGCAGGCCACAAACCATCGTCGCAACGACAGTCGCCAAATCCCGCATTGGTGCGCTCGATCTCATGCATCGCTCGCGAAAGGGTCGAAAGGGAAAGATGAAGAGGCTTCGGATCTCCGGTTGTGCCGCTCGTATAGACAATAAGTCCGGCGCGACGATCGCCGGACGGCTCCCGCTGAGCCGCAGGACTCAACCTCACGAGCGCTCCGTCCTCCTGGAGCACGAGAAGCGCGGGGTCCGAATTCGCTGCTCGGAGCATGTCGTCGCCCACTGGAATCAGGATTGCTTGCGGCGAAAGTTGTCGGGCGGATTCAAGGGCAGCCTCGGGCGACGTAAACGGGTTGATGATGATCGCGCAGCGGCGACTGAGGACGATCGCGAATATGCAGATCGCACAGCTTATGGTGTTGCGTCCGAGCACGGCGACGGTGGCGCCAGGAGCAATGCCGTTGGCGTCGAGGTCCGCCTCCAGTCTTGCGATCCGGCCGGCGAGCTCGCGCCAGCTCAGTTCGCTGTCGTCGGACGATAGAGCAACACCTTCGCCCGAGAGAAGAGCGCGCCGAATTCTTTCCAAAAGGTCGCTGTCGACCCTGTCACCAGGCGATATCTGCATGCGGCGTCCCATCCGGTTCCCGTCGATTATCCGGTACGAAAAAAGCCGCCCCGGCGTGGCTGACTGGCGCAGAACGCCGGGCCAGTTCCCCCGCAAACCAGCGATACCAACTCGGCGGCCCCGGGGAACTACATCATATTCGGAATTGAGGGTGGCTGCCCTCAATTGGCCAGCTGCCTATTGAGCCAGCTCCTTGAGCAGGGTCTCGCGATCAGCGAATCGCTTGACCGATGGCGATGCGCGATGTTCGACAAGTTTTCGCCCTTGCGCATAGTCCCGTACGGCGTTGACGCAATCAAGGGCGATACCCGTCCTTGCTTAAGGTAGACGACCGTGAAGCTGCCGATTTCGGGGACGCCGCGCAGGACTGCTTCATCATAGCAGATCGAAAGGCCGACCGCTTGCAGCTTGACATCATACTGGTTGGACCAGAACCAGGGCGTCGCCTGGCATTGCGCAGGCTCGCCCGCAATGTCATAGGCGACCACCATCGCCATGTCATTGGCGTTCTACACCGATTCAAGGCGGATGTAAGGCGCCGCGGCTCCGCCCGCCGCCCAGATCAGATGTCCATAGGTGACCGTTCGACCCGACGCGAGAGTCAGCACATGCGCGCTCGCATCCACGGCAGTCACAGCTTCACCAAGTCTGAGATCGACATTCTTGTCGTTCCAGAACTCCTCGAGCCGTAGCAGTATGCGTTTGAACGGCTTCTCCCGGACAAGATATTCCTTCGACAATGGAGGGCGCTCATAGGGCAATTCGCTGTCGCGACCGATCATCATGATCGAACCATCGAATTTCAGCAGCCGTAGCGCAATTGCCGCTTGTGCGCCGCCATGGCCCGTGCCCACGATCACGATGTCAGGTTCGTCAGTCATGTCGACATCCCTCCCTCAAGCCTATCGGATTTTACCGGTCAGTTCCGGGACGGCCTTGAACAGGTCCGCGACGAGCCCGATGTCGGCGACCTGGAAAATCGGGGCATCCTCGTCCTTGTTGATGGCAATGATGGTCTTGGAGTCCTTCATTCCCGCCAAATGCTGGATCGCCCCCGAAATTCCGATGGCGAAATACACTTCGGGAGCAACGATCTTGCCCGTCTGGCCAACCTGGAAGTCATTCGGGACATAGCCTGCATCGACCGCCGCGCGGCTGGCGCCGACCCCGGCACCGAGCTTTTCGGCAAGCGGTGTGATGACCTCATCGAAGGTCGCCGCATCCTTGAGCGCACGTCCCCCCGATACGATTATCTTCGCGCTGGTTAGTTCGGGGCGCTCGCTGCGGGCGATTTCAGCCGAGACGAAACGCGAGGTCCCCGCATCGCCGGGGCCGGAAACATCTTCGATCGCAGCCGAGCCTCCGTTCGCCGCAGCCTTGTCGAAGGCGGTTCCACGTACGGTCACGACCAGCTTCGCGTCATGGCTTTCGACGGTGGCGACGGCATTGCCGGCGTAGATCGTCCGCGTGAAGGTCTTCCGACCTTCGACCGAGATTATTTCGGACAACTGCATCACATCGAGCAGCGCAGCGACGCGCGGCGCCACATTCTTGCCGGTCGTTGTCGCGGGCACGACGAAGGCATCATAGCCTTGCATCAATCCGACGACGAGCGGGGCAAGATTCTCCGGCAACGCGTGTTCATAGGCTGCATCATCGGCGAGCAAAACTTTGCGGGCGGGCTCGATATTCGCAGCCTGCTCTGCTACCGCGCGGACGCCCTTTCCAGCGACCAGCAGATCGACGTCGCCCATGCTGGCCGCGGCCGTGACGGCCGAAAGCGTCGCATCCTTGACACTGGCGTTGTCGTGCTCGACCCAGACGAGGGTTTTCATCCCAGAATTTCCTTTCTTGTCAGGCCCGTTAGGCGATGCCGAGAGACGTGAGCTTTGCGACCAGTTCATCCACGTCTGCGACCCTCACACCCGCGCTGCGCACCGGCGGCTCGACTACCTTGAGCGTGGCGATACGCGGAGAAATGTCGATGTCATAGTCAGCGGGCGACCTGATCTCGAGCGGCTTCGCCTTCGCCTTCATGATATTCGGCAGTGATGCATAACGGGGTTCGTTGAGGCGAAGGTCGGTGGTGACGATCGCGGGAAGCGTCAGCTCGACTGTCTCGAGGCCGCCGTCGACCTCGCGCTTCACGATCACTGCTCCGCCTTCGACGTCGACGCTGTTTGCAAATGTCCCCTGCGGACGATCCATCAGCGCCGCCAGCATTTGCCCCGTCTGGTTGCTGTCGTCGCTGATCGACTGCTTGCCCAGCAGCACGAGGCCGGGCGATTCAACGTCGGCAATCGCCTTCAAGATCTTGGCCACTGCGAGCGGCTCGACTTCGACGGCATCGTCGACCTGGACCAGGATCGCCCGGTCCACGCCCATCGCGAGAGCGGTTCGCAGCGTATCCTGTGCCTTTGCGGGGCCGATGCTGACGACCACTATCTCTTCCGCCTTACCCTTTTCCTTCAGGCGAACGGCTTCCTCGACGGCGATCTCGTCGAACGGGTTCATGCTCATCTTGACATTGCTCAGGTCCACTCCCGAGCCATCCGCCTTCACCCGCGGCTTTACATTATAGTCGATCACCCGCTTTACGGGCACAAGGATTTTCATGGAAAGGTCCTACTCGATGAATAGCCGCGCCGAGCAATTCGGCGGCCTGTCGAGCGCGAATTAGATCACATCGAGACAATGGAGGAGGATGGATATTCGGAAATTCAGGAGGGTTTACTTCGCGATGTGGCCGGACATCGCTCTTAGTCCTGAACCACCTCAAATAGGCTGTCTTGGTCATTCCGATTTTGCCGGCACGAGCTACGCGGTGTCGTCATGATCGAAAGCCTCAAATCATTTCTCTTTGTGCCCGGCGACAATCCCGACCGCATCCAGAAAGCGGCAGGCAGCAAGGCGGATGCGGTCATCGTGGATCTGGAAGATTCGGTCGCAACGGGTGCCAAGGATATTGCCCTTGTGGGTCTGAATGACGCGCATGCCGTGCTGAAGTCTGCCGGAAAAGCGTGCGTCGTCAGGATAAACGCCGACCCGCCGGGAACGGAATCCGAGCTCCGCGCCGCTTGCGAATGCGGCTTCGATGCCGTCATGCTGCCGAAAGTGGAATCCCCCGCACGCATCGAACAGGCCAGCGCGTTGATCGCGCACCATAACCCGGGCAGGGGCCAGATCCCACCCACCATTATCGCCTTAGTGGAGAGTGCATGCGGAATTCTCGCGGCGCCGCAGATCACCGCCGCCGTTGGCGTCTCCGCGCTTGCCCTTGGCACCGAGGATTTCTCGCTCGACATGGGGACGCGTCCGACGCCCGATCTGCTCGACCTTCCGGTACGCCAGATCGCCCTTGCCGCTCGCGCCCATCGCCTTGCGGCTCTGGCGCTTCCCCTCTCGATTGCTGAGTTTCGCGACGCTGAAAAAGTCAGCGAAGCGGCAAAGAAGGCAGCCGGTCTCGGTTGCACCGGCGCGCTTTGCATTCATCCTAATCAGGTCGAAGCCGTCAACTCTGCCTTTTCTCCGGCACCCGCGGATATCGACGAGGCCAGAGCCATTCTGGCCGCATGGGGCCAGTCCCAATCGCTTGGCGTCGCGGTAGCTCAGTTGGACAGCATGATGATCGATGCGCCGGTCGTTGCAAGAGCGCGGCTCACTCTCACTCGGGCGGGAGAAATTTCATGAACGGATCACATTCCGAAGAACGGCGAATAGTCGTTACAGGTGCATCGGGCCTTCTCGGACGGGCGGTCGTGGACCGCCTCGTCGCTGCGAAGCTGCAGCCGATAGGTATCGACCTCGCAAGCCAGGGACCTGCCGGCATTCCGTTCTTCGACGGGGTCGATCTCGCCGACGAGCAGAGCGTGGCCCGGATTTTCGAACAGATAGGAAATGACGGAGACATCCACGGGCTGGTGAATGTGGCCGGCGGCTTTGTCTGGCAGACGGTGGAAGAAAGCTGCACCGAAAGCTGGCAAAATATGTTTCGGATCAATGTGGTGAGCGCCGTCAACGCATCGCGCTCGGCGCTGTCCTTATTGCGCTCGGGCGGCTCCATCGTCAACGTCGGAGCCGCAGCGGCGGCGAACGCGGCGGCCGGGATGGGAGCCTATACGGCGGCCAAATCGGGCGTTGCGCGTCTGACCGAGGCGCTGGCGGCCGAATGCAAGGAACGAGGCATCCGGGTCAATGCGGTCCTTCCCTCGATCCTCGACACTCCTCAGAACCGCAAGGACATGGGCGATGCGGACAGCCACAAATGGGTGAAGCCTGCAGAATTGGCTGAAGTCATCGCATTTCTTCTCTCGGACGCCGCAAGTGCGATCACCGGCGCGAATATTCCCGTTACTGGAAGACTATGATCGCAGCGGACATGCCGGTCGATCGGGCATTGCCGATGGAATCGCGCGGCGACCGACGGGGATGATACCGGCGCCGACCTCAGCTTCCGATCCCAGGTGATCATCCAGGCTCGCCGTCAGCACCCATTCCGGCAGCGCCTTCTTCAACTCGTCGGTCAGCCCATTTTTGGCAGACAACTCCTCGGGATCGCGCCCCGCCACCAACAGATCCGAAACTTCCTTGTCGATTGCCATATGATGGCCCCCTTTTCCATTCCATCTTATGGCCCCGCGCACAAAACTCTTGATAGACCGCAGGTCCGGCGCCTTTCGCTCGTCGAAGGCCAACGATACGCTGACCGCGTCATTTTCGGTCAACGCACGGGATGGCCTCAAGATGGATCCGGCCGAAATGAACGGCGACGCCCATGGCGATGATGAATATCGCGCTCATCTCGTCGAGGGCATGACGCGCCGGACTCTGGTCGAAACGCTTGAACCCGGGTATCCCTGAAGCATGGACCGAACCAGTGGGCCGCGTGGCCGCGCTTCAGGGTCGCATTATATGCCCGCCATCGACCGACCAGGTCTGGCCCGTCACCCACGAGGCCTCGTCAGAGCATAGAAACAATACGGTGTTGACGATATCCTGCGTCTCGCCCAGTCGCCGAAGCGGCAGGCTGTCGATGATGCCCTTCACCCGGTCTTCGGCCACCGACGTACGCGTCGCCTCGGTGTTTGTCGGTCCGGGCGCTACGCCATTCACGCGGATATTGTCCGGCCCGAGCTCCTTGGCGAGCGCGATTGTCAGGCCGTTCACGCCCAGCTTCGCCAGGCCGTAATAATTGCCCGCGTAATAGGCGGCGGTGGACGACTGGTTTACGATCGATCCGCCGCCGCGCGCCTTGAGCGCGGGATAGACCGCGCGCGTCATGAGCAGCACGCTTTCGAGGTTGACCGCCATGAAGCGGCGATAATAGTCGAGTTCGATTTCCATCCACGACTTGCGGCGCATCCCTGCGAATATCGCGGCATTGTTGATGAGGAAATCGATCCCGCCGCACTCGGATATCGTGCGTTCGACGCATTCGGCGCAGCTGTCCTCGTTCGAGACGTCGGTCGCGGTATAGATCGCCTTGCCGCCCTCGGCCACGATGGCCTCCGCGACCTTGCGTGCATTGTCTTCGTTGATCTCGGCAACGACCACGGCCGCCCCCTCCGCGGCCAGCGCTCTTGCATAATGCTCGCCGATACCCTGCCCGCCGCCTGTGACGATTGCCACCTTGTCCTTGAAACGCATAGTTCGATTTGCTCCGTCAAATTGAAGAGAATGATCAGTTCATAAGCTTTATGAATTCGGGCAGCGGCTCATCGGTTTCGAGCTTGTCGGCAGCCGCGAGAACGCGAGAAATGCCTTCATCGGTCATCAGTGGCGTCAGAACGTCGCGGAACTTCGCGGCGATATCTTCCGCCCCCGCGGGATTGGCCGGATGCCCTCGCGGGGCGGGCTGAAGCGCTTCAGCACTGCGCCCGTTTTTGGTCGTGATGCGCACATAACCGAACAGCGGATCGCACCCGTTCGGCACGTCCATGGCAAAGGGCTTGACCCGGTCTGCCAGCGCATTGACGACAGGGTCCGATCGCACGTCCGGATCGGCAAGATCAAGAATGGCGACCCGGCCTCGCACGACGCGGAGGGCGGAGGCGAACGCGAGGCTGAACTGGGCGCTTAGCATGTCATGCGGATGGACGATCGCCGCGCCATGCGGGATGGCCCAGTCGACGATTCCGACTTCGATCGTCTCGATATCATCGGCTGTGACCGCGACCCCGCCTTGCTCGAGATTGGCGAGCGCCATGCCCAGCGCATCCAGTGCAGCATGCGTTGTCCCTACCATCGGGTACAGCTTTATGAAGGTGTTCATGATGTGCCATGTCCCGTCCCACAGCAGTTCGGGGTCGAGGTGATCGCGCTCGGAGAACAACTTGTAGATGCCGCGCAGACCTTCGTAGATCGTGAGGGGACCGGTCAGGCCCGCCCGCGCAAGAACCGCGGCCTCGACCCCGGCCCGGCTCGCCATTCCTGCATGGTACCGCTTCACTTCGCCGCCGGACTGGTCATATTCCATCGTACCCGAGGCGTCGCTGCCAGCAATCGCCAGCGCGTTGGCCGTCTGGACCACGTCGAGACCGAGGACCTTCGCCACAGCAGCCGCAGCGCCGAATACGCCGCCGATCTTCATGCCGTGCCAGCCGATATCGAGCGTGCGCCGATTGATCGGCCCCATGGACCAGACCATCGACTGGTAACCGGCAACGATCGCGGTCAGGAACTGCTTGCCGGAGATATTTTCCCGTTCTGCCAGCGCCAGGACGGCGGGAATAACACACACGCCAGGATGCCCGCATTGCCAATGCGCGTCGTCATATTCCAGCGCGTGGCCAAAGGTTCCGTTGGCATAAGCCGCATAGGCGGCCGTGGCGCGTCCACCGCCGATAATCCCGCACTGCGGCGCGGTGTCGAGGTCGGCGAGCAGGGCCCGCGCCGGTTCCACCTGCGAGAGTGTCGAACCGCGCCGCGCCACGCCAAGAAAGTCCAGCAGCAAAAGCCGCGCCCGGTGACGCACCTCCTCAGGAATTTGCTCAAAGTCGAGGGACGCAATCCATTCCGCCTGCCGCCCTGCGAGGGTTTTGCTCAATTCGACAGGCGATGTTGCATGAGCCAAAGCTGTTCTCCCTACCCTTCCCCCGGACAGTCTGCCCGGATTTCCTCCCCTTCTAGATCAAATTCTCCCTCACCTTCCGGATGCGTGCGCGCGCTTTATGCTGTGTTGGACCATAATCCACGCGAAAGTGCGCCGCAGGAGCCGATTTTGCCGCTCCTGCCGCACACGCTCCCGCTTGACCGCGTCCTGGCAGCGTGCCCACACTGAACAGGCAGGCCGATCAATCGGCGGGCGCGGATACGGCAAGGACGATTGATATGGGCGACGATTTCCCTCGGACGGGCGGCCGCTTTCGCAGGCTGATCGATCTGCGAACCGAGCGCGACGGCGCGGTGGTCGGCTGGCTCGAGGATGATTTCCATCATTTCGGCGTCACCCTCGAACATGATGGCGAATGCGTCACCGACATCCGCGCAGCATCGCCGCGCGTACCCTTCTCGACCTGCCCGCTCGCCGGCGAACATCTCAAGGGCATGATCGGCAAGCCACTCTCCGCTCGCTCGACCGATGTCGGTGCGATGATCGAGATGCGCGACCAGTGCACTCATATGTTCGATCTGGCCGGCCTTGCGATGGCGCAAGCTTCGGTTAGGAGACGGCACCGACGCTATGAGGCGATCGTCGAGGACCGGGAAATCGTGGCTTGGGAAGCCGGCATGCGGCGCCTGCTCGGCCCCGGCACGGCCCGCCTCTTCCGCGACGGCGAGGAGGTGCTCATGTGGGAGGTCGACCGGCGCGACATCACCGGTCCGAAAGGCTGGGCCGGCCAGTCGATGATCAAGGGTTTTCGCACCCATACCGAAGCGATGGAAGTCGATGAAGCCGAAGCTGCGACCGTTCTGCGCCGCGCGGTCATGGTCGCGTCGGGTCGCACGCTCGACCCCGATACGGTGCGCACCGCCGCGGAGCGGGGCCAAAGCGGGGTTTGCTTCACCTTCCAGGAAAAGCGCCGCGCCGAGGCCCATAACATGAGGGGGGCGGCGAGAAATTACGAGGACGATAGCGCAGGCATGCTCTCGCACATAGGCGAACGGCCCTGAGCCGTCACCCCATGAGCAGGCCGCCATCGACCATGATCGACTGCCCCGTGATATAGGCAGCCGATGGCGACGCGAGAAACGTTACCATGTCCGCAATTTCCTTGGGGCTTCCCGCGCGCGGTATCGCGGGTGCAATCATGCCCCGCTTTGCGAGGTCCGGTGCGTCGCCCCGAGCGGTGCGCGCCGCGGCCCGGCTGGTCTCGATCGCGCCGGGGCAGACCGCGTTGACGGTAATTCCCTTGTCGCCCAATTCCTGGGCCATGGTCTGCGTCAGTCCCACGACCGCGAATTTTGAGGCGCAATAGGCGGCCAGGTCCGGGAAACCGCGTTTCCCGGCGCCCGAGGCGATATTGATGATCCGCCCCCCGGTCGCCTCGCCTTCGCTGCGCGAGAGCATTTGCCGCACCGCCGCCCGGCTCATCAGGAAGGTGCCGCGGGTGTTGACCGCCATCACCTTGTCGAACGCTTCGATCGGGATTTCCCATGACGGTCCGCGATCAGCACCGTGCGGTGCGCCGGCATTGTTGACGAGGATGTCCAGCCTCCCGAACCGCGCCACCACATCGGCGACCATGGCCTCGGCATCGCTTTCGCACGAGATATCGTCGGTCAGCGTCGCACATCGGCCTCCAAGCGCTGCAATTTCCCCGGCGAGGCTGGCGGTGCCTTGCCAGTCGTCCTCGCACCTCGCCCCCACCCAGATTGCGCACGCCGCCTGCGACAAGGTCGGATATCGCAACAGCGGCGCCAAGTTCTGCGAGTGCCAGCGCCACCGCCCTGCCGATCCCATCCTTTCGACCGCACCCGGTAACCAGGGCGACTTTGCCGGCCAGTATAGATGTCACGTCAGATCCTTCCGCATGTCGACGGGGGTCAGCGGTACCTATGGGCCGCCGCCACCGCCATGTCCGTTCAGCAGCCGCCGCGGGTGCCGGGAACCAAGATGGCGTTGACAGGGTTCGACGCTGCGATAAAGCGGAACGAAACTGATGGGACATCATTTTTCGGTCGTGCGAGTTCGCTCCGGCCGCAGCATTGCGAAAGGCAGGCCTTGACCGAAACCCCCGGCGCGGAAGAGTCGACCCAAACGGACAGGAGCCGTAGCGGTATTGGCGCGCCGCTGCGCGATGCGACTTTCCGGCGGATATGGGGGTCTAGCCTGCTCTCGAACCTTGGCCAGCAGATGCAGGCCGTCGCCGCGGCGTGGACGATGCTGCAGATCACCCAGCAGGCCGACCTTGTCGCGATGGTGCAAACGGCGTCGATGCTGCCGGTGATGTTGCTTGCGATCGCGGCGGGCGCGATTGCCGACATGTACGATCGGCGGCTGGTCGCCATAAGCGCGCTTGCCGTCTCGCTTTCCGGATCTGCGCTTCTGGCGGCGGTCGCCGCGCTCGACATGCTCTCTCCCGCAATGATCCTTCTCGGTGTTTTCATTACCGGCACGGGGATCGCGCTCTATTCGCCGGCCTGGCAGGCTTCGGCGGCCGAGATCGTGGGCGTGAAGCATCTTCCCGCCGCGGTCGCGCTTTATTCCATGTCGTCCAATGCGGCACGCAGCGTCGGGCCGGCCATCGGCGGTTTCGTTATCGCCTCCTTCGGAATGGTGGCCGCCTTTTCAGTAAACGCGATCCTCTATATCCCGATCCTCGTCGCGCTGTTCCTGTGGAAACGGGATGTCCCGCCGCCGCGATTGCCCCCCGAGCGGCTCGACCGGGCGATGCTCGGCGGCCTGCGCTTTGTCGGTTATTCGCCTCCTGTGATGCGGGTGATATTACGCGCGCTGGCGATGTCGCTGGGCGGTGCAGCGGTCTATTCCATGTTGCCGCTGGTCGCGCATTCGATACTTGGCGGCGGGCCGGAGATATATGGTTTTCTCCTGGGCGGGTTCGGCCTCGGGGCGATCGGCTTTGCGCTACTGACAACGCGTCTGCACGACTGGTTCGACGTCGAGACGATCGTGGTCGGATGCTCGCTGGTGATGGCAGCGGCGCTGCTCGTTCTTGCTTTCAGCCCCTTTGCCGCGCTTTCCGTGCTGGCGACATTTGCGGCGGGCGCGTCGTGGATGGTTTCTATTTCGACCTACAATGTCTCGGTCCAGATCAGTTCGCCACGCTGGGTAAGCGGACGGACATTGGCGGCCTTCCAGGCGGCGGTCGCCGGCGGACTGGCCCTAGGCTCGCTGTGCTGGGGCTTGCTGGCCGAGCGGTTCGGGATCACTGCCGCCGTCTGCACCGCGTCGGCGCTGATGGTCATTACCGCACTCCTGCGCTTCATCCTCGCGATGCCGCGCACCACCTCTGCCGAAGCTGCGCCACCGCCGAGCAGCGATCCCGTCGTCAAGATGGCACTCACCGGGCGGAGCGGCCCGATCGTGATCGAAATCGAGTATCGCGTCCATGTCGACGATGCGCGCAAATTCTACCATGCGATGCGCGATGTACGTCGGTCGCGCGAGCGGAACGGCGCCTATTCGACCTCGCTCGCGCGGGACATTTCCGATCCCAAGCTATGGATCGAGCGCTTCCACTATGCCACCTGGAACGATTATCTTCGCGCCCGCGACCGCCCCACCGTCGACGACCGCAAATGGCGTGACCGCGCGCTGGCGTTTCAGATCGACGACGCGCCGCCACGCGTTCGGCGGTTTCTCGAACGTCCCACGGGGTCGGTCCGCTGGCGCGAAGACACGATCGATCCAGGGGACGTGCTTCGCGTCCCGGTCAGTCTGACCACGATCGGTTCGCACTGAAGCTTCCCCCTCCGGGAGCGAAATTGTCGAAGGCGATCCCGCGCGCCGCGATGAGCGCCAACGCCGCCTCGTAAAGGTCGCGCGCGCTGTCAGTTGGAGTTTTATCGGTTCTCCCGCGAGGAGTTAGTCAAGCTGTGGCCCCGGAAGCCACGTTCATCCGACCGATGACCGTCAGTAGGCCGTAGATCCTGCAGAGCGCCGACCTCACCACGCCTTCGGTTGCCGTCTTCGAAACGCCGTACATCGGAGCGAACCAGGTCGAGCCGCCGAGCAGTTCGTCTTCGGTGCAGATATGCTCCGGGTCTGGATGCGCGGCATAGCAACCGGTTGCCGAGACGTGCATGAAAAACATAGTCGACCGTCTCGGGAGCTTGTCCGAACTCCCCGGTGACAAAATCACCATAGACACAGGTCACGCCCGCCTGCTCGAGCGATTCGCGCGAGCCCGACGCGGAAAATCGGGCCAGAGCGATAATCTCGTTGTCGCCGACCAGCCCGCGGGCGACAGCGCCGGCGAGTTGCCCGGTCGCACCGGTGACCAATATGGTCTTCCCGCTGATTGTCATTGGTGGCACTCCTCTTCGTTCGAGATGTCAGTCAGCCAACCGGCTCCGCCAGGCGCGGCTGGCGAGACAGAAATGCAGCGATGCCCAGAAGAAGAAGATCACCGTCAGCAGAAGCGCCCATCTTATCGAGTCCTCGCCGCCGATAAGGTCGCTCACGGCACCGGTATAATAGGCCAGAAATCCGTTGCCGATCAGGATCGAGGCAATTTTGGCGACCGACAGTATCGAACCGCGCATGTTCGAACTCGTCATGCTGACAAGCGTCGTGTAGCTGGGTCCGGTGTTGACACCCATGCAAAAGGCAAGGATCGCCATGAAGATCAGGGCGGGGACGAGCGAAGTCATCAGGCACATCGCGACACCTGCAAGCCCTGCAAACACCGCTCCGATCGCGGGAACGGTGGCGATGCGCGCCGGATCGCCCTTGGCATAGCTATCGGCGACGAATCCTACCAGCGTCGAGCCGATCATCATGACCAGCCCGACCGCAACGCCCATAGCCATCGCGGCATATTCGACGCTCATCGCGTGGACGCGCACCAGTAACGATACGGTCCACACCATCACCGCATATTGCACGCCCGTGACCAGCATGTTCGCGACGATCGCATGGCGCAGCGCCGGCGTTCTGAAGATGACACCGACCGCCTTGCTGTAGCTGACGGGTTCACTTGCGCCGCGTTCGTCGTCATACTGTCCGCGCCTCGGCTCCTTGCAGGTGAAGAACAGAAGCGCCGCGAGGATCAGCCCCGGCACGGCGGCGATCATGAAAAGCGTGCGCCAGCCGAAATGCAGGAGCAACCACCCGCCGACAAGGAAGGTGATCATCTGGCCCGTAGCCGTGCCCGCGTAATAGAGGCTGATGGCGGTGGCACGGCGTTCCTTGGGAAACAGGTCGCTGATGATCGACAGGCTGCCGGGCGAGGCAGGCGCCTCCGAGGCGCCAACGCCTACGCGCGCCAGGACGAGCATCGTGAAATTCTGCGCGAATGCGCCGACGGCTGTCAGCAGGCTCCAGATGGCCGAACTGATCGACAGCAAGATACGCCGGTCCATCCGGTCTATCAGCCAGCCCGCTGGAAGCGCCGCCATCGCAAAGGGGATGGAATAGGCAAAACCCGTCAGGAAGCCCATCTGCGAATCGCTAAGTCCGAACTCGCTCTTGAGGGGTTCGACGATGACCGACGGGACGGCTCTGTCGATGGAACCGAAGATATAGATCAGCGCCAGAAGCAACAGCATGTACCACGGGCGATGCGCGACAGGCCGATCCGTCGCGGGACCGGCCACGAGGTGAGTATCTCGTGCGTCTTTTGAGCTATCGGTCGCGGTCATATCCTGCAAAATGCGCCTCCGCTGATCAATATCGTCTCTCCTGTGATGAAGGACGCTTCGTCACTGCCCAGAAATGCCGCAGCCGCGGCGATGTCGTCCATCCGCCCCAGGCGCTTCACCAGTTGCAGTTCGTTCACATATTTCTCGCGCCGGTCTACCGGGAAGCGGGCCATCGCCTCTTCCGAATCGACAAGTCCCGGAGCAATTCCGCAGACACGGATGCGGTCGACCGCCAGTTCCTTCGCCAGCGCCACCGTCAAACCCCGCACAGCCAGCTTGGAGATGCCATAGGCGTTCTCCCCCTTATACCCTGCCATCGAGGAAATGGTGAGGATCGCCCCGCCGCCCCGCGCGCGCATCGCGGCGCGGCAGGCGCGCGCGCCGTTGACGATACCGATGACATTGACGTCCATCAGCCGCTGCCATTCCTCGCCAGGCAGCTCGCACGGCGTCTTGGCATAGCCGGAAAGATGCAGTCCGGCATTAGCGACAAGTAAATCGATGCCACCGAAGTGCGCGCATGCCTCTTCAGCCACGGCATGCATCGCGGTCTCGTCCGCAACATCGCATGCGATGCCGAGCGCTTCGATTCCCTCGGCCTTCAGGCGCGTAGCAGCATCTTGCGCATTCGCGATGGCGATATCCGCAAGGACCACCGACGCCCCCTCGCCCCCTACCCTCCGGGCAATGGCGAAGCCGATGCCGCGGCCTCCGCCGGTGACGATCGCAACTTTTCCGGCATAGCGCACTTGCTGCTCCCTCTCTGCTCCGTCCGGCATTGTTGCGGGAAAGACCATGTTGCCCAAGGTTTGACATCGGCGTTTTCAGGACCGTCGCACCTTAGACGGCACAGCCAGCTTCTTGTCAGGGCGTGCAAAGGCCAGCTATTACTGACGCATCATCAGTTTGGGAGAGATAGAGTTGACCTTCCCAGTTTGGTCTTCCGACGTTCGCGAAACCGTTACCGAGGTCCTGGCGCGTGCCGTCGCAACATATCCGGACAATATCTTCCTGGATTTCCAGGGCGAGACCTACACCTATGCCGACGTCGACAGGCGATCGACGAGGCTGGCGCATGGTTTGCTGTCGCGGGGTGTCAAGCGTGGCGACCGGGTTTGCAGCCTGCTCGATTCCAACATCGACTCGATCTCGCTGTGGTTTGCCGCGAACAAGATCGGCGCGGTACATGTGCCTGTGAACACGGCTTACAAGGGCGGGTTTCTCAGCCATCAGTTCGATGATGCCGGCGCGCAGCTACTCGTCATGGAGCCTGATTACGCGCTGCGTCTGATCGATATCGAAGACGAGCTGCCGCAGGCGAACCGCGTGCTCGTCCGCGGCGAAAAGGAGGCCTTGCCAGCGTTCAAGCGGATCGAGGCCGAACGCCTGTCGGCCGCCTATGAAGCGAATGATGCGCCCATTCCCGACGAGAACAAGCCCGGGGATCTCTGCATGCTGATCTTTACCGGGGGCACGACCGGTCCTTCGAAGGGCTGCATGATTTCGCACAACTATTGCTGCAACGTGGGCCGGCAGATCCTGAAGCGCGAGGCGCGCGACGAGAAGACGGTGAACTGGACGCCCCTTCCCTTTTTCCACATGAACGCGCTCGGCGGATCGATCCTCTCGTCCGCCATGGTCGGCGCGCGCGTCGCGGTGTTCCCACGCTTCTCCGTGTCCAAGTTCTGGGACGATATCGAGCGTTCGGGCGCGACGATCGTGAACCTGCTTGGATCGATGCTCACATTCATTGCCAACGCACCGGAGAACGAGGCAGCCAAGCGCTGCTTTGGTCAAATTTTCGCGGTGCGCGGATCGCCCTTCCCTCCCGACATCCAGCGTAAGTGGAAAGAGCGGTTCGGCGTCACCATCACGGGGTCGCATAATTATGGCCTGACCGAAGCCGCTCGCGTCACGACCCTTGCCGATCACGAGGAGGGGCCCGTCGGCAACGCGGGCAAGATCAACGAGGATTTCGATGTTCGCATCGTCGACGACGAGGACAATGAGGTGCCGATCGGTCAGCCGGGTGAGATCATCATCCGCCCTCGTCACCCCGATATCATGTTCATGGGCTACTGGAACCGGCCTGAAGACACGCTGAAGGTCATGCGCAACATGTGGCTGCATTCGGGCGATATCGGGCGAATGGACGAGAACGGCTTCATGTTCTTCGTCGACCGCAAGAAGGATTATCTCCGTCGTCGCGGCGAAAACATATCGAGTCAGGAGCTGGAGGCGACGTTCAAGAAGCACCCACTGGTGAAGGACGTCGCCGTGCACGCGGTACTGGCCGAGACCGAAGACGAAGTGAAAGCCACCATCACATTGCAGGACGGGGCGAGCATCACCGAGGAAGAACTATGCGAATGGTGCGTCGACAAGATGCCCTATTTCGCGGTGCCGCGCTTTTTCGAGTTCAGGGAAGACCTGCCGCGCAACCCGGTCGGCCGGGTGCTGAAATATCAGTTGCGCGACGAGGGGTGCACGGCTGCAACATGGGACCGCGAGAAATCGGGCTTCGAACTGAAGAAACGGTGATACCCGCCGCAGCGGCGCGCGCGTTCAGTTGCCTCTATTGACGCGGATGGCGGAAGGGAGCTGTTCGGCGGAATCGGCAACGCCCGCCGGCAGTGTCTCCATGAAGGGCGCGCCCCCACTGATCGCGCTGGCGACAAGGAAGGCAGCGGTATCGACCTGCCGCGGCCGCGTTGCCTTGTGGGCCGACGGGAGGCGGATGACCTGCGCAGTGCGCTCAAGCATGGCCAAAACGACCGAGGCCGTGGACGGAGGATCGAGCCGGCGCTCTTCGGGCAAGACGGCCTGCAACTCGCGGATCTTCTCTTGCAGCAGCAAATGTACCGGTTCGACCGAGCGACGACGGGAATCGACAAAACGCCGATCGCCTTCGTCCGCGACAAAATTGCGCACACGAAGAAGCGCGTGGTGCCGATCCCATATCGAGAAATGCAGATTCACTAACTCCCGTGAATATTGCAGCAACTTGTCACGCTTCCATTCGCGTTCGAGGAGTTGGACGATTTCCGGGCTCGCCTGATCGATACGGTCGATCGCCGCCAGCGCGATATCGCTTACCGTCTCGAAATAGAGATAGATGGTCGCCGTCGAAACGCCTGCGTTCTGCCCGATTTCGGCGACCTTGATGTCGCGCAACGGACGTCGTCCCAACAATTCGGTCGTCGCGGCGATGATCTTTTCGCGGGTCTGGAAGCCCTTGCTTCCCATTTCCTGGCCATAAAGGTTCTGCTTTGGACGCACCATGGATGTTGTCACCTAGATTGAAGCAGCGAGTGTATTGCGAAAAAGCTGAAGCTTCGTCAAGTTTGCGAACACAGAGGGAAGGATGCAGATGACTTCAATTCAACGGCTGTCGCTCAAGGACAAGGTCGCCGTGATCACCGGAGGAGGCGGCGGCATCGGCCGCGCCTGTGCCCTCGCCATGGCTGAATTGGGCGCCGACATCGTGATCGCCGACATCGTACCCGAACGCTGCGAGGAAGTGGCTGCACGGGTCGCCGAACTGGACCGGAATGCCCTTCCGTTCCCGACCAACGTGATGGACACCGATCGCATTCGTCAGTGCATTGCCGCCACGGAGGAGAAGTTCGGGCGGCTCGACATCCTGGTAAACAACGCCGGGGGCGTCGCCTATAAGCGCTTCCTCGACCAGAGCGAAAACAGCTGGCGGCGACATATCGATATCAATTTCGTCTCGATGCTCGCGGCAACGCATGCCGCAGCCCCGATTATGGCGCGTGGCGGACGCGGCGGCTCGATCGTCAACGTCGCCTCTATCGAGGGGATGCGCGCCGGTCCCAATGTCGCGGTATATGCCGCCTGCAAGGCCGCGATGATCGGCTTCACGCGCTCGATGGCGCTCGAGCTGTCAGGCGACAAGATCCGCGTCAACTGCATCGCACCCGACCACACTATCACGCCGGGCGGCCGCGGCAATCGCACCGGTCCGGTGGACGAAAGCCAATGGCGCGTCCCGACGCCCGAGCAGGACGATCGCATGCGGCGCGTCATCCCGCTGTTGCGCGAAGGAGACGCTTATGAATGCGGTGATCTCGCCGCATTCCTGTCGTCGGACATGGCGTCCTATATCACCGGCGCGATTATTCCGATCGATGGTGGGACGTCTGCCGCGATGGGCTGGGTCCGCGGCTCAAAAGGCCAATGGACACAGATGGAAGGCCAGAGGGACGATCGATGAATGCAGCCGGGGCATCATTGATCGATCTGTCGGGAAAAGTCATTCTCGTCACCGGAGGCGGTAATGGGCTCGGCGCCGACATGGCGAGCCAGTTCTCACGGCTTGGCGCGCGCGTGATCCTGGCCGACATCGCACAGGAGATGGCTGAAGCGACGGCGGCGAAGGTCGGCAATGGCGCGCTGGGCGTGTATTGCGACATCGCAAACGCGGAATCGGTCGCGCAACTTGCCGATACGGCGCGAAATGCGTTCGGGCGGGTCGATGCGCTCGTCAACAATGCCGCACATGCCGATCTTGGCGGCGACCTCGACCTATTGGGGACAGATCCCGAGATCTGGAGCCGCACCGTCGACGTCAATCTCACCGGTACGATGCACGTGTCGCGTGCCATCGTGCCCATCATGCTAGAAGGTGGCGGCGGCTCGATCGCGACGATCGTCTCACGGGCAGGCATCGCCCCACCGCGCTCAGCACGGCGACTTGCCTATTCGACGACAAAGGCCGGCCTCATCATGCTCGCGCGGCACATGGCCGTAGCCTATGGCAAACAGGGCATCCGCAGCAATGCCATCGCGCCCGGCACCATCGAGACCGAGCGCATGCTGCGGGAACTCAGTGAGGAACGCCTGACGCAGTCACGCGCAAATGTCCTGACCCCGGCGCTCGGCAGACCCGAAGACGTCTCGCACATGGTGGCCTATCTCGCCAGCGACGCCGGCCGATTCATCACAGGCCAGACAATCCAGATCGATGGCGGCATATTGACAGGACTGCACGAATGACGGGCGCAACATATGATCTCTCCGCGCGTGTCGCGATCATTACCGGCGCGAGCAACGGCATGGGGCTTGCCTCCGCCCGCCTGTTCGCTGCGAGCGGAGCAAAACTCGTGCTCGCGGCGCGCACGCGGGCCAAGCTCGAAGCCGTGGCCGATGAACTCAACCTGACCTATGGGAATGGGCAAGACATCGCAGTCGCGGTCGCAGGCGACCTAGGAGACAAGGCGCATCTGCAAGCGCTGGTCGATATGGCCGTCGGCCGCTTCGGCGCGCTCACGACGCTTCTTTGCTCCCCTACCGTCCGGCCGTGGCTCGGAAGCGCGATCGACACGCCCGACGACGTGTTCGACGAACAGCTGCTCTATATTCTGAAGAGCCGTTTCTGGCTTTCGTCGATGGCGATCCCGCACATGATCGCGGCGGGCACCGGCTCGCTGATCTATATCGGGTCGGGCTCGGTCTTCGAGGCCACGGGCGAACGTTCGGTCAATTGCATCGCGCGGGCCGGAGAATGGCAAATGATGAAGAATTTTGCCGCGGAATTCGGGAAGAACAATGTCCGCGCCAATACGATCGCACCCGGGATGGTGGAATCGAGCGGCAGCCAGGCCCTGTTCGCGAGCGAGGAAGGCGCAAGACGAATCGCCGACCTGCCGCTGCGCCGCGGCGGCCGCACCGATGAAATCGCCCATGCCGCGGCATTCCTTGCCAGCGATGCCAGCTCCTTCACGACGGGCGCGGTGCTGCCGGTCGACGGTGGCCGCCTCCTGCATGCGGTCGATGCCATGCTCACAAAGAGCGAAGGATATGGCAGATGACGGACGGCGCCGAAGCCCCCTCAAGGGCCGCCGTGATGGACCTGCTCGCGGCCGTCAAATATGCCAAGGACGATGAGGACGTGCCTCGTTTCGAAGCCTGCTGGACAAGGAGTGCACGGCTCGAGATCACGTCGAACGGGGCGGCGATCGAGCCGATCGAGGGACGCGATGCCATCATGGCCTTTTACCGGAGCGTCTGGGAGACGGGCGGGCACGGCAAGGCGGACCGGCGCGAAGTGCATGTGGCCGAGGCCCCCGATATCATCCGCAAGCACGATGGCACGCTGGTCGTTCGGCATGCGGTATCCTTTTTTCACACGGTATCGGGCGAGCCGGTGCTTCGTGGGTTCGGCCAGTTCCATGACGAGATGATCTGCGAGGACGGATCGCTGCGTATTGCGCTGCGGCGATCGACGCTTGTCCGAAGCAAATCATGACGGCGCAGCAACCGGAAGCTCCCGGCACGCGCGCGTCCAATCCGTTCACGCTCTGGCTGGTCGCTCCGCTGCTTCTGGTCACCATCCTGAATCCCCTCAATTCGGCGATGCTGACGACCGCGCTCGTTCCGATCGGGCGCGCCTTTCCGGGGCAGGAGACAATAGGCGGCTGGCTGGTCGCATCGCTGTACCTCACCGCGGCGATCGCGCAGCCGGTGCTCGGCAGTTTCGCCGATCGGTTCGGCGCCCGCCGCACTCTTGTATGGGCGACCGTCATTCTCGGGCTGGGGGGCATTGCCGGCATCGTGGCGCAAGACATGGCCACGCTGATCCTGTCGCGGGTCCTGATCGGCTTCGGCACGTCGAGCGCCTATCCCTGCGCCGTGGCGATCATCCGCCAGCGCGCCGACGATGCGGCGATCGAGCCGCCGGCGCGCATCCTCGGCTGGCTTGCCGCAGCGAGCTCGGTCGCGGTCGCTGCGGGACCGCCGCTGGGCGGGCTTGTTACCGAATGGCTGGGCTGGCGTGGCACTTTCGCCATCAACCTGCCGCTCGCCGTCATCGCATTTGTCGCGATCTGGCTGGCCGTGCCGGCCAACCGGACTCCGCGGCATGGCGGTATCCGCGTCGATTGGGCGGGCATCGCGCTTTTCACCGGGTTCATGACGGCGCTGATGTTTTTCCTCATGCATCTGGAAACCCGGTTCGATGCAACGGCACTCGGCCTCGGGCTGGCCGGGCTTGCAGCGTTCGTTTTCGTCGAGCGGAAGCGGGCCAGACCCTTTGTCGATGTCGGCCTCCTTCGTTCCAACCTGCCGCTGACGCTGACCTATGGCAATCACGTCGCATTCAATTTCGTCAATTACTGCTTTTTCTACGCCATCCCGCAATGGTCGCAGGTCACGCTGGGTCTCTCGCTGACCGCGTCGGGACTGATGCTCATGCCGGTGGCGGCCGCGTCGTTCGTCGGTGCGCTGCTCCCGACGCGGGCGCGCAGGGGATGCATGACGGAGTTGGTGGGTGCCTCCCTGCTGATTATCAATTCCGCTTCGCTCTTCCTGCTCGCGCTCAATCCCTCGTCAACGGGAATTCTCATCCTGTCCTTCGGCTTCGGTACGAGCTTCGGCATATTGAACATGAGCAATCAGCAGCGGCTGCTGGACTATGCCCCGCTGGAGCAGAGCGGTTCGGCGGCGGGGCTCCTCCGCACATCCGCCTATATCGGCGCCATGTTGTCAGCCCCGCTCGTCGCCTATCTGATGGCCGACGCGATCGGCACGGCGGCACTGAAGGCGCTAAGCCTGGCCACGCTGCCGATCAGCCTGCTCCCGCTCGCAACCGTCGTCGCCGATATCCGCCGCGGACGGCATAGTCTCGCGGCGACGCCCCGCACCGGGCAGGAGACCTGACACGTGCCTCTCGATACCCTACTCGACCGGTTCGCACCGGGCCGCACCTGCTACCTGCCAGGCGCCACCGGAGAAATACTGGCACTGACCGACGCGCTGAAGGCCGATCCGGACCGCATGGCCGGTGTGCACGTCATCGGCTGTCCCTTGCCGGGCATGAATAGTACGGATTATGCCGCGCTCCATCGCGATGCGCGCCAGACCGTCTTTCTCTTTCCGCCCGGCTCGCGCGACAGCCTGGCGAGAGGCAATTTGCGCATCCTTCCGCTGTCCTACTTCGGCGCCGCCCGCTATCTGGCGTGCGATGCCGGCATCGATGTGGCGGTTGCGCATGTCGCCGCGCCCCTCCCGGGCGAGGGGAAACGCGCCTCGGTGGGCATTGCCGCCGACTTCACCGCGATCGCCTGGCGCGCGGCCCGCTACCGCATCGCGCTGGTCAATCCTTCGATGCCCGCGATCAAGCGCGCGCCGCGCATCGACCTTGCGGAAGCCGATCTCGTCGTCGAGTGCGAAAGCCCGCTGGTCGAGGTGCCGAACGCTTCCCCCGACGCCGTCGGGAAGGCGATCGCAGGCCATGTCGCGGCACTGATTCCCGATGGCGCCGCACTCCAGATAGGGATTGGCTCCGCACCCGCGGCGCTATGGCGTGCGCTGGCTGGACGGCGCGGCTTGCGCCTGCGGTCGGGGCTTGCGAGCGAGGATCTGCTTCACCTCGCCGATCAGGGTGCGCTGGCCGACCACGGCCACGTCGCCGGCATCCTGGTCGGTTCTAGCGCCTTTTATGCCGCGATGGCCGAACGCGACCTTGTCCGGCTCGCCGATACGCTGGAAACGCATGATGCGCGGGCAATCGGATTGGAGCGCGGCTTTTTTGCGGCGAATTCGGCGCTTTCGGTCGACCTCTTCGGACAGGTTAATCTGGAATGGCAGGGCGCGCGCGTCGCGAGCGGAGCGGGTGGAGCGCCCGATTTTGCATCTGCCGCCATGGCTTCGCCCGGTGGGTCCGCGATCACGATGTTGCCGAGTACCGCGCGCCAGGGTTCGATCAGTCGCATCGTCGCACGGCTCGATACGCCGACCGTTTCGCTGCCGCGCAACCTTGCGGATGTGATCGTGACCGAGCATGGCGCGGCGCATCTGCGATATCTGTCGCTCGACGAGCGGGCGGAGGCGCTGATTGCGATCGCCGACCCGGCCTTCCGCGATGCGCTCGGCAGAAGTTGGCGCGAGCTCCGCACGGCGATGTGCTGACCGTTCGGAAGCGGGCGCCACGATCGTTCGATGTCGCGCCCATTCCCGCATGAGCCTTCGTCAAAAGCTTTTCGGAAGCTCCAATATGTGAGTCGCGACATGACTGAGGATCAGATTCGTGCTGATCGGCGCGACCTGATAGAGCCTAGTTTCCCGGAACTTCCTCTCCACGTCATATTCCTCCGCGAAGCCGAATCCGCCGTGGGTCTGCACGCACATGTCGGCGGCGTACCAGCTCGCCTCGGAGGCAAGCATCTTGGCCATATTCGCCTCGGTGCCGCCAGCGTGTCCTTCGTCGAACATGCGGGCGGCCTTGTCGACCATTTCGGCCGCGGCGGAAAGCTGCACATAAGCGCGGGCAATCGGGAACTGGACCCCCTGATTCTCGCCGATGGGCCGTCCGAAGACACTGCGGTCGCGCGCGTAAGCCGAGGCCTTGTCGATGAAGAAGCGCCCGTCGCCGATACATTCCGAGGCGATGAGAATACGCTCGGCGTTCATGCCGGACAGGATATATTTGAAACCCTTGCCCTCCTCGCCGACAAGATTCTTCGCGGGCACGCGCAGATCGTCGAAAAACAGCTCGGTCGTGGCATGATTGAGCATGGTCCGGATCGGCCGAATGGTGAGGCCGTTACCGACAGCGTCGCGCATATCGACAAGCAGCACGCTCATTCCGTCCGACGGTTTCTTGCACTCTTCGCGCGGCGTCGTACGACACAACAGGACCATCAGATCCGAATGCTCGGCGCGACTGATCCAGATCTTCTGTCCATTGACCACGAAATCATCACCGTCGCGCTTCGCAAAGGTACGAATGCGTGTGGTGTCGGTACCGGCGGTCGGCTCGGTCACTCCAAATGCCTGAAGACGCAGTTCGCCCGACGCGACTTTCGGAAGGTAATTTTTCTTCTGTTCGTCCGACCCGTGCTTGAGAATGGTCCCCATCGTGTACATCTGCGCATGGCAAGCGCCGCCGTTGCAGCCTGAGCGGTGGATTTCCTCGAGTACGGCCGTGGCCGCGCTGAGCCCGAGGCCCGAGCCGCCAAATTCCTCCGGGATGAGAACCGAGAGGAAGCCGGCTTCGGTCAATGCCTGAACGAATTCGGTGGGGTAAGCTCGATCCCTGTCGAGCTTCTGCCAGTATTCGCCAGGAAAATCGGCGCACAAACGCCTTACGGCTTCACGAATTTCGGGAAAGGACTCGCTCAATGATCGCATTCCGGATTTGCGGTTTCACCCGTGACATAGGCGTTTTCGTATCCCCCTCCCAATCGGAATTGGCCCGCATTCAGGAAATTGCGCCGCTCTTTTGACCCTGCGGCGTCACAGCAAGCGCCGCAGCCAGTTCGCACCCTCGCAATGCCGCGAGCTCCTCGCCGTCACGATGCGTCAGGATCAGGAAATCTCCGGCCAGTGCCCGGTCCAGCACATGCGCCATTCCGCTCGCCGGATCCATTCGACCGCGCGAGGCCGCGAAGCCCGCTGGATCGCTCCGCTCGCCCACACGATGGCCGATCGCACCGGGGCAGGCAACGCTGACTGTGACGCCCGTGCCCGCAAGTTCGCTGCGCAATGTATCGGACAGGCTCACCAGCGCGGCCTTCGCGGCCGCATAGTCCCCATTTCGTGGCGCTGCGCCAAGGGCGGCTAGCGATGCGATATTGAGCACGCGCCCATTACCCCGCTCGACCATTGCGGGCACGAGACAGCGGATGCCGAGGAACGCACCGGTCAGCCCGGCATCGATCATCGCTCGCCATTCGTCGGCGCAGATGGCCAGCAGTTCCTTGCGTGCCGACGGCAGGCAGGCATTGTTGACGAGGAAATCGATCGGGCCCGCCGCCTCGACTGCGGCGCTCCACGATCTCGCGTCGCTCACGTCGAGCGGTAGACATGCCAGGGCAGCGGGCGCGCCAAGCCACCCGCTTGCAGCCCTCAGCGCCGTTTCATCGCGGTCCGCAATCGCGACCTCAAAGCCGCGGCCGAGAAGAAGCCTGGCAAGCGTGCGGCCGAGCACGCCCGCGCCGCCGGTGACCAAGGCGCGGGACGGCACGGCTCAGATGGGATCCCAGGCGAAAACGTCGCCCGAAACCTCCAGCTTGCGAAGATTCGACCGGATTGCGGGAAGATACTCGGTAGCGACCGTCTCGGTCGTCCAGCCCTCGCTGCGGTGGATCGATCGCACGGGACGCATCGGGTTGAACAGAAATATCTCGTTCTTGCGAACGCAGAACACCTCGCCCGAAACTTCGTTTGCCGCGTCCGAGCAGAGGAAAGCAACCATAGGCGCAACCTTGTCGGCGGTCATGGTCTTCAGTCGCTCCACGCGCTCCTTCGCCTCGGGCGTCTCGGCGGGAATACTCTCGGTCATGCGGCTCCAGGCAAAGGGCGCCACGCAATTCGAGCGAATGCCGTAACGCTGAAAGTCCAGCGCAAGCGAATTCGACAGGCCCACCAGAGCCATCTTTGCGGCCGAGTAATTGGACTGACCCACGTTGCCGATAAGGCCCGATGTCGAGGTCATGAATACAAACGCGCCGCTGCCCTGCTCACGAAAATGAGGCGCTGCGGCGCGCGACAGGAAGAAGGAGCCGTTGAGATGCACGTCGATCACGGCCCGCCAGTTTTCGAAACTCATCTTGTGAAACATGCCATCGCGCGACACACCGGCATTGTTGACGACGGCATCGATCCGTCCAAAGCTGTTGATCGCGTCGGAGACAATTCCGGCCGCACCGGCAGGGTCGGACACGCTCGCGAGATTAGCAATCGCCGTGCCGCCGGCAGCCTCGATTTCTGACACGACGGACTGGGCCGGCCCCTGATCCGTCCCCTCGCCCGCAAGCGAACCGCCGAAGTCGTTGACCACAAGCTTCGCGCCCTGCGCCGCACATTCAAGGGCGAGCGCGCGACCGATACCGCGGCCGGCGCCCGTGATCGCAACGACTTTGCCATCGAGCAGTCCCATGCCATTCCCTCCTTAGAGTTGCGATCTGGGAAGGAGTATCTCGACCCCGTCCATTTCGTCAGAAAGCGTGATCTGACAAGAGAGGCGGCTGCGTTCGTCGGGATCGACGGCCATTTCCAGCATCGCCTCCTCTTCCGCGCCCGCCGTGCCGACGCGGTCCTGCCATTCCTTGGGGACATAGACATGGCAGGTTGCGCAAGACAGCGCGCCGCCGCAATCTGCGAGTATCTCGCCGATATTGCCGTCGAGCGCCGTTTCCATGATGCTGTTGCCGGCCTGGCCTTCGACGACGCGGTCCTCCGCCCCTTCCTTCTTGAAGACAACCTTGACCATATTCCCTCGATTTTCGTTGCTTGTCCGTCACCATCGGAGCCGGTTCATAGATTGGCCATAACCGCATACCGCGCGGGGTGCCATTACGCCAACAGCGACACTATCGCGTTTCCCGCCTTAACCGGTCCGCATGCTCAGGGCCGTTCGAAAACCGCTGCGATGCCCTGCCCGCCACCGATGCACATCGTCTCGAGCCCGCGTCTTGCACCGCTGCGCTCCATTTCATGCAACATCGTAGTCAGAATGCGGACGCCGGTGGCGCCGATCGGATGGCCGAGCGAGATGCCCGAACCGTTGGGATTGATCTTCTCCGACCAATCGCCGTCGGGGTCGATGTCCCACGCCTTGAGGCAGGCAAGGACCTGCACGGCAAAGGCTTCGTTGATCTCGAGAATGTCGATGTCGTCCCAACCCAGCTTCTGTCTTTCAAAAAGCCGGGCGACCGCACCCACCGGTCCGATCCCCATGCGCGACGGGTCGCAGCCAAAGGCGGCCCATCCGGTAAACCAGGCCATGGGTTCCAGCCCAAGTTCGGCCAGCTTTTCCTCGGCGACCACGAGGCAAGCGCCGGCGGCGTCGTTCTGCTGGCTGGAATTGCCGGCAGTGACGGTGCCGTTCTTCGCGATGGGGCGCAGCACGGCCAGCGTATCGGTAGTCGTGTCGCCGCGAATTCCCTCGTCCCGGACAAAATCGACGGGATCGCCCTTGCGCTGGGCGACGGGAACGGGGACGACTTCCCGGTCGAAGCGTCCGGCGGCCCAGGCCGCTGCGGCCCGCTGCTGACTCCGCGCGGCAAAGGCATCCGCGGCTTCGCGCGAAATCGCATAGTCGCTCGCAAGATTTTCGGCCGTCTCGATCATACCGGATATCACGCCGAATCGCTCCACGGGCTGCGAACGCTCGCGTCCCCTGTCGAGCCGATCGTGGAATGTCACACTGCCTGCGCGAGCCCCGCCGCGCATGTCGGTCGAATAATATTCGATGTTGGACATCGATTCGACGCCGCCCGCCAGCACGCAGTCCGCGGCGCCGGACTGCACCATCATCGCTGCGGTGGAAATGGCCTGCAGGCCGCCGCCGCAGCGACGGTCGAGTTGCATGCCGGGAACGCCGATAGGCAGGCCCGCCGCCAGCGCGGCCCAGCGCCCGATGCAGGGCGCCTCGGAATTGGCATAGCTCTGGGCAAGGACCACGTCCTCGATGCGGCCGGGATCGACGCCACTGCGTTCGATCACATTGCGAATGATGTGGGCGGCCAGTTCCTCTGCGGGCACCGGTGCCAAGGTGCCGAGAAACCGGCCGATCGGCGTTCTAAGCGGCGAAACGATTGCAACTCTACGCGTCAATTAACTTCTCCAGGTCAGAAATCGGTGCCGCCGTCGATGTTGGCGATCAGCCCCGTGGCATAAGCGGCACGGGTCGAGAGCAGAAAGACGATTAGCTCGGCAACTTCCGATGGATCTCCTATGCGGTTCAGCGCGACATTCATCTCCATGGTGCGAAGCATGATCGCCTCGGCCTCCTCGCGCGAGATGTCCGGCCGTTCGGCACGCAGTGTCGCCAACCGCTCGGTATAGCGCCCCGTGCGGATCGCGCCGGGCGCGACGGCATTCACCCTGACGTTGGTCGGGCCATAAGATTTTGCCAGTGATTTCACGAGGTTGTTGAGCGCGGCTTTGAACGCAGCATAAGCTGGGATGAAGGATTTGGGCGCGCGGGCGGAATAGGCGCTGGTAATTACAAAGCTACCGCCGCCGTTTTCCGCCATGTGCGGCAGCGCGCTGCGCGCGGCGCGCACGGCGGCCATCAGCGAGTTCTGAAAATATTCTTCCCACTCGGCATCATCGATCGCGATAAAATCGCGGGACGTGCCCATCCAGTGGTTGGTGACGGCCATACCCGACAGCGGACCAAGAGCATCGGCGGCATCTCGTACCGCCCCCTCGACCGAACCGGACTGCGCGCCATCGGCGGACAAACAGATGATCCTGACCCGATGCATCGCGGCCAGTTCGTCGAATGCAGCCGCGGCGTCGTGGGGACTGCGACTGATGACAGCGACATTCGCGCCCTCTTCGGCCAGCAGGCGCACGGTTTCGCGGCCCATTCCGCGCGAACCTCCCAGCACCGCGACATTGCGGTTTGCAAGACCCAGATCCATCCGAATTTTCCTGTCGCGGCATGACGGCAGACGACCGGCGACGACGCCGACCATCTGCCCGGTGCCGCTCGCTACGCGTCAATCAGGCGGCAACCTTGCGTGCCATTTCCAGCGAGCTTTCCGCCATTTCCCACAGCAGGATCTGGGACGGGGTCTGCCGTTCCTTCAAACGGGCCAGATATTTGCGGCATGGCGGCAGGAAACTCACCGGGCGGCGCACGAAGTTCTGATTGTTGTAGCGTTCTGCCGCATTGCGCGTGCAAACCACCGGCTGAAGCCTGTCCTGAGCATAGGTCGCCGCGCTCTGGAACTCCGGTATCGGCTCGACGATCGCGCCTGCATTCGCCAGCGGCCTGTAATAGAGGTCGAAGGCCGCGGGGTGGTAGTTCGGCGACGGAATGACGAGTTTCATCCCCGCCACATCCTGCTCCTCGATCATCTGCTTCGACGCCAGGATGTGGTCCTTGGGGATCAGGAAGCAGAACTCGTTCTCGCGCAGCAGCAGGAGGTCGAGATCGGTCTCGTCGAAAGGCGCGGACACGAAGGCCAGATCGATCTTCGCGAGACGCAGCTGCTCGAGCAGCATTGGGGTCGGGCCGCTGGTCACCTGCAGGCGGATGTTCTCGTGGCGTTCGATGAACTCATCCATCAGTCGCGTGCGCAGCGGATCGGGAAAGCTGAATGGCAGGCAGCCGACACGCAGCACGCCTTCCATGGACTCGCACAGCGCGTCGGTCACGGCGCGTGTTTCCTCGACGAGCGTGGACAGCCGCTGGACCGGCTCGAGGAGTACCCGGCCGGCGGCGGTGAGCTCGACATGGCGGGTGTTGCGGATAAACAGCGTGATGCCCAGCATCTCCTCGAACTGGCGTATCTTGTGCGAGAGCCATGACTGGTCGATGTTCAGCTCGCGCGCCGCCTTCGTGAAACTGAGATTGTCCGCGACCGCCCTGAAAAATAGCAGATACTCGACACTGAAAGCCGACGCACTCTTGCCCGAGTCCGAAACGGCAGGCTTCGAACGCTTGCCCGTCTTGTCCGGGGTCATCTTGCCGGATTGTATCCTCGCCATCATTTGCTCTCCCATTCTGTTATTGCTTCTGTCTGCTCGTTCGCACTTTCCGCGGAATATGAGGTTTCCAGTTCAGCGCGCCCGCGACGCGACCGCGCGCATCTTGGCTCCGGCTATCCGCATCTCCTCCTCGGGCTGCGGCAGGACGACGGGACCGAGTTCGCGGCTCGGCAGGATCACGGTCGCGGTCCCGGGCGCGGTGTTGTCGCCGCGCTGATTGGTCGAGGCCAGTTCCAGCTCGACGAGCCGGTGAACGCCCTCCTCGCGTTTCGAGACGACCTTGCCCGAACAGATGGTCGTATCGCCCATGAAGTTGAAAGCGCGGGACTGGCACGAGAATTTCCAGAGCCAGGCATCGTCGCCCATCCAGTTGGTACAAAGATGGATCAGCCAGCTCGTGCGCATCTGGCCATAGTCATAGGAACTGGGCAGGCCGAGTTGCTGCGCCCACTCATGATCCCAATGCACACGCTGGACGACGTCGGGCACGCCGTGCGCATCCTCGACGTAGAAGGCCGGCATTTTCCTGCGCTGCTTGTAACCCAGCCCCAATGGGCCGATGCCGCTGGAGGACAGGCCCATTCCCATGTGGTACGAAATAATCTCGACCATCGTCAGCGGTCCCTTGGCGAGCGGGATCATTTCCTCGCCAATCTCGACATCTTCCCAGAAACGGGGTTCCGCACCGCGGCGAGTCTCGGCCTCATAGATTTCGTCAATCTTGGCGATATCGTCGGGCGTATAGGTCTGCCGTTTGATGCCGGCGTATTTCCCGCTCTTCTTCGTGCCGCCGCGCTCGGCCGACAGATAATGCTCTTCGCGCCTGCCGACCGGGATGCCGGCATGATTGACGTAAAGGTCGCGATACGTCTCGGTTACAGTCCGGCCGCCGCTGAACGAGGAGGATTCGTTGATCGATACATCGGACGTCACGCGCTCCACGAACAATTGCTGATCGGGATACAAAGGCTGCCACCAGGTCCAGTCGACGCCCGTGTAATATTTGCCAACGCCGCGAAACAGGCCCTTGAACAGCTCCTTCAACTCGCCGTCCGGCTTCGGCGTCAGGTTGACACCCGTCGTGTGCAGGAAAAGCGGCGGCGCGATCTGGTCACCCCAGCGGGTCTTGCGACCATAGCCGCGGTCATTGAAGAGCGGATTGTCGTCGCCGTAGTTGAACGCGAAATGACGCATGCTGTCAGGAGTGGCCCGCTCGTTGAAGGGCTTGTTATAGGCAAATTTCGGCACGCCCACCTGACGGCGCGCTCGCTCAATGTCTTCGTCGGTTAACCGGCCTGCGGTTGAATCAGCGTCAGCCATGCTCTCTCCTGAATACCCGATTGCAGGCCTCGCCTGCCGACCAGTCCCCGCCATCGGGCGGAACCGGGTTCTATTTAGGCGCATGCTGGGTCAAAACTGAAGTAGTGTCAACTATGAATTGATGAGGAATCCTCCTTGGATTCGCGATTATGGAGCTTCGCCTCATAATGGATGATATATGATAATAAATTGTTTTTAAATATATTATTTGGAACCTGCGCACGCTGCGCGCATGGGCGGGCAGTGATGGCGCGCCCGTGTCACTTGAAAACTGTAATGGCATCAGTAATGTGCGAAGTTGAACGAGTACCGGTGAACGCCGTGTCGGCCCCATCCGGAATGCAGCGTCTGCAGAGAGGAAAAGATGATGAGCGCACCGATGACCCATGAAGATCCGCGACGCGAGGGCCAGTGGAACATACCCGATCATGTTCCGGCAGAGCTCGTCCGCTTCCTCGATTTTCGCACCGGCCTTGGAGGCTGCCCGCACCAGCAGATCGCCGAGTTCCACAAAGGCCCCAAAATTTTCTATTCCCCGCTCAGCCACCAGGATCGCGGCGGCGAGGGAAAAGGTGCCTGGGTGCTCACTCGCGCCGAAGACATCCGCAAGATGCTGCAGGAAACAAATCTGTTCAGTTCGGCCGAGCCGCGCAGCTTCGCGATGGGCGAAAGCTGGAAACTGCTCCCGCTCGAAGTGGACCCGCCCGAGCATGCCCAGTACAGAGTTCCGTTGAACCCCCTGCTCTCGCCTGGCCGCGTCGCAAAGCTCGAGCCGCGGATGCGCGAGATGGCGGGTAAACTGATCGATGCGATCAAGGATAAGGGCGAATGCGAATTCATCCGCGCCTTCGGCGAGCAGATGCCGGTTCGCATCTTCCTCGAACTGATGGGAATGGCGGACGACGATCTCGAAAAATTCCGCAACTGGGCGGACATGATCGTGCACGACCGCGCCCGCCGCGGACAGGCCATGAGGGAAGTGAAGGCCTTTCTCGAGGAGCAGATTGCCGAACATCGCGCAAATCCGCGTCCCGGTACGCTGGTCTCCGATGTGATCGACTTCAAGGCCGACGACCGGCCATTCACCGACGAAGAAGTCATGGGTACGGTTTTCCTGCTCTTCATCGGCGGTCTCGACACCGTGGTCAGCTCGCTGACTTTCCACTTCCGCTACCTCGCCGAACATCCTGAGGCCCAAAAGCTGCTCCGTGAAGATCCGGCAAAGATCCCGGACGCGGTCGAGGAACTGTTTCGCGCTTTCCCTGTCGTGACGACCGGCCGGATCGTCAGCGCGGATACCGACATTTTCGGCGTCACGATGAAAAAGGGCGACATGGTCGCGGGCTCCACGCTGCTGTCGACGAGCGATCCCGAGGAGTTCGAAAACCCGGAAAAGATCGATCTCGGACGCAGCCCCAATCGGCACAACGCCTTTTCCTTTGGCCCCCACCGATGTCTCGGATCGCATCTGGCACGCCGCGAAATACAGGTCGCGATCGACGAATGGCTGAAGCGCATCCCGGAATTTTCGGTCGAGCCGGGCTTCGAACCCGAAACGCTGGGTGGCGGCGTGATGGGAATGAAAGAGCTCAGACTGGTTTGGGCCCCCAGGCAGGATCGGGTTCCAAGGGCCGGTTAAGGGGGCTCACGCCTCAGCAGACATGTTCCCGAATGTGACAGAGCCCGATGCTCGCGCCTATCGGAATGGGCGAAGGAGATTTGACGAAATGGGTTTGATCGATGGTAAAGTCGCCATTGTGACCGGCGCTGGCGCCGGGCTTGGGCAATCCTATGCCCGGGCACTTGCAGCCGAAGGCGCTTCGGTCGTCGTCAATGATTTTTCGGCCAAGGCAGCCGAAGCCACCGTGCAGGACATCGTCGCTTCCGGCGGCAAAGCTGCCGCGAATATTGCCGACGTCGGCAGTCTCGAGGGGGGGGCGAGCCTTCTCGAGACCGCGCTCGCTGCGTTCGGCAGGGTCGACATTCTCGTCAACAATGCGGGGATCCTTCGCGATGCCTCATTTGTGAAGATGGAAGAGTCGCAGTGGGAGGCGATCATGCATGTTCACCTCAAGGCGCTCTATGCCTCGACGAAGCCCGTCTTCGGTTGGATGAAGGACAATGGCGGCGGGGTTATCGTCAATACGACTTCGACTGCCGGTATCCGCGGCAATTTTGGCCAGACGAATTACGGAACGGCGAAATGCGGCACGATCGGCTTCACGAATTCGCTGGCGATCGAGGGTCGCAAATATGGCATCCGGGTGTGGAACATCGCGCCCGCCGCCGCAACCGCGCTGACCGCGCATATGCCCGATGAATATAAGAGGCAGTTCCATATCGACCGGGTGGCGCCGACGCTTCTCTACATGGTCAGCGAGCTATCGGGCGAACAGAGCGGGAAGACCCTGATGGCCGGGGGCGGATGGGTCGGCGAATGCCGGTTCGAGGTCCATGCGGGATATGTACCCGAAGAAGCGTTCAGCGCGCATGACATCGCGAGGGCAGCCGGGGAAGGCAAGATTTTCTTCCCCGAAAGGCCCGCGAAATGGGTCACGGCCTACGGACCGCAGGCCGAATAGAATCTGGACCGGGTCAAAGACCCGGCCGCCGGACCAGATTTGGGAGGATCCCCGCAATGCCGATAGAATATCCCGCAATCCTCGATCTGAAAGAGACGGGAAAGGAATATAGTTTCACCGACCGCGATACGATGCTCTATGCCCTCGGCGTCGGCATGGGAAGCGATCCGATGAACCTCGATGAATTGCGCTTCGTGTACGAGAAGGATCTGCGCGCGCTGCCGACGCTGGCGACGGTCGTGGCATGGGGCGCCGGCGTCCCGACCGACAAACTGGGCGTCGACTACAAGCTGGTCCTCCATGGCGAGGAAAAGACAATCCTGCATCGCCCGATGCCTGTAGAGGGCACGCTCGTCGCCGACAGCAGCGTAGTCGAAGTCTACGATAAGGGTGAGGGCAAGGGTGCGATCATCGTTCGCGAGACGGTGCTGCGCGACAAGGCGGACGGCGAAAAGATTGCCACTTTGCAGCGCACCATCTTTGCGCGCGGGGACGGCGGGTCGGGCGGGAACACCGGTCCGACGCCCGTGCCGCATGCCATCCCCGAACGCGAACCCGACAAGGTGGTCGAGTACAGGATGGCCGGAAACCAGGCCGCGATCTACCGCCTGTCGGGCGATCGCAATCCCCTGCACATCGACCCCGAGCGCGGACAAGCAGCCGGCTTCGATGGTCCGATCGTCCACGGCCTCTGCACTTATGGTTTCACCTGCCGCGCAGTGGTCGAGGCATTTTGCGGCTTCGATCCCGACAGCGTCGCGAGCCACGAGGCGCGTTTCTCGGCGCCGGTTTTTCCGGGCGACAGTCTTCGCGTGAAGCTCTGGAAGGAAGACGAGAAGACGATTTCCTTCGAAGCCGAGGTGCCCGAACGCGGTAAGACGGTGATCAGAAACGGCTTGACGAAATTGCGCTGATGCGGAACCAGCAACCCAGTCGATGTCACGGGCGTCGCTTGTGACCGGCAAGCTGAAAGTCGGCGTCGTCAGCGCGAATTGGGGAATGCGCGCGCATCTTCCCGCCTGGCACGCGACCGGCGGAGCCGAGGTTGTTGCGGTCTGCACCGCGCGCCGCGAAACCGCAGAGGCGGCAGCACGCGATTTTGGCGTCGCGCGTCCCTACTGGGACGCTTTCGCCATGTGTGCCGATCCAGACCTTGACATCATCGACATCGGGACGCGGCCCGACCTACGGATGCCAATGGTGCTTGCCGCGCTGGAACATGGCAAGCATGTCTTTGCCAGCGCGAATTTTGCTCCCGATCTCACCTCTGCCCGCCGCATGCGCGACGCGGCGCGTGCAGCAGGCACCGTCTGCGCGCTGGATTCGGTTTTCGCGTGGCAGGCGGCGCACCGGCAGGTCAAGCGCCTTGTCGAGACCGGCACGGCCGGGACACCCTTCGCCGTGAACGCGCGGCTTCACATAAGCCATTTCGCGACCCCGACCGCAGGCGGATCCGGCTGGAGGTGGTTCGGGGTGAAGAAGCATGGCGCGTCGGCCATGCGGAACCTTGGCACCCATTCATTGCATTTGCTGACATGGTTGCTCGGCCCGGTCGAGGCTGTCGTCGGCCAGACGATGATCGCGCGCAAGAAATGGGTGTTCGACGACGGAACCAGCATGCGCCCCGAGGTCGACGACACGGCACAATTGCTCCTGCGTTTCGCTTCGGGCGCGATGGGCACGCTTGCGCTGGGCTGGTCGTCGCCGGGCAAGAGCGGATGGCAGATGGAAATCTCGGGACAGGCGATGACGCTGATGACGCGGGACGATCAGGGTTTCGCCTGCGGGCCCCGCCTGGAGCTCCTTGGCGCTGGGAATGGCGACACCCTCCAGCCGCTGCAGATCGATCCTGACTTGGCCGAGCCGGCCGGCCTCTTCTTCTCCGATACGCCGGCAATTCCGCAGATATACGATATCGCCCCGGCGCTGCAGCAGATGCTGCGCGCGATCCGCGAAGGGGGCGTAGCCGTGCCCGACTTCGAAGCAGCATTTCATGTCGAAGCCATACTCGATGCCGCGCTGCGTTCCTCCGAAACCGGCCAATGGGCGAGCGTCCTTCGCGACTGAGGCTTACTTCGTCAGTGTGAAGGGCTTTCCTTTCTCGGGCTGCGGTCCCTTGGGAAGCCCGAGGACGCGTTCGGCGATGATGTTCCGGAGGATTTCGTCAGTCCCTCCAGCGATCCGGATCCCCGGCGCATGCAGCAGATCGTGATGAACTTCGGCTCTCAGCATAGAGAGTTCGGAATCGTCGACCAGTCCATAGAGTCCCTGTGCCTCGACCAGCAATCGCGACATCTCCTGAAGCTCGAAGGCCGTGACAAGCTTGCCGATTGACGCCTCTGGTCCCGGGGTTTGTCCACGCGACATGGCGGTGAGGGTCCGGTAGCGCGTCAATTGCACGCCGCGTGTGCGTATGTACCAATCGGCGAACGCGCCACGAAAGGCGCCATCGTCGGCAAGCGTCGCATCCCCCGCTGGCGTGCGGCGTGCAAGCGCGATCGTTTCCGCGGCAGAAATGCCGCGTTGCTTTCCGCCCTGCACGCGCTCGTTCATGAGCGCATATATCGCTACCTTCCAGCCTTCGCCCGCTGCGCCAAGGCGCTGGTCATCGGGAACGCGCACATCGTTGAAGAAGACCTCGTTGAATTCCACCCCTCCCGACATCTGGTGGATTGGCCTGACCTCGATGCCCGGAGCATCCATCTTGACGAAGAAGGTCGTCAGCCCCTTGTGCCTCGGCTGGTCGGGATCGCTACGAGCGATAAAGAGGCCGAAATCGGAATAATGTGCGCCGCTGGTCCAGACTTTCTGGCCGTTGAGCACCCATTCGTCCCCTTCCCTCACCGCCTTGGCGCGAACGCCGGCGAGGTCTGAGCCGGCGGCGGGTTCGGAAAAGAGCTGGCACCATATCTGCTCGCCCCGGACGGCCGGCGCGACAAGTTGCTGCTTCTGGTCTTCCGACGCGTAGCGAATGATCGTCGGAATGCACAGGCCGAGACCGATTCCGAAGAATGCGTCGGGCACGCCGCGCCGGGCTTCTTCCTCGCGGAAGATCACCGCTTCCATCGCCGTACCGCCTGCCCCGCCCCATTCGCGGTCCCATGTGATGCAGGCAAAGCCATGCTCCGCCTTGATCGCCTGCCATTTGCGCTGGCGCTCCAGCCGCTCTTCCTCGCTGCCGGCCAGCGAGGGCAGATCATCGCGATGGGCGTCGAGAAACTGCTGCGCGCGAGTGCGAAATTCGGCTTCGGCAGGCGTGTCCGAAAAGTCCATCAGTTCGAATCTCCGTCATGCATTTCCAGTGCGGCGAACAGACGGTCGCGCCACATGCGCGGCGAGCCGATCGCCATGTTGAGATGAAGCGCGCGGCGATAGAACAGATGCTGGTCGGCTTCCCAGGTAAAGCCGATGCCGCCATGGGTCTGGATCGATTCGCGCGCGGCGTACCACATCGCCTGGCACGCAGAAACGCGGGCAGCTGCGGCGGCGTGGGGCAGTTCATCGCTGTCCGCATCCAGTGCCCAAATGCCATAATAGGCGTTGGACCGCGCGATCTGGTTATGAACATAGGCGTCCGCCAATTTGTGCTTGATCGCTTGGTAACTGCCGATCTCCCGGCCAAAGGCGGAGCGCTCTTTCGCGAAGGCCACCGCCTGTTCGAGCGCCCGGTCCGCCCCGCCGATCTGTTCGAACGCGAGAAGTACCGCCGCCCCGTCGAGCAGGCGGTCGAGCAGCTCGGGGCCGCCGATCGGCTGGACGGGCACCCCTGAAAATTCGAGGCGGGCGATACCGCGCGACGGATCCAGACTGTCGATCGCCACGCGGCGGACCCCCTCGTGCACTAACGACGCAAGGAAAAGCCGCGGCGTCTCGCTTTCATCGCGCGCCCAGACCAGGGCATCGGTCGCGCACAGGCCGTCGATGACGGGCTGCTTGATGCCGGACAGCAAGCCGTTCTGAACGCGCGCCTCGACCTTCTTGCGAGACGGCTCCCCGGCTCCCTCGTCGATGGCGAGGCAGCCGATGCATTCGCCGGACGCGATAGCAGGCAGTTTCTCCCGCTGGGTAGCGCTGCCGGCGAGCATGATCGCCTCGGCCAGAAAATAGATGGTCGATGCATAGGGCACAGGCGCCAGCACACGGCCAAGTTCCTCGGCCAGCACGCAAAGATCGGTGCGGCTCATTCCGAGCCCGCCATGCTCTTCCGGCAATGTCAGCGCGGTCCAGCCCTGGTCGACCAGGTCCTGCCACAGCGTCGCATCATGGCTGCGCTCGTCGTCTTCGAGCACGCCGCGCACGAGCGTTGACGGACATCGCGCTTCGAGGAACCTTCGCGCCTCGCCGCGAAGAGTTTCCTGGTCTTCGGAAAAATCGAAATTCATCGCCTGTTGTCCTACCCGTCCGTCTCGTTGGCCGATCAAAGGCCAACCTTGAGATCGGCGCAAAGCCTGTGCGCTGGCAGGTCGGTCATTCGCTCTCCCGGCCGACCCTCGATAGAAGCAAGATCGCATGTCCACGGTCTCGATCGGGCATCGCGCCGCCAATTGAGGGGTGTGCCGCGAGGCCGATGCGGTCGATCATCATCGGTCATCCTCATCGTCGATGGTAATGACTTTCTCCGGGCAGGCGCGCATGCCCCGGATCGCCTGCTTGCGGAGACTCTCGTCCACTTCCTTGTAGGGGGTCGTGTTGAACCCGTTGTCGTCCAGCTCATAGACTTCGGGCGCGACGGCGGCGCAGCGAGCGTGGCCCACGCAACATTTTACATCGACTCGAATTTTGACCGTCATGCCTTTTCCTCCTCGCGCGCGACCGCTTGGGCAAGCCTGCCTCCCACGATCTCGACTGCTTCGCCCACGATCGTTTCGATCAGCTCGCGCACCGTCGGGATATTGTTGATGATTCCCTGTACCATTCCAGCTGTCCAGATGCCGTGCTGCGTATCGCCGTTTTCCAACCCCTCTCGCCCCTTGACACCTTTCACAAGGTTGGCGACCTCTTCGAAGGGCTTTCCTTCCGCCTCGATAGCGATCACTTTTTCGCTGATCGCGTTTCGAGCCACACGTGCGGTATTGCGATAGGTGCGGAAGATAAGCGCGGTGGCTCGCTCGTCACCATCGACAAGTGCCTGTTTGAAGTTGCGATGGATCGGCGCCTCCTGGGTCGCGCAGAAGCGCGTGCCCATATTGATGCCGTCCGCCCCGAGCGCCAACGCCGCGACAAGACCGCGCGCATCGCCGAAGCCGCCTGACGCCAGCATCGGCACCTTCACCACATTGGCGGCTGCCGGAATCAGCACGAGGCCGGGAATATCGTCCTCGCCGGGATGCCCTGCGCATTCGAACCCATCGATCGAGATCGCGTCGACACCCATGCGTTCCGCCGACAGGGCATGCCGGACGGCGGTGCACTTGTGAATGATCTTCACGCCATGCTTCTTGAACGCATCGACATGTTCCTGCGGCCTGTAGCCAGCAGTTTCGACGATCTTAACACCGCCATCGATGATGGCCTGCCGATATTCGGCGTAAGGCGGCGGATTGATCGATGGCAATATGGTGAGGTTCACTCCAAACGGCCTGTCGGTCATCTCCCGGCATCGATCGATCTCCTTGAACAGATCGTCCGGTGTCGGCTGGGTCAAGGCCGTGAGAAAGCCGAGCGCCCCCGCATTGGCGACCGCGGACGTCAGCTCTGCACGCCCGACCCACTGCATGCCGCCCTGGGCGATGGGATGATCGACCCCGAAAGTTTGCGTAAAGCGGGTCTGCAACCGGCTCATACTGGGCCTGCCCCCGTAAATCTGGGCACGCGCTTTTCCTTGAAGGCGTTCACGCCCTCCCTGTAGTCGGGCGACAAGCCGCACTGTTTCTGCATGTCGCGTTCGCGATCAAGCGACGCGTCGAGACCGGACGACCAGCTCTCGCGTATGGCCCGCTTGGCCGAGCCCAGTCCGAACGTCGGGGCGGCGGCGAGTTTGGCGATGATCGCATCCACCTCGGCGCCGAACTCATCGTCCGGGATCGCCTTCCATATCAGGCCGTATGCGGCCGCCTGTTCAGCGGTCAGCCGCTCGTTCAGCAGCGTGAACGCCATGGCGCGCGCCTGCCCCATCAGCCTCGGAAGCATATAGGTGCCGCCCGAATCCGGGACCAGTCCGATCGCCGAAAACGCCTGTGCGAACTTTGCGGAGGCCTTGGCCACCACGATATCGCAGGCCGCGGCGATGTTCACTCCCGCCCCCGCGGCAACGCCGTTCACTGCGCACACCACCGGGATCGGGAGCGCTACCAGTCGCCGTACCAGCGGATTATAGTCATTCTGCGGACCTTGCGAGAGATCGAGCGGGCCTGCATTCACATCGCGGTCGCCAAGATCCTGGCCGGCGCAGAATCCACGTCCCGCCCCGGTGATGAGCAACACCCGCGCATCGGCATCCCCTTCGATACGGGTGAGCGCGTCGCGCACTTCCTCGTGCATTTGCGCATTGAAGCTGTTGAGCTTGTCGGGCCGGTTGAGGGTCAGGCGGTAAGCTCCATCCGTCACCGTCAACATGATCGTTTCGTAGGACATGCCAATCTCACGCAGGGGTCGGGAAGGTCAGGATACGCCTGCGCTGTTCGCGGAGCGAACCCCACATCATGTCGGCAACGTGCGCGCGCTTGAGATAGTGGTGTACATTGGCCTCTGCCGTGAAGCCGAAAGCGCCATGCACCTGGATGCAGTCAGCCGCATTCCTTACCGCGGTCTCGCAGGCGACCATCTTGCTCGCCGTGGCGTGGAAGGGCGTATCGGGCGATCCCTCATCCATGACCAGCGCGGCGAAGGAGGCCTGACACAGCGCGGCTTCCGAACGGATCGCCATATCGGCGCAGATATGCTTGATCGACTGAAACGCGCCGATCGGCTTGCCGAATTGCTCGCGAACCTTACTGTAGTCGACGGCGAGATCGCGCGCGCCTTCGCTCATGCCGACGGCATAGGCCCCCATCAACATGAGGGCGCGGTCATGGATGTTGTCCGTCTCTGCGGAAATGGCGACGCGCGGCGCGCCGGACAGCTTCGCGCGCTCGAGAACGAGGACGCTGTCGGTCGAATTGACCCTGACGATTTCGGCGAAAGCGTCGCGCGGGTAGAGTGCGGACCCTTCTTCCGACACAAGGAGGACCCAGGCAGCGTCCTCGGCCTCGAACAGATGATATTCGTCGGCAGCCCCGGCGGCGCCGCGCGAATTGGCGAGACCGACCTTGAGTCCGCCGCCCAGCAATTCATCCCGAAGCGCATCCTCACCCGCAAAGGCCGCAATTCGGGCCCCGAGCACGAGTCCGAAGACGCCCGGCGAGACGAGGTGGTAGCCGAACTGCTGGAAGGCTAGCATTTCCTCTGCGGCGCCCAGGCCCACCCCGCCCCTGTCTTCGGGGAGTCCAAGCGCAAAGAAGCCCAGGTCGCCCAACTGCGGCCAAAGTAGGGCGTCCGGATTTCCGATGGCTCCGAATTCGCGCAGCCGGTCGACCGGCGCTTCGTTGCGGAGAAAATCCTTGATCGTATCGACGATTTGCTGCTGGTCGTCGGAAGGAAGCAGGTCCACGCTCAATTCTCCTGAAATCAGCTGCGCGGCAAGCCGAGCACACGTTCACCGATGATGTTGCGCTGGATCTGGGACGTGCCCGCGGCGATCGTGGTCGCATAGGTTCGAAGATAGAAGTAGACCCAGTCGTCATCTTCCGGATTCTCCAGTCCATCGGCACCGATAATGTCGAAGGCAAGCCGCCGGACGCGCTGCTGCACCTGGCCGACCATCGCCCGCATCAGCGATGCCATCGCCGGACTCACGTCATGCTGGGCGCGACTGACGACCATGTAGGTCATTGCGCGCGCTGCAGCCATGTCGGCGCGAAGCTGCGCAAGCCTTGCGCCGAATTCGTCACCGTCGAGAAACGCGGCGCCGTAGCGATCGCGCGCGCGCACGATCATTTCCTCGACAAGGAATGCGTACCGGATCTGGTCCTTGATCTGCGCGGTTCCCCGCTCGAAGCCGAGCGTCGACATCGCAACCGACCAGCCGTTATTGAGCCCGCCCACGACATTCTTCAGCGGCACGCGCGCCTCGTCATAGAAGCATTGCACGAAATGGGTGTGATTGGGCGCGGTCATGATCTCGATCGGACGAAGATCCAGCCCCGGGGTATTCATGTCGAAAATGACCCAGCTGATGCCCTTGTGCTTGGGCGCCTCCGGATCGGTCCGGACCAGCAGTTCCTGCATGTCCGACAGATGACCGTGGCTCGTCCAGATCTTGGAACCGGTGATGACCAGCTCGTCCCCGTCAACATAGGCACGGGTCTTCAGCGAGGCGAGGTCGGACCCGGCATTGGGTTCGGAAAAGCCCTGACACCAGATTTTCTCGCCGGAAAGGATCGGGCGCAGATGCTCCCTCTTCTGATCGGCATCGCCATGGGCGATGATGGTCGGACCGCCGTGGTTGAGGCCGACGAAGCACAGATGATTGTCGGGCGCATTGGCGCGGGCATATTCCTCGTACCAGATCAGCTGGCGTGTGAGCCCCAGTCCCATGCCACCATATTCCTCGGGCCAGGACACTCCCGCCCAGCCCCCGTCATACTGGCATTTCTGCCAGGCGAGATCATATTCGCGCATCGCGTCGCCGCCATGGGGGCGACGTTCCGTGAAAACGTTCGCGTTCAGCCATTCGCGCGCCTCTTCGCGAAATTTCTGATCTTCTGCGGTAAATTTGAGATCCATGCGTCAACTGCCCCGTATCTGGCTTTCACCGCGGGTCTAGCTGGATTGCAATCGCGTTCCCAAGCCGCGAATTAAGCTATTTAGGTAGTTCGCTCGCTCGCAGCCTTGTCGGAGTCGCCATCATCGGCCGATCGCGCACACAAGGCCCAGAACCGTTCGGCCGCCCGGCCGAGCTCGCGCCCCTTGATCCGGCACAGCACATGCTCGAGCTCGATCCCCTCGACGGGAATTGCGTTGATCTCGCGGTCAAGCGATGCCAGCCCTCTTTCGTCGAGCGCCATCGCGACCATCGCTCCTCGACCGGCAACCGAATGCTCGATCGCGCGAAGGTCGAACTCCGGAACCTCGCTGGTCACCATGCCAAGTTTGTCGAAGCGGTCCCGCAAGTTCGCATGGAGGCCGCCGCCCCAATCCTTCGGGGGCAAGCCGATCGTCCCGCCCTTGAGGTCGTCCAGTTTCCTCGCCTTCTTGCCTTGGGCGAGGACATAAATGCCTGCGGAACCAAAGGATATGACGTCCATTTCGATCGTGCCAGTGGCCAGCTCACGGGGAATCAAAGCAAGATCGATGCTCCATTCGTCCAGTGACTTCACGAGCGCGGCCGGATAGTTCATCTCGGTTTCGAGCTCGAAGTTGTGATAGCGCTGAACGAAGTCGAGCGTCGCCGTCTTGAGCCCGCTCACATCGATAATCGGGACATAGCAACCCAACTTCACCATCTGGCTTCGGCTTTGCGAGAGACTGCGTGCCGCTTCACGAAAGAGCCGGGCCGACTCGGCGATTTGGCGGGCGTGGGGCAAAAGCAGTTCGCCGGCTTCCGAAACACGCACGCCGACATTCTCGCGCACGAGCAATTGTACGCCGAGCTCATATTCCAGCTTTCGCATCTGGGCCGACAGCCAAGGCTGAGCGATATTGAGCCGTGTCGCGGCGCGCGTGAAAGACCCCTCTTCCGCGATCGTGGCGAATAATGTGATCCAGCGTAAATTCATTCCGCCTACCTATCGTTACGGCCGGGCCAGTCAACCTGCTCTCGCGGGCGCGATCCGGGGATCGGTGCCGATTGCCGGCATCGCTCCTAATTTTTGGCAAACCCGTCTGCGCCCCTATGCCGCATATCGAGTAGCGATGCGCCGAGCGGCATGTGCCGATTGCACGGATGGAGACTGCGGTGCAGCGGCTCCGAACGCTGAAGCAGGAAAGTAGAACGCATGAACGACATTTCAGCGACGGAAAGACCGGTCGCGCCCTACACCGAGCTGGACGAAGCCGGAAAGCCGTATCTTCTCGGAAGTCGCTGTGGTGCCTGCGGGCAAACCCATCTGGGCCGGTTCGAGAACTGCCCCAAATGCGGCGCTCGCGGCGATATGGACGCCGTCAAGCTCGCATCGCACGGCACGTTGTACAATTACACGATCGTTCACCGCAGCCTTCCCGGAGTGAAGGTCCCCTTCGTGTCCGCGACGGTCGATCTCGATGGCGGCGGCACGGTTCGCGGCAATCTTATCGATATCGAGCCCGACCCAGCATATTTGAAATTCGGCATGCCGGTCGACGTCGTTTTCCGGTCCGCCTCGACTGCTGTCGCCGATGGCGACGGCTACATCGCCCATTTCTTCATCCCCGCACAGGAAGCCGCGCAATGAGCAACGACGTCTATGTTGTCGGTATCGATATGATCAAGTTCGGCCGGTTCGACGATGCCAAACCCGAAAGCCTGGCCGCCCAGGCCACCTTGTTGGCACTCGACGATTGCGGACAGACGATTCAGGACATGCAGGCAATCTATGCCGGCACCTGCAACGGCACGATGATGGGGCAGCGCATGCTGCACTATGTCGGTCAGACAGGCGCGCCGGTGGTCAACGTCACCAATGCGTGTGCGACCGGGGCAACGGCTTTTCGCGAAGCGTTCATCGCCATCAAGGCGGGCCTGTACGACACCTGCCTAGCCGTCGGTTCGGAGAAAATGGGCAAGGGCATGCTCGTCCCCAAGAACAGCGGCGGAACCGCCATACCGACGGAGGGCCTTCTGGGCTCCGGGGTGATGCCATCGGTGTTTGCGCAAATGGGGATGGAACACAGCCGAAAATACGGGACCACCTTCGAACAGTTCGCGCGCGTGTCGGAAAAGAATCACAAGCATTCCGTGCTCAATCCGAAAGCGATGTACCAGAAGGAAACCCCGCTCGACATGGTGATGCAGGCGGAGATGATCGCATATCCGCTCACCAAGCTCATGTGTTCGGTCAACGTCGATGGCGCAGCGGCCGCCGTCCTGATGAGCGAGAAGCGCACGCGGGAACTCGGACTCATGAACCGCGCCGTTCGCGTGAAAGGCTCAGGTCTTGCGAGCGACCCCTTCACCGATCGCAATCTCGTCATGCAGGACGTGAACACGGTCACCCGCATCGCCGCGGCGCGCGCTTACGAGATGGCGGGCGTCGGACCCGACGATGTGGATCTTGTCGAGTTGCACGACTGTTTCGCCACGGCCGAAATACCGCACTACGAGAATCTGGGTCTGTGCGCCGAAGGAGAAGGCGGCGCCTTTCTCGACAGCGGTGCGACGACATATGGCGGCAAGGTCCCCGTCAACCTGTCGGGCGGCCTGCTATCGAAGGGTCATCCATTGGGCGCGACCGGCATCGCGAATATCTACGAGATTGCGCAGCATCTTCGCGGCGAGGCGGGCGAGCGCCAAGTGGAAGGGGCGACGATCGGCCTGACCCACGTCGTCGGGCTGGGAAGCGCCTGCGCGGTTCACATCCTCGAGAAGGCATGATCTTTCACACGGCCTCCCAGGCATCCGGAGCCGCCCTTCCGATCGGAAAGGGCGGCTCGATTTTCGTCCGGGATCGTCCCTCTTAGCGAACGAAGCGGATCGGCATATTTTCCCAGCTGTTGCGGATCACATGGACCACCGGCTTCGGTGTACCGGTCAGTTCGATCCGCTCGAACGTAACCGACCGATTGAGGCCGCCTGCCGAGGATTGATGTGAGTGGGTAAGTGACGTCCATAAGGACGTCGTTATGGACGTCCTGTTCGAGAGCGAGGGACGGACGGTGGAGATTTTGGGCCGGGAACGGCGGCGGCGATGGAGTGAAGCGGAGAAGCTGGAGATTCTGGCGGCGGTGGAGGCGCGCGGCGAGACGCTCGCGCGCGTTGCCCGGCGCTACGATGTGTCGCGGAGCCAGA
>Ga0180220_1000442_pt1 | contig 46959 bp, 51 predicted proteins | sample eDN5th37CBELigBY_FD_151335 | JGI IMG/M metagenome (GOLD analysis project Ga0180220, IMG submission 151335) | Enriched backyard soil microbial communities from Emeryville, California, USA - eDNA 5th pass 37_C BE-Lig BY (version 2) (version 2) | ecosystem: Environmental > Terrestrial > Soil >...
CTCCCGACTTCCACAACTCCCAAACCTGCTGCCTCCGATCCGAGGGCAACCCCGGCCTCCCGATCTTCGCCACACCACACCTCCGAGATGATCATCGACGGTGTTGCGCTGACGGGTTGAGTTCACCCTCGCCGTCATGAGAACCCCGATTCGTCGGGGGTTCTCCCCGTTTTTCGTGGTCTGCCGGGAAGGTGAGCCGCGTTCGGCACGCCTATGACCAGATGAGCGCCCGGCGCACCGCAGCGGCGCTCCACCGTCCGAGCACGGCGCCCGCGACGGTGTCCGAGATGTGGTGCTGGCCGCGGTAGACGCGCGAGAAGGCGATCGCTCCGGGGATCACGTATCGAAGGAGAGGGTCGAGGAGCCGCGCGCCCCGGGCGCCGTGGATTTCGAGCAGGTCGGCGAGGGCGCCGTGCAGCGCGAACGCTCCTCCCGTGTGTCCGGAAGGAAAGGACGACGTCGCGTGCGGGCGCTCGGGGCGCCACACGCCTTTGGGGCGTGGCCGCCCCACGAGGGCCGCGGATGCCAGGAAGATCCCGGTCTCGAGGGTGAGCGCCGCCGCGGGGGCGATCGCTGCGCGCCGGTCGCGGGTCAGCAGCCACGTGATGCCGCACCAGACCGCCCCGTTCGCGACGGTCTGCACCACGCCGGAGTACCACGACAGCGGCCAGGTGACCCGGTCGATCACCTCGCGGGGCGCAGTCGGGTCGCCCGGGTCTGTCCCGACGACGGCTTCGCCGTCACTCGGTGTGTGTCCGAACCTGCGTTGGAGTGCGCGCACCGCCCGGTCCTCGCGCGGGTCGTCGCCGCCGAGGAGCCGGATCGCCCGCCCAACCGCCGCCAGCACCGCGATCGCGCCGAGCCCCGGCAGGATCACGGTTCGGAGCAACGGCATGCCCGCATCGTAACGGCGCGCCCGGACGCCGTGCGTGCTGAGATCGCGCGGTTTCCGGCCCCGAACGGTGTGTCCGTGGCAGCGGTTACGGTTCGAGAATGGTCGCCGTCTCCGCCAAACCCGTGCTCCACGTCGACACCGTCGAGGAATGGGAGCGCTGGCTGGAGTCGGATCCCGATCCCGATGGGGTGAGGCTCCGCATCCGCAAGACCGCGTCGAAGGAGCCGGGCATCACCTACGCCGAAGCGCTGGATGCCGCGCTGTGCTTCGGCTGGATCGACGGACAGAAGCAGGCGCTGGATGCCGACTACTTCCTGCAGGTGTTCACTCCACGCCGGCCGCGCGGGGTGTGGTCGAAGGTCAACATCCAGCACGCCACGCGCCTGATCGAGGAGGGCCGGATGCGTCCCGCCGGTCAGCGCGAGATCGACCGTGCCAAGGCGGACGGACGCTGGGATGCCGCATATCGTCAGCGCGACGGCGAGATCCCGCCCGAGCTCCAGGCGGCGCTCGACGCCGACCCGGCGGTCGCCGCCGCGTTCGCCGCGCAATCCGCGCAGAACAGGTTCGCGATGGCGTTCCGCGTGAGCAGCCTCAAGCGGCCGGAGAACCGCGCGGCCCGGGTCGCCCAGTACGTCGAGATGCTCCGACGGGGCGAGACGATCCACTGAGCCGACGGGTGTGGAGGACCATAGGATCAGCGCGTGAGCAACGGCGACGAGATTCTCCTGTGCTGCCTGCTGTGGGCCCGCGAAGGCGAGGCCGCCGGGCTCACCGCGTATGAGGACCGCGTCCTCGCGCTCGTTCCCCGTCACGGTGGCGAGGTGATCCAGCGCGCTGTGGGCGACGGCGCGGAGGGCAGGCCCCACGAGGTTCAGCTCTACCGATTCCCGGATGCCGCGGCGCTCGACGCCTACGTCACCGACCCCGGTCGCGTGGCGCTCGCGGGCGATCGTGATCGAGTGGTTGCGCGTACCGAGCTCTTCCCTGTGGAGCTCCGCTGAGGGGAAGCCGATGGCCGCGCTGGAAGACGTCCTCGACCTGGGATCCGAGCTGGAGCGGTCCTACCCGGTCTATGTGCGGAATCGTTTGAAGTTCCGGGTCGGGCAGCTCGTATACGTCGCGTTCTCCGCGGACAACCTGCAGATGGGCTTCGCGTTCCCGAAGGAGGAGCGCGCCGCGCTCGTCGGAGGGGACCCGAAGAAGTTCCGGATGCCGGCGCCGTCAGACCTTCGCTTCAACTGGGTCGAGTCCGACCTCGCGGCGCTGGATCCGGGTGAGGCGCGCGAGTTCGTCGTCGACGCGTGGCGGATGGTCGTGCCGCTCAAACTCTCCCGGGCCTATGACCTGGCGCATCCGCACGGGCCAGGTCCCGGTCCCAGGGCCGGCAGCTGACACCCGCCCGACAGCGAAGGGCCCCGTGAGGGCGGGCGACGTGCCCACCCTCACGGGACCTCAGTTCGACCGGACTTCCGGCTGACGCGTCAGTCCTGGAACAGGCGCGGCAGGAAGTCGATGAGCGACTTCTGCCACACGTCCCAGCTGTGCGGGCCGGGGATGATCGGCGCGAACTCGTGCACGACGCCACGGCTGGTCAGGCTGTTGATCAGCGTCAGCGTCGCCCCGTAGGTGAAGTCCTGGACGTCACCCGAGTAGATGCGCAGCAGCTTGGTCCCGGCGTTGATCGCCGCGACATCCGCGTTGGCGGGCACATTGCCGAATGCCGACATGGCTCCGACGTACGCGAACTCGCCCGGGAACGCCCACAGCGTGCTGAGGGCGTGCCCCGAGCCCAGCGACAGGCCGGCCAGCGCGCGGTCCTCACCGTCGCTGCTGACGTTGTACTGCGCTTCGGCGGTCACGGTGATGGCTTGCGTGATCTCGTTGGGGAAATTCACGCCGTTGCCGTTCGCCATCACGACCACCATCGGCTCGATGTTGCCGCGGAGGTAGTGGTTGTCCAGGATCTGGGCCGCGAAGCCGACCTCGATCCAGTCCGTCCACGTCTGTCCGCCACCGTGCTGGAGGTAGAACACCGGGTAGGGCTCTTCCCGCTGGGGGTCGTAGTCCGGCGGCGTCCACACGTACGCGGAGCGCTCCGGGTTGCCGGCTGCCGTGCTGGTGTAGTTCATGATCTCGACGGTGCCGCGCGACTCGGGTGCGACCGGGGTTGTGTACTCGCCGCGGAGCGTATCGTCGCCCGGAACCTGGAACGTGCTCCAGTTCGGCTCCGAGAAGACGGTCGTCGGGTTGGTCTCGTCCTTGTGGTCGACACCCTCGACGATGAACTTGTAGTAGTACGAGCCCGACTCGACAGGCATCGTCAGGCGCCAGCGCCCGTCGTCCTGCTTGGTCATCGGCGTACGCGGCCAGCTGCCGCCGGGGCCGAAGTTGCCCCACACCGTGACGTTGTTCGCGTCGGCGAACTCCGTGCCGGTCTCGAAGGTGACGACTCCGTTCTCGTCGATCCACGGCGTCGGGGTCGTCCCCGCGGCCGGCAGCGAGTGCGGCTCGAGCGGCAGATGACCCTCGCTCGGCCCGGTGTCGCCCGGGGCGCCGAACGCGCGCAGCGCAAAGTCGTGCAGGCTCTTCTGCCACGTGTCCCACGTGCCGCCCGTCTCGGGGTCGGAGCCGTCCGACTGGAACTCGACACCCGCGCTCTCGAGCTTGTCGGCGAGACCGACGGTGTCGTTGTAGCGGGGGTCGGTGACGTTGCCGACGTAGAGGCGGATGAGGTCGGTCGCGTCGTTGATCTGCCTCGCCTTGCCCTTGCCGATGTTGCGCTCGAGGTAGCCCGAGAACGAGCCGACCTTCGAGAACTCGCCCGTGGCGCTGACGAGAAGGCTGAGCGCCTGCTCTGCACCCCGCCCGATGCCGGCGATCGCGCGATCGTCCGGGTCGCTGGAGATGTTGAAGGACGACTCCGCGGCCGGCAGGAGCTTCTTGACGACTTCGCCGCGGATCTCGTCCGTCTCGCCGTCACCCATGACGACGACCGCCGGCTCGATCTCCCCGCTGACCGTCAGGTTGTCGAGGATCTGCTTCAGACGCCCGAGCTCCACCCATTCGCGGTAGCTCTGCCCCTCGTCCTGGAGGAGGTAGAGCACCGGGTACGGCTCCGACCGGTTGGCGTCATACCCGGGTGGCGTCCACACCAGCGCCGAGCGGTCGCCTTCGGTGCCCTGGTACGCGAGCTCCTGGAGGTTGCCGCCGTTCGGCACGTCCGCGAGCCACTCGGCGCCCGGGCCGTCCACGAACAGCGTGTTCCATGTCGGCTTCGAGGTCACCTCCTGCGGGCTGGCGGGATTGCGGAACGGGATGGCGTCCTCGCCCCACGACGGCCGTGCAGAGTACTGGTAGTAGTACAGGCCGGGCTCGAGTGGGCCGATGGTCGAGGTCCAGTTGCCACCGCTCTGCCCCATGTTCAGGGTCGTCCAGGTCTTGCCCGGAGCGAAGTTGCCTTCGACCGCGACGACCGCGCCTGTGATGCCGGTCGCCGGCTCGATCGCCGAGTTGGGAACTGTGAACTGGTAGACGTCCGAGATGACGTTGTCGATCTCGGCGACCCACGGGTCTTCGGCGGCTGCGGCCGGCTGCGCCGCAAGGAGCGAGGTCGCTCCCAACGCGGCCGCGGCGGTCATCGCCACCAGTGCACGACGGGAGCGCCTTTCGGTGCCCCGCCTTTGATCTGTGAGAATCACCTTCGATTTCCTCTCGTGTAACCTCGCGCCCGCGTCATGCGGAAGCGCTCGCTCGCCCGAGGGGCGAACCAGGGGCGGTAGGTCGACGAAGCTCCGCAACTGGCGGTTTACAACGTCGTAAATTCCCGCAAGACCCATAGTGGTCTCTTCGGCGCGTGAAGGTCATGAGAAAATTCCAACGTTGTACAAGACGTGCGGATGCCGCCGCACGAATCGTGGGGCACCGGGGTGATCCCCACCCTCGGCGCGCGCGGTCGTCGCCAGCGACGACCGGGTTCCGCAGAAGGCGACATGATGGAGGCATGTCTTCTTCCGCCCCACGCCGCAGCAACCCGACCGCCTGGGCAGCCTTCTGGTTCGGCCTGGCCGGTCTCGTGCTCATGCCGATACCGCTGTTCATCGGGTTGATCCTGGGCGGCGGCCTCTCGATCGTCGCAGCCGTCCTCACCGTGATCGCACTCCTCAAGGGACTCGCGCGCGAAGGCAAGGGCATCGCGCCCGTCGTGTTCGCAGCGATCTTCGTGCTGCTCACGTGGGCGGGTATCTCGGTCGGCGGCGGCATCGTCTGGTAGCCGCATCGCGCCCGGCGCCTACGGTCCGACGCGGATCACCGTTCGGTCGAGGGGCAGCTGATTGTGCCGGATGCTGGGCTCCACCCGCTCGAGCGGCAGCAATCCATCCGACTCGAGCCCGAGGTTGTCATCCCATAGCCGTTCGGTGATCGTCCCCAGCAGCTCGAACTCGTCGAACTCGTACGGGATGCCGTCCGACGGGAAGAACGTCGGAGTGCTCTGCAGGTGGAAGTGCAGGTGAGGTGTGGTCGAGTTGCCGCTGCTCCCGATCAGCCCGAGCTCCTGACCGCGTTCGACCCGATCGCCGACCGCGACTCGCACCGACCCCGGGTCCATATGGCCGTAGAGCGCGTAGAGACCCTCTTCGATCTCGATCACGACGTGATTTCCGACCGTCTCCTGGATCGGGGGAATGGGCGGCGGTTCCGGCATCGACGTGGAGTTCGGCACACCGTCCATCGCCTTGACCACGGTGCCGGCCGTGGCCGCGATGATCGGCTGACGGTATGTGAAGTAGCTCGTGATGTCGCTCGGGTCGCCCTCCCACGTCCGTCCGTCTTCGTCGAGCAGGTAGAAGTCGATCGCGAACCGTTGCGGCACCAGGCCCTGGCCATTGACTGGGGCGAACCCGCGCCGGTGGTGGGTGTCGTCGAAGCAGCATCCCTCGCTCATGTACCAGATGCCGTCGGTGACGGGCACGCCGACCGTGGGCGCGGGTCGGTCGTCGACGGGGGAGGTTCCGACGGCTGCCTCGAACGAGACGGGGCCGTTCGGGCCGTCGATGCTGCCGATGAGCCGGTGCTCGATCTCAGCCGGGATCTCATCGCCTTCGAGCTGGACGTCCATCCACGCGATCCAGGTCTCGGACGGTCGAAGCAGCACGCTTCCGGTTCCCGGAACCCCGCCGGCGGACTCTCCGAGCCTGGTCACCGTGCGAGGCAGCTCTTCCGTGCCGACCGTGCGCAGACTCGCCTGGGTGCGAGAGTCGACGACCTCGATCCCTTCCAGCTCGAACGGCGCGGATGTGGCGTTCGTCAAGAGGAACTCGTACGCCAGGTGGAGTCTCTCGTCCGTGCCCATCACGGGTCTCGGAGTGGTGAGCATCGAGGCGATGACCGGTGTGAAGGTCGTGTCCGGGTCGAGGCCTTCGCTCGACGATGCCGGCGGTGCCGATGTCGCCGTCGGGGCGGGATTCGCGGCGGGACCCACCGTGCACCCGACGAGGGTTGCGACGGCGGCCAGAATGAGGCTCAGCCGCGCGTTGACACGTGTGGGCGTCCGGTTGTCGACCATGATTCCTCGCGAATGATCCGTCCCCAGTGCGCGGATGCGTGGGTCGCACGCTCAGTCGCAGGGTACTCCCATTGCAGAATCGGAGGTCAGGTGCGCTTCGTCGAAGACGAGACCGACTCGCAGTCTCGTCTAGGCGCCCGGCTCCTCGCGCGACGCGCGATAGCGCTCGGGCTCCTTGCCGCGCGCGAATCGCCTGCCCGAGACCTGGGTTGCGGTGATCCGCACCCACCGGTACTTGAGGGTCGGGATCCACGACTCGAGCGCGAGCGCCTCGGCGGCGTCGATCTCGCTCTGAAGCGTCAGGCGGTGGGCGACGCCCTTGAGGACGACGCTCGCGGCATGCGTGTCGTCGTACTCGTCGACCTCGAACGCGACGCGCGGGCTCTCGGAGAGCCGCTCCAGCTTCGTGCCCGGGGCGGTGCGGAAGAGCACGTGCGGACCGTCCGTGACGTAGTTCACGGGGAAGATCTCGGGGTCTCCGTCGGCGACCACCGCAAGGCGACCCAGCTCGCACCGGTCGAGCAGGTTCCAGCACTGCTCCTCGGTCAGGATCTCGACGACCTCATCGATCCGCGACGATGCGGGGTTCGTGAACATCTCTGCCTCCTCGCACACCACGATGCGCCGCAGCCTCGAGCGCCACGGGGTCGAAGGTCCCGTGGCGGCGGGATCAGCCGTTCACGAGGACTGCGCGTGAGCGCAGCCGCCCCTGCGCGAGCAGCGTGAGGGCCTCTTCGGCGCGCGACATCTCGAACCGGTCGACCACCGTGCGCACCTTCCCCTCGGACGCCAGGCGGAGCACTTCCTCCATGTCGCGGCGCGACCCGAGGATGGACGCCTTGATGACCTGCTCCTTGTTGAAGGGGAACCCCTCGACCGAGACAGGCACGCCGCTGACGAGAGTGCCTCCCCACTTGAGGGCACGCAGCGCCTGCGCGGTCACGGCATCCGACGGGGCGAAGGTGACGGCGGCATCGAGCGAGTCTTCGAGCGCCTCCCCGGGATCGACGGCGGATGCATCGACCGTCTCGTGCGCGCCGAGCTCGCGTGCGACGGCGAGATGGTCCGCGCCGCGTGCGACGGCGACGACCTCCGCACCGGTCAGCAGCGCGAACTGCAGCGCGAGGTGGCCGACGCCGCCCAGGCCGAACACGCCGACACGCTGGCCGGGACCGACGTCGAGCTTCTTCACGGCCCCGTACCCCGTGATGCCGGGGCAGAAGAGCGGTGCGGCATCCGCCAGGTCGAGGTTCTCCGGCACGCGATACGTGTGCGCGGCCGTCGCGAGCATGAACTCGCCGTAGCCGCCGTCGACGTGCTCGCCGGTGATGAGGCGCCGGTGGCACAGGTGCTCGCGGTCGCTCGTGCAGAACTCGCACTCCTCGCACGTCCACCACAGCGGCTGGACGCCGACCGGGTCGCCGACGGAGAAGCCGGTCACGCCGTCGCCGAGCGCGGCGATGCGTCCGGTCACCTCGTGACCCGGGACGATGGGGCTGATCGCAGGTACGCCGGCAGCCACCCAGTCGCCCTCGATCATGTGCAGGTTGGACCGGCAGACGCCGCAGCCGACGACCTCGATGAGAACCTGCCCTGGTCCGGGGGCGGGCGTGGCGGTCTCCCGCCAGCGAAGCGGATGCTGCGTCAGCGGCGCCGGCGTGTCGAGTTCGTTCGCGTACATGTCTCTTTCCTCATGGTCGGTCGTCGGCCGGTCGCGGCCGGGGGAGTGCAGCGCTTCAGGCGTCCAGAGGCCGGGCGACCGAGGCATCCGCCAGTGCCTGCTGCACGACTCCGTCTCGGATGAGCCACTCGCCGTCGACAGCGAGCGAGCCGCTCCCGGCAGTCGGGCGGAGGTCTTTGACGATGTCCCAGTGCAGGGCGGACTCGTTCACGCCACCGCATTGCGGGTAGGCCCGCCCGAGTGCGATGTGGACGGTGCCGAGGATCTTCTCGTCGATGAGCAGGTCGCCCGTCTGGGTCGCCAGAGCGGCGTTCGTGCCGATTCCGAGCTCCCCGACGCGCCGCGCTCCGGCGTCGGTGTCGAGCAGCCGGGTGACGAGCTCGAGCCCCTCGGATGCGGTCTCACGTACGACCTGGCCGTTCTCGAAGGTGAGTTCCAGATCGCGCACCCGCACACCCGCGAAATAGAAGACGCCCGGGAATCGGATCGTGCCGCTCACGCCGTGCTCGACGGGCGCGGTCGCGATCTCACCGTCGGGCCAGTTCGCCTCGCCAGAGAAGGCGACCCAGCGCCGGCCGGCGACGGGGAGCTCGAGACGGCCCCATTCGTCCTCGATCACGACCGTGCGCGTGCGCGCGAGCCGATCGCACAGGGCGCCCATGCGCTCAGCCGCCTCCGACCAGTCCGCGTCGAACGAGGCTGCCCATTCGGCGAGCAGGCGTCCATAGTCGAGCCCGGTCTCGGCCGCCCACGTCGGCGTGGGAACCCGGACGAGCGCCCACCGGGTGTTCTGCCAGCGGAGCGTCGAGACGATTCCGCGACCGTGCCGGTGTGCGGCGATGCGCGCGGGGTCGGCGTCCACGACGGGCGACGTCATGGCGCGGAAGGAGACATGCACGTCCGACCACTCCATCGCCGCGACCTCGAGCGGCGGCGCCTGCTCGAGCACCGAGGAGTCCGCCCAGCGCAGGGCGCTCTCGTCGAACCGCTCATCGGTCGAGACGACCTGCGGAACCGCGCCGCGTCGCCAGCACTCGTCGACGAATCCGGCCACGGCATCCATCGCGGAGCTGTCGGTGACGAACACCGACACCTTGTCGCCCCGGGTGACGCCGACACCGTCGGCGACGAGAGCCGCGATGCGGCTCCACTCGATAGTGTTGCTGGTCATCGTGCCCGTCCGTGCTGAAGGGGAGCCACAGCGCGGTAGAGCGCCATGTAGTCGTCGTGGTCGGCGGTGAGGGCGGACTGCGTCGCGGAGTCCGGTCGCACCGGGTTCCGTTCGCGCACCCATGCGCGCGCATCCGTCGGCGCGCCGACCGCTCCGACGCCGAGTGCCGCGAGGAAAGCGTCTCCGAAGGATGCCCCGGGGGTGTCCGCGACGACCTGCGTGAGACCCGTCACGGTCGACACGGTGCCGATGATGTACGGATTCTTCGTCGCCCCGCCGATCGCGACCACGCGGTCGATCGGGGCGTCGGCCGAGCGGAAGGAGAGGATCGCGGCCGCGATCGAGTGGCCGACACCCTCCAGCACCGCTCGGGCGACGTCGGAGCGGGTGTGTTCGAGCCCGAGACCCATGAGCACGCCGCGGCTCGCCGGGTCCTGGAACGGAGTGCGCTCGCCTGCGAAGTGGGGCAGCGCGAGCAGTCCGCGCGCGCCGGGCTCGGATTCGGAAGCCAGCGCGATCAGAGTCGAGAACGTGTCCTCGTCGCGATCCGCCGTGATGTCGAGCAGATCCGCGATCCACCGCGTCGCGGTGCCGGCGGTCGAGGTTCCCGCTGCGAGCACATAGGTGTCCTCGAACACGAACGGGGCCGACCAGAGGTCGTCGCCCACGCGCAGCCGGTCGCCGACGCGGATGAAGTAGCCGCTCGACCCGTACATCGCCATGAGCTCGCCCTCGCCCACGACGCCGGAGCCCACGGCCTCGGCCGGGGAGTCTGTCGTGCCGAGCACCACGGGAGTGCCCTCACGGATGCCCGTGGCCGCCGCCGCCTCGGCGGTCACGGTGCCGGCGATGTCGGCGCTCCATGCCACGCGGGGGAGGCGCGTCTCGTCGATGAAGTCCTCGCAGCCGCTCGTGTCCCATGCGCCGCGTGCGATGTCGTACAGCGGATGGAAGTAGCCGGCCGTCGCGTGATCGATCGTGACCTCGCCGGTCAGCATTGCGACGAGCCACGACTGGCTCGTCATGAACCAGCGCGCTCGGCTCCAGACATCCGGCTCCTCGTCTTTCAGCCACGCGATCTTCGGCCCGGCCGACTGACTCGTGAGCGAGTTGCCCGCCCTCCGGACGATCTCGTCGGCGCCCAGCCGAGCGGTGAGGCTCTCGATCTGCGCGGTCGCACGCGTGTCGATCCCGTACAGGATCGCGGGGCGCAGCGGTCGGAGCTCGGCGTCGGTCGCCACCACGCAAGGGCCGATCGCGCTCACGCCCACCCCGGCGATCTGCGCCGCGGCGGGGTGGGCCGTGAGCTCACGGGCGATGGCGGTGACGTCCGCCCACCACACAGCTTCAGGATCCTGCTCGACATGGCCGGGCTCGGGCGTGGAGATGCCGTGGCGCCGCCGGGCTTCGGCGATCACCGTCCCGGTGCTGTCAACCAGCACGCCCTTGCTCTCGAACGTGCCGATGTCGATCCCGAGGAACATCCTCAGCGCACGCTCCTTGCGACGCTCATGAGGTCTTCGACACGCGCCTTGTCCACGTCGTTCTCGAACTTGCCGTCCTTCTTGAAGAAGGTGCCCACGATGCCCGCGTCGGCGAACTTCATGCTCTCCGCGAGCGTGTCGGGCCGAACGCCGGTGTTGACGAACACGGGCGTGCAGCCAGCGTGCTCCTTCACGATCTTCAGGGTAGACGTGTCGGTCGGGGCGCCGGCGGTGAGCCCGGAGACGCAGAGACCGTCGGGCACGCAGTTGAAGACGGTCGAACGGGTCAGCTGCGCGAGGTCGCGCTCCGCGACGTACGCGGCGGCCTCCGGGACGATGTTGAACAGCAGCCGCACGTCGCCGCCCGACACCGCCTGACGGTGCCGCGCGGTCTTGCCGACGTTCGTGTTCCACAGGCCGAAGTCGCTCGCATAGACGCCCGTGAAGATCTCGCGCACGAACGAGGCTCCCGTCGCGACGGCGAGGTCGATCGAGCGCACGGCGTCCCACAGGACGTTCACGCCGAAGGGAACGGAGAGCTCGCTGCGGATCTCGCCGATGACGCGCGCCATGCTGATGGCGGTGATCGGCTCGGTCTCGGTCAGGTAGGGCAGGCTGAACTCGTTCGAGATCAGGATGCCGTCGACGCCGCCCTCCTGGAGGGCCGTGATCTCGTGCCGCGCGTGGGCGATGATGGCGTCCATGCCGCCGTTCTTGTCGTACGCGGGGTCGCCCGGGAGAGCGGGCAGGTGGCACATGCCGATGATCGGCTTGGTCACGGGGAAGACGTCGTCGAGCCAGGTACTCACAGAGGGTTACCGCCTTAGGTGTTGCTTGGTTGGGGATGGGGTCTGGGATGAGGCGTGTCAGCCCGATCGGCGCGCGGTGCGCCAGGCCTCGGTGAAGCGGAGCAGCGCTGTGGCGCCCGGGTCGGCGATGCCGATGCTGCGCTCCTGCAGCCACGAGGCACGGCCGCGGCGGGACTGCAGGTTCTTGGTGCGCTCGACCGCATCCGCGGCGGCGGTCACGGCCGCGTCGACGGCGGTGTCGGCATCCGTCTGATCGACGAGAGCCTCGGCGACCGCCACGAGCCCGTCGTAGATCGTCTTGTCGCCCAGCTGGGTCTTGCCGCGCTGCGCGATGCTGTCTGCGGCGGCCGCCGCGAAGGCCTGCGCGTCGGCGATCGCGATCTCGGTCTTGTCGGCCCACACGCGCGATCCGGCGAGGAGCGCGCCCGCGACGAGCGCGGCCATGGTGGACGGGTTGGCGTTCGCGAAGGCCTTGGCGGTCGCCTTCGCGATCTCGGCGGGCGTCGCGTCGGCCGGAAGCTGCTCGAGCGCGCCGATGACGGCGGTCGAGCCGGCCGAGACCGTGATGCCGAGGTCGCCGTCTCCGAGCTGCTGATCCAGGTCGCGCAGCTCGTCGGCAGACTCGATCAGGAGCGCGAGGCTCCGGCGGATGTTCTCGTTGAGGTCGGTCGCATCCATGTCAGGCCTCCTCGAAGAAGGGGGACTTCGCCGGTGCGTTCAGCAGCTCCAGCCGCTGGTCGTTCAGCTCCAGCAGCGAGATGGAGGCGCCGGCCATCTCGAGACTCGTCGCGTACTCGCCGACGTAGCTCTTGGCGATCTCGATGCCGAGCCCGGTGAGGATCTGGTGCGTCTTGCGGTACAGCACGTACAGCTCCTCCAGAGGAGTCGCGCCCATGCCGTTCACGAGCACGGCGACGCGGGCGCCCGAGGTGAGCTCCAGGTCGTCGACGAGGGCCTGCACGATTTGCTCGGCGATCTCGTCGGCGGTCTCGAGCGGGCCGCGGCGGGTGCCCGGCTCGCCGTGGATCCCGATGCCGATCTCCATCTCGCCGTCGGGCAGCTCGAAGCTCGGCTGACCCGTCGTCGGGAGGATCGTGGGCGCAAGGCCGATGCCCATCGTCGCGGTGTGCTCGACGACGTCCTCGGCGACGGCGGCGACCTCGTCGAGGGTGTCGCCGCGCTCGGCCGCCGCTCCGGCGGCCTTGTACGCGAAGAAGATGCCCGCGACGCCGCGGCGGTCCTGCTTGCGCTCCTTCGGCTGGCTGGCGACGTCGTCGCGGCCGAGCACCGTGCGGGTCGGGATGTCGTCGAGCTCGGCGAGGTCGACGGACAGGTCGAAGTTGAAGACGTCGCCACCGTAGTTGCCGTACAGGTAGAGCACCCCGGCGCCGCCGTCGACGGCCTTCGTCGCCTCGAAGATCTGCTGCGAGCTGGGCGAGCTGAACACATTGCCGATCGCGACGCCCGAGCACAGGCCCTTGCCCACGTACCCCTTGAAGAGGGGGAGGTGGCCGGAGCCGCCGCCGGTGACGATGCCGACCTTGCCCTGCTGGGGCGCGTCGGCGCGCACCAGCACCCGCAGGTCGTCGCCCGGCGTCTTCACCAGGTCGGGATGCGCCAGCAGGATGCCCTCGACGAACTCGTCGACGAACGCCTCGGGCGCGTTGATGATCTTCCTCATTCTCCTGTGTCCTTTCTGCGACGCTCGGTGGCGATGGCGACGGTCTCGCTCGACGCCGCCGGGACAGGCAGCGGTGATCGCCTGCGTCGCCTGAAGTTGATCTGGTCGAACACCATGACGGCGATGAGCAGGACGCCCTGCGCGATGGCGTACTCGTACGCGGACAGGCGCATCGCGGTGAACCCGCTGGAGACGACCTGCAGCGTGAGCGTCGCGAGGACGACGCCGAGGACGGTCGCGAAGCCGCCGTTGGGGTTCGTGCCGCCCAGCACCGCGATCACGATCGCGAGCAGGACGTAGCTCGACCCGTAGTCGGCGCTCGCCGACGGGTTGCGGGCGAGGAACACCAGGCCCGCGAGCGCGCCGAGCAGACCGCTCACCGTGTACGTGAGCATCAGCGTCGACCGCGCGCTGATGCCGGAGTAGCGTGCCGCGACCGGGTTCGCGCCCTGCAGCTGCACCTTTCGGCCGATGGGGGTGCGATCGATGACGAGGGCCAGGACGATCGCGGCGACGATCAGCACGAGGAAGAGCACCGGGATGCCGATGAGCGTCGTCTTGCCGATGGTCGTGAGCACCGTCGGAGCGCCCGAGATCGTCACTCCGCCCGTCCACACGAGCGCCAGCCCGTTGAAGAGCTGCATCGTGCCGAGTGTCGTGAGGATCGGCGTGACGCCGACGACGCTGACGAGCACGCCGTTGACCGCGCCGAGCAGCGCACCCATGGCGATCCCCGCGAGGATGATGAGCCCCGACATCGCCTCGGCGGTCTCGGGCCCCGAGGTGGTGGCCACCAGCGTGTACAGCGACGAGACGGTGATCGCCGCCATGTTCGCGATCGCCACGACCGACAGGTCGATGCCGCCGGTGAGCATCGCGATCATCATCGCGAGCGAGATCAGGCCGATCTCGGGTGCCCCGACCATGATGTTCTGCAGGTTGACCGGGTTCAGGAACACGCGCGGGTTGAGCGCGGCGAAGAGCAGGAAGGTGACCACCAGCAGGATCACCATGCGGCCGGCACCGCGCTGGAGGTGGACGCGGTCGATGACGTTGCGTACCGCGCCGTCGAGTCTGCTGTTGGCCGTGCGCAGGCCGTTCGAACCGAGATCGCTCATGCTCGGCTCACCTCCTCTTCGAGCAGGACGGGCTTTCGGCGGTCGCGAAGCGCGGCCAGCGCCTGGATGCTGACGCCGATGATGAGCAGGGCGCCGACCGCGGCGCGCTGCCACGTGCTGGGGATGCCGATGAGCACGAGGTTGTTGTTGATCAGCTGCACGAGGACGACGCCGAGCACCGTCCCGAACACCGAGCCGCGCCCGCCGAAGATGGACGCTCCGCCGAGGACGACCGCGGCGATGATGTCCAGCTCGGTGCCGACGAGGGACTGCGGGTTTGCGTTCTTGCCGAGGATCACCGAGATGACGCCGCCGAACGCGGCGAGCGCGCCGACGAGCACGTACAGGAGGACCTGCGTGCGCACGACTTTGATGCCGACCCGGCGAGCCGCCTCGATGTCGCCGCCGATCGCGAAGATGCTGCGCCCGAAGGTCGTGTACTTGAGCATCCACCACACCGCGACGACGACGATCACGACCGGGATGAGCATTCCGTGCAGGTAGCCGGCCCCGGGGATGTCGACGAGGTGGGCGTCGCCGGCATCCGAGATGCTCGGGGGGAGCTTGGCCGCCGAGATGTAGGCGGAGCCGATGTAGGTGAGCAGGATCCCCTTGATGATCCCCTGGGTTCCGAGGGTCACGATCAGCGTGGGAAGCCGGAACCGTGCGATCACCACGCCGTTGACGAGGCCCCACAGGGCGCCGATCACGATCGCGATCGCGAAGATCCCGACGAGCGTGGGGTCGAAGCTCGCCTGCGAGGACCATTGCACGGTGGTGTACGCCGCGAAGATCGCGATGGCGGGGAAGGAGACGTCGATCCCGCCCGAGATCATGACCAGCAGCACGCCGAGCGCGAAGATCAGCGGCACGAGGGAGCTGCGGACGAGGCCGAAGAAGGTGCTGGGCGTGAAGAACGCCGGGCTCGCGAGCGCCATGGCGATGGCCACGACGACGATCACCGCGGCGAGCACGCCTTCGTTGTTCGCCCCGCGCAGACGACGGAGAATGTCCATCAGGCGGTCATCCTTTCCTGAATTCCGTCCACGTCGATGTCGTCGCCGACGACCTCCGCCACGACGTGCCCCGCGCGCACGATGAGCACGCGGTGGCAGCTCGACACGAGCTCGGGGATGTCGTCCGAGATGACGATGATCCCCATGCCGTTCGCGGCCTGCTCGCGGAGGATCGCGAAGATCTCCTCCTTCGAGCCGATGTCGACGCCGACGGTCGGCCCGTTCAGCATCAGGACGTTCGGCTTGCGATCGAGCCACTTCGCGATGACGACCCGCTGCGCGTTTCCGCCCGAGAGGCTGCGCACGGGCGCCTGCACGTTGGGCGCCTTGATCCGGAGCCGCCGGAACAGGTCGGCCATCGACCGGGCGATGCGCTTGCCGTCCAGGAGGAACGCCTTGTTGCGGTACGAGTCGAGCGACGCCGCGACCATGTTGTCGGCGATGGACTTCTCGAGGAACAGACCCTGCGTGAGGCGGTCCTCGGGGACGTATCCGATGCCGGCTCGGACGGCATCCTTGATCGAGCGGATGCGGCGGGTCCGACCGCCGATCGTCACGGTTCCCGTGTCGGCGGGGGCGACTCCGAAGATCGCCTCGGCGATCTCGCTGCGACCGGACCCGAGGAGGCCGGTGATGCCGAGGATCTCGCCGGGCCGGAGAGTGAAGCTGACATCGGCGAACGCGCCCTTGCGGCCGAGGCCCTCGACGACCATCAGCGGCTTCCGGCCGTCGGGAAGCTCGTCGACGAGCCGCTCCTCGCTGACGTCGCGGCCGGTCATCGCCTTGGCGATCGCGCGGCCCGTGTACTCGGATGCGAGGCCGGACTCGACCACCTCGCCGTTGCGCAGCACGGTGACGCGCTGCGAGATCTGCAGCACTTCGTCGAGCTTGTGGCTGACGAACACGACGGCGACGCCGCGGTCCTGGAGCCGGCGCACGATCGTGAACAGGCGCTTGACCTCCGAGTGGGTCAGCGCAGTCGTCGGCTCGTCCATGATGAGCACTCGCGCTTCACCCACCAGCGCGCGGCAGATGGCGATGAGCTGGCGATCCGCGACCGAGAGATGCTCGACATCGGCGTCGAGATCGATGTTCAGGCCGAGGTCGGCGACGATGCGCTCCGCGGCCGCGCGGATGCGGCGGCGCGAGGAGAGCTTGCGGCGGTCCGCGAGCTCGCTCAGCATGGCGATGTTCTCGGCGGCCGTCAGGTTGGGGAAGAGGGAGAAGTCCTGGTAGATGACCTGGATGCCGGCGCGGATCGCGCCGGTCGGTGTCGTGTGGGTGTGGGTCTCACCGTCGATCGTGATGGTGCCGGAGTCGGGCCTCTCGACACCGCTGATGATCTTGATGAGGGTGGACTTGCCGCTGCCGTTCTCACCGGCGAGGCAGTGCACCTCGCCGGCTTCGAGACTGAGCGACACTCCGCCGAGTGCGCGCACACCGCCGTACGTCTTGACGATGTCGCGCACCTCGAGGACCGTGTGCGCGGGACTCATGAGTGTGCGATCTCCTTCGAGTCGCCGCGCGGGAGCGCATCTGCTCGATGCACTCCCGCGCGGTCGACGAGCGATCTATCGGATCAGAAGTCGTATTCCGCGACGTTCGAGGCGTCGACGACCACGCCCGCCTCACCGGCGAACACGTTGTCGTAGCCCTCGAGCTTCACGAGCGACTCGTAGCCGGGAACACCGAGGTCGGTGCCCTCCTCGATCGAGCCGCCCTCAGCGAGGATCTTGGCGATCGCCAGCTGGGCCTTGCCGGCCATGGCCGGGTCCCAGAAGAAGATCTTGTCGATCGAGCCGGACTCGAGGTAGCTGCTGGCCACCGACGGGATCGACGTGCCCATCACGCAGACGCTGTCGCTCTTGCCGGCCTCCTCGACCGCACGCGCGATGCCCGTGACGTCGGTGCCGGCCGAGCCCTGGAAGCCCTTGATGTCGGGGTACTTCGCGAGCAGCTCCTTGGCCTTGTTGTAGGCGACCTCCTCGTCCTCTTCGGACTCGATCGGGTCTTCGAGGCGCGTGAGGTTCGGGAAGTTCGCCTCCTGGTTCTCCAGCGCGCCCTGCACCCACTCGCTGTGCGAGCCGTTGGTGAGGCGACCGACGAACTGCACGTAGCCGCCCTCCTCGTCCATGCACTCCGCCAGGTTGTCCATGATCTGCGCGCCGTAGGCCTTGTTCTCGAACGCCTCGATGTCGATGTCGACGTTCTGCATGCCCGCGCCCTCGTGCGCGACGACGATGATGCCCTTGTCGCGCGCCTCGCCCAGCACGGTCGCGAGGCCCGCGACGTCGTTCGGGACGACGGTGATCGCCACCGGCTCCTGGGCGATCAGGTTCTGGATGATCTCGACCTGGCCCTCGTTCGTGGCCTGGGCCGGACCCTCCTGGCGCGCGTCGACGCCGGTCTCGTCGGCCCACTCGTCGACGCCGACCTCCATGCGGTCGAACCAGCCGATGCCGGTCGCCTTGACGACCGTGACGTAGGCGCCCTCGGCGGTGCCGCCGCTGTTCGCGCCACCGTCAGACGATCCGCCGCCGGCCGTGGTGCCACATCCCGCGAGTGCGAACACAGTCGCTCCCGCGAGCAGGGCGATTGCAGGACTCTTTCGCTTCATACTCACTCCTTCGTGATCGGGTCGCTCACGGTGCGCGTTTGCGACGATCTGGCGCACGACATTACACAGAAATCGCGCATCCGTGCAATCGAATCCGCGCACATCGGGCAACAGACACGCAGATTATGCGCGAAAACGCGCAAAGCGCGCGGTATAGTCGTTCGCATCACCTAGCGGAGGAGTCGGATCGCAATGACGCGTGAGGCCCAGATCGTCGAGCTTCTCGTAGAGCGCGGCTTTCAGTCGGTCGCTGAACTGGCAAGCACCTTCAACGTGACTCCCTCCACGATTCGACGCGATCTCGAGCGCCTCGAAGCGCGCGATCTCGTGCAACGCACGCACGGCGGTGCGCTCCCCGTCCGCCAGACCGATGCACCCTTCGACTTGAAGGAGACCCTGCACCGCCGCGAGAAGGTCGCGATCGGGAAGGCGATGGCGGACCGCATCCTCGACGGCCAGACCGTCCTGCTCGACAGCGGCACGACGACGCTCGAGGTGGCTCGGCACCTCGCCAGCTCGCGCATCACGGTCGTCACGAACGACCTGCAGATCGGCGTCGAGATCGCACAGCGACGCAGCGCGAGCCTCGTGTTCATCGGGGGCGAGCTGCTCCCGAACGATGTGTCGATGTGGGGTCCGACGGCCGTCGAGCAGCTGCAGAACCTCCGCGTCAACGTCGCGATCCTGGGCTGCGACACCGTCATGGACGACGGGGTCTACAGCACGTCCAGTTACGAGATCGAGCTCAAGCGCACGATGCTGTCGATCGCGAGCGAAGCGTTCTTCGTGGCGGACAGCTCCAAGTTCGGCCGGGACGCACTGTTCAAGGTCTCGGACCTCGAGCCGTTCACGGCCGGCATCACCGACTCCCGGCTCGATCCGATCCGCGCCTCGGCATTCCCCGTGCCGCTCATCCGCGCGGCCGTCTGAATCCCTCGACGTCCTTCTCCGGGGCGTAGCCCGAGCGCTTCGCGCCGGCCAAGGCTGTTCGCGTGCGCGCTCGCCCCGCACACGAATCCCGCCGCGCCCGTTCGGCGACGCCCGCCCGGCTGATCCGCTTCGTCCGCCGGATGGGGTATGAGCGGATGCCGGGGTCGGGGCCTTTCCGCCGCCTTGCGCCGCGGTGGATCTGGCCGCAAGGCAAAAATGAGAAAGTTCTCACACTTTCTTGCGGAAGGTGCTATTTTCGCTCGTAAACGAGCCGATATCCCCACGGAGTCACGTTGTCGAATCAATTTGTCTTTTGCGCTGATTCCGATGCGCCTTCGGAATCCATCCCCACTCCTGAACGCCTCGCCCGCGAGAATCTGCCGCTCGCGAAGTACCTCGCCGTCGAGAAGGCGCGGACGGCGCAGCACGTGAACCTGGACGACCTCATCTCCGCCGCCATGTTCGGGCTCGCGAGGGCAGCGCTCTCGTACGAGCCGGAGCGCGGCATCCCGTTCGGCGCGTTCGCCCGGCACCAGATCAACTGGGCGATGCTCGACGAGATGCGCGGCGCCGACCCCGCGGGCGAGCGCGGTCGCGTGAAGATCCAGCGCGTGAACGTCGCCGCCGAGGCGGTGCGCGCGCGCACCGGACGCGACGCCACGCTCGCCGAGCTCGCCAGGGAGTCGGGTCTCGACGAAGACGTCGTCGCCGACGCGCTGCACCTCGACGCGATGGTCCGCACGGCGACGAGCTTCGAAGCGCACTTCGATGCGGAAGACGGCCGGCAGGCCGCCGACCTCACGAGCAGCGTCATCCTGCCCGAGCATGCCGCCGAGCAGTCCGAGACGCGCGCGATGCTCCTGCGCGTGGTCGAGGCACTCCCCGCCGCGATGAAGCACGTGATCCGCGGCATCTACATCGAGGACCGCATGGTCAAAGACCTCGCCGAGGAGCTCGGAGTGAGCCACGCCTACGTCTCGAAGCTCAGGCGGAACGGACTCGGACTCATGCGGGAGGCGCTCGAAGCGTGGGAGACCGGGGGCGAGGGCGACCGCGGCACCAAGATCAAGGCCGAGTTCTTCGAGGCCGTGTTCGGGCGGCCGCCCCGCCGCGCGCAGGGCCTTTCCGACGAGCTGCTCGTGGCGTCCTGACACGACAACTCCTCGACCGCGGTTACGCGTTCGAGCGGTGTCGCGAATGTCGGAGGTGCAGGTCCACGGACGGACCCGCATCCGACCCCAGACACGGAGGACATCATGGGTCTTCAGATCGCAACCAACGTCAGCGCGCTCAACGCGTACCGCAACCTGTCGAGCACGCAGAACGACCTGTCGAAGTCGCTCGAGAAGCTCTCGAGCGGTCTGCGCATCAACCGTGCGGCCGACGACGCCGCCGGACTCGCCATCTCCGAGGGCCTGCGTGCGCAGGTGAACGGCCTGAACGTCGCCGCGCGCAACGCCCAGGACGGCATCTCGGTCATCCAGACCGCGGAAGGTGCGCTCACCGAGGTGCACTCGATCCTGCAGCGTGTTCGCGACCTGCTCGTGCAGGGCGGGAACGACTCGAACAACGACGACTCGCGTGCGGCCATCGCCGGCGAGATCGAGCTGCTGGGCGAGGAGCTCACCCGCGTCGCCGCTTCGACGAACTTCAACGGCATCAAGCTGCTCGACGGCTCGAACGCGTCGCTGACGTTCCAGGTCGGCGCGGGCTCGGAGGCCGCTGAGGACCAGATCGCGGTCGCCCTGACCGACTTCTCGGGCCTCGGTGCGACCATCGGTGCGCTGACTGCGGATGACGCGGCGACCGCGCTGACGAGCATCGCCGCAGTGGACGCCGAGATCGTCAACGTCTCGACGGCTCGTGCCACGCTCGGTGCGAACCAGAACCGCTTCGAGTCGACGATCAACTCACTGCAGGTCGCAGCCGAGAACCTCGCGGCGGCGAACAGCCGCATCCGCGACACCGACATGGCGGCCGAGATGGTCCGCTTCACGTCGGCGAACATCCTGCAGCAGGCGGGCACCGCGATGCTCGCGCAGGCGAACCAGTCGGGCCAGGGCATCCTGCAGCTGCTCCGCTGATCCACCGCGCTTTCCGCGCAGCAGGCGCCCGGGCGGGGCCTTCCCTTCCGCCCGGGCGCCTAATACATAAGACGGCCACCCCGCACCACCGACGGAAGGCATCCGGGCATGAAGATTGACGGCCTCGTCTCGGGTCTCAACACCGCCGAGGTGATCGACGCGCTCATGAACGTGCACGCGATCCCGAAGACGCTGCTCACGGCGAAGATCACCGACCGCAACTCGGTCATCTCCAACCTGCAGTCGCTGAACACGTCGCTGCAGGAGCTGTTCGAGAAGGCGAAGACGGCCGCGGGCACGAACTCTCTCGCCGCGTACACCGCGACCGCCTCGGCCGAGAGCGTCACGGTGACCGCAGGCGAAGGCGCGCGCGCCTTCTCGACAAGCATCGTCGTCGACGCCGTGGCATCCACCCACACCGTCGTCACTGCGGCCGCGCGCGCGGACGCGTGGGGCGGCACGTTCACGCTGGTGGCATCCGACGGCACGAAGACCGAGGTCACCGCGACCGGCACGGGACCGCACGACCTTGCGAAGGCGATCAACGCCGCGAAGGCCGGGGTCGTCGCAACGGTCGTGCCGGCGGGCACGGATGCCGGAGGCAGCCCGCTCTCGCGGATCCAGCTCACCGCCGACAAGACGGGTGCTGCCGCCTCCTTCACCGTGTACCGCGGCACCGCCGACGAGGTCGCGGGAGGAACCGCCTCCGATGTCGCCGCGGATGCCGGAGCGGCGGTCATCGCGCAGGGCGCGGACGCCCGCATCCGCCTCTTCGCCGGCACAGCGGCCGAGCAGACCCTGACGAGCGCGACGAACACGTTCACGCTGGCGGAGGGCATCGACGTCACCGTGTCGACTGTCAGCTCAGACCCGGTGACCGTGTCGGTCGCGCTGGACGCCAAGGCCCAGACCACATCGGCAGAGGCCTTCGTCAAGGAGATCGCCGCCCTGCTCACGCGCATCGACAACGGCTCGAAGGCGACGATCGGCGACGCGGGCGAGAAGACGCGGCTCGGCGTCTTCAGCGGCGACAGCACGGTGCGCTCGCTGCGGATCGCGCTCTCGAACGCCGTCCAGGCCCCGGTCGACGGCTGGTCGCCCTCGACCATCGGCATCTCGTTCGACCGGAATGGGGTGCTGTCCTTCGACGCCGAGAAGTTCGAGAAGGCGCTCGCCGACGATCCGGAGGGCACCCAGGCGATGTTCTCGCAGATCGCCGCCCGCGTTCAGGAGACCACGAACCAGTACTCCGACAAGTACGAAGGTCTTCTCACCCAGCGCATCACCGGTCAGCAGGACGAGGTGAAGAGCCTCCAGACGCAGGTCGAACGCTGGGACCTGCGTCTGGAGCAGCGCCGCGCCACCCTCGAGCGCACCTACGCGCAGCTGGAGGTGCGGCTGTCTGCGCTCCAGTCCCAGTCCGCATGGCTGACGTCGCAGCTCGCCTCCCTCACCCAGCCGTCCTCCTCGTCCTGACCGCGAGGACCTCCACCACCGACTTCCTGGGAGCCCATGACGATGCGCACCTCACCGGAACGCGCCCGGCAGCAGTACCTCGAGCAGCGGGTCGCGTCAGCCTCGCCCGAGCTCCTTTTGACCATGCTCTACGACCGGCTGCTGGTCGACATCGATCGCGCCGCCGCCGCGCAGGACGCCGCCGACTGGGTCGCCGCCGGGAACCATCTCATCCACGCGCAGCAGATCATCGCCGAGCTGACGGCATCCCTCACGGATGCCTGGGACGGGGCCGCGGGCCTGCGGAGCCTCTACACCTACCTCACCGGTCGGCTCATCGTCGCGAACGTCGGCCGCGACCGCGCTGCGACCGCGGAGTGCCGTGACATCGTCGCGCCGCTGCGCGACGCGTGGCACCAGGCCGCCGCGAAGCTCGCGGCGGTGTCGGCATCCGTCGAGTCCGCCCTGGCGTGAGCGACGTGACCGACGGGGCCGACCACCTCGCCGAGTGGCTCAGGCTGCTCGACCGATTCGAGGCCGCGCTCGATGCGGCCGACGAGCAGCTCGTGCCCCAGGAGCTCGAGCCGCCGCCCGGCCCGCCCCCGGAGGAGGTGCGCGAACGAGCCGAGGCGATCCTCGCGCGGCAGCAGCTCATGATCAGCAGTGTCATCGCGTCGCGCGCGAAGGTCGCGCGCCAGCTCGCGGCTCTGCGCCGTGTTCCGACGACGCCGCCGGATGCGCCGGCCTACCTCGACGTCGAAGGGTGACGTCCCGCGGTTACGCGATCCCGAATCCGTCGCGATAGTCGGCACCGAGCAAGGATCGCTCGACGTCTGGCCACGGATCGGCCCACCCCAGCATCCGGAGTGCGCCGTGCTCGAATCCGTCACCGCCGTCGCGCTGTCCAGCGCGCTCGACGGCCTCTCTCTGCGTCAGCGTGCGATCGCCGACAACATCGCGAACATCAACACGCCCGGCTACCACGCCAAGCGCGTCCTCTTCGAGGACGAGCTGCGCGAAGCCGTCGCGCGCGGCACCGGTGCCGCCGAGGCGATCGTCGAGCGCTCGCTCGAGCCGACCCGCCTGAACGGCAACAACGTGAACCTCGACACCGAGACGCTGTCGAACATCGACACGGTGCTGCGCTTCCAGTTCGCGAGCCAGGCGTTCAGCGGCCAGGCCGACTCCATCCGCACGGCGATCGGGCAGGCATCCGCATGACCTTCGACGCGATCGGCATCGCCGGCACCGGCTTGAACGTGCACCGCAAGTGGCTCGACGCCCTGAGCGACAACATCGCCAACATCAACACCGCGACGCCCGCCGGCGAGGAGGCGTTCCGCGAGCGGCTCGTCACCGTGCAGGCGGGTACCCGGAGCCCGGGCGTCTACGTCGCCGGCGTCGTCGAGTCCGAGGCCGAGGGTCGGCTCGTGTACGACCCGGAGCATCCGTACGCCGATGAGGCCGGCTACGTGCAGTACCCGAACGTCGACCTCGGCGACCAGATGAGCATGCTCATCCTCGCGCAGCGCGGGTACGAGGCGAACGCGGCCGTCGTCGACCGCGCGAAGACCGCCTACGAGGCGGCTCTCCAGATCGGACGCGGCTGATGTCCGGCCCGGTCGAAGCGATCTCTCCGCTGGGCGCGTGGTCTCTCACACCGCTCAGCTTCGAAAGCCGGGTTCCGGATGCGGCGGTCGCCGACGCCGCCGCATCCGGAACCTTCTCCTCGACCCTCACCGACGCCGTCGAGAACCTGCAGGAGCTGCAGTCGACCTCGAACGCGCTCGCCGTGAAGGCGGTCACCGGCGACCTGCAGGACATCCACCAGGCCACGATCGCCGCCACCCGCGCGTCGCTCACCCTCGACCTCGTCGTCGCCGTGCGCGACCGCAGCGTCGCGGCGTTCAACGAGATCATGAGGATGCAGGCCTGACATGCCCAAAGTGCTCGTGAGTTACTACGACCGTGCCAAGCAGGTCGTGTCGGGCTTCACGCTCGCGCAGCGGACGATCGCGATCATCGGCGTCGCCCTGCTCGCGATGGGCGCCGTCGCGCTCGGCGCGTGGCTCACGCGGCCCCAGATGAGCCCGCTGTTCACGGGGCTCAGCGCGGCCGACGCCTCCGCGGTCGTGGAGCAGCTGAAGTCGGCGGGCGTGTCGTACGAGCTGTCCGAGGGCGGTGCGACGATCCTCGTCCCCGACGACCAGGTGTACGCGCAGCGGCTCGCGGCGGCGGCTGCGGGCCTTCCCGGCGACACGAGCGAGGGCTACACGCTCCTCGACGAGATGGGCGTGACCGCGAGCGAGTTCCAGCAGTCGGTGACGTACAAGCGGGCGATCGAGGGGGAGCTCGCGCGCACGATCGGCGCCATGAAGGACGTCTCCACCGCGAGCGTGCAGCTGGCGATCCCCGAGGAGAGCGTCTTCGTGTCGGAGAAGCAGAATCCGACGGCATCCGTGTTCGTGAAGACCCGCAACGGCGCGACGCTAGACGAGGACCAGGTGCAGGCGATCGTGCACCTCACGAGCGCGGCCGTGTCGGGCATGACGCCGCAGGACGTCGCCGTCACCGATCAGAACGGCCGCGTCCTTTCGGCGATCGGCGCCGGCATCACCGGCGACGCCTCGAAGCAGGCGACCGAGCACGAGGCGAAGGTCGCGGCCGCCGTCACGCAGATGCTCGAGACGATCGTGGGCCCCGGCAACGCCACCGTGACGGTGTCGACCGATGTCACGAACTCCACGTCGGAGCGGCTCGAAGAGGTCTACAGCGCGCCGGACGGCGAGCTGAGCCCGACCGAGCAGACGACCACCGAGACCTACACGGGCGGCGGCGCCCCGGGCGCCGGCGTGCTCGGCCCCGACAACATCGCGGTGCCGAACGGCGGCGACGGCGAAGGGACGTACGAGTACGAGGAGACCATCCGCAGCAACGCCGTCAACAAGGCGACCGAGAAGACCGTGACGCCGGCCGGCGAGGTCACCCGGCAGACCGTGAGCGTCGCACTCAACCGCGGCGAGGTCACGGGCGTGACCGCCGAGCAGATCGAGGCGCTCGTGACGACCGCCGCGGGCATCGACACGGAGCGCGGCGACACGGTCGCGGTCGAATTCGTGGAGTTCAGCCAGTCGCCGGCGCAGCGCGCCGAGGAGGTGCTCGCGCAAGCCGAAGCCGAGCGCGAAGCGCTGCTCCAGCAGGAGCTGCTGCGGTCGATCATCATCGGCGGGTCGATCCTGCTGGCCGCGATCATCCTCGTGGCGGCCCTCGTCGTGCGCCGGCGCATGAAGCGCCGCATGCTCCACACGGAGGACGGCCCGATCGAGTACCTGGCCACGATGACCGAATCCGAGGAGCAGAAGCTCAAGGCGATCAAGGGCTGGAAGGATCCGCTCGAGGTCACCGCGCCGCCGCCCACGAAGACGCTGCCCACCGCGGTGCTCGACATCGAGGACGAGGAGCCCGAGCCCGACCAGGTGCTCGTCGAACGGCGCAGGCGCGAGATCGACGAGATCGCGAAGTCCGACCCCGACGCGATCGCCGCCGCGCTCGCGAACCTCATGGATGAGGCGATGGTATGAGCCTGCTCGCGGAACGGCCGGCCGCCGACGTCGAGCCGGTCGACGAGACGCAAGACACGAACGAGACGGATGCCGCGCTCCGGCCCTCCCAGCCGTCCCCGCCCGCGCCGCCGCTGAGCGGACTGCGCAAGGCGGCGATCGTCCTCCTCAACATGGATCGCGCCGCCAGCGCCGAGGTGCTCCGCCGCATCGGCGAGGAGCGTGCGGAGCTGCTCGCGGCGGAACTCACGCAGCTCGGCGGCATCGACGTCGCTGCGACAGCACGTGCCCTGGGCGAGTTCCGCCGCATCGCCGTCGGCGGCTCGGTGCCGTCGCGCGGGGGACAGGAGCTCGCGACGGGACTGCTCGAGACGGCATTCGGGCGCGAGAAGGCCGTCGGCATCGTGAGCCGCGTCATGTCGCAGGGAGCGGTGTCGTTCGACTTCCTCAACGCGGCCGACCCGGCGCAGCTCGCGACGATCCTCGAAGGGGAGCTGCCGGCGACGGTCGCCGTCGTGCTCGCGAACCTGCGGGCCGATCGCGCCGCTGCTGTGCTCGCGGCGCTGCAGGATCCGCTGCGCACCGACGTCGCACAGGCCATCGCGACGATGGGCACCGCGACCCAGGAGGCCATCTCGATCGTGGCGGACTCGCTGCGCTCGCGCACGGGCGTGTTCGCGGTCCGCGACGTGCAGGAGTCGATCGGCGGGGTGCAGCCGCTCGTCGAGATCATCAACCGCTCCGACACATCTCTCGAGAAGTCGCTCCTCGCGAGTCTGGAGGGGAGGGACCCGGCGCTCGCGGAAGACATCCGCGGCCGCATGGTGACGTTCGCCGACATCGTGCGCCTCGACGACCGCGACGCCCAGCGCGTGCTGCGCGGAATCGATCTGCGGATGCTCGCTCTCGCGCTCAAGGGTGCGGACGAGCCGATCGCCGAGGTGATCCGCCGCAACATGACCGAGCGCAACCGCGAGAACCTCGCCGAGGAGGCCCGGACGCTCGGGCCCGTGCGGATGCGCCAGGTCGACGAGGCGCGCGCCGAGGTCGTGCGCATCATCCGCGAGCTCGCCGCCGCCGGCGAGATCACGATCTCCCGCGACGACGAGGACGAGCTCGTCGAGTGAGCGAGGAGCGCGACGCGCGAGGTTACGGCCGCCGCGCCCTGTCGCGATAGTCCGACGAGAGCACGGATCGCTCGACCCCCGCCACGGACCGGCCACATCCACTACCGGGAAGCCCGCCGTGCTCGATTCCGCCTTCACGCCGCTCGTGGTGCCGCGCGTCGGCGCGAGCCCCGTCGACGTGCGCGGCGAGGCGGATCGCGCCCGCACGAGGGGCTATGCGGACGGGTTCGCGGAGGGCCGCCGCGTCGCGCTCGAAGAGGCGCGCGCGGAGCAGGCTCGCGAGGACGAGCGGATGCGGATGCTCCGCGAGGCGTACCTGCACGAGCGGGGCACCGCGCTCAGCGCGCTGCGGGCGTCGAAGGTCGCGCTCGACGAGCGGGCCGCGACACTCGGCGACATCGCCGCGGCCCGCATCGAAGAGCTTGCGGTCGAGCTCGCCACCGCGATCCTCGGGGTCGAGTTGTCCGACCCGGCGCGATCGGCTGCGCACGCGCTGCGGCGAGCACTCGACGCCATGCCGGTGGGCTTGTGGACGCGCGTCACGCTGAGCGACCGCGACGGAGAGACTCTGCGGGAAGACCCGGATGCCGCGCGCCTGCTCGACGGGATCGAAGTGGTCACCGCATCCGACGTCGATCCCGGGGGCGCGATCGTCGCGATCGAGGACGGTGCGGTCGACACCCGCATCGGGGAGGCGCTGCGCCGAGCCGTCGACGCGCTGCGCGGAGCCGACGAGCACGGCGAGGTGCTGCCGTGAGCACCGCGACGGCATCATGGGCACGCGCGCTGAGCGCGGTCCGACCCGAGCGCTCCGGCACGGTGGACGCCGTCGTGGGACTGAGCGTCGAGGTGCGGGGGATCAGCGCCGCGGTCGGCGACCGCATCCGCATCGAGACGCACGACGGGCGGCCCGTCGACGCGGAGGTCGTGGCGGTCGACGGCACGTCGGCGCGGTGCATGCCGCTGGGTCCGGTGAGCGGCATCAGAGCTCGCTCGCGGGTGCGCCACGCGGGTGCGCCGCTGCACGTGCCGACGGGTCAGGGGCTGCTGGGCCGCGTGCTCGACGGACTCGGGAGGCCGATCGACGGCAAAGGTCCGCTCGATCCGGAGACCGCGTTCGTGCCGCTCGACCACGAGTCGCCGAGCATCATGACGCGCCGGCGCATCGACCGACAGCTCGGGCTCGGCGTGCGCGTCCTCGACACGATGACCCCGGTCGGGATCGGGCAGCGCCTCGGCATCTTCGCCGGGTCCGGGGTCGGCAAGTCGTCGCTGCTGTCGATGATCGCCCGCGGATCGACGGCCGACGTCAACGTCATCGCCCTCGTCGGCGAGCGCGGGCGCGAAGTGCGCGAGTTCCTCGAGGACGACCTCGGCCCGGCGGGTCTCGCCCGCTCGGTGGTGGTCGTCGCGACCTCCGATCAGCCCGCCATGGCCCGCATGCGGTCCGCCTTCGTCGCGACCCGCATCGCCGAGCACTTCCGCGACGACGGGCGGGACGTGCTCCTCATGATGGACTCGCTCACGCGCGTCGCGATGGCCCAGCGCGAGATCGGGTTGTCGGCCGGCGAGCCGCCGGCCACGCGCGGCTACCCGCCGTCGACGTTCTCGGTGCTCGCGCGACTGCTCGAGCGCGCGGGCACGGGGCCCACCGGGTCGATCACGGGCCTGTACACGGTCCTCGTGGACGGCGACGATCACAACGAGCCGATCGCGGATGCCGCGCGGGGCATCCTCGACGGACATGTGGTGCTCGATCGCGGTCTCGCCGTGCGCGGTCACTTCCCCGCGATCGACGTGCTCGGCTCGGTGTCGCGCGTCGAGTCGAAGGTCACGGGGGCTGCGCAGCGCGAGGCATCCGTCGCCCTCCGCAGCGTGCTCGCCGCGCGCCGCGCTGCGGCCGACCTCATCGACATCGGCGCCTACCGGCAGGGCGCGAACCCGCTCGTCGACGCGGCGCTCGCGCACGAGAGTGCGATCGACCGCTTCCTCACGCAGGGCATGGACGACCTCGCCGACGTCGACGATTCCTGGCAGCGGCTCGCTGCCCTCACCACCGAGTTCGGAGGGCTGACGCCATGACATTCCCCCTGGCAGGACTTCTCCGCGTGCGCGAGCTCCAGGAGCGCCTCGCCGCGGAGCGGCTGTCGCACGCGACCGCCGAGCGCGCCGAGGCCGAGGCCGCCCGTGACCGCGTCTCGTCGAGCCTCGCGGACATCGCCGTCGCGGTCGGAGACCCGCGGATGCTGCTGGCCATGGCCGCGGCGCGTTCCGCCGGCAGCAGCGCGCTGAGCGACCTCCAGGCGCTCACCGAGCTGCGGCGGCAGGAAGAGGACCGCGCGAAGTCCGCCCACGTCGAGGCGCGCCGCGAGCTCAAAGGGCTCGAGCGCCTGGAGCTCGCCCACCGCACGCGCACCGCGAAGGCGCAGCGCGACGCCGAGCAGACCGCCATCGACGAGATCGCCGTCGTGCGGTCGGCGCGTCGAGAGGGGAGCGCGGCATGAGCGGACTGCCCGTGATGACCCTGCTCGCGGCCCCGGCCGCTGCGCCGGTCTCGGGAGTGGACCGTGGTCGAGCGGTCGAGGCGACCGGGACGCGGTTCGGCGTCGCCCTCGCGCTCGCCGCGCGGGAACTGCCGCTGGTCGAGGTCGCCGGATCGGACGACTCGACCGACGCGCCCGCCCGAGAATCCGAATCGACGGATGCCCCCACCCCCGCCGCGGGGCTCACGGACAGCGCGAGCGGCGGAGCGTCCGACGTCGTCGGTCCGCCGCTGCAGCCGGCATCCGCCCCGGTACTCCTCGCGGACGCCCCTCAGCCCGGCGTGGCAGTGACGCCGGGGCTCTCCGCGGTCGACGTCGGCGCGCCTGCCGTGTCGGGCGAAGGCGCGGCGCCACCGCCGGCGTCCGCGGCAGCCGTCTCCAGCACCGCGGCCGAGTCAGTCGCGTCGGCCTCGGCCGCCGGCGAGGTGTCCGCCCCGCGACCGGAGGCCGCGCCCGCCCGCGCCACTGCATCCGCGACAGCCGCGCCCCTCACCGCCGGGCCGCGAGCGACGCCCGTCGCTCCGGATGCGTTCCAGCCGACCACGCCCGAGCGCCCGTCGAACCCTCCTCAGCTCCCCACCGTGCCGCCGACGCTCGCTCCTCGCGAGGCCGCGGAGGCGGGTGAGACCGGTCCCGGCCGCGTCACGCACGCCGCGCCCGCGGTCGCGCCGCCCGGGGCATCCGTCTCGGCGGCGCCGCCTGTCGAGGCATCCGATTCTTCGGCCGCCGCGCCCCGCGCGGTCGCCGCCCAGATCTCACCCGCCGTCATCGCGATCGCGCAGCGCCCGTCGGGCACGCATCAGCTCACGATGACCGTGCACCCCGAGAGCCTCGGCCCGGTCACGGTGCGGGCGCACATCAGCGCCGGCGGTGACGTGCAGGTCGAGCTGCTCGGCGCGACCGACGCCGGGCGCGACGCCCTGCGCGCGATCGTCGCCGACCTGCGCCGCGATCTCGCCGCCGTCATGCCGAACGCGAGCCTCAGCCTCGCCTCGAACACGGCCGGTGAGGCCGGCGCCCACGACCGCGGTGCGCAGCCCGGCGTCGGGGAGCGCGCCGGCGACCAGCCCTGGGGCGGGGCGCAGCGCCCCGGAGGCGAGACCGCACCGCGCGCCGCAGTCGGCGCCTCCGACCGCACCGCCCCGACCACTGCCCACGCCGCCTCCGGCGCCGGGCTCGACATCTTCGTCTGAGGAAGGAGCGCACGATGACCGTCGAAGCCGTCACCTCGACCCCGCCGACATCCCTGTACACGGGCGGCACCGTCGACCCCGCCGCACGCAAGCAGGTGCTGGACGGCGAGGTGTTCCTGCGGCTGCTCGTGACGCAGCTGACGCATCAGGATCCGTCCAACCCCATGAACACGAACGAGATGATCTCGCAGACGACCCAGCTGGCGATGATGGAGCAGCTCACCGCCCTCACCGACACCGGCAGCGAGGCCTTCGCGCTCAACATGCGTCACGCGGCGACGGCCCTGATCGGCCGCGAGGCCGGGTACGAAGACGCCGACGGTCGCCTCGTGACGGGCACCGTGACGAGGGTCTCGTTCGACGGGCCCATCCCGCACGTGACGATCGGCGACACCGCCGTCCCGCTCGACATGATCACCGACATCTCCTGACACCGAACCCACTCCCCACAGGAAGAGACACACCCCATGCTTCGCTCGCTCTACTCCGGGATCTCCGGACTCCGCTCGCACCAGACGATGCTCGACGTCACGGGCAACAACATCGCGAACGTCAACACGGCCGGCTTCAAGGGCTCCTCGGTCGTGTTCCAGGACTCCCTCTCGCAGCTCATCGGCAACGCCGGCATCCCCGACGACCAGGTCGGCGGCCGAAACCCCGCGCAGGTCGGCCTCGGCGTGCAGGTCGCCGGCATCCGCACCAACTTCGCGCAGGGATCGGCGCAGGCCACCGGCCGCGGCGGCGACCTCATGATCTCGGGCGACGGATTCTTCGCCGTGCGCTCCGGCGGTGAGACGCTGTACACGCGTGCGGGCGCCTTCACGTTCGACTCGACCGGCAAGATGGTGACCGTCGACGGTGCGGTCGTGCAGGGCTGGGCCGCCGCGAACGGCGTCGTCAACACGGGTCTGGCTCCGGCCGACATCGTGCTGCCGCTCAATGCGATCTCGCCGGCCCGCGCCACGACCTCCGCCACCGTCACCGGCAATCTGCCCTCGACGGCGGATACCGGCGACACCCTCGTCCGCGACGTCACGGTCTACGACGCACAGGGCACGGCCTCCACGCTGAGCCTCACGTTCACGAAGACCGCCGCCGGATGGGACGTCGCCGAGCCCGTCAGCGGCGCGACCGGCTCGCTGACGTTCACCGACGGCGTGCAGACCGCCCCGGGGCTCACCCTCACGGCGGGTGCGCTGACGGTCGACCTCACCGCCGTCACCGGCTACGCCGACATGTCGACGGTCGCCGTCACCGGGCAGGACGGCGCGGCAGCCGGCTCGCTCAAGTCGTACAGCATCACCGGCGACGGCTCGATCATCGGCACCTTCAGCAACGGCCGCACCGAGACGCTCGCGAAGATCGCGATGGCGACGTTCGCCAACCCCGAGGGTCTCGAGAAGGCGGGCGGCACCGCCTACCGCGTCTCGGCGAACTCCGGTCAAGCGCAGTTCGGCGTGCCCGGTGCCGCAGGCTTCGGCGACCTCGTGTCGGGGGCGCTCGAGATGAGCAACGTCGACCTGTCGCAGGAGTTCACGAACCTCATCGTCGCGCAGCGCGGCTTCCAGGCGAACGCCCGCATCATCACGACGAGCGACGAGGTGCTGCAGGAGCTGACGCAGCTCAAGCGCTGACCGCTCCGACGAACGACGGATGCCCCCGCATCATCGGCCCGCCCCGGTTACCCGGGGCGGGCCTCGTCGCGATAGTCGGGGCCAGACCCCGTCCGCCCCTCGAGACCCCTCGCCCGAACCCGGAGTGCGCCCGATGATCACCGTCACTCGCCTGGACCACGCCAGGTTCGCGGTCAACCCGGACCTCATCGAGCGGGTGCACGCGGCGCCGGATACGACGCTGCACATGGTGGACGGGCACGTGTACGTGATCGAGGAGACGCTCGACCAGCTCACCGACCTGATCGTGGGGTATCGGGCCCGGGTCCTCGCCACGGCGCAGGCTCTCGTGGGGCGACCAGAGGTCTGATCGTGGATCCGGCATTCATCTTCGGCGTCGTCATCGCCTTCGGAGCTCTCCTCGCGATGATCACGATGGAGGGCGCGAGCATCGACGCCCTTCTGCTGCCCGCGCCGATGATCCTCGTGCTCGGCGCGACGATCGGCGTCGGCATCGCGAGCCACACGTTCCGCGACACGATCCTCGCCGTCAAGAGCCTCGGTCGCATGATCCGTGGGCCGAAGACGACCCCCGAGGCGGTGATCCCGTTCCTCGTGACGTACGCCGAACGGGCGCGCGGCGACGGACTGCTCTCGCTCGAGCGCGAGCTCGACGGCGCACCCGACGACTTCACCCGCAACGCGCTTCAGGCCCTCGCGGACGGCATGGACGCGAGGGATCTGCGGACCGTCATGGAGGACGAGACCTCCGCCGCATCCGCGCGCAATCGGGTCGCCGCGAAGTTCTACTCGTCGCTCGGCGGCTACGCGCCGACGATCGGCATCGTCGGCACGGTCGTGTCGCTCACCCACGTGCTCGAGCGCCTCGACGAGCCCGACCACCTCGGCCCCATGATCGCCGCGGCCTTCGTCGCGACCCTGTGGGGCCTGCTGTCGGCGAACTTCATCTGGCACCCGATCGCGGGCCGGCTGAACCGCATCGGGGCGTCCGACCAGGAGCGCATGAACCTCGTGACCGAGGGGATGCTCGCGATCCACGCCGGCAGCGCGCCTCACGTCGTGCAGGAGCGTCTCGAGGCGCTGGCCGGCGTGAAGGTGAGGGCCACCTCGAAGAAGCCCGAGGAGGTGCCGGCGTGAGCGCGATCAGCGGAGCCCGCGGGCGCCGCGAGGTCGAGTCGCACGAGCCCGACGAGCGATGGGCCGTGTCGTACGCCGACATGGTCACGGTGCTCATGTGCCTGTTCATCGTCCTGTTCGCGATGTCGACCGTCGACAAGGGCAAGTTCGAGCAACTCGCGAACAGCCTCGCGAGCGGGTTCGGCCGTGAGGTCGCAGAAGGTGGCGCCGACACCGTCGAAGGGCTCGTGATCCCGCCCGAGCTGCTCGACGAGAACGGGGTCGAGGAGCTCACGGCCCGCGCGACCACCGAGTACGAGTCGCTCGTCGAGCTGCGGGAGCGGATGCGCCAGGCGCTCGCCGCGAAGGGGCTCGAGCGGACCGTCGACTTCGTCATCGACGACCGCGGGCTCAAGGTCGGGCTCATCGGAGCCGAGACGTTCTTCGCCGACAACAGCACGCAGCTCTCGGCGAAGGCGGATGCCGTGCTCGACGCGATCGGCGATGTGCTCGCGGGCGTCGACAACGAGGTGAGCATCGAGGGGCACGCCGACCACCGGGCGGCCGTGCCGCCGTTCCCGACGAACTGGGAGCTCTCGAGCGGGCGCTCGACGCAGGTGGCCCGGTTCCTCGTCGAGCGCGAGGGTGTCGCCGGGGGAAGGGTCAAGGCGACCGGCTTCTCCGACACTCGGCCGCTCGCGCCGGGCGACGACGCGGCGGCGCTCGCGGTCAACCGGCGCGTGGACATCGTCGTCGAGTCGAAGGAGGAGGAGCGGGTCCGAGCGCTCCTTCCCGAACTCGTCGCTGCTGTGAAGGAGGCTGACCGACCGTGACCATCGTCGTGGAGGAACCTCGGACGGCCGGAGCCCCGGACGCCGCTGTGCAGCACGTCCCGTACGACTTCAGCCGTCCGGCGCAGCTGAGTCGCGAGAGCATCCGTCACCTCGAGGCGGCATTCGAGTCGTTCGCGCGCCTGTGGTCGTCGCAGCTGACCGCCAAGGTGCGGCTCCGCGTGCACGTCGCGCTCGAACGGGTCGAGCTCGTCACATACGAGGAGTACGCGAGCACGCTTCCCGGTACGACCGCGATGGTCACGGGAGCGTTCGCCGACCGCGAGGAGCCGTGCGTCGTGCAGTTCGGACTCGATAGCGCGCTGCTGTGGGTCGTGCAGATGATGGGCGGCAGGAGCACGACGCTGCCCGAGGGTCGCACGTTCACGCCGATCGAGCTCGCGCTCGTGCGGCACGTGATGGACGGCACCTTCGAGCACCTCGGTGCGAGCCTCGATCCACTGCTTCCGGATGCTCCGGTGTTCGGCGCCGTGCACTACAACCCGCAGTACATGCAGGTGATCTCGGCCGCCGCGGCGGTGATCGTCGCGCGGTACGCGATGCGCCTGGGCGATGCCGAGACCGCGGCGACCGTCATGCTCCCGGTCTCGGTCGTCGTCGACCGCCTCGCGGAGGCCGGCGACGGCGTCGCGCCCGGGCACACGGCCGAGCACACCCTCGACCAGGTCAGCCGTGCGCCGGTGGACGTCGCGCTGCGGCTCGCGCCCATCACCATCCGCGCGGGCGAGGTGCTCGAGCTCGCACCCGGCGACCTCCTCCGCTTCCCGCACCCCGAGACCAAGCCCTTCGAGCTCGTGGCCGGCGCGACGCCGATCGCGCGCGCGACACCCGGCGCGCGGGGCTCGCGTCTGGCCTGCACGATCACCACCGTCCACGAGGAGACCCGCTGATGAGCACCTTCCACGCGACCGCCGTCGCCGCCGCGATCGCCGGCCGGCTTCCGTTCGGGCATCCGGTCATCCCCACGCCGTCGACCGACCCCGGAGCCGTCGGTACCGCCGTCGTCGCGACCTTCGCGGGCGCATCCGGTGCGCGCATCGCGATCCAGGTGAACGACCCGTCGGCTCTTCAGGACGGCTCGGATGCCGCGCCCCTCGCCGACCGCCTGCATCCGGTCTTCGAGTCCGCCGTCGCCGTGCTCGGCCCCGGCACCCTCGGCGACACCCACGAGGTGAGCGCCCAGGAGGCCTTCACAGCGCCGGGCACCCAGGTGTTCGATCTGCTGAGCGCCGACGGCATGGTGGTCGCGCGCGCCGCCGTGACCCTCGACGCGGAGGACGGCGCACAGGCGCCCGCGCCGCCCCAGCGGCTCAGCCGCATCGCCGGCGTCGAGATGGATCTCGTCGTCGAGATCGGGCGAACCCGGATGCCGGTGCGCGACGTGCTCTCGCTCGAGCCCGGCCGCGTCGTCGAGCTCGACCGGGCGGCCGGGTCGCCCGCCGACATCCGCCTCAACGGCCGCCTCATCGGACACGGGACCGTCGTCGTCGCCGACGGCGACTTCGCGGTGCGCGTCGAGCGCATCCTCGAGGGTGCGGGGAGCGTCTGAGCATGGAAGACGTCCTCGTCGCAGCCCGCGTCATCGTCTCGCTCGGTGCGGTGCTCGGCCTGCTGCTGTGGCTGCGCCACAGCATCCGCAAGCGTCAGGGCGGCGGCAAGCCGTCGAAGGCGGCCGCGCCGGGCCCCGCGAAGCTCGTCGCGCTGCTGCCCCCGCGGTCCGCAGGAGCGTCGCGCGCGCGCCGTTCCGAGCGGATCGAGGTCGTGACGCGCGCCGGGCTCGGCGGCAAGGCGCAGCTCGTGGTGGCCGAGTACGGGGGGATCCGGTACATCCTCGGCGTCACCGAGCGCGGGATCAGCGTCGTGGACACACAGGAGGTCGCACCGATCGGGTACGGCGCTCTGCAGGGCATCTCACAGACCGGCCGGGGGGAGGGAGTCGGGCACGCGGACACCGGGGGGATCGAAGTCCGCAGCCTGACCCGCAGGGCGGCTCGCGGGTTACCGCGAGCCGCCCTGTCGCGATAGTCGGCGGGGAGCACGGATCGCTCGACACCCCCGGCTACGGATCGGCCACGCCACCATCTCCGGAGTGCCGTCTTGCCCGCATCCGCCTCGACTTCCGCGCCGCCCGCGCGCGTGACCCGGCGGACGGCAGCGGCGATCGCCGCGGGGCTCGTGATCGCCGTCGTCCTCGTGCTCGTCCAAGCGGGCGCGGGACATGCGGCGACCCCGCCCGTCGACGACGGCGGCGGGAGCGTCACGATCAACGGCATAGACGGCACGCCGTCGGCGAGCATCACGACGCTGCTCGGCATCACGGTGCTCAGCGTCGCGCCGGCGCTCCTGCTCATGATGAGCAGCTTCACGAAGATCTTCGTCGTCCTCGCGCTCACGCGGAACGCGCTGTCGCTGCCGTCGATCCCGCCGAACCAGGTGCTCGCGGGGCTCAGTCTCTTCCTGACGCTGTTCATCATGTGGCCGGTGCTCACCGACATCAACGAGATCGCCGTCACGCCGTTCACGGAAGGGGCGATCGACTTCAGCCAGGCGTTCGATCTCGCGCAGATCCCGCTCAAGGAGTGGATGCTCGGCTACACGCGCGAAGAGGACATCGCGCTCATGCATCGCGCGGCGCAGATGGCGAACCCGGCTGACCCGTCCAGTGTCCCTCTGTACACGCTGGTTCCCGCGTTCATGATCAGCGAGCTGAAGGCCGCATTCCTCATCGGGTTCGTCGTGTTCGTGCCGTTTCTCGTGATCGACCTCGTCGTGGCGAGTGCTCTCATGTCGATGGGCATGATGATGCTGCCGCCGGTGATGATCTCGCTGCCGTTCAAGATCCTGCTGTTCCTGCTCGTCGACGGCTGGGGCCTCGTCGTGACGGCGCTCGTGCAGTCCTACGGGAGCGGCGGATGAGCCCCGAATCGGTCATGGACATCGGCCTGGCCGCCCTCGTGGTCGGTGCGAAGCTGTGCGCGCCGCTGCTGGTCACCGCGCTCGTCGTCGGCTTCACCGTGTCACTCCTGCAGTCGATCACCCAGGTGCAGGAGATGACGATCTCGTTCGTGCCGAAGCTCGTCGCCGTCGGCATCGCGCTGCTGGTGTGCGGGCATTGGATGATCGCCGAGATCGTCGCGTTCACGAACGACCTCTTCGCGCAGCTCCCGTCGCTGCTGAACGGGGTGCCGTGAACATCCCCGTCGATTTCGTGTGGCTCGAGGCGACCGCGCTCGCGTGCGTGCGGATCACCGCGTTCCTCGTGTTCGCGCCGCCCTTCAGTCACGCGACCGTGCCGATGCGCATCCGCGCGATGCTCGGCGTGGGACTCGCGCTCGCCGTGTCTCCGGTCGCGGTCGCCGGCTACGAACGGCTCGACACGGGCGCGTTCCTGCTCGCGCTCGCCGGACAGGCGATCACGGGCGCGCTGCTCGGATTCCTCGTGCTCGTGATCTTCAGCGCGATCCAGGGGTCGGGCCACCTCATCGACACGTTCGGAGGCTTTCAGCTCGCGCAGGCGTTCGACCCCGGGATGGCGATCAACGGCGCACAGTTCACCCGACTGTTCCAGATGACCGCGATCGTGCTGCTGTTCGCCTCCGACGGTTACCAGCTCGTGCTCGCGGGGCTGATGCGCTCCTTCGACGCCGTGCCGGTGACGGGCATGATCGACCTCGCCCGTCCCGCCGACGTCCTCATCGGCGCCGCCGGACAGATGATGCTCAGCGCCGTGCAGATCGCAGGACCCCTGCTCATCGTGCTCGTGCTCGCCGACGTCGGCCTGGGCCTGGTCACACGGGTCGCGCCCGCCCTGAACGCGTTCGCGATCGGCTTCCCGCTCAAGATCCTCCTGACCCTGGCGCTCGTGGGACTCGTCTACATCGCACTCCCGAGCGTCGTCGCGGCCCTCGCGCAGGACGCCGCCCGGATGCTCGTGGGGGTGACACGATGAGTGAGACCGACACCGGCGAACGGACCGAGAAGGCGACCGATCGCCGCCTGCGCGAGGCCCGGAGGAAGGGTCAGCTCGGGCGCAGCCAGGACTTCACGGCCTGGATCTGCATCGCATCCGCCGCGGTCATGATGCCCTTCTCGATCGCCGCGGCCGCACAGGTGCTCACCGAGCAGTTCCTGCGGGTCGCGCAGGTCGCCCGACAGCCGACGAAGGTGAATGCGGTCGAGGCGCTGAGCGCGGCGATGGCCTCGATCGGCGGCGTCCTCCTGCCGATGCTCGTCGTCGTCCTCCTCGCGACCACCGCGACGGCCGTCGCGCAGGGCGGCATCCACCTGCGCGGAGTGACGCTCCGCGTCGAGCAGTTCGACATCGTCGCGGGACTCAAGCGCGTGTTCGGCAGGCGCGCGCTGTGGGAGGGCGTCAAGGCGCTGCTGAAGACCCTCGCGATCGGCGCGGCGCTGTGGATCGTCGTGTCGGGCCTCGTCCCCGTGCTGATGGACAGCGGGCGCCACACGATCGCGTGGCTGCTCGAAAGGGCCGGCGAAGGGGTCGTCGCGCTCCTCCAGGTCGCGGTCGTCGTCGGTGTGCTCCTCGCCGCGATCGACGTGGCCGTCGTGATGCGACGCAACCGCAAGCACACGCACATGACGAAGAAGGAGGCGAAGGACGAGCACAAGAAGAGCGAGGGCGACCCGCTCGTGCGCGCGCAGCGCCGCTCGCGCCAGCTCGCCCTGAGCCGCAACCGAATGATCGCCGCCGTCGGCGACAGCGACGTCGTGCTGCTCAACCCGACGCACCTCGCGGTCGCGCTCCGCTACGAGCCCGGCAAGTCCGCGCCGCGGATCGTCGCGAAGGGTGCGGGCGTCGTCGCGCAGAAGATCCGCGAACGCGCCGAAGAATCGGGCGTTCCGATGGTCCGCGACATCCCGCTCGCCCGGGCGCTGCACGCGGCGTGCGACATCGGGCAGGAGATCCCCGAGGAGCTCTACACCGCCGTCGCGCAGGTGCTCGCCTTCGTCGAGCACCTCAAGCGCCGAGGGTCTGCGCGCGGCACGCACACGATGCCCGCGGCGAGCACGAGGAGCCGCGGCCTCTGACGGATGCCGCCGCACACGACACGGAGAGAGACGAGAGGTCCGAGCCATGATCAGACAGCTGCTGTCGAAGGCGACCGTTCCCGTCGGGGTGGTCGGGATCATCTTGCTGCTCATCGTGCCGATCCCGACCGCTCTGCTCGACGTGCTCATCGTGGTGAACATCTCGTTCGCGCTGCTGATCCTGCTCACCGCGATGTTCGCGAAGAAGCCCCTCGACTTCTCGGTCTTCCCGAGCCTGCTCCTCGTGGCGACGCTCTTCCGGCTCGGTCTCAACGTGGCCTCGACGCGGCTCATCCTCGGCGAGGCCCATGCCGGACAGGTGATCCAGGCATTCGGCCAGATCACGATCAGCGGTTCGCTCGTGATCGGCGCGGTGATCTTCCTCATCCTCACCGTCATCCAGTTCGTCGTCGTCACGAAGGGCGCCGAGCGCGTCGCAGAGGTCGGGGCGCGGTTCACGCTCGACGCGATGCCCGGCAAGCAGATGGCGATCGACGCCGACCTGAACGCGGGGCTCATCACCGAGGAGGAGGCCCGCCGGCGCCGGGCCGAGGTCGCCGCCGAGTCCGACTTCTACGGCGCGATGGACGGCGCGTCCAAGTTCGTCAAGGGCGATGCGATCGCGGGCATCGTCATCGTCGTCATCAACTTCGTCGGCGGCATCATCATCGGCATGGCCCAACGCGGCATGGACATGGCGGATGCCCTGCAGAACTACAGCATCCTGACCATCGGCGACGGCCTCGTCACCCAGATCCCGGCGCTGCTCATGGCGGTCGCGACGGGCATGATCGTCACGCGCGAGAACACCGAGTCCGAGATCGGGCAGGCCGCGGGACGTCAGCTCATGCAGTCGCGCAACGCGCTGCTCATCACGGGCCTCGCGGCCATCGCGATGGGACTGATCCCGGGCATGCCGTTCCTCGCGTTCCTCGCGATCGGCGGCCTGCTGCTGTTCGCGGCGGCTCGTGTGAAGGCGAACCGCGCGCGCAAGGCGGCGGAGGCGGCAGAAGCGCAGGCGACCGAATCGGCGGATGCCGCGGCCGAGGGCCCCGACGAGCTCATGGACCGCATGCGCGTGCATCCGCTCGAGATCTCGCTCGCTCCCGACATCATCGACCTCGCCGCGGGCGGCGCGGGCGACCTCCTGACTCGGGTGAAGTCGCTGCGGCGCAAGCTGGCGCTCGAGCTCGGCATCATCATGCCGCCGGTGCGGACGCGCGACAATGTCGAGCTCCCCGCCGAGACCTACGCGATCCTCATCGCCGGCGTCGAGGCGGGCCGCGGGAGCGTGCCGCGCGGACACGTGCTCGCGATCGGCGCCGACCTGGACCAGCTGCCCGGCAGGCGTGTCACGGATCCGGTCTTCGGGCTCGAGGGCAAATGGGTCCCGGCCGAGATGTCGCACGCGGCAGACATGGCCGGCGCTACCGTGATCGACCGCGCGAGCGTCATCATCACGCACCTCTCCGACCTCGTGCAGGCGCAGGCCGACCGGCTGCTCTCGCTCGAAGACGTCCGGCAGCTCACGGAGCACCTGAAGCAGACGCATCCCGCGACGGTCGAGGAGCTCACGCCGGCCGTGCTGTCGCTCGCGGGCATCCAGAAGGTGCTGGCGGGACTGCTCGCCGAGCGCGTCCCGATCGTCGACCTGGCCCGGATCTTCGAGGCGCTCGTGCTGCGGGGCAAGACGACGACCGAGACCCCGATGCTCATCGAGGCCGCGCGCACCGCGCTCGGGCCTGCGATCGCCGCGCGCTTCGCCGAAGACGGCCGGATCCGCGTGCTCATGTTCGATCCGCTGCTCGAGCAGCAGCTTCTCGAGGGCATGCGGGTCGTCGACGGCCAGCCGCAGATCGTGCTGGCACCGGATGCCACGCTCGACCTCCTCGACAGCATCCGTCGCACCGTGGACGAACTGGACCGATCGGGTCCGGAACCGATCCTCGTGTGCGCGCCGTCGCTGCGGCAGGCCGTGCGCAGAATGGTCGCGACGCAGGTGCGAGGGCTGCCCGTGCTGTCGTACGACGAAGCCGCGGCGGGCGGCTTCGCCACCGACGTCGTGGGGGTGATCCGCTTGTCGCAGCCTGCGCTCCCCGCTGTCAATCCGTAGGATTCCGCTCGTATATCAGCGGATATGGGTTACGGTGAACAGAGGACGAGCGCAACGCGCTCACGCCACGGAGGGCGGACGAGAACATGCTGGTACTCACGCGACGAGCGGGTGAGAGCATCCTGATCGGCGACGACATCACCGTCACGATCCTGGGCGTCACACCCGGTGGAGTGCGCGTCGGCATCGACGCGCCGCGCGACATGCGCATCCACCGCGCCGAGATCGTCGTGGCGGTCAGCGACGAGAACAGGGGTGCGGTGCAGTCGTCGTCCGACGACGCGGCCGAGAGTGCGCTGCTGAACGCACTCGGACGTCGCCCCGAGGCGGAGTGACGGGCCGACGGACCGAGGACGGAAGGGTTACGTCGGGTGTGCGCTGTCGCGATAGTCGTGCACGTGACGGGCGACCCCGTCGCCAGACTTCGACCCGACGAGGTGACCGCCCGTGTCCGCTCATGAGCTGAGCATGCATCTGATGCGAGAGCGCGAGATGCTCGAGCTGCTGCTCTTCAAACTCGACGTGCAGCAGATGCTCTTGGCGACCGGACGGACCCGGTGGATTCCGCAGACCGTGAGCGAGATCGAGCGCGTGCTGGCTGCGATCCCGGTCACGGCGCTCACGCGCGACACCCTCGTCGTCGCGGTGGCCGACGAGTGGGGCGTTCCCGATGCCACGACCCTGCGCGAGCTCATCGATGCCGCCCCGAGCTGCGCGTGGCGCGAGGTGCTGAGCGGCCACTTGGAGGCGATGCTCGGCCTGGCCGCCGAGATCGGCGAGTTGAAGAAGCTCAACGAGCAGCGCCTGCGCACGGCACTCCGCGTCACGCAGGAGACGATCGCCGGCCTGGGCGTGCCCACCGGAGAGTACGACCAGTCCGGTGACGTCGTCCGCGACGGCAGCGGCTCCCGACTCCTCGACACGAAGGTGTGAGGCCGCCTGTGTCCACGTTCTCCGGCATCCGCCTCGCCGAATCCGGCCTCGTCGCAGCCCGGACGGGGATGAATCTCACGGGCCAGAACATCGCGAACCAGACCACGGTCGGCTACACGCGTCAGCGTGTCGAGCAGACGCCCGCGCCTGCACCCGGGCTGACGGGCCTGTGGCCCTCGACGCTCGCGGTCGGCGGTGGAGTCGGCGTGGCCGCGATCGCGCGGCTGGGCGACGAGGTGCTCGACGCGCGCGTGCGTGACGCGCTGTCGGCGTCGGGGTTCTGGAGCGCCCGTGCGGCCGCGGCGAGCCGGGCGGAGGCCGCGATGGCCGAACCGACCGAGGACGGTCTCGCCGCAACCCTCGACCGCTTCTGGGCGGGGTGGTCGGATCTCGCCAACGATCCGGATGCCTCGGCCGCCCACGTCGTGCTCACGAACGCCCGCGTGCTCGTCGGGCAGCTCGCCGCCGGGTACCGGTCGGTCGCGAACCAGTGGTCCGGTCTGCGTCAGCAGGTCGACCGCCAGATCGCGGACGTGAATGCTGCGGCGGGGCAGGTCGCCGTGCTCAACGGGCAGATCCGCGAGGCGATGCAGTCCGGGCGCAACGCGAACGAGCTGATCGACCAGCGCAATCTCATCGTCCAGCAGCTGTCGACGACGGTCGGCGCGACGGCCGTCATCGAGGCGGACGGAACGCTCACGGTCCGCGTCGACGGCAACGCACTGGTGTCGGGCGACCGCGCTCGCACCCTCGTCGTGGACGGTCCGGTCGACATCGCCGACGGCGGGCGCGTCACCGTCGCGTGGGCGGATCGGCCGGGAGTGGCCGTGGCGGTCACCGGGGGAGCGGTCGGAGGCACGATCTCCGCGCTCGCGCCGGAATCCGACGGAGGCTCGCTCGCCGCGGTCGCTGCGGCCTACAACCGCGTGGCGGCCGACCTCGCGACGGCGGTCAACGACATCCATCGCACCGGCGAGACGTCCGCCGGCGTGGCGGGCGGCGATTTCTTCGCGCTCGATGCCGCGGGTCCCGCCGCGCTCGGGCTCAGCGTCGTGCCGGAAGGAATCGAGGACCTCGCTCTGGCGGCCCCGGGCGCGGGCGCACTCGACACGACGATCGCCGACCGGATCAGCGCGCTGAGCACGTCCGCCTCGGGGCCGAGCGCGACGTGGTCGACGTTCGTCACCGGCTTCGGCGTCTCGGTCGCAGGCGACCTGCACCGCGCCGACATCGCCGACACGGGCGCTGTCGCCGCGATCGCTGCGCAGCAGTCGACCGCGTCGGTCGACGGTGACGAGGAGACGATAAGCCTCCTCACGTACCAGACCGCCTACCAGGCGTCCGCCCGCGTGCTCACCGCGATGGATGAGGCGCTCGACATCCTCATCAACCGAACCGGCCTCGTCGGCCGCTGATCGTCCTGGAGCCACGATGATCGGACGGATCACCAGCAGCACGATGACCCAGCAGACGCTTCACACCCTCCAGGCGAATCTCGCCCAGAGGGATCGGCTGATGAACCAGGCCACGTCGCAGCGCGCATTCCGGACGCCGAGCGAGGACCCCGCCGCCGCAGCGAGCGCGCTCGGAGTCCACAGCGAGCAGGCGCGCGTCGCGCAGTACGCCCGCAACCTCAACGATGCGATGGCGTGGGTGACGACCGTCGACACGGCGCTCGGCGCCGGCATCGATCTGCTCAACCGCGCTCGCGACCTCGTCGTGCAAGGCGCGAACTCCGGCGCGATGAGCCCCGCGGCCCGCGACGCGATCGCGGCCGAGCTGGAGAGCATCAGCGCCGGCTTGCTCGCACAGGCGAACACGACGCTCGCGGGGCGCAGCGTCTTCGCCGGCACGAGCGATGCGGGCCGGGCCTTCGAACCGGGGACCTTCACCTTCAACGGCACGACGGGGAGCGGTGTGCAGCGGCGGATCGGCGACAACGAGACGGTGCGCGTCGACAGCGACGGCGCGAGCGCGTTCGGGGAGGGTGCGACGAGCGTGTTCGCGCTCCTCAACGACATCGCCGCCGAGCTGCGGGCGGGCGACGAGATCGGGCCGAGGCTCGGCGAGATCGACGCGCGGCTCGAGAGCATGATCGCCGCGCGCGGCGCGACCGGCGCGCGCCATTCGCAGATCGAGCGGGCCTCCGCGCAGGACCTCGCCGTCTCGATCGACCTCGAAGCCCGCCGGGCCGAAGTCGAGGACGTCGACAGTCTCGAGGTGTTGATCCGGCTGCAGTCGGCCGAGCTCACGTTCCAGTCCGCGCTGCAGGTGACCGCCCGCGCTCTGCAGACCAACCTCTTGGAGTTCCTGCGATGAGCATGAGCACCGCGGCCGTCGTCGAGTTCGCATCGCCGCCGTTCGGGCTCGCGCCGCTCACGTCGTTCACGCTCGACCGCATCGACGGCGCCGAGGGCCTGTACGCGCTGCGCGCGAGATCAGAGGCGGTGCGGCTGTTCGTGCTCGACGTGCTGTCGGGCGACTTCGGCTATCGCCCGCAGCTGACCGACGGCATCCGTGATCTGATCGGGGCCGCACGCGACTCCGACGTGCGCGTGTTCGTCGTCGCCAATCCGGCCGATGACGGCGTCTACGTCAACCTGCGCGCGCCGATCGTCGTCCACCGCGAGACCGGATGCGCCGCCCAGGTGATCCTCGAAGATCAGGACTACCCGCTGCGGGCCCCACTCGTGGGATCCTGACACAAAAGCGGTGATAAACGAGTCGAAAATCGTGCATCGCCACCTTTACCAGCGAACTTGCCCATCAACGCGGTATCCTCGGATGAGGACGTGACCGCACACTGACCACGGCACGTCGTTCAAGTGGACAGAGTCCCGGTCTGGGTTGAGTTTTCCGGGGCTCACGTACCGCTCGCATCGGCGAGCAGCAGGGGATGGCAAGAATGAGCACGATTGCAGGGCTCGAGCAGGGGCGTGTGAGCAAGAGGGAGTTCGTGCAGCGCGTCGCGCGGCGCGGCAAGCTCCCGCTGGGGGTCACGCAGCAGGTCTACGACGCGTTCATCGAGGAGCTGATCGACCTGGTCTCGAAGGGGAACAAGGTCACGCTCACGGGATTCGGCAAGTTCTATCCGCAGGAGCACAAGGGTCACCGCGTGCGGTTCGCGGACGGTGACGGCTCCACCCAGATCGACGACTACACGGTGCTGAAGTTCTCGGCGACACGCGCGGTCAACCGGAGCGTCGCCGGTTCCTGACGACGGCACAGCCACAAGCCGCAACCACGAAGAGGCCCCGGGAGAGATCCCGGGGCCTCTTCAGCCCCCCGGCCGGTCTCAGAACGCGTCGAACGCGTAGGTGTTGTGCCCGACGAGCGTGAGCGACACGCTCACCGGCAGGTCGTCGGGAGTCTCGTCGTACTCGTCGAGGATGTCCGTCTTGTGGAGCGGGAGCTGGATCGACCCGTCCTCCTCGAACACGAGGTCGCGCGGGAGGAACGAGATGTACAGCGACCGCTGCTTGTTCCGCAGCTCGAGCGTGCGGGTGTCGTGGACGCGCTCGAACAGGTTGAGCGCCGTCTCGCCGGCGAGACAGCTGTCGTCGGCGAACCTCGCCTCGACCCGGTAGTGGCTGGGCTCGATGGCCTTGATGTTGAGGTCGTGGACGATCTCGGAGAACTGCGCGGTCGGGTTGTTGAGCTCGAACGCGATCGCCCGCAGATGGTCGTAGTTGAGTCGGACGCGGCGCGAGAACAGCGCGGCACTCTGGACCTCGGATGCCGGGGCCTCAGGCGCCTGATCGGTGAGGTACTGGCGGACCTCGTCGGGTCCGGGGTAGTCGAACCGCATGTGGTAGTGGAATCGGCCCGGCCGGTTGACGATGTACTGGCTCACATCGTGCACGTCGTTCACGGTGACGCAGTAGATGCGCTTCACCTGCGACATGCCGTCGAACAGCGAGAGGAACTGGTGCTGCCGGTTCACCTCGCCGTGGTGGAGCTGGCGTCCGTTCGGGAAGATCTTCTCGAACTCGTCGAAGATGATGAGGCACTCCTCGAGGCTGTCGAGGAAGTCGGCGATGCCGTCGGCGTCCTGCGTCACGAGCACCACCGGGATGCCGCGGGCGATCGCCTCCTGCCCGACCATGCGCAGGAACAGCGACTTGCCCTGGCCCTTGTCACCCGACAGCAGCACGCCCAGGCTGCGATCGGTGCGCTCGTAGGAGCGGAAGATCTTCTCGACCTTCTGCTCGCGCTGTCCGTAGACGCGCTCGCCGCCGGCGGTGAGGTTCTCGACCCTCAGGAGGCTGAAGCCTTCCTTCCCGTCGAAGTGAACGCGGTACGTGCCGAGCGGAAGCGACGCGTGCGTCTTGAC
>Ga0180220_1000443_pt1 | contig 46703 bp, 31 predicted proteins | sample eDN5th37CBELigBY_FD_151335 | JGI IMG/M metagenome (GOLD analysis project Ga0180220, IMG submission 151335) | Enriched backyard soil microbial communities from Emeryville, California, USA - eDNA 5th pass 37_C BE-Lig BY (version 2) (version 2) | ecosystem: Environmental > Terrestrial > Soil >...
CAGCCCGCGGCCGTCTCGTTGGCGAAGGTGGCGGTGGCCAGCCGGTTGCCCGCGGCGTCCCAGAGGTTGCCGACGTGGACGCCGGTGTTGCCGGGCCCCTTGTAAAACCGAATGCCGGTGATGTAGCCGGCCTGGTGGGATTGGAACCTGACGCCCAGCTCGACGCCCATCGCCTCGTTAACGGCCGCGGTCGCGGGGGTCGAGCCGGTCGGCCAGATGGTGGTTTGGGCGATCAGCGTCGGCGTGGTGAAGGTCCAACTGAACGGGGACGTCATCGAGTTGCCGGCCAGATCCGCCGCGTCGTCGATGAAGACCGTGTACGTCGTCCCATAAGCCAGCGGATTGAGTGGCGAGATGGTCACCGAGTCGACCGGATTCGAGCCGCCGGCGCCGGCCGTCCAGGACGCCTCGATGGGGATGACGTTCCCCGCGGCGTCGCGAAGTCGGATCACCGCCGAGGCCGGATCGACGGGCTCGCTGAAGGTGGCGGCGACGATCGGCGTCCTCTTGTCCGCGATCGAACCCGCCGCCGGCGCCGTCGCGACGACGGTCGGCGGCGTGACGTCGGCGATCGTGTTGCTGAAGATCGGCGTGACCCAGTAATTCGCGTTGTTGTGCGTCTGGGTCGGGAACGCGTTGGCCGCCCCGTAGACGCCGTTGCCGGCTCCCGGAGCGCTCAGGACGCCGGCGTCGACTCCCGAGGAGCCGAAATAGTTTGGCGTGTGGGCGTAACCGCCGTTGGGGGCCGTGTACGAGACGACGTAGGTCGCGCCGGGCATCACCAGAACCGGCTGCGCGAACCTCACCTCCTGCCAGCCGCCGGCGGTCTCGCCGGTGAAGGTCGCGCTGGCCAGGAGCGATCCTCCGGTGAGCCTCAGGAAGCAGACGGCGCCGCAGTTGCACCCGGGGCAGGCGCCGAATTGGAGCGTGTCGTCCGCCGCCCAGACGTGCGCGACGTGGGTTCCGGTGTTCAGCGGCCCCTTGTAGAACCGAACGCCGGTGATGAACCCCCCAACCTCCGAACTGAATCGCACGCCCAGCTCGTAGGACAAGGTGTCGTTCGCCGACGCGACGGCCGGGACGGTCGAGGCGTCCCAAAGAGTCGCGTCAATGACCGCGCCGGTCGTGAACGACCAGGAGACCGGGGCCATCACGTTGCCGGCCAGATCCGCCGCGCCGCTTAGGAATGCGGTGTAGGTCGATCCGAGGGCCAACGGGGAGTTGGGGATCATCCCGGCGGTGTGGGATATGGGATCGTACGTGGTGGTGGTCTCGATCACGTTCCCCGCCGAGTCCCGCAGAGCGAAGCTCAAAGTCTCGAACGCGATCGCCTCGCTGAAGCCCGCCAGGACGCTCAGCGCGGGGGCCGCGACGCCGACCATCGCGGCGCCGGGAGTGGGGGTCCGACTGACCACCGTGGGAGCCGTCCGATCGACGTCGGTCGTGGTGAACGACCACGAGACCGGTTCGGGCATGGCGACCCCGTTCGCGTCCCTGGCGGCGTCGATCGTCGCCGTGTAGGTCGTCAGGGGCGAGAGCGCCGCGGAGGGGGTCAGGATCGCCGTCGCCGTGGCGGTGTTGTAGCTGAAGACGGCCGGGACCGCGTTGCCCGAGGAATCTTTGAGCGTGAACGCGATGGTCGCCGGATCCACGGCCTTGCTGAACGTGGCGCTGATCTCCGGCGAGGTCGTCGAGACGCTGGAAGCGTCCCGCGCCGGGCTTAGGGTCGTCACGATGGGCGCCAGCACGTTGCTGAAGACCGGGGAGACCCAGTAATTCGTACTCTGGTGCGTGTTGTTTGGGAACGAACTCCGCGATGCGTAGGCGTAGACGCCGCCATTGGCTGGGACTTGGAGGGAGCCGCCGGAAATCCCGGTCGCGAAGTATCCGGCGTCGGCCGCGTAATGCCCGCTCGGCGCGAAATAGGACGCCGTGTACGCCGCGCCGGCGACAATGGCCACCGGGGTGTTGAAGTTGACCTGTTGCCAGCCCTCGGCCGTTTCGCCGATGAAGGTCGCCGTGGCCAGTAGGTTGCCTTGCGCGTCCCAAAGGCTGCCGACGTGAGTTCCGGTGTTGCCTGGGCCCTTGTAAAACCGAATGCCGGTGATCCAGCCGGCCGCGGTCGGCGTGAATCGGACGCCGAGTTCAACCGAAGAGCCGTCGTTCGCGGAGACGACCACCGGCCTCGTCAAGTCGCTCCACAGGCTCGCGTTGACCACCGAGGAGGTCGTCGTGAACGACCACGAGCTGGGTGGCGACGCGCCCCCCGTCTGGTCCAAGGTGGCGACCTGGACCGTGTAGACGGTCGACGGTTCAAGGCTCGTGTCGGGAAGGAAGGAAACGGTTCGGGTGTTCGCGTCGTACGCCAGCGAGCCTCGGATTTGGTTGCCGAGCGCGTCCTTGACCACGACGCTCACATTGCCGATGGACACGGCGTGGTCGAAGACCGCGCGGATGGGGGTCGGCGACGTCGTGACGTCCACGGCCCCGGCCAGCGGCCAGACCGGAGTAATGGCCGGCCCCGTGTTGCCGATCACAATCGAGACCGGAGCCGAGACGGTTGTGTTCCCCGCGGCGTCGCGCGCCACGGCCGTCAAGATGTACTCGCCATCGGCGACGGTGGAGGAGTCCCAGGCGAAGCGGTAGGGGGCGCTGGTCAGCTCGGGGCCAATGTTCGAGCCGTTGAGCCGAAACCGGACCCCAACCACCCCCCGGTCGTCGTCGGCGAACGCGGTGGGTACGAGGGTGCCGCTCGCGAGGCCCGCGCCTGGGTTTAGGATGCGAACCGAGGGGGGGCGGACGTCGGCTGGGTTGGCGATCGCAATCGTCCGACCGCTTAGGGTCGTGGCGTTGCCGGCCATGTCGACGACCACCGCCGAGAGCGCGTGCGAGCCGTTGGCGAATTTCGTGGTGTCCCACGCCAGGCTGAACGGCGCCGCGATGACCGGCGCGCCCAGCGGAGCGCCGTCCAGCAGGTATTGGACGCTCGCCACCATGACGTTGTCGGTGACGTTCGCGGTGATGGTCGACCTTCCCGAAACCGTCGCGCCGGCGGCCGGCGAGACGATGGTTCCAGTCGGTCGCGCGGTCTCGACGCCCCCGCCGACCGGCGTGACCATGTTGCTTCGGATCTCCCCTTGATTGAGAGGGCGGTTGTAGATTCGGACCTGATCGATCACGCCGTTGAAATACTCGCCCCAGACGGAGTTGCCCCCAATGCGGAGGACGCCGGAGGAGGCGCTGATCGCGCCGCTCACATTCGCGCTGGTCGCGAGCGTTCCATTGACGTACAGCTTCAAGACGCTGCCGTCATAGGTCGCCGTCAGGAAGCTCCATTGGTTGACGGGAAGGTTGGAAGTCCCCTGAACGCTGCGGAACGTCCCGGAGGCCGTGACGAAGCCGGCGGGGGGCTTGGCGGCGTCGTTGGTCGCGTAAAGCCCGTACGAGGCCGTGCTTCCCTGCTCCTTCAGCAGGACGGTCGTCCAGTCCGCGCCGAGGTTCGCCGGCCTCACCCAGGCCTCGAGAGTCATCCCGTCGGACAGGTTGAGGGAGCTGGAGCCGGTGATCGTGACCCAGTTGTTGGTCCCGTTGAAGGCGAGGGCCCCGCCGAAGATCCCCGTGGTCCAGGTCGCCCCGGAGATCGTTCCGTTGTTGCCGCGACCCGAAAGGTCGACGAGGGTTGTTCCGGCCCCCGCGTCGAAGCTGTAGGCGGCGACGAGTCCGCTCGCGCTGGTCGGGACGTAGGCCGCCGCGACCGCGACGCCGGAGCCCGGGACCTCCAAATTGCCGCTGTCGTCGACGGCCCGCGAGAGGATCGTGATCGGACCGGGCGCGTCGACGGTCCAAGTGTAGGACCAGCCGCCTCGGCCGTTCGCCCGATGCCAGGTGCGCCCGCCGTTGGTCGACACCTCGACGGCCGCGACCACTCCCCCGCCCAAGTCGGCCGCCGTCCCGGTGATGGTGACGACCGAGCCGACGCTCACCGACGCGCCGGTCGAGGGCGAGACGATCACGGAGAAGGGCGCCTGCGCGTCGGTCGATGGCGAAGCCCGCAGCAGGCCGGGCTGAAGGGAGCCCGGCTGGACGTACATGTCGGCGAACAGGTTGACCGTCGCCTGACGCATGTCGGGGCTCGAGGTCGCGGAGGGGTGGAGATGGTTGTCGTCCAGTCCCCACGACCATTGAACCGTCCCCGCGCCGAAGACCAGCGCCCCGCTCGACGCCCGGTAAAGGGTGATCGAATGAGTGCTGGATCCGGGGCCGACGAAGGCGCCCGAGGCGTCGAGCACGTGGCTTGTGGTGTTGAATGTCGTCGAGGACATGCCGAACAGACCGGCGGGTCGGAATCCGTTGTCGAGATCCTCGTCGGTCTCGTAGCCGACGACGTATCGCCCCAGCGTGGCGGTCTGCCCGGGCTGGAGCGCGGCCACGCTCGTGTTCCGCCAGAACCGCAGGCCGGCGTATTCGGAGGGGACCTTGAGGCTGATTCCCAGGTCGTCGTTCGTCCGATCGTTCATGTAGATCGTGCCCGACAGGGCGTTTTCGGGCCGACCGCCGTCGGACGGAGCGCCGAAGAGCGGGTCGCGCCAGGTTCCCGTCGATATGTAGGTCGGAGCCGTGTTCAAAGGATCGATGGCCGCGCGGACTTGCGATTCCTTGTAGGTTGTGACCGTGCGGTAATCCGTCGCCGAGGCGTCGATGCTGGAGGTCCATCGGGTCTTCCAGAACACCTCGTTGCCGCTGAAGAAGGCGAGGTTCACCCCCGCGTCGCGGGCGGCTTCGACGTTGTCGCGCTGTTCGAGCGACCAGTACTCGTCGTGGCCGACGGACAAAAAGACCTTGTGATTGAGGATCAGATCGCCCCGTCGGGCGGTGTCGACGTTCGTCGTGTACGTGACGTCGTAGCCGTTGGCCTCCAGCCAACGGACCATCGGGTACTCCGCGTGCAACGGATGGTTGAAATCCCCCAGCCCTCCCCAGGTCGCGCCCACGGTGAGGGGCCGGTTGTAGCTGACGGCCATCGCCTTGCCCCGCGATTGCAGAGCGGGGTTGTCGCCGCTGTAAACGTAAAGGCTGCTCCCGGTGCCGGAGTTCGTTCCGTCCCAGGCGTTGTACGCCTGCCAGGTGCTGTCGGATGTTTGGAACAGCATGTCGGAGCGGCTGTCGTCGTCTCGGACGACGAAATACGTCGCCGACGCCCCCCCCGTGTCCTCCCGTCGAAACACGCCGACGTAAATGCCCGAAACGGCGTCGGCCGGCACGCTCCATGTCGCCGAGACGCGCCAGTTGCCGGCGTCGATCAGCCCGGTGTCGTAATCTTTCAAGGGCGCCGGCTGACTTTGCTTCAAGACCTGGGTCGAGGGAATGGTGGCGACCAGCCGCGCGCCGTTGCCCTGGTAGTACCCCATTCGAAAGATATCGATGTGATACGGGACGCCCGCGCTGTCGTTGATCTTGAAGTCGATGGGGCTTCCCCGATCGACGCTGATGTCCGTGGTGAAGCCTTGGATCGTCGGGTCGCCGAGGCCGGTGACCATCCATTGGCTGGGGGGGCTGCCGGGCAAGAGGTTCTCGGTGACGATCGAGTTGGCCGAGAGCAGGACCTTTTCCTCAAGGGACTCGACCGACGCGAGCAGCGCGCGCCGGGCGGCGGACTTGTGTCGTTGGGCGACCGCGCGCGCGGGAGCGGACGGCGTCCGGCGATTGCGTGGGAAGCGGAGGCGCGGGTTCATTGGAGGATCACCCTGGTGAATTGGACTGACAAGTTGAATCGAGGGTATGAGGATTCGGATTCGCCCGCGCCGCGGCTCGAAGGCTCGCGGGTGGGAGACGCGGCGGGCTGAATTCGCGTCCTGATGGAGCGGGCCAAGCTTGCGCGCGCCCGGGAAAGGGACGGATTGGGGCGTCCGTCAATTCGGGCGCGATGATTCCGGTTCTCGGCGCGCGGGGCGCGCGCCATTGTCCGAGGCGGCGAGGCCGGGCGCGTCGCTTCGATAACGGATGATCTTCGCGGGGCATCCCACGGCGACGGCGCGGTCGGGAATGGGGCGCGTGACGACCGAACCGGCGCCGATCACGCACTGGTCGCCGACGTCGGCGAGGACGACGGCTCGCTCGCCGATCCAGGAGTCGCGGCCGATTGAAACGCGGGTCCAGACTCCGGGTTGCTCCCGGATCGGCAGGTCGAGGCGGGCGACGCCATGCTGTTGTCCTCCGTTGATGATGGACGCGTGCGAAGCGATCAAAACGTCATCCTTGAGCGTCACGTCCCCCAAGGAACAGTAGTTGCCAACGTAGACGTTCCGCCCCAGCTCGGCGCCGGGGTGGGAGAAGATGGTTCCAAAAGACACATGGCAGTTGGGTCCGCACCGGCGCAGCGTCACTCGGTAGAAGGCGCGTCTGAGGTAGACGCCCGTCGTCCCCGGCAAGAGCGCCAGCGCCTGCGACCAGCCGGCGAACGCCCGGTCGCCCAGGAGTTGGCGGCTCGCGAAGCAAGCCGCCAGCGCGGGGAGCATGACCACCAGGGCGACCCATTCGACGAGTGTTTTGGCGATGTTCTTCATGCGAGCGCTTACCAAAATGACGCCGAGGGGGTGGAGTCACGCCCATGACCGGCGAAGGGCGTGGGAGTCGAGACGCGCGTCGAGCTTATCCAAGACCCGAGCATCGTGATCGACATCGAATTTGCGGGCGAAGTGGGCGTTCGAAGACATAAGTTTGGAGAGGTCCTCGACGCCGAGCGTCTTCGGATGATTGCCGCCCCCCGTCCAGTCCGCGTAGTGAAGGATCGGGGGCCCCAGGCTTAGCTGGGAGGCATTGCCCAGGATGCATTGAAAATAAGACTCGTCCGGACAGTTCACGCGGCGGTAGCGCGCGGCGAGTCGGGGTTTCGACGCGTGGTAATCCAGGATGGTCTCCGCGGCGCGGCGGTTGGCGCAGAACCATTGCCTCCCCGCGTGGCAGCGGAACGCCGCCGAAAACGGCGAGAACGGCCGCCAGAACAGCCAGTGTCGAAGGAACAGACGTTGCTTCGTCAATCTCAGCCGCCTCGACGGCGACGGATAATTGATGCGTCGGGCGCAGTAGCGATCGAAGCAACCGCGAACCCAAGCGTCGTTGGAGTCGGCGACCACGGGCCGACAGTCGATGTGCGCGTCGTGTGGGCTGGCCGCCAGATCGCCAAGGATGCGGGCGGCGGGCTTGATTGGATAATCCGCGCCGCTTAGGAGAACGAACCAGTCGGGACTTCCGGGACGCTCGTACATCAACCGGATCGCTCGAGCGGTCGCCTCGACCAGCGAGAAGCTCCCCCATCGGGTTTCCAGATGCGGCCTCACGAACGACACATTCTCGGGGAACGACTCGGGAGCCAGGGGGCATTGGGAGAAATCGTGGTGGCAGACGATCGGCGGGGCCTCGAACATGACGTTGAGGCGGCCGATCAGCCTCCGAATCTGGTCGGGCTTGGCGTGGGTCAGCAGGACGAAGCCGATGGTCGTGGACATGGCGGTTTCCGATCATACCCCTTGATCATCGTGTAGCCTGAACGCGTTGCCGCTGGGATGTCGCGCGCGGAATGCAGCCGCGCCCGCCGCCCGCGGCGGACCTCAGTTCCGGGCGGTCCACGACCCGGGTTCGCGAAAGACCCCGAAATGCGTGCTGAGCAGGTCGTCGCGAACTTGGAAGGAGGGACCGATCTTCGCGCAGTAGAGCCGTTGAAAATGCTCGTCCCGAACGAGGACGTGCAGCGCGTAGCTGTCCGAAACGAATTTGAGCGGAGGAGTCAAGAGCTCGATTTCCCCGGGACCCGACACGGTTGCGATCTCGATGTCGTCCATGGCCGTGTTGTAGTTGCAGCAATGGACGTTGTCGGAGCGGACCACGGCGATGATGAAGTTCGGTTTCGCCAGCTCCCGAGACGCCTCGAAGCCGACGCGGACGCGCAGCCGCTCGCCGAGCGAGAAGCTTTTGCGCGGCTGGCCTCCCTCATCAAGGCATTCGATGGATGTCAGCTCGATAACCGGCTGGCCGTCCACCTTGTCGATTTGATTCTCGGCCCAGTTCGGGGTTTGCAGCCGGCTGTTGGTTTCGTAGAGGTCGATGGCGTGATCGACCGGGCCGTCGAAGACCAACTGGCCGTGATCAAGGTAGAGAGCGCGGGCGCAGACCGCCCGGACGGAGAACATGTTGTGCGAGACCAGAAGGACGGTGGCGTTGGATTTCAAAAGAGTCTTGGCGTGTTCCAAGCACTTGCGCTGGAACCTCAGGTCGCCGACCGCGAGAACCTCGTCAATCAGCAAAATGTCCGGTCGCATGTGGGCGGCGACCGAAAACGCGAGACGGACGTACATCCCGCTCGAATAACGCTTCACGGGAGTGTCCAAGAGCGCCTCGATCTCCGCGAAGTCGACGATCCCGTCAAAGCGGCGCTGGATTTCTCGACGGGACATTCCCAGGATCGCGCCGTTGAGGAAGATGTTCTCCCTGCCGGTCAACTCGGGGTGAAACCCCGTGCCCACCTCCAGGAGACTTCCCACCCGGCCCAACAACTCGACGCGGCCGGAGGATGGTTCCGTGATGCGGCTGAGGATCTTCAGCAGCGTGGACTTGCCGGCGCCGTTGTGGCCGATCACGCCCACCGCCTCTCCCTCCTTGATCTCGAACGACACGTCGTCCAGGGCGGTCATTCGAGAACGTTCCGATCGCCTCCCCTTCTCCATCCCGTCGGCGCGTCTTGCGAGCCGGCGAAGCGCGCGCGCGGAGCGAGCGAGCTGCTCGTTGAGCGACTCCCTCAACGTGCGATATCCGGCGCCGCTTCCTTCGCCGAGCGCGTAATTTTTGGAGATGGATTGCGATAAGATCATGTGTGAAGACCCTCAAGGAATGTGGAAAGCGTCGCAAGGCGAGACGAGCTCGCGCCGATCGCGTTGGAATCAGCTTTCGACCACCAAGGGCTCGAGACAGGACGGACGATAGACCCCGTTCCCCTCCCAAGCCGCCGCGGGACGCGAGAGGGCCTGAAGCCGCGACCACCATCTTGAGCCGAGCAGAAGCTTCAAGCGCAGGCGACGATGGGACCTCCACGTCTTGACGCGCGGGTCGTAAGCGATCGCCAGTTCGAGGAAGCTCCTGCAAGCCTCGGTCTCATGGCGGTCAAAGGCGTTGTAGGCCGACCAGAACGCCCACTCCGCGATCCGGTGCCTTGCCAGGTCGCGAAGCTCGTCCACATTCGGCAATCGGCCGCCCGACGATTCAAAGAACCGCTCGAACGCGGCGTGTTGCTCTCGTATGTTTCTCGCGTCCGCGAAGTCGCGGAACATGTTCGAGGCGTGGAATCGATAGTACGCCTGGGGGACGCGAATGAAGCCGATGGGGCCGTGGGCCGCGAAGCGGAGCCACATCTCCGTGTCTCCGGAGTGGGGCAGATCCGCGAAATAACCTCCGATTCGCTGCTGAACGCGGGTTCGGACGACGATCGTCGGGGCGCATAGGCCCGTTTCGCCACGCTCACAGGCCGCCTTGATGAACTCGGTTCCCGAGACGACCAGCGATTCCTCCCCGTCGATCTCCTCGCGCTTCGAGACCGTTCGCCCCCCCTCGATGACGATCGACTTCCCGTAGGTCAGAACAACTTCCGGGTGGGCGTCCATCAATTGGACGGATCGGGCCAGCGAACCGGGCGTCAGCATGTCGTCGGCCGAGATGAGAAGGGTGTACTCGCCGGTCGCCCATTCGAGGCCCTCGTTGTAGGTGGCGATGTGGCCCCGATTGACCGGATGGCGAAGGTACTGGACCCGCGAGTCGCGGCGGAGAAGCTCTTGGGCGACCTCGTCGGTGTTGTCCGGGGAGGCGTCGTTGATGATCAGCACCCGAAGGTCGCCGTGCGACTGCGAGAGGACGCTCTCAACGCACTCCTCCAGGAAACGCGCGTAGTTGTAACACGGGACAATGACGTCGACGGTGCTCATGCGAAGACTCCAACCTGAAGGGGCGACGGGGACTCGATCGGATTTCGCCGCGGAAGGGGCCGCGCGGGGTTGCCGACGACCGCGGCGCCGGGGGGAACGTCGCGGATCACCACCGCTCCCATGCCCACCAGCGCCCATTCGCCAATCCGAAGGCGTTGCCGGACCATCGCCCCCGCGCCGACGTAGGCCGTCCGGCCGGTTCGAACGCCCCCGCTGATGATCGCGCCGGGGGCGAGGATCGAGTAGGGGCCGATCGAGGCGTCGTGGCCGATCAACGCGCCGGGGCAGATTGTCACGTGATCGCCGATGGTCGCCCCCCCGCCGACCACCGCGCCGGGGCCGACGCTCGTTCCCCGGCCGAGCCGAGCCCGAGACGAGACCGAGGCCAGCGGGTGAACCAACGTGGCGAACGACTCCGGGGGGAGCCCCGTCGCCGCGATGAGGCCGGGGCGGTTTCGGAAACTGTGATCGGAGCCGATCGCGTTGATGAATTGGACGTCGACGAGCCTCGGGGCGTCGCCAAGCCGGCCCAGAACCGGAAGGCCCCAAACCAGCCCGCCCACCTCCGCGGCGTCGTCCAGGAAGCCCGAGACCTCCCATGTGGGGGCGTCGTGGTTGATCGCGTCGACGATGTCGAGCACATCCAGCGCGCCGCCGCCGGCGCCGAGGATCACCAGGGTCTTCGTCTTCATGGGTTCTCCCGATCGCGCGAGGCCAGCTCGCCGAGGACGTCGATCACGTGGTTTTGGTCGTCTTCGCTCAGGGAGTCGAAGCAGGGCAACAACACCACCTCGTCCCGGGCCCGCTCCGAGACCGGCAGCGGACCCGTCGCCAGGTCTCGATAAGCCGGCTCTTGGTGGGCGTTCATGATCCCCCGACGGGTGCCGATCCCCCGATCCAAGAGGGCTCGCATAAGCTGGTCGCGGCTCATCGGGAACTCGGCGGTCACGCGAACCGGGTAGGACTGAAAGTTGGGGACCGCGTAATCGGGGACGGAGGGAGGCTCCAGCCCCCGGATCGTCGCGAGGGCCGCCCCATAACGCGCGGCGATCCGGGCCCGGGCGCGGAGCATCTCGGGCAGCCGGTCGAGTTGGACCAGCCCGATGGCCGCTTGGATGTCGGTCATTCGATAGTTGAAGCCGACAACGGGATACTCCTCGAAGACCACCGCCGCCGCGGCGTGCCGAGCGGTGTCCGAGACGCTCATCCCGTGCTGGCGGAGCAACTGGAATCGGCGGTCGAGCTCCGGGTCGTTGGTCGTCAGCATCCCGCCGTCGCCGGTGGTGACGAGCTTTCGGGGGTGGAACGAGAAGCAGGCGACCGTCCCGTGGGGCCGGCCGACGCGCTCGAGCCGATCGCCGACCCGGATCGCCGAGCCGATGGCGCAGGCGGCGTCCTCCACCACGGGAAGCCCGCGCCGCGAGGCGATGTCGAGAATCGCCGGCAGGTCGCAGGGCAGGCCCATCTGGTGGACGGGCATCAAGACCTTGGTCCGCTCGGTGATCGCCGCGTCGATCCGCGACGGGTCGATGTTGTACGTCCGCGGGTCGACGTCGACGAAGACCGGGACGGCGCCGATCTGGCGGACGACGTTCGCCGTGGCGATGAACGAGTGGCTGACCGTGACCACCTCGTCCCCGGGGCCAACCCCCAGCGCGTGAAGCGCCAGGTGCAGCGCCGTCGTGCAGCTTGAGACGGCCCGAGCGCGGCGGGCGCCGACGAAATCGGCGAACGCCTCTTCGAAGGCCGCGACCCGGGGACCCTGGGTCACCCAACCCGAGAGGATCGCCTCGCGGGCCGCCGCGGCCTCCTCCAAGCCCAGGTTCGGCCGGCTGATCGGGATTGTCGATCGCGCTGGCGCGCTCATGGAATGGAAACCTCCGGCTCGGCGGTCACCCGGCGCTGCCAGGCCCGCAGCTTGCTCAGCCCCTCGACCAGGGAAACCTGGGATTCGAACCCCAGCTCGTCGCGCGCCTTGCGGACATCGGCCAGTCGCCGGGGAACCGGGCTCACCTTGCGGGGAGGATGGTGCTCCGGATGCAGCGTCGAGGCGCCGGTAACCCTTTGGATCCCCCGCCACAACTCCAAAAGCGTCGTCTCGGTCCCGCTCCCGATGTTGTAGACGTCGTCCTTCCGATCCGACTCCATCGCCAGGATGTTCGCCCGGGCCACGTCCTCGACGAAGATGAAGTCCATGGTCGTTGATCCGTCGCCGTGGATCTGGGGACGCTCTCCCCGGTCGGCGCAGTCAAGCCAGCGAATGAAGACCTCGGTGTACGCGCCGGTGTAGTCCATCCGGGGACCGTAGACGTTGAAGTACCGAAGGCCGACGGAGGCGAGTCCCTCCATGTCGCGGAAGTGGCGGGCGATCCCCTCGCCCATCAGCTTCGCCGCGCCGTAGAGCGTGCGGTTGTTGTGCGGGTGGTGGCGCTCGTCGGTCGGGAAGACGTCGGCGCCGCCGTAGACTGAGGCCGACGAGGCGTAGACAACCTTCCGGACGCCCGCGGCGGCCGCCGCCTCGAACACGTTGAGCGTTCCCCCCACAATGACGTCGACGCACTCCCGGGGCCGCTCGGCGCAGAGGGTGATCCGGATTGCCGCCTGGTGGAAGACGAAGTCGCAACCCGCCACGGCCCGCTGAACGGTCGACCGGTCGCGGACGTCCCCCTCGATGACCCGGATCGGTCGCCTCGCCATCGCCTCGGCGAGGTTCTCCATCCGGCCCCGAACCAGGTTGTCCAGGACCCGGATCTCCCCCGCCCCCCGGTCCGCCAGGCGGTCGACGATGTGCGACCCGATCAGTCCCGCTCCGCCGGTCACCAGGACCGTGGAGCCCTCCAGAGGCGATTTGGTCGCTTGGCTCATGATTTGTCCACTCCTCGGAGGACCTCGCGGAGGGCCTCGACAACCCGATCCTGGGCCGCGTCGGTCAGTTCGGGATACAAGGGAAGGGTGAAGCACTCCCGGGCGATCCGTTCGGAGATCGGGAAGTCCCCCTCGCGATGGCCCAAGTGGGCGTAGGCCTTCTGCAGGTGGACGGGCACGGGGTAATGCATATGGGTTTGGATGCGTTTTTCCTCAAGCCGAAGCCGGATCAGGTCGCGCTGAGGGTGCTGAACGACGAACAGGTGCCAGACGTGTCGAGAGTTCGGAGCTTCGCTCGGCAACTCCAGCGGCAGGCCGGCCAGGGCGTCGAGGTAGCGGTCGGCCAGCCGCCGCCGGGCCTCCGTCCAGGCCTCCAGGCGCTTGAGCTTGACCCCCAGCACGGCGCCTTGGATGCCTTCCATCCGATAGTTGTAGCCGATCTCGTCGTGATGGTACCGGCGCTCCTGGCCATGGTCGCGGAGCCTCCGGACTCGGCGGGCGACCGCGTCGTCGTTGGTGACCAGGGCGCCGGCCTCGCCGTAGGCCCCCAGGTTCTTTCCCGGGTAGAAGCTGAAGCAGCCGATCAAGCCCATCGTCCCGGCCCCTCGGCCGCGATGACGCGCGCCGTGGGCCTGGGCGGCGTCCTCGACCACGGGGATTCCATGGCGTCGGCCCAGCTCCAGCAGCCGATCCATGTCGGCCGTTCCACCGTAGAGGTGAACCGGCAAAAGCGCGCGGGTCCGAGGGGTGATCCGCCGCTCGATTTGCTCGACGTCGATGGTCCGCGAGACCGGGTCGACGTCGACGAAGACCGGGGTCGCGCCCACATAGCTGATCGCCCAGGCCGTGGCCACATACGTCATCGCCGGGACGATCACCTCGTCGCCGGGGCCGACTCCCGCGGCGATCAGGGCCAGGTGCAGGGCCGACGTCCCGGAGTTGACGCCGATGCAATGCCGCGCCCCGACGTGGGCCGCGAAGGCCTCTTCGAATGCGGCGACGTCGGGGCCGAGGATGAACGAGCAGTTCTCGACCGTCGCGCGGATCGCGTCGAGAACCTCCTCCTTGATCGTCTCGTACTGGGCGCGGAGGTCGAGGAAGGGAATCAGGGCCTCGTCCGCCGCGGCGGGGGCGTTCGGCGAGGATTGGGAGGCGACGGTCGCGCTCATGATGAGACTCCTTGTTGATGACGTTGACGCAAGACCCGCGCGGGAACCCCCGCGACCACCGAACCGGCCGGCACGTCGCGGGTGACGACCGCCCCCGCGCCGACCAATGCCCCTTCGCCGATAACGACTCCGCCCAGAATCACCGCGCCGCTGCCCAGCGTCGCTCCCCGGCGGACGAGGATCGGCTCAAGCCGCCAGTCCGCCTCGGTTTGCAGCACGCCGTTGGTCGTCGCGCGGGGGTCGAGGTCGTTGATGAACAGGACGCCGTGCCCCACGAACACCTCGTCCTCGATCGTCACCCCCTCGCATAAAAACGAGTGGCTTTGGATCTTGCACCGAGCCCCCACGACGACGTTCTTCTGGATTTCGACGAAGGTCCCGATCCGGGTCTCGTCGCCGATCCGGCAGCCGTAGAGATTAATGAACCCGTGCAGGACGACGTGTTTCCCCAGTTGGACGTCCGGGGCGATCCGGTTGAATTTCGACTGATCCGTTGGTTCGAGCGTGGTCGAGGCCATTGCGGGAGGCTCCTTGGGAAAGAACGACGCGCCCGCCCTGGGCGCGGAGGCTTCGGGTCGCCGACTCCAGGAGGCGGACCACCCGCAGCCCCAGAAGGCCGTCGCTGATGGGCGTCGTTCCATCGCGGACGCAATCGGCGAAATGGCTCACGGCTCCTTGCAGCGGCTCCCCGGGCTCGATGTAGGGGCTCCGCACGTCGCCGGCGCGGAAACTGATCAGGAGTTTGCGTCGCTCGTCCAGGCTTGAGCCCAGGCTGATCTCCCGATCGTAGACCTTGATTGGTTCGTTCGGATCTAATTCGTTGAAGATTAAACTCTTGCGCGAGCCGGCGAAGATCACCTGGCGGATCTTGACCGGGGAGAGCCAGTTGACGTGGAAATTGGCCTGCAGGCGATCGTCGTAGTCGACGTTCACATGGGCCATGTCCTCGACGACCGAATCGGCGTGGGCGCAGCCCCAGGCCGCGACGCTTCGAGGCTCGCGCTCCAGGACGTAATCGACGATCGACAGGTCGTGGGGGGCGAAGTCCCAAACAACGTTGACGTCGCGCTCGTAGGCTCCCAGGTTGATCCGAATGCTGTCCACATAGTAGAGTTCGCCCAATTCGCCTGATTGGACGATTTCCTTGATCCGGCGAACCGCGTTGTTGAACAAATAGGTGTGGTCGACCATCAGCGTCAGGCCCAGGCCGTCGGCCAGCTCGACCAGCTCCGCGGCCTCGCGCGCCGAGCCGGCCAGCGGCTTTTCGACCATCACGTGCTTGCCGGCGTTGAGGCATTGCGAGACGATCGGGAAGTGGGTCCAGACCGGCGTGGCCACGGCCACCGCGTCGAGGGGCAGCTCAAGCAGGGCGTCGACCGAGCCGACGAGGGCGGGATTGCCGTGCGAGCGGCCAACCGACTCCAGCCGATCCGGGTCGGAATCGCACACGGCGATCAGCTCGGTTTTGGGGCAGTTTGAGAAATTGCGGATCAAATTCGGACCCCAGTACCCGCAGCCGATGACGCCGACCTTGATGCGTTCCATGTCTCCACCTGATCCTTTTTGATGAGGAGTGGTCGCCGCGCGGCGGCGGCGGCGGTTTCGAGCGGGTCGCCGCGCGGCGACGGTCTCGGAGTCTAGATGATGTCGGCGAAGTCGCGCTCCACCCGGCGGAAGTACAGGCAGCCGACCAGCAGCAGAGTCGCGGCGACGGTCAGCGAGACGGTCAGCGAGTAAAGGTTGATGGGCTCTCCGAGCAGGGAGCGCCGGAAGTTGTCGATCAGCCCCTGCGCGGGGTTGAGCGGCAGCAGCCACGCCAGTCTGGATTCGACGGCGTCGGGCGACTGCAAATAGATGGCGGGCGTCGCGAACATCCAGAATTGCGTCAAAAACGGCAGGACGTGCCGGAAGTCGCGATAGGCGACCGTCAGGGCCGAGAGCAAGGTTCCGATGCCCAGAGCCGCGATTAGCAGGCCCAAGGCGGCGATCGGCAGAACCGCGACCGAACCGCCGGGCGCCACGCCGTACCAGACCATGGCCGGCAGCAATAGGGCGAAGGCGATCAGAAAATCGACGATCCCGGCCCCCACCGCGCCCATCGGGATGATCAGCCTGGGGAAGTAGACCTTGGTCACGAGGTTCTGGCTATTGACGACGCTTTGGCCGGCCGTGGAGATCGCGTTGGCGAAGAAGGTCCAGGGGATCAACCCGGCGAGGACGAACAGCGGATAGGGCTGACTCGAGCCCGGATCGCCGGCGACCCTCCCCAAAAAGAGGGTGAAGACCAGCATGGTCGCCAGCGGCTGAAGCACCGCCCAGGCCGCGCCCAGGGCCGTTTGCTTGTAGCGAACCTTCACGTCGCGCCAGGTCAGGAAAAACAAAAGCTCGCGATAGCGCCAAAGCTCCCCCGGATCGACGAGTTGCCAGCCGGAGGACGGCTCGATCCTGATCCTGGGCTTGGGGGGGCGCGCGTCGGCCTCCGGAGTCTCCACCGGATGCGCCGGGCTCGTTCGCGCTTGGTTTAAGAGTTCGGTTGCGGAAGTCACGGGCGATTGGTCCTTTCTCCTAGGACTGGGCGGCCGCGGCGGGCCCGCCCAGGATCTCGGCCAGCGGCTCAAGGCAGCGGTCCCACCGGTGATGGGCCGTCACGAAGGCGCGCCCGGCCCGGCCGAGCCGTCGGCGCTCCTCGACGTCGTCGAAGAGCTCGAGCAGGCCCTCGACCCATTCGCCCGCGGCCGAGGCCGGGCGGACGGGAACCTCCAGGTCGGGGCGGAATCCCTTCAGCGCCTCGGGAGAGGCGAGAACCGCTTTGCCCATCGCCAGGCCCTCAAGGACCTTGTTCTGAATCCCGCGGGCGATCCGCAGCGGAACCACCACGACGCCCGCCCGCTCCAGATGGGGGCGAACGTCGGGAACCCGGCCCAGGATCTCGACGCCCGGAATCGAGCCCAACTCCCTCACCGCGGCGGTCGGATGGTGGCCGACGACCCGCAGCCGCGCGTCGCCGCGACGGCGAAGCACCTCCGGCCAGACCTCCCGACAGAACCAGCAAATCGCGTCGACGTTCGGCCGGTAGTCCAGCGCCCCGACGAAGACGCACGAGCCGGGCTCCTCGACCGCCCCCTCCCGGGGGGTCAGGGCCTCCAGATCGACGCCGTTCTCGATGACGTGGACTCCGGTCGCGTCCTGAAACGACCCGAAAAGATCGCGCTCGGTTCGGCTGACCAACAACGCGCCGAGCGCCCAGGAGGGAACTTCGCGCTCCACCCGCCGCAGGCGGGCGCCCTCCAGGCGGTAGAGCCAGCGGGCCGGGCCGCGGCAATGATTTGCGTAGTCGAGCCATTTCTGGCTATCCACGTCGACCAGGTCCACCAACGCCGGGACGTTCCGCAGGGAGGCCCGGCGCAGGTGCGGGACCATCCCCGAAGACGAAGCGATCGCCAGGTCGAAGGGAATCCGCCCCGCCCAATCGTCGATCGTTCGAGCCAGGGAGGCGGACTGGAAGGCTCCCTCCGTCGCCGACCGACCTCGGGCCAGGGACCAGGCCGACCGCGCCCGACGCGTCCAGGGGGAGGTTTGATGAATCGAGACGGCCGCGCAGAGATCGCCCAGGACCTCCGCCGACTTGGGGTCGAACGGCTCGTGGGCGAGGGTCGCCAAGCGCACCCGCGCCCGATCCGCGAGCCACCTCAGCAGGTGGAACGAGCGGATCCGATCCCCCTTGTCCGGTGGATGAGGGAACCGGTGGGCCAGAAACAGGATGTCGCCGAGTGGTTTGGACTGGAGCATCGTGGTGTCGATCAAAGCGGCTCGCGGGGGATTGGCGTCGCGGGACGGCCGTCTCAGCCATGATTGAAAGCATCGAAGTCACGTCGAACGCCGTAGTAGGCGTATGGCGAGTTGTAGTAGGCTCGCCGGGGCGTTTTGGTTCCCGCCATGACGGCGCCGAGCACGCGGACGCCCAGAGCGCTGAGCAACTCGAAGGTCTCCTGGACCTCGGGGGCGCGACTCCGTTCGCTCATGATCGAGAGGATCGTGGCGTCGACGTGCTGGCCGATGACGGTGGCGTCGACCACCGGCAGGACCGGCGAGGTGTCCACGATGATGTAGTCGTAGGTCTCCTTCAGGGCGTCGAAGAGCGGTCGGAGGTCGCGCCGGGCCAGTTCCGCCAGGGCCGTTGCGTCGCAGAGTCCGGCGGGTGCGAACCAGAGGTTTGGCGCGGCGGTTTCGCGGATGATCGACTCGAACGGCGATTCTTCGCGCAGCCATTCGCAGAAGCCTGGGGAGAGGGGGATCTCGTAGACCCGGTGCGCGATCGGCCGGCGGAGGTCGCCGTCGACGAGAAGCACGCGCCGGCCCGACCGGGCCAGGCTCGTCGCCAGGTGGCCGGCGAGCGTCGACTTGCCCTCCCCCATGGTGGCGCTGGTGATCATGATGACGCGGAGGCCCTCGTCCCTCGTGGCGCGGAGCAGCATGGTGCGGGTCGCGTCGACCGATTCGATCAGCAGGTTGTTCCAGAGCGTCTGGCGAGGAGACTCCAGGGCCTTGATGGCTTTGGAGGTCCGTCCGGCGTTGGGAAGTTGGGGGATCGAACCGACGATCGGCAGGCCCAGGTGGCCGGCGACCTCGTCGATCGAGGTGATTCGCTTGGCCTGATGCTCCCAGAACGCGACCGCCAGGGCGATCAGGCAGAAGACGCCGAGGCCCGCGGCGCCGGCCATGATGGGCCGCTTGTCCTTGTCCTTGATCCGGGGGACCTGGGCCGTCTCAAGGCTCTGGATTCGCGGCGGGGCCTGATCGAGTTCGATTTCGGCGTGTTTGATCTCGTCGCCCATGTCCCGCGCGGCCCTCTCGTCGAGATCCAATTCCGTCTGAAGGAACCCCAGATCGAAGGCGTTGCGGTTCATGTCGGTCTGCTCCTCCTTGATCTGGTCGATCTCCTTGAGGTACTTGGCCTCCAGACGCTTCATCAGGGCGATCTGAGACTTCAGCGTTTTCAGGCCGTTGGAGGAGGCGGGCTTGCTTTGCTCGAGGATCGCCCGCTCGATGCCGGGGCGGATCGCCCGCGCCCGGTCGGCCAAGGCCTTGCGCTCCGCCTCCAGCTCGCGTAGAATTCTCATCCCCGCCGGGTCCCTCGACGGCGCCCGGGCCGCCCCCACCAGGGCTTTGTAAGACGTCTCAAGCTGGTTGATTCGTTCGGCGTGGACGAGCAGATCCGGATCCTTGTCGAGTTCTTGGTTGACCCGGCGGCGGAGATCGTCGGCGAGCGGCTCGTTCGCCTCCCGCGGGGCGCTCTCCAGGGCCTCGAGTTCGGTTTCCGCCTTCATCAGCTCGCCCTGAACCTGGATCAGGGCCGATCGAACCGACGCCTGACGCTCCTCCTCGGCCAGCCGCCGGGCGCCGGCGATCGCCGGAGTGGTCGGACCCACCGACTCGGCCAGGCGGCGAAGATTCGCCCGCTTCTTGAGCAGCTCGTCCTTGAAGGTCTTCCAAAAGGCGCGAAGCTTCTCCAGCCGATCGAGCCGCGCGTTGTAATCGACGTTGACGACCTCGTTGAGGTAGGCGTCGGTCACGGCGTTGACCAGGGTCGCCAGCGCGTGGGGATCTTGGCCGTTCATCGAGATTTCGAGAATCTCGGCGCCTTGGGGAAAGTCGACTTTCAACGTCTGGCGAAGCCACCCCTCGACGTCCTCGTGTTTGGCGAGCTCGTCGAGCCCCTGGACTTCGGGACGCTTCAAGGCGGTCTCCAGCACCTTTTGGCTTTTGATGCGGACCACCTGCGTTTGGCGGAAGAGGTGGTACTCCGAACTCGTCTCCTTGGTCTCGTAGAGGAATCGGGGCGCGGCTTGGGGGATGAACAGACGCGCCGTCGCGGTGTATTTCGAGGGGGGGATCACGAACCAGGCGGCCGTCGCCGCGGCGACGCCCAAGAGCAGCCCCAGGGGGACCGCGAGCCGCCACCGCCGCCGCAGCGCCCGCAGCAGCGCGATCGGATCAACCCGCGTCGCGCCGATTGGGGAACCCTCCTCCGCGGGCGTCGCCGCCGGACTCCGCGCGCTGAGCGACCCGGGGGCGGACCACCCCGGAAGCGGCGGGGAGGACGCCTGGAGCGGGACCATCGGCTGGGTCGAGGCGGGTTGGGAACGATCGTCGGAAGGGTTCATCTCTGGGGGCCCCGAGTCCGAAGGGCGGCGCGCGGCGGCGCCGCGTGATTCCAGTGGATCAACCGAGAAGCGACGTGGCGGCCTGGGGGGCCGGAGAGACGTCCGACTCCAACTGGGCCGGCTTGGTCGCGATCCGGTCGCGGCCGTTGGGAAGCCGGAGCAGCCGGCCGATCCGATCGCCCGGGACTCCCAGGCACTCCAGGGCCGTCCCCGCCAGAATTCGGAGGTCGAGCCACAGACTCATCGAGCTCATGTACTCGAAATCCAGGGCCAACTTGAGGCGGACGCTGTTCAGGTCGACGTCGGGAGGGAGTTGGATCTGCGCCAGCCCGGTCAGGCCCGGCCGAACCAGCATCCGGGCCCGGTACGAGGGGATCGCCCGCTCCAATTCGCCGATCAGCTCGGGCCGCTCGGGTCGCGGGCCGATCAGGCTCATCTCGCCGCGAAGGACGTTGATCAACTGAGGCAGTTCGTCGATGTGGCTCCAGCGCAGGAACCGTCCCACGGGGGTCACGCGCGGGTCGCCGGGGAGGCACCATCTCGCCACGCCCCCCTCGCTGTTCTGGTACATCGTGCGGATCTTGTGGATCGTGAAAACTCGGCCGTTGAGCCCCGCGCGCCTTTGGTGGTAGAGGGCCGGACCGGGGGAGGTCAGCCGAACCATCGCCATCGCGAAAAGCGCGATTGGAGCCGTCAGCAGCAGCAACGTCGCCGCGAGCAGGTAATCCAGAGCGGTTTTGACCGGGGCGTGCGACTGGGCTCTCGAGCGCGCCGCCGTCAAGAATTCGTCGCAGAGGTTGATCACGTCGTGGCTCGCGAGATCCATTGCGGATGCTCCTGTATGGTGCGGTGTGCGCGCCGACTCCCTTCTCCGACGCGCCGGTTCGAGGATGGTCGCGGGGCGGAGAGGGAGCTTGGGCGGGATCGACGTTCGCGACGGCGGGACTCTCAAGTCGGCTCCCGCCGCTTTGTTTCACCCTCCCGGCGGCTTTAGGAATTCGCAAAAATTGTGAACGAGAGTGCGTTAGCGCCGCATTTGGCGCGGCGCGGTTCACTTGGATGACGGTGGTCGGCCCAATGAAAAAACAGCGCACACTCCGTGCTCGTGGGTTGCGCTTGCCCCACTTTCCCGATGATTTTGGAGGCCTCGCCCCCGTCGAGTTGAACGCCCGGCTGGATGCGCCTCGTGTCGCGAGCACGCATCAAACCTGGCGTTGATGGCACGACCCATTACTACGGTTTTGGCGACGGGAGCGTCAAGACAACAGGTGAAGGATTTTGCGCGCAGTTGAAATAGACTGGGTTCGTCGAATCGCCCCCTCCGTCTGCGATTTAGAAAGCAAATGCCGGTGGCTTTAGAGAGACGCGTTGTTGCTTTAAATCAACGTGAGTTTTGGCGAGATTGCATGCTTATCGGTCAAACTGAGAAAGCTTGGGGTTGGGTCGAGTGAGTCACGATTTGATGCGTTTCGCGAAGTTTTTTTTCACCTGTTTTCACCGAGGGCCGGATCGACGCCGCGCGTTCCTTCGGCGAACCGAGGGCGTTCCGCCCCCCGTGACGGCGTTGAGGAGGGCTTAGCCCGGGGGGCCTCCGATGGTATGATGACGGGGTCCGACTCGAGTCCGTCCCGGCTCCTCCGGAGCGCGTGGATTTGAGGCGGGCTCGCGTTCCCGCTCCCGACAACTTTTGGACTTGCAGCGAGGTTTGAGGCGATGAGGGCGACCCGCCCCCCCTTTCGTGTGGCTCTGATTCAGATGCGGTGTTCGACCGACCCGGCCGACAACCTGAGCCGGGCCTCGGAGATGCTTCGGGAGGCCGCGGCGAAGGGAGCGCGCGTCGCCTGCGTCCCCGAGCTGTTCATGGGGCCGTATTTCTGCCAGTCCGAGGAGGCCGACACCTTCGACCTGGCCGAGCCGATTCCCGGGCCGACGACCGAGGCGCTGGGCCGGCTCGCCAAGGAGACCGGGATGGTGATCGTCGGCTCGATCTTCGAGCGGCGAACCGCCGGGATTTATCACAACACGATCGCGCTGCTCGACGCCGACGGCTCGCTCGCCGGTCGTTATCGCAAGATGCACATCCCCGACGATCCTCTTTTTTACGAGAAATACTACTTCACTCCCGGCGACTTGGGCTTTAAGACCTTCGACACGGCCCACGCCAAGGTTGGGACCTTGATTTGCTGGGACCAGTGGTATCCCGAGGCCGCTCGGCTGACCGCGCTTCAAGGGGCGGAGATTCTCTTTTATCCCACGGCGATCGGCTGGCACCCCAGCGAGAAGGCCGAGTTCGGCGAGGCGCAGGCCGACGCTTGGGAGACGTCGCAGCGGGGCCACGCGATCCACAACGGCGTGTTTGTGGCGGCCGTCAACCGGATCGGCCACGAGGGCGACCCCGACGGCGGCATCGAGTTTTGGGGAAGCTCCTTCATCGCCGACCCGTTCGGTCGGATTCTGGCCAAGGCGAGCCGGGACCGCGAGGAGGTTCTTGTGGCCGACTGCGACCCCCGGCTCATGGAGGATACGCGCCGGAACTGGCCCTTCCTTCGCGATCGTCGGATCGACGCCTACGCGCCGATCACCCGACGATTCCTCGACGGCGATTAAGGGCGGGGGCCTCGAAAGGGCGGGCCTGGGTTTTGGAGTTCGAAGGCGGCGCCGGCTCGGCGGGCGCCACGCCCTCCCGGTCCCGTTTCCGTCTTAAGGTCAATCCGCGATCCGGCGACCCTCATCCGGCCCTTCGAGCCCCCTTCTCCCAGCGGGGGAGAAGGAGGCTTGGCGTCGGCCGCTTTTTCTTCTTATTGGACCCGCACGCAACATGACGCCCGCACAGCTTGGTTATCGGATGCCCGCGGAGTGGGAGCCCCACGAGGCGACCTGGATCGCCTGGCCGCACAATCGCGAGGACTGGCCCGGCAAATTCGCGCCGATCCCTTGGGTTTACGCCGAGATTGTCCGCGCTCTCGCCGCGCGTGAGAACGTGGTGATCGTCGTCGCCGATCGGTCCACGAGGCGCAAGGTCTCCGGCATTCTGGAGCGAGCCGGGGCGAACCTCGACCGGGTGTCGTTTTTGAAGGCCGAGACCGATCGCGTTTGGCTTCGCGATTCGGGGCCCTCGTTTGTGGTTCGCGACGGCAAGCCCGGTGGCGATGCTCCGGAGGGCGAGGACGAGTCCGCCGATCCGGTCGCCATGGTGAACTGGAAGTTCAACGCCTGGGCGAAGTACGACGATTACCGCAACGACAAGCAGATCCCCCGGCGGATGGCCCGCAAGCTCGGGATGCGGCGTTGGACGCCCCGGGTGGAGATCGACGGCAAGTCGCGCCGGGTGGTGATGGAGGGAGGGGCGATCGACGTCAACGGGCAAGGAACGCTGTTGACGACCGAGGAATGTCTCCTCAGCAACGTTCAGGCCCGCAACCCGGGCCTCGGTCGCGAGGGGGTTGAGCGGGTTTTCGCCGAGTATCTGGGCGTCTCCAACGTGGTTTGGCTGGGCCGGGGGGTTCTGGGCGACGACACCCACGGGCACGTCGACGACGTGGCTCGGTTCGTCGACCCGAAGACCATCGTCACGGTGGTCGAGCCCAACGTCGACGACCCCAACCACGAACCCTTGGCCGACAACCTGAGGCGGCTCCAAGAGGCTCGCGACCAAAACGGCGAGCCGTTCCGGGTCGTCACCCTGCCCATGCCCGCGCCGGTGGTCTTCGAAGGCGAACGGCTTCCGGCCAGCTACGCCAACTTCTACATCGCCAACGGCGTGGTGATCGTCCCCACCTTCAACGACCCGGCCGACCGAGTCGCCTTGAACACCCTGGCCGAGCTCTTCCCCGACCGGAGCGTCGTCGGCATTCACGCCGTCGATTTGGTCTTGGGGCTCGGCACGCTCCACTGTCTGACTCAACAGCAGCCGGCCGCGCCGGTGAAAGGCTAGCGCGTGGAGGCGGCGACATCGCTGATTCTGGTTTTGGGACTCGCGCCGGGGATCGCCTCGGCGCAACTCTCTCCGAAAATCGACCCGAGGGGCGTGATCGAAGAGGTCCGCCTTGGCGACGAGATCTTTTTGACCGACCTGGCCGTCTCGTTGGAGAAACCGGAATGGAGCGGCCGTTTGGTCGACCAGCGCGACGTGGATCCGGCGACGGTCCACGTCCGCCGCGACGGCCCGGCCACCATTTACGCGATGCCGCTTGAAAGCGACGAATTCAAGGGCCGGTTGATTCAGCGCGTGACTCGACTCGACGACGGCGTCGCCTTGGATTACGAGGTGTTCCCCGACGACGACATCGAAATCGAGGCCGTCGTTCTCCAGGGCCGGCTTCCGGTCGATCGCCCCATCGGCAAGATCTGGTGTTTCGCCCCTGGCGCCGACGCGCCGGGCGACGACCAGGCCAAATCGCTCAGACTGACGGCGGCCGACCGAACCCTTCACCTCTCGCCGCGCGACGCGGCGCTCGAACTGCTCGACCTTCGCAAGAAGAACAACCCCGCCTTCATCATCCGGGCGACGGCCGGCGGCGGCGAACACCTGGCGCGCAAGCCGATTCACCTCGGCCTGACCCTCCGGGCCGGCGACGATCCGGCGGAGCCCCGTCGAGGCGAGTAACCGAACGAAGCGAACCCGCTTCGATGCGATGTTGCAAAAAAACCACGGTCCGTTCCCTCCCGATCGCCCGTGGGTGGAGAGTCCCGGTCGATGGCCCGCCTCCGCCCCGTTTTTATTCGTGAGCCGCCAAAAATAACCGGCCTTCGGCGCTGGTTCGTCCGAAGCGTTGACGAATCCATCTGGAATATATCGGGTTGGGCTCGCGCCGCGCGGTTCGCCGTGTCCGGCTTATTTAAACTTCCGATGACGGATCTTCATGGAGGAATTGCACCCAATCCCGGCGTTCTTGGCCTTTGGGTGTTCGCCGAGGATCGGAAGAATGTCGGCGAAATGCGATATTTGTAAAAAATCGTCGATTGACGCGCTTGTCCCTCGACGCAAACAATCGGGTTACGCCATCCATGACTTGGGGAGTTGGAGCGTGGGCTCAGCGTCTGCTTGGAGGGACGCCGTGCGATCGGCCGGATTACGAACCCTGCTCATCTCCGGGGGGCTGCTCGCCCTCTCGATGTTCTGGGCGTTGCGGCCCATCTTGGTCGGCATGGCCGACCGTTGGGAGACGGACCCGCGGTATTCGCACGGGTTTCTGGTGCCGCTCTTCTCTCTAGGGTTGCTCTGGTCGCGGCGGACGGAGCTGTCGGGGCTCGCGTTGTCGCCGAGCAATTGGGGGATGGCGGTCCTGGCGCTTGGGGCCGGCGTCCAGCTTCTCGGCGGTTATTTCCTGATGGAGCCGGTCGCGGCGCTGGCGTTGATCCCCTATCTGGTCGGAACGGTCTTGGTTTTGGGCGGTTTTCCTCTTTTGAAGTGGTCGTGGACCGCGATCGCCTTTTTGGCGTTCATGATCCCTCCGCCCTGGCGGCTGGAGTCGGTTTTGGACTCGGCGCTTCAGTCGCTCGCCACTCAGGCCAGCACGTTCGTCCTGCAATGCCTGGGGATGATGGCGGCCGCCGAGGGGAACGTGATCCAGTTGAGCGAGACGCGGCTCGGGGTGGCCGAGGCGTGCAGCGGGCTCAGCATGCTGATCACGCTCATCGCCCTGGCGACGGCCGTGGCCATCGTGATCGACCGGCCCCTGGGCGATCGCGTCGTCTTGGTGCTGAGTTCGATCCCGGTGGCCCTGATCGCCAACGTCGCCCGGATCGTTCTAACCGCCGTCCTTCAAGAAACGATGGGGGGAGAGTCGTCGGTCTCGTTTCATCACGATCTGGCGGGCTGGGTGATGATCCCCTTCGCCCTTCTGCTGTATTGGGCCGTGCTCCGGATCCTCTCAAAGCTGGCGCCGGAGGAGAACCAGACCGGCGAGGGGGTCGACTCGTCGACCGTCCCCTCGCGTCGTCCACCGATTGCTCCCCGGCCGTCCGACGCTTGAGGAGGCCCGCCGACGGGAGGCGGGCGCGTGGTTTTGAGGTCCGAGATCGGAAGAATGAGGGGGCCCGATGGGGAACTGGATCCGAGTCGCCGCGGCCGTCGCGCTTGTGCTTGGGGCCGGACTGGTTCATGGCGAGTGGACGAACCGTTGGCGGCTCTCGGACGATTTGGCCGAGACGGCCCGCCGGATGGAGACGCTGCCCATGACCCTCGGCGACTGGACGGGAACGTCGAGCCACCTCTCCGAGAACGAGCTGCGCGTGGCCGGCGCGACGGGCTCGCTGCTCCGCCGCTATCGCAACATCAAGACCGGGGCCGAGGCGTCGGTCATGATCCTTTGCGGTCCTCCCGGCAACATCGTCAACCACACGCCCGAAGTCTGTTATCCGGGCCAGGGTTATTCTCTGAACGCGCCCGAACCATTTCGGATGTTCGCGGGGGAGGCCTCGGGAGAAGCCGAGTTCCTCACGGCGCTCGCCAGCCGCTCGGGAAGCGCGCCGTCGGTCCTTCGGATCTTCTGGAGTTGGAACGACGCGAAGGGATGGCGAACGCCGGACGCCCCCTTCTGGACGTTCGCCGCGGCGCCGGTTCTTTGCAAGCTCTACGTCGTGCGAGAGACCGGAGGCGCGCCGGTCGCCCCCAAAGACGACGCCTCAAGGCAACTTCTAGCGGAACTGCTTCCGGCCCTCGATCGCGCCGTCTTCGCGGCCGACGACGACGCCGGGGCGGAATGAGCGCCACCGCCGAGGGCCCGGTCTCTTTGTTGTCCAGTCCCTCCATCTTGAGAACGCCATGAAGAGACGACTCAACCTCGCCTTTCTGTTCGGCCTGCTGGCTCTGACGGCGGTCTTGATCGGCGGCGCGTATGGACTTCGAGCCTATCAAAAGCAGCGTTGGGCCCCCATCCTGCTGAAGCGGGCCGAGGTCGTCGAGGCCGAGGGAAGGGTCGGCCGCGCGGTGGAGCTTTTGCGCCTCTATCTGACCATCCGACCCGGCGACGCCGAAGCGTGGACCCATTACGCCCGACTGCTCGCCGACGGCGCCGATCCGAACCTCGGCCTCGGCCAGGTCTATTCCATCGGCCTCAAGGCGCTGAAGCTCAAGGGAGAAGACGAGGCGCTGGAGCGCCGTTGCGCCGAGATGGCCTTGGAGCTTGGGCGATTCGACGAGGCCCGCGACGGATTCAACCGTCTGATCGCGAGGAGCGGCGACGACCTCGCCGACCGGGCGGAACTGGAGGAGTTGTTGGCGAGGGTTGAGGCCGCCGACGGCCAGTTCAACGACGCCGAGGTTCACCTCCTGCTGGCCGTCCAGCGCGATCCCCATCGGGTTTCCGCCCACGCCAGCCTGGCGAACCTGCTGCGCCGCGATCTCGACGATCCCAAGGGGGCCGACCGGCGGATCGAGGAGATGGTCCGAGAGAATCCCGAATCGGCCGAGGCGCTCATCGCCCGCTGGCGGCACCAGCGGAGCTTCGACCTGGAGGCCGACCCCGACGACGTGAGGCGGGCCCTGGAGCTCGCCCCCGAGAACCTCGACGCCCTGATCGTCTCGGCCCTGCTGGCCGAGGAGGCTGGTCGAGTGGACGAGGCCCGGACCCGCGCCGCCGACGGCGTTCGGCTCTTTCCCAAGGAGCGAACCTTTTACCTCTTGGGCGCGCGGCTCGAAGCGGCGGCCGGCGATCTTGAGAAGACCGAGGCCCTGCTCCGCCAAGCCGCCGACGCCCTTCCCGACGACCTCGAGCCCCAGGTTCTGCTGGCCGAGCTCTTGATCCGGCAAAACAAGATCGAGGGGGACGACGGCGCCAACGCCTGGATCAATCGTCTCGCCGCGGCCAAGCTGAACGAGGGGCGTCTTCGCCATCTCGAAGCCCTCGTCCGCTTCCGCGAGGAGAAGTGGGCCGAGGCGGCCGGGCTGCTCAACGGCGCTCGCGGCCTGCTGGCGGGCGACCCGCCGATGGTCGAACGGAGCGAACTTTTGCTGGCGGAGTGTCTGGGGCGCCTTGGCGACGAACCGGGACGGCTCGCCGCGCTGGAGCGGGCCGCCAAGGCGGGAGACGGCCAACTCGCCCGCGCCGCGCTGGCCGAGGCCCTGGAGGAGGCCGGCCGACTCGACGAGGCCATCCGAATCCATCTGGAGCTGCAGTCGACCCGACCCGAATCCCGGTTCGACGAGGTTCGGCTTCGGATCGCGCGGGCGTCGCGTCGTCCGACCTCCGCCGGCGAATGGGACCAGATCGAGAATCGGCTCAAACAGGCCGAGTCCGCGCTCCCCGACGAGGCCCGGCTCGCGGCCGCCCTCCGCGCCGAGATTTTGGCCGGCCGGGGGCGCGGGGCCGACGCCCGCAAGCACTTGGAGGAGGCGATCGCCCGCGACCCGAAGGCCCTCCCGCTCCGTCTGGCGCTGGCCGGGCTCCTCGCCCGGGGAATCGAATCCGGTTCCGCCGAGCCGGCCGAGGAGGCGATGGCGGTTCTTGAGTGGGCGGAGAAGGAAATCGGACCCGAGCCCGAGCTTCGCCTCGCGAAGATCGATTGCGCCGGCCTTTTCCCACCCGACAAGGCGGCCTTGGTTCTGGACGGTTTGGCCGAGGGGCTCGACCAGGCGCCCGCCGCCGACCGCCTCGCGATCCTCGACCATCTGGCGTCCGCCCACCTTCGTTTGGGAGATGGGGCGAAGGCGGCCGAGTATCTCAAGGAATTCTCGGCGCTGGCTCCCGGCGATGTCGACGTCCTCTCTCGGCGGGCCGACCTGGCGCTCTCGCGGGGCGAGGACGCCGAGGCCGAGGAGATCGCCCGTCTGATCCGGGCCGCCGAGGGGGACTCGGGGGGCCTTTGGCGCTACGTCACGGCCAGCGCCCTGCTCTCCCGAGCCGCCCAAGCCAACGACGCCGCCACCGCCGGCTCGCTCCGCAAGGCCGCGGCCGCGCTGGTCGAGGATATCCTCGCCCTCCGCAAGGATTGGTGGGGCGGCCCCCTGGCGCGCGGTCGAATCGCCGAGCTGGACGGACGGATGGAGGACGCGGCCCGAGACTACGCGAAGGCGCTTGAGCTGGGAGCGCCCCAGCGCAACCTGGCGAGTCGGACGGTCTTGCTCCTCGCTCAACTGGGCTGGAACGACCAGGCCGACACGGTCCTTCAAAGCCTCGACGATCGTGATTCGATCAACGAGCTGAAGCTGATGCTCGCGCGGGCGGCCCTGGATCGTCGAGACCGGCAACGGGCCGTCGACCTGGCGCGCGAGGCGGTCCCGGAATCGTCTCGGGATCCTCGACGGCTCGCGTCCCTCGGCGAAATCTTGACCGCCGCGGGGCGATTCGACGAGGCCGAAAAAGCCCTGGCCCGGGCGCTGGAGTTGGCGCCCGATCTCGCCGACGCCTGGGTCGCGCGGGTTCGGCTTTTGGTCGTTTCCGGCCGCCGCGGCGAAATCCCAAGGGTGTTGGATGAGGCCGCCCAGCGCGTTCGTCCCGAGGAGGCCGAATTGACCCTGGCCCTTTGCCGGTCGATCGCCGGCGACGACCAAGCGGCCGAACAAGCCGCCGAGGCGCTGAAGGCGCGACCAGGCGACGCGGCGGCCATTCGATCGGCGGCCGAGTTCCACGTCGAAGCCCGAAACGTCGGCCGAGCCAAGCCGCTTCTCGACGCCCTGTTCGACCCCAAAACCAACGCCCCACCGGAGATGATCGCTTGGGCGAGGCGGGCGCTGGCCCTCTTGGCGGTTCGGTCGGGCGATCAACGGCTCGTCCACGAGGCGATCGCCCGGTTCGAACAAAGCGGCCCCGCGGCCGGTTCGCTCGATCCCGACGACCAGCGGGTCATGGCGATGCTCTTGACCGCGGTCCCCAATCGGCGCGACGAGGGCGTCGCCGCGCTGGTGAAGCTGAACCGAGAGCGTCGGCTTCGCCGGGAGGATCGCTTCCTGCTGGCCGGCCTCCACCAAGGGCGGGGCGACTGGCCCGCCTGCCGCGAGCTGATGACGGCCTTGGTGAACGAGACCCCTCCGGACGGAGATCACGTTCTCGCCTTCGCCAACTGGATGATCGACAAGGAGGAGTTCGACGACGCCGAGAAGCTCTTGCGGTCCTTCCGGGCCCAATCCCCCGAGGCGGAGTTGAGGCTCGTCGAGGCCCGTTCCCGACTGCTTCAGGCCAGGGGGCGGGACGAGGCGGCGGCCGCCCTCCTCACCGATCGAGCCGAGTCGCATCCCGACGAGGCCGCGGCGCTCGCGGGGCTGCTGGAGCGTCTCGGACGCGCCGACGACGCCGAGCGACTTTATCGAAGCTTCGCCGCCCTCGATCCCAAGAACCCCGCGCGGCTTTCCCCCTTGATCCTCTTCCTCGCGCGCCAAGATCGCGACGAGGAGGCCGTCGCCCTCTGCGAGACGGCCGCGGAGGCGGGGGCCGCCGAGGCCGTCGTTCCCGTCGCCGTGACGTTGCTCTCTCAGTTGAATTCCTCCTCGACGGGCCTCGTGGATCGGCTCGGCGTTCTGATCGAGCGAGCGGTCGGTCCCGCGCCGGACTCGGCGACCTCGCGGCTGCTCCTGGCCCTTCTGAGGACCAAGCAGAACCGCTCCGACGAGGCGAAAAAGCTCTACGACCAGATCCTAAGCGACAACCCCGACGACGCGGGGGTCCTGAACAACCTCGCCTTCATCCTCGGCTCTCAGGGCGATCCCCGAGCCCTGGAGTTGATCAACCGCGCCCTGGCGATCGTGGGGCCCGACGCCTCGTTGTTGGACACCCGGGCGATGATCCACTTGAGCCGGGGCGACGCGGCCTCCGCGATTCAAGACCTGAACCAGGCCGTCGCGCTGACTCCTCAGAAACCGATCCTTTACGTCAGGCTGGCCGAGGCTCGCCTGGCCGAAGGCAAACCCCAGGAGGCCCGAACCTCGCTCCAACGCGCCGACGAACTGGGAGTGGCCACCGCCGCGCTCGACCCTCGGGACCAGGCGAGCCTCGATCGGCTTCGCCGCAATTTGAAGTGACGCGAAATCGTCGGGGGGCGCCCTTGCATGGCTTGGGCCGGGGATGGAAAATCGGCGCATGGACACGCACGACGAGTTGCTCGCGAAGATTCGATCGAAGTCCGTCCTGGTCGGAATCATCGGCCTGGGGTACGTCGGCCTGCCGCTGGCGCGGGCCTTCGCCGAACGGGGGATCGCCGTTCTGGGGTTCGACGTCGACGAGGCGAAGGTCGCCGCCCTGCGAAGGGGCGAGAGCTACATCGGCCACATCTCCCCCGCCGTCGTCGGCCGGATGCGCGAAGAGGGGTTCGACGCGACGGCCGATTTCGAGAGGCTCGACGAGCCCGACGCCATCTTGATCTGCGTGCCGACCCCGCTGACCGAGACGCGCGAGCCGGACCTCACCTACGTCGTCAATTCGACCCGGGCGATCGCCGAGCGGCCTCGGCCCGGGCGGCTCGTCGTCCTGGAGAGCACCACCTATCCGGGGACGACGCGCGAGGTGGTCTTGCCGATCCTCGCCGCCGGGGGACTTCGCCCGGGCCTCGATTTCTTCCTGGCCTACAGCCCCGAGCGCGAGGACCCCGGCAACCCGGTCTACTCGGCCCCGACCATCCCCAAGGTCGTCGGCGGCCTCGACCCGGCCAGCCTGGAGCTGGCCTCCGCGCTCTACGAGAACATCGTCGTCGGCGTCGTTCCGGTCTCCAGTCCCGAGGTCGCCGAGGCCTGCAAGATCCTCGAAAACACCTACCGCTCGGTCAACATCGCCCTGGTCAACGAGTTGAAGCTTTTGTACGACCGGATGGGCGTCGACGTTTGGGAGGTCATCGAGGCCGCCAAGACCAAGCCCTTCGGCTTCCAGGCCTTTTATCCAGGGCCCGGCCTGGGGGGGCACTGCATCCCCATCGACCCGTTCTACCTGTCGTGGGCGGCCCGCAAGTACGGCATGACGACCCGGTTCATCGAGCTGGCCGGCGAGATCAACACGGCGATGCCCGCCCACGTCGTCTCCAAGGTCGCCGACGCCCTCAACGATCGGGGCAAGCCGGTCAAGGGCTCTCGGATCACCCTCTTGGGCATGGCCTACAAGAAGGACGTGGACGACCCCCGCGAATCTCCCGGATTCGAACTCATGGAGCGGCTGCTCCACAAAGGCGCGATCGTCGAGTACAACGACCCCCACATCCCCGAGCTTCCCTCGATGCGCCGGTATCCCGAGATCCGCATGTCGAGCCGAGAGCTCACCGACGAATATTTGCGGTCGCTCGACTGCGCGCTCGTCGTCACGGACCACTCCGCCTATGATTGGCAACGGATCGTCGACCACGCCCCGTTGGTCGTCGACACCCGCAACGCCCTTCGAAACGTAAAACCCGGCAAGGCGACGATCGTGCGGGCGTGAGCATGTGGCGCGCTTGAAAACATTACCCTGGCAAAGAGGAACGCATGAGTCGTCTCGATCACGTTCTCGTCACCGGCGGCGCGGGGTTCATCGGCTCGCACCTGGTTGAGGCCCTCTTGGATGAGGGGCATCGGGTCCGCGTCATCGACGACCTGGCGACCGGCCGCCCGGAGAACCTCGCCGCCGTGAGGGACAGGATTGAGTGGATCGAGGCGAGCCTTGTCGATTTCGACGCCTGCCGGCGCGCCGTCGAGGGGATCAACGTCGTCTTTCACGAGGCGGCGATCCCCAGCGTGCCTCGGTCGGTGGCCGAGCCCCTGCTCTCGCACGAGAGCGGGCCGACCGCCACGCTCAACATTCTCGAAGCGTCGCGGCGGGCCGGCGTTCGCCGGGTGATGTTCGCGGCCTCCAGCAGCGCCTACGGAGACGCGGCGACCTCGCCCAAGGTCGAATCGATGTATCCCGATCCGCTGAGCCCCTACGCGGCGGGGAAGCTGGCGGGCGAGCACTACATCCGCGTCTACGCCCGAACGATGGGCCTGGACGGGGTGAGCCTTCGCTACTTCAACGTCTTTGGCCCCAGGCAAGACCCGTCGAGCCCCTATTCCGGGGTCATCTCGCTGTTCATCAAGGCGATGTCGCGGGGCGAGCGCCCCCGGATCTACGGCGACGGCCTGCAAACCCGCGACTTCACCTATGTTTCCAACGTCGTCGCGGCGAACCTCGCGGCGATGCGCCATCCCGAACCCCTCGGGGGCGAAGTCGTCAACGTCGGCTCGGGCCGGAGCGTCAGCCTGCTCGACCTGGTCGCCGAGCTGAACCGGCTTTTGGGAACGAATCTGGAACCCGAGTTCCTCCCCCCGCGCGCCGGCGACGTCCGCGACTCGCTGGCCGACCTAACTCGCGCCAAGGCGCTCCTCAACCACCGGCCGACCGTCGATTTCGCCGAGGGCCTCCGGCGAACCGTCGAGGCCGAAGCCGCCAGGGCGTAAGCCGCCGCTCCAGAGCGGTCAGGCCCGAGTCTCGTTGTCGCGGGGCTTATCGAAGAGGATCTCGCGAACCTTTTCCGCGTCGTCCGCGTGGGCGGCCAACTCGCGGATTTGGTCGCGGGCCAAGATGCGGCAGCCGTAGAACGCGGCCCGGTTGCGGAGGCCCTTCTTCACCTCTCGAATTCCCCGCTCCAACTTTTTTGGGTTGAAGAGGTTGTTTGAAGTCGACGCGAGATATGAACGAACGCGGAGCGCGCGAACCTGCCGAACGACCGTCTCCAGCTTATAGAGCGCGTCCGCGTTGGGATCGTGGCGCTGCGAGCCGGATTTGCATTCCATGACGGCCAGGCGGTGATCGTGCATGAACGCCACGTCCAGGTCGTTGCTTGGCCCATGCTCTCCGTACTGGATGTGCGGACCAAGCCGGACATCCCAGATGTCGAGCGCCTGGGCGTGGTCCGTTAGGATGTTCCAGAAGAACACCTCCAGCCATTCGCCCGTCAGAAACCTCGCCTCGTATTTATCCAGTTTTCGAGTCTCCGCGTCGCCCACCCATTCGGCCTGCAATTCTTCGTCGCGGAGATCGAACCGATCCGCGTTCAACTCAATGCCCTTCTCTCGGGCCTGATTTTGTTCCGCGTGGCTTATGTCCAGAAGCCCCGTTGCTCGGGCTCGCCGCGCCAGCAGCCTGGCCGATCGGGCCCACTTGCGCGCCCGATCCTCGGCCTCGGCCAGATCTTTGTCGGACTTGGTGAGGCGAAATCCATAACCGGCCAGGAACTCTTTGATCGAGAGGCGGTGGTCGCCCTCCTCGGCCGGGCCGCCGTCCATGTCGAGGAAACGCGCGGGGCGCGCGGGGTTGGAGTAGATCCGCTTGCCGCGGCCTTCGAAAAACTCGTACGCGGCGATGCTCATGGGCTTGTTGCCGCCGGTGAGGTTGGCGATCCACTCGGCGGATGGGAACCGGTTGAACGCGTTTTGCAAAGCGCTTTGAACGGCTCCCATGTCGTCCTCGGCGTCGAGCTTTTCGATGTGATGGCGATTCGAGTAATCTTGGCCGCCAAGCCTCAGCGCCTCCAGAAAGGCTCCGGCCGCCCTCCCCCTTTCCATGCTCTTTGATTGAATCAACACCAGTTGATCGGGCCTGTAATGATGGACCGAGAGCAGGTTGGGGACGTGCTGCTTCGAGATCAGGCAGAGCAGGACGCGCATGGGTTGGCTCCTTCGCCTGGATTGGTTATGGCCAAAGATACCGAGACGGAAGACGTCGGTCGAACCCGCGGAACGCCGACCTCCCCCACCTCGCCCGTCTTCAGCTTGCGGTCCGGGGCCGAGTCCGTCATCAAAATTCCGGGCGGACGCCGTGGTTCGATGCTTTGGAGGATCGGCGAGAGGTGAACTCTGTGTAAATTTATGGTGTGAATGTTGAACGATTGTCGCTGATCTCGACCAGCGATCCGGGCTTGCCCCCCGCGTCTCAAAGGCCGCGCCGTCGGGAGGCGCCCGCGAGTTTGACTCATTTGGAGAAACGGAGCGCCGCGGTGAAAGAGATTTACGTCAGCACCGACATCGAGACCGATGGACCCATCCCGGGCCCTTATTCGATGCTCAGTTTCGGCTCCGCCGCGTTTACCGCCGACAAGCGGCTTGTCGCGACCTTCGAGGCGAACCTGAACACGCTGCCGGGCGCGACCGGGCATCCCGACACGATGGCCTGGTGGAGGACGCAACCGGAAGCATGGGCCGCCCACAGGGAAAATCCACGCGACCCCGAGGAGGCGATGCCCGCCTATGTGGCCTGGCTCAAGTCGCTGCCGGCGAAACCCGTCTTCGTCGGCTACCCCGCCGGGTTCGACTTCCCCTTCGTCTACTGGTATCTGATCCGATTTGCCGGCGAGTCGCCGTTCTCCTTCTCGGCCCTCGACATCAAAACCTTCGCCATGGCCGTGCTCAAACTCGACTACCGAGAATCGACGAAGCGAAACATGCCGAAAAGCTGGTTCGACGACCTGCCCCACACCCACAAGGCCCTCGACGACGCCATCGAACAAGGCGCCCTCTTCTGCAACATCCTCATGACGAATCGCGGGACGGGATGAAGCCGGCCGGTCGCTTGGGGTCCGAGTCGGCCGGTTTGGGATTGGTCCACGACGACGGGGGCGACCCGCTCGGCCATCGCCACGCATTTTGTACACGCGTGGACATCCATGTGGTAGAGTGCCGGTGAGCCTCCCGTTTGAACGAAGAAGGGGGAACGGCCGGCGCGCGGTCGTCGGGGTCGGGGACGAGGTCATGGACGGGGACGCGGTCGGGCCTGGACGGTCTCGCAAGATCATCCATGTCGACATGGATGCGTTTTATGCGTCGGTCGAACAGCGCGACGATCCGGGGCTGCGGGGCAAGCCGGTGGCGGTGGGGGGCTCGCGCGAGCGGGGCGTGGTGGCCGCGGCGAGCTACGAGGCCCGCCGGTTCGGCGTCCGATCGGCCATGCCTTCGATCGTGGCGAAGCGGCGGTGTCCGGACCTGATCTTCGTGAAGCCTCGGTTTGACGTCTACCGGGCGATCTCGCTCCAAGTCCGCGCGATCTTCGCCGAGCACACCCCCGTCATCGAGCCCCTGGCGCTCGACGAGGCGTATCTCGACGTGACCGAGAACCGCCAGGCCATCGCGTCGGCCACCCGGATCGCCCGGGAAATCCGCGCCCGGATCCGCGAGGAGACGGACCTGACCGCCTCCGCGGGGGTTTCCTACAACAAGTTCCTGGCGAAGCTGGCGTCCGACGAGCGCAAGCCCGACGGCCTGTTCGTCATCACCCCCTTGCGCGGCCCGGCCTACGTCGAGTCGTTGCCGGTGAGTCGGTTCCACGGGATCGGCCCGGTGACGACGGCGAAGATGGAGGGCCTCGGGATCCTCACCGGCGCCGATCTGAAGCGCCAATCGCTCTCGTTCCTCCGGGAACACTTCGGCAAGGCGGGCGCCTTCTACTTCTCGCTGGCCCGAGGCGTCGACGATCGCCCCGTTCAAGCCGAGCGGATCCGCAAGTCGATCGGCGCCGAGACCACCTTCGACATCGACCTCTTCACCGCCGAAGAAGCCCGCGCCGCGCTCGAGCCCCTGATCGACAAGGCGTGGTCGTATTGCGAGGGCTCGACGATTCGAGGACGGACTGTGACGCTCAAAGCGACCTACGCCGACTTCCAGCGGATCACCCGAAGCCGAACCATCGATGCCCCGGTCGAGTCTCGGACCAGGCTCGCGGAAATCGTCTCAACACTCCTCGAACCCCTCTTCCCCGCCATCAAGGGCGTCAGACTCCTCGGCGTGACCCTCTCCTCCCTCGAAGACAATTCGGCCCCCCGCGCCGATCGACAACTCAGGCTGCCCCTCCGTTAAGCCATGCGAGGCGGGCTGTTTGTGGCGACAGGGTTAAGGGTGGGGTTTGTGCGAGATAAGCCGCCCGCGTTGCGCCGGTTTTTTGCCCTGGTATCGCGATTTTTGTAGCACTACTAACAGGGGGATACCGCGCCTACGGAAATCCGACCGCGGGGCAATAGCCGTCGGATTCGCGTTGGCCGTCTCGTGGGGCGGACATCGCCCGCCGAACCCGAAAGCCAAAAGTGGGCCAAGCCGTGGCCTTCCCTCTTGGGTAAAAAAATGACCGAACGAACCCAATTCTCCAACGTGGGGCCTTTTTGTAAGTGACGAAATTCCAGAGGTTTGCGGAGATGTTGGGAGGGCCGGAGCCGGGCCCGAACGAACCCAATCCGGTGGGGTTTCTTGCATCCGGAGCGCCGATCCGGGATACCACGGTAAGCGTCTCAGCCGGTCTCGCCCGCCCCGCGACCCTTCAAAGGAGTCGGCAACCCATGAATTGCTCGCTAGCCGCCCGTGTTGTTCTGGCCGTCGCGGCGCTCGTCTTGGGTGGACTGGAGGCGCGCGCCGACGCGCCGCGGGTTGATCGGGTCAAGACGGATCGATCGCGGACGCCGGTCTTCGAGACCGTCGAGCTTTCCATCGACTTGACGGCCGAGTACGACAATCCGTTCGACCCGGAGGACATCGCGGTTGACGCCGACGTCACCGCGCCCGACGGCCGAAGGCTCCGCGTCCCCGGGTTTTACGTCGAACCGATGAAGCTGACGACGGCCGACGGAACCGAGCGGGTCGAGCCAACCGACGCCAAGCCCGGCTTCCGAATCCGGTTCACCCCAACAACCCCCGGCGCTCATCAGATCCAAGTTGAGGTCGTGGACCGAAACGGCGCGGGGCGTTCGAAAACCATCGCGATCGAGGCCGTCGCCGGCGACTCTCCGGGCTTCGTCCGGGTGGCTCCAAACTCGCCCCGGTACTTCGCGTTCGACTCGGGGAAATCGTATTTCGCGGTCGGCGAGAACGTCTGCTGGTCCGGCCCTCGGACGCCGATCGCCGATTACACGGCCTGGTTTGGCAAGCTGGGCGAGGCCGGGGGCAACTGGGCCCGGCTTTGGCTGGCCAACAACGAGAAGGGCCTGGAGTGGTCGTCCGCGCCAACCGAAAAACCCGGCGTCGGAACCTACGCGGGCCTTGGCCGGTACGCCCAGGACAACGCCTGGCGGCTCGACCAAATCGTCCGCCTCGCCCGCGAGAACGGGATTTACCTGACCTTCTGCCTGGGCACTTATGGCGAGTTCACCGAAGGGGGCTACTTCGGCGAGGGGATGTGGGCCGGCAACCCCTACAACGCCCGCAACGGCGGCCCCTGCGCCAAGCCCGAAGACTTCTGGACCAACGAACAGGCTCGCTCGCTCTACAAGAAGCGCCTGCGGTACTTGATCGCCCGCTGGGGAGGCTCAACCCACCTGTTCGCCTGGGAGTTCTGGAACGAAATCCCCCCGACCCCCGAGGTCAACGCCTGGACCGCCGAGATGGCCGCCTATTTGAAGCAAAACGACCCATATGGCCACCTGGTGAGCACCTCCTACGGCGACGATCACACCTGGCGAATCCCCGACATCGACTTCACCATGACCCACATGTACGGCCAGGCGGGCAACGTCGCCGACTTCACCAGCCGAATCCGTCGCGAAGCGCGGCACCAGGCGAAATACGATAAACCCTATCTGCTGGCCGAGTTCGGGATCGACTGGCAAGCCCCCGACCGCAAGTGGGATCCCCGGGGGACCGGCATCAACATGCACAACGGCGCTTGGGCGTCCCTGATGTCGGGCGCGGCGGGGACGTCGATGCTCTGGTGGTGGGACAACTACGTTCATCCCCTAAACGTCTACAAGGTCCTCACCCCCGTCCGACGCTTCGCCGACGCCATCGACTGGGCCCATTCCCGGTTCGAGCCCCTCGGTGAAATCAAGTTGGAGCAACCCCCCGAGCACATCGAGACCTTCACCGACCTAACCATCCCGGCCACCCTCGACTGGGGCCGTCCTCATTCGACCGAATACATGGTCAGGCCCGACGGCACCGTCAAGGGCGAGCCCATCGCGATGACGATCGGTGGTCCCAATCGCGGCAACCCCAACGAACTCCCCACCCAACTGACCTGGCGCTTGAACTGCTCCCGCCCCACGCGCGTTCTCGTCAAACTTGGCGAAGTTTGCACCGCCGCCCGCCTGGTGATCGCCCTCGACGGCGAGACCATCCTCGACCGCCCCCTCGCCGCCGGCAAGCCCGGCGAAGGCCCCTGGAAATCCGCCCGACTTCTCGAACCCTATAACTGCTGGATCGCCGACTACGACGAAACGATCCCCATCGACGTCCCCGCCGGCCCCCACACCCTAACCCTCTCCAACACCGAAGGCGACTGGCTCCAAATCCGCTCCCTCACCCTCCCGAACTACCGAAGCAGCCGATACCCCGACGTCAACGCCCTCGGCCTCCAATCCCCCAACCTGGCGATCCTCTGGATCCACAACCGCGAAAGCACCTGGCGAACCGATTTCGAAGGCCGCAAACCCTCAGAGTTTAAAGGTTTGCGCGCGGCCATCCCCCCGCCCTCTCCCGGCCGCTGGCGCGTGGAGTGGTGGGATACCCGTACCGGGGAGATTATTCAGCACGAGACGGCCGAAGTGAAGGAGAACGCCATGAATCTCATCGTTCCCGATTTCGATCGGGATCTTGCGGCGAAGCTGACTCGCGAGCGGTGATGACTTGGCTCGGATCAAGAGAAGCGGGCAAAACCGCAGTCGGTTCTTTTGGCCGTGAGAGGTGATTCCCATTGTCGGACTTACGCTTTTCCAAGTTTCCCAACATTTGCGGGAGATCGAAACGAGCCCGGTCGCCTTGGCTCTTTGGCCGTCCTTCCGCCGCGTTTGAAGCGTCGGTGTTAGGGGAAGCCGCCGGCGTGGCGGCGGACGCGGCGGCCGTGGGCGGCGAGGCGCTCGTATTCGTCGGCGGGGAGCGGGCCGGGGGCGTCGAGTATGGCGAGGTTCGCGTCCAGTTCATCGCCGTTGTTGGGGGCCATCAGGGCCACCGCGACGGAGGGGTTTTGGAGCGCCCAGCGATACCAGGTTGGGGCCGGCGGGGGGACGAAGCCGGGCGGGTCGTCGGGCGTTGGTCGCGGCAGGCCGCCCCAGCGGAGGGCCGTGTAGACGATCACCGGCAGGCCGAGGGCGTCGGTGGTTGGGAAGATCTCGCGCTCGGCGCCCCGGTGCGCCGCGTTGTAGCGGATCATCAGGGCGTCGAGCAGGCCGTCGCGGGCGACCTCGGCCGCGAGGGGGCGCTGATGGGTCGTCAGACCAAGTCGACGGACCAACTCGTCGCGCTGGGCGGCGCGGCAATACTCCAAGGCACCGCCGGGGCCGATGATCTCCGCCCATTCGGCCGGATGCTCGACGTAATAGAAGGTCAGCAGGTCCAGGTAATCCGTCCCCAGCGTCGACAGCATGGATCGAAGCTCGGTCGCGGCGTCGGCGGCGGAGCGGGCCTCGAACTGGGCGGCGACGATGACGTCTTGGCGCTTCGGGCCAAGCTCGGCGATCGCCCGACTGAGCCCGTCGTCGATCCCCGGCCAGTTCAGGAAGTCGATCCCCCGATCGATCGCCCGATGGACGTCGTCGACGGCCAAGGCGGTCCCGCCCCGCGTGGCGAGCCCCAACCGGCAGCCGGGTCCGCCCAGCGCCGAGGCGGGACGGCGGAGGAACGAGGCGATCGAGGGGTCTTTGGCGATCGATTCAGGCATGGGTTCCCCCTCCTTCTTTCTTTATCAGCGACCAGGTTCCTCATCCTCCGGCTCGACGCCCCGGCAAGCCTCGGAACGCGCGCCGGGCATGGGGGCACAGCGGATTAATAGCTTTGGAGCATCAGCCAAGCATCCTAGAGACCTGGAATTGAAGAGAGGCGAGATCGTCCCGCTTGATCCAGAAGTCAATCCGGCCCATATCGTACCACATCCGGCCGAGGCCCTTCTCGTTGGCGCCGATCTGGGGTGGGAAGCGCCAGTCGCGCTTCGGAGGCCAGGCCTGGGGCGTGGGCGCTCTCGTAATGTCCTACGCGACCGCCGGATAAGCGTAATCGGGATGCTTCGCGACGCGGTCGCGCGCATGGGTCTGGAGCAAGTCAAGCATCTCATCTCCCACCAAAGCCTCAAGGCTCGTGCGATTTCGGAGCAACTTCGCCGGCGACCTTCGGCCGAGGTTGACGAGTTGCCCGACCGGCGCGCTCTAAGGAAAACGTTTCTAATGCCGAAAATGACGAGATATTGAAAGAGTTTCGGTTCAATGGAACGTCGGCGAGAGAAATTCCATCGCGGCGCTCGTCACCGCGCAATAATCCGCAAGGCCTTGGGGATTCGGTGTAATTTAAAGAATATGCGATTGCAGCTCTTGTTTAATAGGTTATTAAGGAATAAGCTTGTTGAGTTGGGTTGTGTGTTGGGGTAGTCTTGCTCGTGTTTGAAAGAAATGTCTCGAGACATCGTTGCGTCGCCATGCCTTCTTTCAATCGAGGAGAATTCAGTGAAAGCGAAACGAGTCGTCGTGCTGCATGCTGTTCCATCGAGGGATCCCCGCGCTCCGATCGGCCTGGACGAGAGTCCGGCCGGCGGCGTCGTCCTGTCGATTCTTGATGAGGCTTCGCCAGGCCTGGAGGAGCTTCGAGAGAGGCCGGGCTACCGAATCGAAGCCCCAAGTTTCGACGTTCAACTAATCGCGCCCATGTCCGTCTCGCAGGCTGATGCGAGCGCTTCGCCGCCGGAACTTAGCTGGGGCGTGGAGGCCGTTGGCGCTTTGGACTCCCCATTCGACGGCGCCGGCGTCGTCGTGGCCATCCTCGACACGGGCATCGACCGCGAGCATCCCGCGTTTTCGGGAATCGAGGTCGTCGAAGAGGATTTCACGGGGGAGGGAAACGGCGACTCGAATGGGCACGGCACGCATTGCGCGGGCACGATCTGTGGCCGCGATGTGAACGGAACGCGGATCGGCGTTGCCCGGGGCGTTAAGAAACTTCTCATCGGGAAGGTGCTTGGCTCAAGCGGCGGTGGCTCCACCGACGGCATCGCCGACGCCATGCAGTGGGCGCTGAAGAATGGGGCCCACATCATCTCGATGTCGCTGGGAATGGACTTCCCAGGCTATCAGAGAGAGCTTGCCCGCCGCGGGGTTCCCCAGGAAGTGGCGACTTCCATGGCGCTGGAGGGCTATCGCGAGAACATTCGGCTGTTCGACAGCATCGCGGCGCTAATCTCCGCCGGCGAATTCTTGGGGCGTCGCGCCTTGGTCGTGGCCGCCGCCGGGAACGAAAGCCGCCGGGACGTCAGTTCGGGGTTCACGATCGCCAAGGCGCCCCCGGCGGCGGCCGAAGGGTTCCTCTCCATCGGAGCGGTCGAGTTGGCCAACGATTCGGAGAGGCGGTTTAAAATCGCGCGGTTCTCCAATACGAAGGTGGACTTGGCCGCCCCCGGCGTGGGGATCTGGTCCGCGAAGCCGGGTGGTGGTTTGCACGCCCTGTCCGGAACGAGCATGGCCGCGCCCCATGTCGCGGGCGTCGCCGCTTTGTGGGCTCAGAAGTCCATCAGCGAAAATGATGGAGACGTCATCATTGGAGACGTGTTGGAGAGCCTGCGTTGGAGCGCCGAGATGTCCCCCGGCTTGAAGCGGGAGGATGTCGGCAAGGGAGTCGTCAAAGCGCCGGTCTAAGCGGTGCCGGTCTTGTCCCAACTCGCGCTGGGCGGATCCGGGGAAAAGCCGGAGAAGCCCAGCGGAGACACATCGATCAGCGCGCGACTTCCCCCGCCCCTCGAAAGCCGGGACGGTACGGGGAGAGGCGCGCTCGTCCGGCCCGCCCCGAACGGACCTCAAGCAATTCGGGATTGCTGTTGGGGCCGACCCTGATCTGATCAGATATCGGCCAGGCGCTTCATCCGGGAAGTTTGGCGAGGTCGGGGCCGGCTCGGCGCCTCTCCCCGCGCTCTCAATGGCATTGGAAAATCAGCCAGACATCCTGGAATTGAAGTGAGGTGAGATCGTCGCGCTTGATCCAGAAGTAAATCCGGCCCACGTCGCCCCACATCCAGCCGGGGCCGTCTTCGTCGGTATCGATTTGGAGCAACAGTCGCCAATCGCGCGCTCCGGGGGCCAACTCTTGGGCGCGGGGGCTTTCGTAGCCTTCGGGACCACCGCAATTTACCCCGTTTGAGGCGAGTTGACACTCGAGCTCCATGGGGTTCTGGACGACTTCCGGATGGCCGAGCAGGCGATGGAGCGTCGATCCGTCGGATCCCGTCAGCTCCTCGCGCAGCGCTTCGTAAGCTTCGAAGGCCGGTGTGTCGTATTCGATGGTTTCCAGGTCGTTTGGAATGGTCAGCTGAGCCGAGAACTCCACCCGACACGAATCCGCGAGGTGCTCCGGATCGGCGTCGGCGGGAGGTTCGGCGCGAACGAGGGCCGATCGGTCGCAGTCCGCGTAAAGGACGCGACAACAACCGCGATCCGCCGGGTCGAATCCCCACGGTTCGTCATATCGGTCGTAGAAGAAGTACAACCAGCCCGATTCCGGCAAGGCGTCGTCGATTCTCGGAACGTCGCGCAGGTCAATCTGGGCGATGAAGCCAAGCGGCTCGGGGTGTTCCGGGTTTCGGGGCTGGCCCAATATGTTGTCTCTTTGCGCCGACGGCAACCAGCGGGGCCATTCGGTTTCCGGGGGCAAATCGGGAACGCCGCCGATTCGGGATTCTCCGAGGCCGATCTGATCCTGGGGGACTCGTTGAGTGACCAGACGCGCGGAAGGAAGGGCGAGAGCCGGCAAGTCGAGCGCCGATAACCCGGGGTGTTTGGCGATGTGGTCGCGCAACCCGGCCCAGAGAGAATCCAAAGGCGGCTTCATGGGCGCTTTCCTTTTTCGATTGAGTTGTCCTGGACGAGTTTGGGGCGTCCCCCCCCTTCCCCGCTTCCGTGGAGCTAAAGAACCTCCATGGCCTACCAACCCCCCGCCGAGGCCCACCACGATCCGACGCCGGTCAGCCCACGAGGGAGGGAGGCGCCCCAGGCCATAATAACTTAAAACGGGACCGAATGGTCTCGACATTGGGGTCCACTTCCTTAGGACTCGTCCCCCATCTCATTCTTGATGACGAACGCTCTCAATTCGGCCATTTTGCCATCGCGAAACCGCCAGACATCACAGTACGAGTGGAGAGCCGTCCTCCCGTCTTCGTCCCTCATGGTGACATCGCCGAGCGCCGTGACGAAATCGCCCTCGGCGATTAAGTGAGAGACGGTTGGCGTTGGCGGTTCCTTGTACGCCGTTGCCATCCATTGGCGAACAGCCTCTTTTCCTCGAAGGGTCGTGTCGCCAACGAACGTCCAGAGCGTGTCGTTAGCGCAGTACGACATGAATCCCTCGTAGTCGCCTCGTGTGACGGCTGCATTCGCCTCTTCGAGCACCCCTTTGTTGTTCTCCATCATCTCGACGGCTCCCGTGGCAAGTGAACGTCGAACGGAGCGAAATGCAGCCGCCTTTCCTGATTGTGTCTACATAACCTTTATGCTTGCTGGGCCGGGAGAGAAAAAGGTGAGTGAGCCCGGACTCCACATGCCAAAATAAAAATCCCGCCAACAGTCGCTTTCGCAACCACTGGCGGGATTCGATGTTGCATCAAAATCGGGGCGAGAGGATTTGAACCTCCGGCCTCACGGACCCGAACCGTGCGCTCTAGCCAAGCTGAGCTACGCCCCGTCGTCTGCGTGAGATGCATCATAGCGATTCGCGGCGATCTGTCAACGTCGACGCGCGCGATTCTTTCTTGGAGGCGGGCGCGTGGTGGTCCAGAGGGGTCGAAGAGGCGTCGAGAAAGGCTCGCCAGTCGCGCTCGAGGGTGGCGAGGTCGGAGCCGAAGGCGCGCTGGAAGGCTTCGAACGCGAAGGCGGCGCCGGAGGGGGCCGAGGGGTTTCGGAGGAGGTCGAGGTAGGTGACGAATTGCTCGGGATGGCGGGAGCGGAGGAAGTAGACCAGGGCCCAGGCTTGGGCGTAGGCGCCGCGGTGGTAGCCTCGGCCGAAGGCTCGGTCGCGGACCAAGGGTTCCAAGAGCGGAGGGGGTTTGAGCAGACGCCAGTCGGCCAGGCGGATATCGTGGGCCCGGCCGATTCCCGCCCAGCGGCCCCCTCGGACCACCTCGAACTGCATCGCCAAACCCTCTTGAAGCCAGATCGGGAAGGCGTCGTGGCGCGGGAGAAGGCCGCTGTTGGCCGCGAGGAGGTGGACCATCTCGTGGGCGGCGATGCCGTCGTCGAAAGCCAGGCGCTGGACCTCCAGAAGAAGCTCCTCTCGGAGCGCGTCGCGCTCGAGCCGATCGGCCAAGGCGGCGGCCTCGTCGCGGCCGACCGTCCGCGCGGGTTCGCCCGCGAGCGCCACCCGCGCCCGGGCTCGCGGGGGGAGGCGGTCGAACGCCTCGCGAAACCGCTTCAATTCGGCCCGGCGGTCGCGGAGGGCCTCCTGGTTGCGCCGATGCTCGTCGTTGCCTCGGGCGTCGTAGGCGACGACCGCGTTCCAGGTTGGATGGAAATAGCCCCGGGTGGTCGCGAAGGGAGAGGCGTTTTGCGCCTTCAAAAACGCCTGGTAATCCGCCTGGTCGGCGAACCAAACGAAGATCAGCCGGCGGTCGGGAGCCCGCAGCTCGATCCCCGAGCCGGCGAACGTCAGGTAATAGCTGGTGACGACCCGCTCCAAAAGCGCGACCCGCGCGGCGGCCTCGGCCTCCGAGTGCTGGTGCAAGAGGAGGACATGGGGCCCCCGCTCCTCTTCGACGGCGATCCCAAGCGCCCGGCGGAAATTGTCGGCGTCGGGGTCGGCGCTTGGGGGCTCCAGGCGCTTCAGGGCCTCGACCATCCGGGCGGTTGGGGCGTGTCGCGGGTCGAGTTGGTGGATGGCCTGGAACTCGGCGACGGCCTCGTCGGTCAGTCCGTTCTCAAGCGCCCACCAGGCCGCGGCGAACCGCTCCGCCGGGCCCGCCGATTCGGCCCGGCTTCGCCGCGACTCCCATTCCTCCTTGGGGAGGAATCCGGGTTGGCGTTTCTCCAAATCCTCGGGGAGGAAGGCGTAGGTTCCGCCGCCGGCTTCGATGAGGATCGAACCATCACGCTCGACGGCCGGCGCCTGGACCGCCCCCCCGCCCTTGAAATAAATCAGGTCGGCCCGGGAGTTTGAATCAAGCGCCGCGGTCCCCAAGGCGAGGACGAGGCTGACGAGCGGGCCTCGGAGATTCCCCAAGGCCCCGAAATTTCGAACGAGGCGAGCCGGCATGGGCGAACCATCCCCTCTAACCCAACGTACGGAAACTCGGACGATTCGACTGAGGATCGTCAAGAAGGATGGGGCGAGTTGAAAAATTCGTGTCGGCTCCGAGCCTCGAATTTCGATGAGCTTGGCAACGGAGACGCGGAGAGAAATACAGGCCGTGCTTCAGGGTGATTTGCGCAAGACAAGGAGGTCAACATGTTGGTGCTCAGCCGCAAGACCGCGCAGACGGTGATGGTGGGGTCGGACATTCGGATTACGGTGGTTCGCCTTGAGGGGAACCAGGTTCGGATCGGGATCGAGGCGCCTCACGACGTCCGCATCCTCCGAGGCGAACTGGTCGAAGAGGGGGAGGAAACCCTCAATCTTCCCGGCCGCCGGTCGGAGCCGCTCGAACCGGCGTTGTCATAAGAGACATCGGTGACGACCGCTTCAATGCGAGGCGCGGACGCCCACGCCGTCCCAGCGCCCTCCCGCCACCCTT